>JAAUXT010044466.1_pt1 | contig 13785 bp, 10 predicted proteins | sample 7278171 | NCBI WGS metagenome assembly JAAUXT01 (sample SAMN14350112, study PRJNA611818) | marine sediment metagenome | isolation source: surface marine sediment (1.8m) | place: French Polynesia: Moorea | collected 2018-08 | reverse complement strand
TTCTTGAGTAAATTGCTTTGCATTAAGTCATTTTCCAGTGACAACAAGTGTAGAAAATGACTTTTATTGCAGTTCATCTTTCAGCCAAATGATCTCATGGTTCAAAATTGTTACTTGTTTTCTATAAACTTAATACAACTGCAGCTGAAATATTTTTGTGTATGCATGTTGCCCTGTTGCTTCTCTTTCACCATAGAAAGTTTCAGGCAACTTGAATGTGTCATCCCTGAAAGACGTTGCCCAATCGGTTACTTAGATTGCATGCCTCGTATCACCCCTATTTTGTTGCCTGATAGAAATGGAAAATGGATTGAAGTTCTGCTCTGACGAGAACCTTGATCTTGACAATTGTTCTGACCTTCAAAGTTTTGTCCTCAACAAAGAGGGGCTTGACGGCCCGTCGTCTACTGAAGCACACTGCCTTTTAAGCTGCAGATTCCTTGTGGACTTAACATTGTTGGGTTGTGTTTGTTTTGCATTAAGAAAGGAAGCGCGGAAAGACGTGGGTCGGGGGAATCAATATCCAGATCCCACGTGCGCACAACACCTTGGATACACTCTCAAAATGACGCTACTTTTTGAATCGATTCTTAATTTTTCGTTATTTGAAATGAGACAAGAAGGATTCTGATGTTGTGAGCCAGTTTCTCGTCTCTGAAAATCTTGCGTTTGTCACATAAGTTCATGGGCATTTCAACCAGAAAATAATGCTTGCTGTTGCGTGTGTAAATGTTGTTTCCTTGCAATAAACTCAGAAAACTGCCTTTCAAGAATTCCTGAGAATGGTGCGCGGACTGGCTGATGTTTTGTTTGGTGAACCTCGGACCCACATGCTTGTTGTGAATAAACCAAACGGGACTGTCACCGAGACAGATGAACCTAGCGCCTCCCCCCTGCATGAAATTGTCTGAACACCAACCAAGGCGATGAGGTCTGAACGACATCAACTCGCAAAATGCGTTGAGCGGCTCTTGCTGAATAGATCTGGTGGAAAAAGATGAGCCAAAGGTCTTTCAAAATTTTTTGCCGCTTTTTCGTGTTCGCATTGGGTGTGCCTTTTCTTCGCCTGTCTCCAGTCCAGCAAATGTGTCAAGACAATGAACAGGGAATCATTCTTTTGACCACTCACAAAAAAGTTCTCACTCTCTCGACTCCTGCAAAAATAGATGGGGGCTGTTTTCTGATTATTTTGTTCAAAACATTGTCAATTCAATCAAATTTTTAAACACACAGGAAACATCAGAATCATTCCAGCAAATGCGCACCGAAAAAATGCTTCGTGCCGTCGCGGCTGATTATTTCGGCAGATTCACAGTTCCGAAGACTTCGAGAAAAAATATCTGCTTTCCCCCGCAACGACGTCTTCGGTTTTTGTCATGCAAGTGACGACTCTGGGCCACTTCAGAAAGTTATCGTATCTCAGTGTTAATTGGAAATCCGGAAACGAGGAAAGAGCCTGCAACTCCCCTGACTGCGGAGTGTATTTGCGACACACACAGACACATACAGAGAGAAAGAGAGAGAGAGAAAGGAAGAGAGAGACGGAGACAGAGAGAGAAAGAGAGAAAGAGAGAAACTTTACACTTGTACTCGTATTCCGAATCCGGCGTGTTAATGGAAGCTGTGACAGGCCACACCCTGCCTGCACTTCCAGCAGGTAAAAGGCTTCAAAAATGAACTGTGTGAACTCGATCACGATCTGCGAATTGCGAATGAAGATCGGCGAAAGTTGAAAGACACAAGTTGGATTCTCTGCAACCAGCCAAACACGCAACCTACGATGACGATAGCTTTGAGTTTACTTTGTTGTGTCACCAGATCTCGTTGGAACAAACCGCGATGCGCACACGTCGTCACACCAAAATCAATTGGTTCGCAGATTTATCGATCTCTCATTGGCACAGGTCAGACCGATTTCGCTCAGACCAAGTTATCACTGCTTCAACAGCGTCACTGCAAATTGATGCGTCCTTGAACAAGAAAAAGTGACATTTCAGCTGAAAAACTGTTCGAGATGTTCATTCGGTCGTCTGGGGCCTGATTAGACTCTGTAAAGCGCTTGATGAACACTTGCAGGAGTCAAGCGGCCTTCAGAGGACTGAACTTCCCCGGTTACGACGTCGCGGGGAGTCTCCACATGTAAATCCTCGGCAATCTCCTGGAGGTCAAGTGGCATTAGGAAAAGTGTATTTTGAAAAGCATTTTTCACGACGGGAAAAGCTCCTGGCCCTTTGCGGACATGTCCAAACCAGAGTCAGCGGAAACTGAATCTCGTACGTGATGTCGAAATCGGCTGCAGCGTGCACTTCCGTGGTGTCAACCCTCTGCACCCCTCGTACCATTGAAGGGGAAGAGTCTCACCACGTCACCGTTGTCGCCTTCTCCTTTGTGACGTCTTCACAAAGAGAACAGACAAGATGGGCTGTCATGTGGGTTGTGCTACAGAACCCGGCACAGACGAAAATTGCCCTGGTTCCTCTCCAAACTACTTTGTTTTCAAGTGCCGATTGTCTGAATTCCTAATGAGTGGAAAGAGACTTGTCTTTTCGTCACCTCTGTCTCGGGAAGCTGGACGCTTGAACTTATGCTCCACCTTAGGGAGAACACCAAAGCTCGGGAATTGCTCCAAGAACTAAAACAGGTTGGCAGCAAAGATCGAAACAAAACTGAACGCACAACAAATTCTTTTCATTAATCATTCTGTCATATGTCTGTCTTTGTCCTTTGTCATTGCATGTTTGCCGGGTCATCTCAGTCCAGATGTTGTCAGCTGACTTGCCAAATTCTTGATGCGCGGAAAATTATTCGTTCACCAGATGTCTGATTTTTTCTCACATTGGTTCCATTGTTGCTTCCCCTACCCCACTTGTTTTTGTGAACAGTTTTCCAATTCATCCAACCAGCAACGGCTTTCTGTCAATGAAGAAGCAATTTTCGTCACATGTGTTTTTTCGCTTTTGTTTGATCGAGACAAATCTCGAGTTTATGAAGCCCCCCCACCCACCCAACTCCGTGCAGCAACAGGAGCTGCGTTTGTCCCCAGGAAGCGTGGGACGCATCGAGGCCATTTCCGGTCAAAACTAATTGCCGAGAGAAGCAAAAGTGCTGAACTCTTCTCGTTTTGTTTCCTTGAGGACAAACCAGGCACAATCCAGTTTCTCATGTGCACAGGCAAGCTGAACTTTTCGGGGCTCATTTGTACTTGATGTAATAAGGACATTGTCAGGTCGGATTGTAATTTGCTAATGGCCTGGAATAACCAGATTGTCCCAAGATAAGACGGCTTGCTTCAAAATAGCCATAAAATGAGACGGATAAAATTTGCACGGAGAACAAAAGCCACAAACTGGATTTGTCCAACAATGCACGATATAAGCGTGGACGTGTGCTGCATGGGGATGAAAAGTGGACGAACAAGTCCGGAACATTGGTGCTCGAGTTTCTTCATAGATCAAGTTGTTTTTGCAGAAATCAATATCTTGGAGGTTTTTCTTGGGTTCGCTCAGTGAATTGTGGCGTCCACGTGCCAAGACACAAAGCGTCTCGTCGGCTGCAGGTGGGAATCAAGATATTCTCTTCGATTTTCGAATTAAAACCAGTGCAGTTTGTGCCCTGGGTGCACAAGGCGGCCGGTAGCTCTCCGTGCAGAAATCCAGTGAAACACACACTTAGAATCTCTTGACATGAAAGAACAAACTGGAGACGAATTGGTTGGTCAGCTCAAAAGAGTGCCACAAAATTCATTTTTATCTTGGTGTCACAAATTGAAAGAATCCGTGAGTGAAAAACGTGTGCTCTACAAGTTTCAATCTCATCATTTTGTGCCGTTGAGGCGCTTGCATGTTGATGATAGTTCATAACTTTGCTGAATGCGCTTGAGGGAACTTTGTGAAGTTACCAAAAGCTGATTTTCACATTAGTCCTGGTTTGTTGGTGCTTCGTGGATTCGACATTTTTTGTTGAGCAACCAGGGTTGAGTTTCGTCGAGGTCAGTGACCTTTGGGCCATTGTTGTGGTGCTTATTTTGAGTACTGATTTGTGCTTTAAAAGCCGGCAGAAATCACAGCAAAGTTTCAGGAGTAAAAACAAGAGACCAGAAAAATTTGGACAAGTTTCCTTTTCTTTGAAACAAATATTCAAATTTTGAAACATTATATTGGGCTGGTTCGAAAGACAATGCAAAAGACTCATGAGAAAGGTGTCACAAAACAAGGCCCACGTCATCAAAGGTAGCTTTTTTCCATCCAATTTCCTCGAGGAAAAATTTCACATATTCTCTCGTCGGTTTGGCTGAATGTCAAAGGATGACACAGCGCGACACGGGATACGTGTTGGAAGAGTCGTACCATAAATTGAATATTGTTACCGGGAACCAAAGCTTTGTAGGGGGTTCTAGCAAGACACGTACGTGTGTGTCATTGCACTGGCTGAATGAGCAGAAAGCCTGCGAGGTGGTGTCGCGACAACGCATACTGGCAGTCCAGAAATACGAGGGCTGTCGTAAACAATACCAGTTTTGAAAAGCGCCTCGTCACACGCCACTAACACGACAGAGACAAGGGAACAAAGTGACGGCTGGCGTGCAGCAGATGCTTGCGAAGCCCCCCAACGACAAGCTTCTCGACACCAAGGTGACCGCAAAGTTCATAAGTATGTGGAGAACTCAAGATTGCAAACTTGTTTTGAAGTGTTTTTGATCAAAGGGTAAAAACAAGTAATTAAAAAGCTGGCTTGACTCACGCAAAGGATACAATTTGAAATTGATCTCCCCTTTTCCACGTGAAGAGGACTCAGTTTGGGGGTTTTCTTTTCGCTCACTGGTGGGTGACTATATAAATTTGGCAACTCCACCTACATTTAAGTGGTTTTGCGTCTTCAGAAGTCGGTCCTGCAATTCCTGTGATCAAGGGAATCGTACGACGCAAACTGGGTGGAGGTGGGACGAGAGTCGGGGTTTTCTGACAATTAGACACACAATGGATCAATCTTTGTGACGTGTGCAAGCTGATCTGTCACGGAGAAGCAATGCAACAACACTGTAGTGAAAACTAATGATGACACCACGCCCGGCAGAAGAACATTCCGACCAAATGGCGAATCAGCAAAAAAAAAAAAAGAGACAGGAAAAAGTAAAAGACTGGCACATATCGCTCCGAAAGTGACAGCTGTCCGTATTTATTTCAATCTGTGTGCATGTAATCGAACAGATAAAGTGCAAAACGTCGATGAGCTGATGTAAGGGAGAGCCCCCGAGAAAGAGCAGCGCAATGGCTACACGACCCTCTCGCATGCCAGAAAAGCACACGTCAAGAAGTGCAGCTGAGCAAAGTAAAGAGGATCAAAAACCAGAGTGGGAGTCCTGACTGAACGGGATTCACAATCTCAAGACAGAAGGACAAAGCTACAAAGCTGACGGCCTGGCCGCCTGTGCGCAGATGGCCGTCAGTCCATGCACATGAGTTGCCAGGCTCTTCTGTCCGCTGTTCAGCGCCGTACGCTGCAAGCTTCTCAATCGTGTTTTCTCTCGTTTTGTTCAAAGACAGTGAATAAAGCCGGACTTGCCGTTTGGAGTGTTTGAACTGTTCCCAGACTCTGCTTCGCAAATCAAAGAGCTGTTTTTGGTGGTCCCCAGCTGGAGATGGTTATTTTTTGTCAATCGAAATTTTTGCCGATGAAGTGTGCTCACAGTTGGTGTTCAGAGAGACTTAAAAGAAAAGTGGTACAGCAACATGCGTGCAAGTTCGTCCGTTTCGGTTCGTTCCAACACAGCTGGGACTGACGAATTCACCTGAAAACTTGGCGCCGTGCTCTTCATTACCAATCAAAGCCTCTCTGTTTGGCAGTTCTCACAACAAGTAATTGTCATTGACAAAGGCCATCTCTGAGTAACGAGCGAAGGGCTGTATCCCATTGCACGGAGATCAGGCCACTTATCCGAATTAGCCACCACTGGTTTTGTCAGCAAATCAGATTATACCCGCGCACTTTCCCAGGTTTACCAGAAAAGTTTTGTCCAGGCGGGTTTGGTGTTTTCTCAATGCAAACAACGGTCTCGGTGGCCCAAGAGAAATGCTAGATTTTGTGAAACTTGAAACCAAACCTCTTCGAATTGTTGTTGTGCATGCACACAATTCTGATAAACTTACGGAAACCAATGTACTGTACTTTGTAACTGAAAGAAAAATTGGTCACACCAAACGTACTGGTTCTGATGTTTCAAAAGCCAACTACTAACTTCTTCGGACCTGCCTTTCAATATCTCCAGGAAAATAACAAGCTGCACGCTCGCACATATCTGGACATGGATGAATGTTATAGTTCCCTGAGCAACAAAGAGCCTGCGGCAAGTTCTCCAGTTTATTGGGGCCCTTGACTCGGGCCTTACAGGAAACATTAATAAACGGTCTGTTCGAGAGGCCCTTCAGTTTATGGAACTGTTCATGCTTGTAAGCGTCATTCCGAGGTCGCTGCTGGAGTGTTGGCGCTCGACCACAAGTATGACGCGGGTTTGCGAGAAGCCTCTTTTCAGAAAGAAGTTCTGAAAGTGAAGCCGCTTTCACGTCAGATCTCGCTGTCGTTTCTGCGGGTGACGAACTTGTTCTTGTGTGTGTGTGTGTGTGTGTGTGTGTGTGTGTGTGTGTGTGTATGTGTGCGTGTTTGTGAATCCTACCCCCCTCCCCCGCGGTAAAAACACAGATGCTGCCAAAAAATTCACTTGATCATAATAAATTGCAACATCACTTTCCTTCTCCAAAAAAAAACCTGCAGCTGTTCGCAGATGCGCGTTTTCACGTGAAAATGACTTCACTTCGACCTCAGGCAAAGTTGCGCGACAACTTCAACAACAAGAAGGTCCGCGTTTTCTGTTGCAACCTCAGTCTGCAGTGTGTCCAGGTGGGGTCAACCTGGCCATTCACAAGTTATTCTCGCCCCTTGTTGCACCGCCGGTTCCACAATTGAGAGATTTGAGGTGCTCAGTCTCTGTAGGACGAAGTAACCACCGCACAGCGGAACCGAAACGGGAATCAGTCGACAACATGGACTGGTTCAGTCGACAGGGTGACTACCACGTTCTTCGGAGCCTTGTCACTGTTCTTTTGCAACTGCGCCGTTTTTGTCACAAAGAAAAATCCATCATCAGATTGTTTGGAATGATTTTTCACTCAGCATTTGAAAACATCAAGTTGCTGTTGACACCACGTTTTGATGTCTCCTGAACCTTGATCAAAGTAACTTGACCTCAATCCAGGAAGAAAGAAACTTTCAGTTTCAACCGAAAGTCTCAAGGTGTGCTGAGATTACGTCCTCGCCAACATGGAATGTAGGATTTGAACTCGTCAGGATCTCATCGATGCCTCAATTTCGAGACCAAGAGGACCCCTGGGATTCACAGAGACGAAGGTACATTGCGTGTAGCGGAAGCCTTTTTTTTGGATCCAGGACGCTTTCGGCTCTGGGATTTGTCTGTCCCAATTTGAGACTGGAGTGCTCAGTCATTCCTCATTTTCAGAGATCAATAGCTTTTGCAGACACAATAGAATCACTGCGACAAGACATTCGCAAAACTCAGCAATAAAATATGTCTCAATCTGAAGCATTTTTGTGATGTGAAAGGGATCGCGACCTTCTGGTGCATAAATTGCGAACCACTCACGCCAAACTGACCCTTTCGCGGCCCCAATAACACAGTTCTACGTGAAGGTTGGAAGAGCAAGTCTACGAGAGCCAAGAATCGTGTGGAACATCATTCCAAGAAAAGAACTTTGGGTGTCAGCAGTCACAGCACAGACGTTGTGGTCGAAAACTCGTGCACGTGCGGTTTGTTGTTTCTGAATGTTGGAGTCTTGTTGCTGCAATTGGACGCGCAGCAAACAAAACCGACGGTTTGTGAGCCGATTGCATGATCATTCAATTGTCAGAAGGGATTAAAGTTGTGTGAAAGGAATACATCAAATGCATCAGCTTGAGCACAACCGCTCCCCGTGTGGCCTCCTGCATCCAGACCGTACGCACGTTCCGTCTTGCTGATGGTTCCCTTGTCCGTGACTTGGAGCTTCCCCAACAACAAACCAACACGACGTGACATGTTCGGAGAAACAAGTGCACACTTTAATTTCTGGTCTCCAAGAAGATGCGAACCACTGATTTGCTTTTGTTGAATTTTGCCTGTGCTGTTGTCCTTTTCTGATTGCATTTGCTGCAACAGGCTTCGCGTCGATTCGACGATATTCCATCCATCAATCAGTTTGCACTTCAGCGACCCCGACTCGGAAACGGGGGTGTCTCCCACACAACAGGTGTTATTGATTGATTCCCCAGATCCACAGGTCCACTCTGCTGTTGTTCCATTTTTGACGCATTTTGCTCAAATTTCCAGCTTCATAAGTTTTAATCTCGTTTGGAAAAAGAAATCGGCGAATCACGTGTTCGTTTGTTCGTCCCTTTCTGCAAGAGTCTGACGTATCTCGTTTGAAGTTGAATTCTGGATCTGTTCCACATTCCGTCCTCAGATCAATCTCACCTGTCGACTGCGCACGCGTGGTGAGTCGTTCTGGTGCGCTCCAGCAGACGGATGGTCCACGACACGCTGAGCTTGGCTCGTGTTGGGTGAACACGTTCCCAGACAGGAACTTGCACGGCTGATTGACGATGTTTCTTCCTGTTTCTCGGCTTGGGGTGTGGTGCCAGGTACGGCGGTTCTGAGCACATGTTTTTCCATGGTTCCTCAACACACACCAAGACACGGAAAACACCAAGAAACCTCAAAATGAATGAAAGAAGAAACGAACAAAAGGCCGCAAAATTGGCACTCGTCAAACGACGTACGAGATCTGTGTTGGTCAAAGAACCTTCGTGACAAGAACGCAACTCAGAGCATTTCAGTTTTTCAAAACCACGCAAGAGAAAATACATGTGTGCAGTTTGGAAACAGTCCAAACTTCTTGTCATTGTGATGGATGCGCCAAGGCAATGAAGTTCTTGCTGGCTTCCTGGGTAATTAAGTTCTGGTGGAATTGATTCCGTAAATAGGCAGCTGAGTGGTTCGGACCTGAACATATCAATCAGCTGTTGGCGCAGCCTGACTTGCATTCGTCAGCAATGGCGAGTTTGAATTTTTGCGTCCGTTGCTCCGCATTTTGAACGCCGCACACAAAATGACTGGATGTTCGTGAGCGACTGGACTGCAGCAATGGTCACTCCCTACGAACCCCTGTCGTTCTTCGGTGATTGTTCTCCTCCCCAATGTCTTCTCTTGGAAGGCTTTTCAGAACGTTTGCTGGTCATCAGAACCAGATGCTTGCTTTGTTCAAGTGAGAAACTACACATCTGAACCATCTGAATCATCGCAAGCTCTGTGAAAGTTCACAACTTCTGCAGAATTTGGCGTGTCTGGTTGTTCGAGGAACACAAAGTTTTGTCACCAGAGACAATGTGAAAGGTGAGCAGGAGTCTACCCGTCTGAAGACAAAGAGGAGGAATGGAAAGGAATGATCCGTTCAAATCTCCTCAACTTCCATTCCAAACTTTTGTCGGGTGCGATTCATGAGTGCTGTACCCTTTGAAGTACAGCACTCATGGTTCTAATTCGGTCCCAAAAGATGTTGTTCTGTCTTAATTGCAAGAGCCTTGTTTTGCGACTCAGTGCACTTCAGAAGATGCATGTGCCAAACACACAAACCATTTCACCAACATAACAATTGGTCTTGTCTCGTTTTGCATGTCAGCCTCCAATATTTTCTTCAACCGCTCATTGTGGATTTGCCAAAAAAACACATTGTCCTTCCAGCATGTGCCGCACTGTAACAACAACGTTTTTTCCCACTGCAGTGCTGTTTCAGCCCACTCTTTTGTTGTGGTTTGACAATTTCGTTGGCTGCGGAGGTTTCGAACCAAACAGACCCTTACGCATGCAAATTGAACTTATACCCGCTTCGTTTTGCATTGCGGTGATGAGTTTTCCATTGCGGAGACACATCAACAGAGATTTAGGGCAATAGATTTCACTTTGTGACCCGGGGAGAACATGTTGCATTTGCATGATTGCATTCTTGACACCACTTTTCTGTGCAAACAAGGTTTTGGTTGGAAGGACAGACAAAGAAAGGAAGTGATTTGAATAACTTGCAATGAACGTCTTTTCTCGCCTTTCGTTGCCCTGCTGTCAAGGCTCGCCTTCAGCTGGGTCAGCGAAGACCATGTTTTTGAGCCAAAGTTCCCGTGCAGTTGATGAGGGTTTCTTCGAGTGAAATGCCTTTTGCACGGCGAACATGGCAGCACCTCCCAGAAATTCACCTGGCACGACGAACCACCGCCACTGTGAACGTGAGTGTTGTGGGTCCTGGGGTCTCAAATGTCGTGGCTATTTCGCAGAACCCGCCCGATAAACACTTCTGTCCCAATTGTTTGACGCAAGCATCCGATGTGTCCGAACGAGTGTGTTGCACGCTTCCAGGGTCGGGACAGCTGCTTGAGAGTCGGGTCCTTGTGGTTCAGAATCCTTGGCCGGCCCGCACTGATATCAACCGCAATACATGTCACATTTTGTTTTCGGCTTGTTCTTCAAAGTGAAACCAACATCTGAATCAAAGCGCCAGGAGGCGTAGATCTGTGTCCAACACGTAGTAATTTCGTGTCTTTCCTCTCAAAGAAGGTGAAATTGCTCAAGGTCTTTCCGAAAAAAAAAAACGTTGTCTTTATGATGAAGGACAAATGTTCAGACATGCACGCCTATTACGTGCAGCTTATTCGTATCTGTACGAGCAGGCTGATGTCATTCACACTGGGGCTGAACCTCCCCGGCTTGATCAGCTTTGCTCACGCGAGCGAGGCTTCTTTCGTCGGCGACCCTGACCAGGCGACAGAGTCGGATCGCGATTGGCCTCATTAAACAGCCGTTTGCTGAGAAGTCGTGTGTGATGAAACTGTCCTGGACTGACCAAAGTGGATTCATGCTGCTGAGTCAAAGAAGCAGTTCCAAGCTTGGTGGATTCAGAATGTCGTATGTTCGAAGGAAACCCAACATACCTCGTTGAAGATGAACTCAACTGCTCTGTTCTTCTGACACTTTGGATCAGACGTGAACAACATGGAGTTGGTTTCTGTATGCAGAGGGCCATGTGTGCAACGGACGATGCTCAGACTGGGTTTCTTCTGAAATTGTTGAACAAGGGGTGCAACGCCTGCTCTTCAGACACCAAGCAAAGGGAACCAGATGCATTTCCACACACAAAAATGTACGTGCACAAGTTTGTGGACCCAGTTCAGACGCGAAAATCAAAATCGCACGCGTACCAAAAAGCCCGGACAAGAACTGCACTATTTTTTTCGATTCTGTACTAGCAACGCCGCACAGTGGCCTGGCCTGGAAAATGCAAGTGTCACTTAGCGTAAGCCGCCGCCAAATGCGATGCTAAGTGTCTCCGTGGTGAAAATACAATGAAAGCTGCCGCTCTCTCAGAAACCCACCTCTATTCGCGCAAAATTGGATGCAGGTTTATTGTGTGGAAATAATGAAAGAATATGAGGTTCCATCCCATGTGCTGAGACTATTGCAAGAAATTTCATTTCTGTTATTGTATTTGTGTCCTGTGCAATAAAACGCAACAAAAGACTACAAAAGCCACCCATTGGCACCACAGACTGCGGCCGAATGACGCAGGAAGTGCGAAGACCAGTGGCAACAAGCAAGTTGTGTCCACATTTTGGCACCTTTGGTCACCAGAAGAACACGTCTTGGTGAAGATTTGGTGTATCCCAGCATTCAACGTGCAATTTAAGGAGTGACTTGCTGAAGTTTCTTTACGATTGTTTTTTCCTTTTCGTGTATGAAAGGAAAAATATTGCACTTTCTTTTCTGGATGCGTTGACGTTCAGAGCTCCTACAGGAGAGAACCACCGAGGCTGGAATCAACCTGGCTCAGAAGACATGACTGACCGTCAACGCTGCTTCAGAAGAAAACCTTCGCAACACAAGTTCATGCTGAATGCCAAATTTGCTTTTTGATTATCTCGTGTACAAAGTGAGAAGTCAATTTGCCACGCGTCTGTAAGAGTTTCTGTGTTTTGACTGCCGCAAATGACGGCAAGAGTGTTGTTGGCCGTTTTGGAGTCTTGATTCAGCCACATTTTTGACAGTTCCTGGGGAATGTGATCTGCACTGTGGCAGCGTTGAGAACCTTGAGGTTCAAATTGAACATGAGCAAGGCTCCTTGCAAATGTGGTCGGAAGGAAACAGAATTTAGAAACGCGTGTTGGTTCCGCGAGAAGAGAACCGGTCCAGTCCTGAACCAAAGGAATTTTGTTCAATCAAAGTTTCATCAAGTTTCAAGTTTGGAAACTTTGAACCTCGGAACACACAATCACTCCACAAAGTTTCTTGAACTTGGTCAGGCAGGGTGTGTGTCCGGCTAAACAGGTGTTGTTATTCCACATAATTCATCGTGTGAACAACCAATATATGACCAAAAAGGCAGGTTGTTTCCTCAATACTTCAAAGTACACAATGCCCTGCAGAAGGTATGACAAGCGACACTTGGGCTGTTGTCCGTCCGTCGATTTCCAATCCAAAGGAAGCCTCTCTGTTGGTCTGGCTTCAAATAGCAACTTGTGGCGAGAAACAAAATCAGATGCTTCCTGTTCCAGGAGCACAAGGCGTTTGTGACTTGAACAAAAGCGGCGGGACACAGCTTGGACCTGAGAGTGACTCGCTGCTGCTACTGTGAAGTGCTCCATGAGGCGCCAGTCTTGGACAAAGCAAGACAAAGTCTCCTTGACTGTGCAGATCTTGTGAAGAGAACCGCTTCAACTCTCCAGCCTTCTTGCAAGAACCGCCAAACTCGCTGAAAATATCGTGCTCTCTTGAGACTTTTTGACTGTTCGCAACATGTTCTCTCGAACGTACGTTTCTACAGCTCTGCGATCACAAAACCTGTCATCGGTGCTCGCATCGTGGTAGAAATGGGTTCTCACCTTACAAAAAGGGTTCGTATTCAATGACACAACTCTTTTCTCGACCAAAGGTCTCGAAATGTCATTGTGTGATTTCAAAGGAACCATTTTTGTAGTGTGAGAAGCCTGTCGTCAAGCCTGTGCCATGTTGATTTGTTTGTGGACACGCCGCAGTAGATGTTCGAGACCCACAAACCAAATCTACCATGTGGCGACCCCGGCAGAACCAAAATTGTGCATGACAGAACAGAGTGAAAGACTGAATGCGTTTGACAGTGTTGAGACTTCATTGGAGGTTCTGAGAGCCTCATCCATTCACTGCTCAACAGTTGTCTTCATTGTCCGTGCCACCCAAACACTCGACGTCTCGATGGGCTGGGTGCACCACGAGTGAAGTTGATTCTGGAGTGCTCTTCTCAGGGAACGGTTTCAGATATTTTGACCCAGGACTTCTGCTGATTCTGACATTGCCTTCAGGATTTGGTTTTGAATTCAAAGCAATTTGGCCCAGTGTGAACTTCGGAATCGTGAGCGCGAACAGACCATTCGTTCGGTGGAAACACCTTTCTCACTCTCAATTTCTGTTTGATGAAAGTGACAAATGAAGCGCCGAAGAAAGACGCCTTCAAATGTCTGTGTGATTTGAACAACCATTGTTTCAGACGTCCGAACATCTGGCCTCAACCCTGTATGGGGCAAAGTTCCAGCTTCAGAAGTGTATTTTACTCAACTTTGATTGACTGAGACCACACACACACACACACACACACACACACACACACACACACACACACACACACAACAAGAAGTTCCGAGGCGGGAACCCTGATGGTCGCG
>JAAUXT010133459.1_pt1 | contig 13787 bp, 12 predicted proteins | sample 7278171 | NCBI WGS metagenome assembly JAAUXT01 (sample SAMN14350112, study PRJNA611818) | marine sediment metagenome | isolation source: surface marine sediment (1.8m) | place: French Polynesia: Moorea | collected 2018-08 | reverse complement strand
CCTTCCTCACGCATTATCCCCAACCCAAAATGAACCAAAAGAGCCCAAAAGATCCCAAATCAATCCTCATCTTGACCATGAAACTGCTGTAGACATACTTTTGGCAGATGCTGCCTGCAGGTGATTTGATTTCGCTTTCTTCAATTTTGCTCACTGTTTCCAAAAGCTCACAAATTGGACCAAGCTCCTCAAATCTCCTAAAAATTGCTCCATGGAGCTTGCAGTGATTTGAGGAAATTTTGGTTGCTCTGTTTTGACTCACTCTGATTTGGGTCACTTTTTTCAATCAAATTTTTTGCTGTTTTCACTCAACATTCACAATATGGGAACTCACTCAGTACACACCCAAATAGAATAAATTTGACCAAATAGAACTTTTATACATTCTTTCAGAACAATATGCATATATTAACTGAAAGAATTGCCCAATATCCATTTTTATATTTTCTACTAAAAATGACTTTTCAACCCAAACTTTAGCCCCACTTAAAAACCATGTAAAAATTTTCAAGAATCAAAAATCAAATACTACCTCTCAAACCCCCATACAATATGCTATATTTCATCAATATACTTTTTCCACCAAATATTTGTACCAACTGAGATATGGAGACATTTCTGCATCCATACCCCATTTTTCCACACTTCTAAATTTGACCTTTTTGACCTTCAGAACCCAAAAATTCAAATTTGACAATTTCCTTCCTTGCATATTATCCCTGACCCAAAATGAACCAGAAGAGCCCAAAGTATCCTAAATTGATCCTCATCTTGACCATGAAACTGCTGTACACATACTTTTGGAAGATGCTGCCTGTAGGTGCTTTGATTTTGCTTGCACCGATTTGGCTCACTTGAGCCCAAATCGAGCAACCCATCTCAAATCACCTGAAAAATTGCAACTAGAATACTCAGTGACTGGATGCACGGTGAGGGGTATGCACAACCTTGAGATCAATTTCACGTTCCTCAAATCACCGCGAGCTCCAAGGAGCTGTATTTTGGGGCTGAGAGGCGCCGGCCCACACCTGGATTCGGTGGAGCTGTCTGAGTCAGGTGTCACAAATGCAGCTCGAGTTTTCAACCAAGCACTGGATTCCTTGCCATCGTCGTCATGTTATTCTGTCTTTCCATCGCTTCAGAATTGGTCCCTGGATCACTGTGAGGATGAGAAAAGCAGAGCTCTGATACAGCAGATGATGCAAGAAGAACAGTATCCTTTATGATGCTGGTGAAGTGTGGAACTGCGAAATGTAGCAGGTTTTGCGGCAACACATTCTACACATTTGAGGTGGTGGGCCTTCATGTTCTTCTCTTCATTCCAGCTCTCTATGTTCAGTTGCGTACTTGTTGTACTTCGGTGCGGTGCTGCAAGAGCCAAATGACCTCTGGTCTTGCTTTTTTTGAAATACCTGTGCATTGTGTTGGTTTGAAAGGTGAGGCAGGCATTCCTCATGACTGCGTCAACATGGTCAGTGTTCACCGGAAATTGTCTTTGACACCAATATTCAGGCACTTTGTGCCGGAAAGAGGCACAGCAACAAAAGGAAAATCGCACGTTTGCAAGGAAAAGTTGTCTCACAGCAAACGAACTGTCTGGACAGAAGAGGAAAAGCAACTTTTCCTTCGAGGAATGGCAGGTGTCTTCTGTCCATTGTTTCGTGATTGGGACGTGTAGAATTTACGTCAGATAAGACACATTTGGTTGTGAGGTTGAAATCATCACAGAGACTTTGCCTGGTGTGTTTTCAGGAAATATTTGGAAAAAGCTGGGTGCAAGTTGCAAGTCTTATTCCCTCCAAGACTGTGACACAAGTGCGGGGTTTCGCTGCTCGTCATTGCAAAGCTCAGGTTTTGAATTTGATTGATATTTATTCTTTTTGTGGTTGCCCAAAGTTTGTTGCTGGTCCTTTTGAAAAAGTGCAAAGCTTTCGCAACCAAGAAGGACCTGTGTGTCTTTTGGCGAACAAATCAAACAGGTCTTACGTGGGGGAAACAACTTTTCTTGCTTTTCGACAGACAAGGCCGCCAGACGCGGCAAAGGGTTCATCAGAGGAAGCCGATCAGGATGAGACCAGCAATCAGAGACCGACAACAGATTTCGATGTGGACCATGAATTGGTGACAGGGGAGTTGCCTCTGGACACTGCTGTTGTGGTAGCAGACTCCAAAAATTTAACACAGCTCGATTCGAAGAAAGTGAGTCAAATTTTGAGACAAGAGAATGAGAGAACGAAGAGTAATGTGAGTATTTTGAGCAAGCAGTTCCAAATAAGGCCATCCAGTGGGACCTCCGCAAGCCTTCAGGAAGTGGCAGACCGAACTTTATCGGTTCAAGGCGCGACACAGGTTTGCAGCAATTCAAAAATTTCAACAAAGAAATTGCAAACAAACGAAAAGATAAAGCAAACGAAACACCAAGAAGAGAATGTTTTGAAAACTACACTGGACAATGGCGAATCTCGAGTGAGAACAGCAGAGAGAACCCGTGGCAAAATTAGTGATGACGTCCTGCCCTCGCGGGTGTCTTCCAAAGTGGGAAATGAAGAAATTGTGCGCTTTCAAAAGGCACCTGGAGAAGAACCATCCGATGAGAGTGATGTGGACATTGACATCAAAGACAGTCCGCAGAGCGTGAAGCACGAAGATGACGTTGATGTGAGAGAGGATTCTGTGTACATGAAGTTGGTGCAAGATGCTGGACTCACACTGAGTTCGGATGAAGAGGGAATCGTGTCGAAGGAATCAGTGTGGGACGATATTATCAGCAACGCCAAGGAAGAGGCGCGCAACGCTGTCGAGGATGAGACGAGCAGTGATGAGGGAGAGGAAGAACTTGAGGACGACCCATGCTACGGAGAACACGGTGAGTATCGGTGTTATTTCACTGAAGACAGCTGAGTCAATTTTTGTTTTGCAATGAGCCTTGTGCTGGACATTCTGGTTGAACTGAAAATGTGACCATTTTTTCAGAGTTTGGGGTGCGAAATTACAAAGGAGAGATTGTGTTCCTTCCCAACCCGACTGAAGAACTACCATTGGATGTTACGGTTGCATCAGAAGCCGAAAAGAACTTCCACACCGACTATTTCAGCGGCAGCTTTCCGCAGCGTACTCCAGAGATCTACATGAAAATCAGGAATCACATGCTGAGAGAATGGTATGAATCTCGGCAAAGAAATTCGAGAACTTATCAAAAGGTAGATTCTTTGTGTGTGAAAACAAAAGCTGTCACCTGGAATACGCCTGTCATTTCCACTCAATCAGTGTGTTCGTCACTTCCATCAACTCCAGGCACAAATGCAAGCCAGAATACCTGCACAAAACCACGGCCAGGACTGGCCTCAGTGGAGACGTGAACCGAGTTGGTCGTATCTTTTGCTTCTTGGAACAGATTGGTGCTGTCAACATTGGGTGCCGTAAGTACTACTTGTCAGGACGGTGCTCTTTTACAAATAGATTTTAAACCCGCGGCCCCGGCATAGCCGGACAGGCCGGGCTGAGTGCAATCACTGTCGGTATGTTTGTCTGTCTGTGGATGAGTTGAGTTGGAAATGGGGCTTGGGGCAACTCAACTCGGAGATTTTGACCCCACAATATTTAATATCCTGTTCATTTTCTCCAAGTTGCCCCCCCCTTCAAGGTATCAACATGCATTATTTCTATTTTGTAGCTCAGTCTCAATACAACAGACCGATGCAGAAAGTAAGGAGAAGCAGAAAGCGAAAGAAAGTGCAGTACAAGGGACCACTGGTAATGATCGCAACACTTCTGTTTGCGACAAATATTTCCACAGTCGTTTCTTCGCTGTCAATGTGTGTTCAGATTCGAGTGTTGTTTCAACCAAACCCTGAAGAGTGTGAACTGTATAAGTTCGCTGTTGATTTCAGCCTACCAGAAAGAGGAAAGTCCGCAACCTTCATGGTGAATGGGTTGATGAGAAGGACCTTGAAGGAACAACACTTGAGGTACGTATGAGGCAGCATGCTCTCCGGAGTCGGACACATTTTCAACCAAATTTTTGAAACAATCACACGATCTTTCTGCTTGCCCTTGAACAGCACCAAGAGCCAGATGAAAAGACAGCGAAAGCTCCGAAAAAGAAAGTGATGATGTACAACCCGTTTGAACTGGTACCGTGCCCGACATTCACAGAATGGAAAAAGGTCAGTTGTTTTCGTGATTCTGTCTTGTTTTCACTGATTCAGAAGACCCAGCCCCAGTTCCTGTGAGGGACTTGCACATCTTTGATTCTTATCAGGGCTGGTGTGAAACTGATGATGGGAGCAATTGCGTACAGACACATGAGGCATGAGGTGCTTGTCCACACTGGCAAGTGTTCCAGTGAAATCTTTCCAATGAAAAGTAGCTTGATCAATCTGCAACAACTTTCAGGCCCCCTACAAGGTGGTGATCAGCAACTCTGCACTGGTGCTCATGGACACCCACGCTCACTTGTCCAAGGCTGAGGTCATCGGACTGTTGGGTGGGGAATTTGTAGAATCGCATCGAACTCTTCGCATAAGTGTTGCCGAAGCGTGTGACAGCACAAGCACAGGCATGCAGTGTGAGATGGATCCAGGTTGGAGCAGTTTGTGACAGTTGTCTTTTTGTCGATTTGTTGCATGATTCCGGTAACTCAACTGAAACGGGAAAGAACACCTTGCGTTGTTACCAGCGCAGAAGCAAATTTTCAATGTTCAAAGGAAATTGTTTTGATTTGTTTTTTGGGTGAGAATACCTGCAGAAGCCAGAGATTCAAACAATTTCAGTGTCGCAGACGGTGGCTGCAGAGAAGATTGGGTGTCAAGGACAGCGTGTTGTCGGGTGGTACCACTCGCACCCTACTTTCCCTCCCCAGCCGTCTGTCAGAGACATCGAAACCCAACGGCAGTTTCAGGTGAACAAACTGGCAGTGGCACAACACTCGTCAAACAACTTCAGTTTGTGGTGGTGTTCTCCTCAGAACTTCTGTCAAATTTGGATCAATCACATGGACATCCGTGAATCATATCTGGCGCTGCTTGCATTGAAAATTTCGCCTCTGGACGAATTTTCAGACATGGTTTGGAAAGGGCGGTTTTGAGTTCGTGGGGATCATCGTGAATCCGTACAAGCTGCACGTGCCTCAAATAGCGTCACAGATCACCTGTCTCACCATCGCTGAACAAGAGGGTCCGGATGGCAAGCAAGGTGCGGCTTTTCGTTCGGAGTCAATTTTTTTCTGTTTAATTTTTATTCCAAATGCCAAGGAATTGGAACACGAGAATGATTTCTTCCTGTGAATTTTAAGTTCGGTTCTGTTGTTTTTCCAGGCGCACCTTTTCGGTTCAATTATGAGGTCGATCACAGTGGATGGACCAGAGACGGCGTTTTGGATCAAATTTGTGTTTTGGCGGAGAAATACGTCAAGAACACGACGAGAGTCGAGATGTTGTCGAAAACCAATGAACGTTCCAACCGAATCATGACATGTCTTGAAAAGGTACTCCATACGTTCACTTCATGGATTGGGAAAAGAAAGCCCTGACTCTTTGATAGCATTGCAATGAGGTTCGGATATTGGCGAGCGCGAGACCCGACAGATGTATCATACAGACGGTGCTCACAACACATTTGCACGTAGAACCAAAAAACAAACTCGACAAGACAAACAAACATTCAAGCGAAATCTTAATGAGCCGTCAGTGGTGTTGCTGATTGACATTGCAGAGAAAAAGGGTACGCTTGGTGTGCAGTCTTTCTGCATTTCTCCTTTCGTTTCGTCTTTTTCAGCTGCTGCTGGCGCTGCGGTGTCATCTTCCTCAGAATGAGGTGGACGCAACGTGCGGACAGATCGAGGACATCTTTGTGAAGATTTACAGCGATGAGAAATCTGGATCGTCTTGACATCTCTCGATGTCAGAATGTGTTCATTTTTGGCAACAATCACTTTCGAACCCCAGTTACAAGTCCGTTTTGTTACAATGAACCAGAGTCAGATAAAACTGGCGAAACTTGGCGACTGACTGCGTGTTCTGTTTCATCCTTGACAACTGCTCACGTTCTGTGCACGGACAATATTAGCGCAAATTTATGGACTGGAACGGATCGGGAAGTGAAGTCTGATTCCACAACGTGTTCTTCCATTCAGAGTTCAGGTCGTCTTCGTTGCCTCGGTGCAGAGCTTGAGCCTCCGTCTCCCTGGACTCGAGGTCACGGAGACGCGTTCTGGAGGCTTCGCCCTCCACTGCCAGGGAATAGTCGGATTCACTCACCAAGCTGTAGGCGTCGTCGGAATCCAGCTGCGAATTGATCCACTGTAAGTGTTTCCTTTCTGACGAAACATAAGGCACGTCCATGAAGAAACTCGAGAGGCTTTCGTCAGTGTTGTTGCGGGGTATTTTTGGTTTGTTCTGTGTTGCATTGTGTGAAAGGTTTTGAGCATTTTTGGAGTGGTGGTCGAGATTCCTTTGATTGTCCAAGTTTGGGTCCAGTGAAACATGAACACTTTCAGCGTCAGCAGCTTCTTGTGTTCTCTCGTGAGGTGCACCGGCTGCATGGTCGAATTCAAACGCCTCCAGTATCTCTCGACTTCGGTTGTGGGGGCTGTGCTTGTTGGGATCAAAATCACTCCGAGAATCAACAAGTTCGTTGTCGCCGCTGAAAAGAAAGTTTTGGACCTCGATGACTGCGCTGTCTGTCTCGCCCGCAGTCGCATCGGGTCCGTGGTTGTTTTCAGTCAGATCTGTTGCCAATTCGACCTTGGCGTTGTCAGCACCCATTTGCTCATCACATGTACTGGTGGTCTGCTCGTCTTGTGAACTGCAACAAACCGGCAAGACACTCTTCAGAACGTGGGACGATGTTCACAAGCAAGCTCTAAACTGACTGACAAACGTGAAAGGCAAGGATTACTGATAACGACAGAGATCTTTACACTGGTTGTGGAAGACTACGAGGGGAACTCCACAATACTCCGATCGACTGCAGAAATGAAGACAATGTTCTGAGCACTTTCTTCTGGATTTTTGCAAATGACAAGAATGAACATAGAACTGGAACAATAAAAGCTTGATATCTGGAGTGTCCACGTCTTCAATTTCAAGTAATCCGATCATTCAAACTGGGGAAAAAGGACCACGATCGGAGTATTGTGGATTTCCGCTCGTAAAATGCCAAAACACGTTGAACTTTTGAGGTGAAAACAAGAAGCTTCGAAGAACGTGCGCTGTTGCGTGCATTCTGTAACAGTATTCCAGACAAAACGTACAAGAAAGGCAACCAAACACCCCCAACGCTCAAAACCCAAGAAATGTAGACTTCTTCCGTGTTGACATCACACAGAAAGTCAGGAAATAAGGAAAACCCAGACCTATGGTAAATCTGAACTTGGACCTCGATTGGCTGCTGGTTGCCGTAGCCTGGGTGTCGAGTTGCTCTTTCCGGTGACGTGCTTCCTTGAGCACCTCGACTGTTGGCGCTGGTTTGGGGTTTGTACGCTTTGTACGTCGCGTGCTTGTTTGCATCAGGATCAAACTGACGCAGTGCGGACGCGCCTGAGCTCGTGGATTGAGCGCTGATGAAGGATTCCTCGCCCTGGCGGCTGAAGTCTGGTTCAGCGTGGCCATGCGTTGGTGGATGAGCGAGTTTTACGGTGTAGACGGGCAGCTGAACTTCTTTTGGAGTTGCTGCGCTCCTCTTGGCTTTGTGCTCGTAGAAATTGATGTTCCGTTTGGCGTCTCTGTTCGGTTGAATGCAAGGGTCCAGACATCGGCAGCAACGCGGCACCTGAAATGGTGTGACCGTGGCCTGACCCAAACCAAACTACGTAGACCAGGAGCATGCTGACAGTACGGAGCACTTGGATGTCACCAGAGGTCACTTTTGTTTCAACGCGAGACTATCTGGTGACCCCCTCCCCGAAAGTCTGGGTCATCAAATGGGTGAGGGTGGGGCGGGTTTGTGACGGGTACCTTCTCACAGGAGTGCAAACAGAGAACCAGAGAAGAGACGATCTCGCGAGCTCATCGCCAAAAACTGCAATTAGCTTCTGTTTTGCGCAAGCCATTCCCCAGAGAAGTTTGAGATTTGCGTGTTTTGGCATGGTGGGTTTGCCTGCTTTCTACGATCTGAAATGTCATCGTGAGTTTCGTATTTCCAGCTCTTGTGCAGTCACATTCATTGCCAAAATCGCAGATGGGCTTTTTGTCTGGGACAACTTCGTGATATCTTAGAAATACACGACACCACAAAATCCGAGAATGGATTTACCTCTCTGCCACATGCTTTGCAAATCTTGTGGAAAATGAGAACTGGCACGACGACGACGATGGGCAGGAGAGTGATGATTCCCAGACTCATGAAAATGACGGTCATTGACAAACTTCCGTCTGACATGCCCGTCGAATTTCTCGGCACACCTGAAAAAGCCATCAGTTCTGCTACGAGGATCTATCATTTATTTCTGAGACTGGTCATGATCGGAACCCTCTGCGATTGTTGCGCAATGCGACCAATTTGTACTCATGTGTGACTGTAAAACAGTAGAAACTGTGTCAAAGACCTTCAACATGTGCAAATGTTCCGACCATGACCAGTCTCAGAGATAAATGATAGATCCTCGTATGAAGTGCGAAGTCTGGCCTGACTCAGTTCACTTGTCGATCGTTACGCAAGTAGGAGATAAACCTGCTTGAAAACATGCTTTGCAATTCCAACGAATATTTGTTCCAGTTGGATTCCCTTGAGGAAATTGTAAACATCGTTGCATTGAAAAAACGAGTGCACTTGCCTGCCATGAGGAAGAGAACGCCGCTGACTGTGCAAGCGAAGATGATCGCTGTCCATGGCCACCTCGAGTAGTTGTCGCGTTTGTAGAAAATCTGATTTTTCGACAGAGCCATGAAGGATATCCCGTCAATCAAGGATTTCTCTGAAAGCGATTGACATTGAATGATCGTTTGTTCCAGTTGTTTCTTGCACTTTGTTTTGGCCTTCACGCACTTGGTTTTTCGGGCATTTCTTGCCAAACATCATCAGACTGCCCGTTGCAATTGAAGCTGCTCGCAGAAAAATGTGTTTTCGTTGAACAATGATCGCACAGTAACGGCGACAACAGCACATTGATATGCTCATGCGTGCAAGGTGGCAGATGTTTTTGAGCGTTTTGCATGAAGCACAGAAATTTTATGATACCCACATCATTTGGGTCTCGATCTCGACAGTCGGCGAAATAAATTCCTCAGTGGTCACTTTGGTTTCATTGTTGCCGTATTTACCTTTGGGACGTTGTTCCCTGTTTCGCTTCATGTTCCTTCTCGTTCAGGTCTCATCCGTTTGTTGTCAAAAGTTTCTGATACTTGGTTTTTCACCTGGCAAATTGAGCTGTCTGCCAGATGTTTTGAGTTGCTTGCATTTGTTCAGGTAAAATCGTTCCACAGAATGACCTACAAAACATTGTGCCAGTGCCGTTGCTTGGGATTTCTGGCAAAAAATGGATTGTGCGAAGGCACTTTTCTTGTCAACATTTTGATTCACTGTCTGTGACATGAACGTTCTGAAAACTTTTGGACATACAAAAGGGTTGGCGAGGCCTGACGTTCATAAACGGCTCGCTCTACTTTCGCACGCATTTCTTGGTACGAGACAGAGAGGCGATGAGGCATTTCGCTCGGATCCTGTCGCAGCAAGGGTCATATCCAGTCAAGATTGGTGTGGGCAGGTTTAGGATCTACAGACGAGGTGGACCCCGAGAAATGCAACACCCGGAGTCCATTGACTCCAGAAATGCATGATACGAGTACTGCCATGGGGGTTTGCCAAAACATGCATGGGTGTGGACTGTGCGCTCAAAAGAAAAAATGTCCAGTTTAACTACACAATGTTCCTGTCTGTTCATGTCCAATTAAGAATTGCCAATTTACTTTCTGCTTTGCTTTTCGACATGGAAAAAAGCAGACTGATTCAACCAAACTGAGGCCACGAACGCACGGAATCACTGAATCGTTCCAAGGCGAAATGCAGAGATGCCGCGCCAACCCATTTGTGTGGATATAAGCTTCACCTGTTCTGTAGAGTTCAGTCAATCTTTTTATCCCACATTGAAAAGCTCTTTTGTTGCACTTGATAGGTGAGGGTGGTCTGAACCGAACTGAAGTTGGCCGCTCTGCTCTTTGAAGGTCCTCATTTGGGAGGAAGTACCTCTTTGGTTCACTCGTTGAGGGCGGATACCAAATGTGTCCATGGTACAGGTGTGCTCAGAACAACTGGGAATGTTTTGCGTCGTGGTCGGGTTGTAAAACGTGCGTTCGCGGCACACAGTTCCAGTCACGCTTGCGGAAGACTTGATGTTTCCGAAGATAGATAAACCATGCGTATCGGACATTGGGGTTTATTTGCACCACAAGAATAGTGTTCACAATTCTCTTGGAAACAGATGCAAAAGACGAAAGTTCGAAAGAGAAACAACGTACTCGTACGTTTGTGGGCGCATATTCCTGGGAAGCAAAATTCTGCTTGAATTGACTGTGTCGCAATATCTTTGCGTTGATCTTGAGACATGTGCATCCTGCATGAACGTTGTAATGTCCTGTTCACACCTGTCTGAAAGCTGATGAGGCGAAACGCTGGTCGTGTTTCTTTACAGTTTCGCTGCACAACATGTTCTTCATTTGACGTAGATTTGACCATCGTGTTGCGTCAAGTAGAGCCTGCCGTTCCTTGATCTGGCGCATGTTCGAACGGAAAACATCGGCGTCTTGCCGGCCGGTTTCTTCACTCGGAGACCGCAGCCATTCGCTTTGCAAATTGTGTTTCAGAGCCAGTTTGTTTTGGTGGAAGCGAATATCCAAGTTATATATCTGAATCTGTGTGTTCACAAGTTGCTTCCAGATGTTGTGGAGGTGTGCAGGAATTTTGAAAGGTTTCGCATTTGGTGTTTGTACCTCGTTCACGAGAGTCGTCGAACACTCGGTGACCAGAATCTGTCCTTTCTCTGGCTGGTGGGCCGGGTCTGCTTCCCGGTCCAGTTGAACCATCAGGTCCTCAATTTCCCGTTGAATGGTGCAGTGATCTCTGTCCAGACTGTCCAGATGTGCCAGAACACGCTTCTTGTCGTGGAGAAAGAGCCTCGTTTGTTTCTCCACCTCTGTCTGGGATCGCGTCCCGGACCAGCTTTTGCGCGCGTTGCGCTCCACCAGTGTGAGGTAGTAGAAGTGCAAAACTTGAGCGTTAGCTTCCAAAAAGTGAATTCGCTGCAGTTTGTTCCAGCTGGGAAGCAGAAACAAAGGCAAATAGAACTCCGATGCCTCTGTTGTTGTTGCAGGCGTGTTCGTTTTGCTCTGGGGAAGCTGCCGTTTTGGTTGACTTCCGCTGCACTGGTGGACCTGCACAGACGTGTTGTTGTGAGGCAGTTCGATGGTCCTGTGGTCCCCATGGCGTGCAAGTGACGTCAGTTCGCATTGCCCAGCTAATTCACCAGCAGTAGTTTTTCTTCCTTTTTCGTCAGAGACTAAATCCACCTTGGTGATTGCAGCACTTCTGCGCTCCATGTTTGCTCTACTCGCGTTGTTCTCTGACCAACTCGTGATCACACTGCTCGGAACGATGCTGGCATCATTGCTCGTGTTGTTTGCAGCTGAAACTTTGGCTCCGGGCACACGCATTGTTTGCTCCTCAACACACCAGACCGTGGGTCTTTCATTCTTGTGATGTGCATTGTGAAAGTTCAGTTCTTTTTTCAGGTCTCTTTTGTGGTTCAGTATTTTTGTCAAGAGGCAACAACATTTGGGCATCTGGAAAGAAATTTGTAAAAGTAGAAGCGTGCGTGTTTGCAGACTCAGAACAAAGCCTGGGGTTCAGAATGTGAGGTGTGCACCATCAGCTGTATACCTGCAGTTGCAGCTTTGTCCAGAGTTCAAACCAGATGCAGACGAGGAGTGATAAGAGAACCGGGATGAGGAGGAGACATCCGAGAGCGAGGAGCACGACGCTCAGGTAAAACATGGGCCCCTCCAGTTTGTGAATGTTCCGAGGTGAACCTGCGCAGACAAGCGAAACTGGTCACGGCAACCACGACAAAACTGGTGTCTCATGCATGCAGACGTCCTTCGACACCAGACTGCAGAGGCAATCCGATAACTTCAACAAGTTGGCGTGGTTTACCTGACAGCCAACGCCCGTGGGCCTAAAATCTTCACTGCTCAGGAACGCACGTTTTATGCAGTCTTTCAATCTCGCACGAGCACCAACGTGGAAGAAAGGTGATAGATTTGCAAGGATGTACTCACTCGCGGAAATAAAGATGATGACACAGCACGCTCCAGTGATCCACAGCGATTTCAGCGGACATTTTTTGTACACGGAACGCTGAACGAGACACTGGCCTCCAGAGTACATCAGTGTCGTGAACACACGTCGACTCCGCTCCCGAGGAAACACATTCGCGAGGGAACGCCTGTATTTTTGGAGTTGCGGTTGCAACATGGTTCTGCTCTGGAATCTGATGCAAAATTTCGAATTCCTGTGTCAAGTCAGTTCGTTGGTGTGGCAAATGTCCACGTTTGCTCGACAGTTCACCTCTCTCTGAACTTCCGAGTGATGCAAGAGAAGAATCGTTTGGATCTCGTTGGAATTTTAACTGCCCTACGAACCAGCAGGAAAAGTCTCAACAAAACAAACGGAACGAGAAACTCTGGTACTCGATAACTCTGTCAATTATGTAAAATATTTATCAAGAAATAATATAATTACAGTACACAATACAATTAAGGTCTTCACAGATATAAAAGACAAAAGTTGCAATGTTAAATCGATCTTTTTGTTTTGTATCTCCCCATTCACTGTTGAAGCCTGCTCAGAATCTTCAGTTTCCTTGCGCAGATCAAAACGATTGTCTCGTTTTTTGACCCACGATGGCAGTAACAAAGAACGGAAAATGTAGCACCGCTGGATTACCAATATCGCAGGATTCACAAGCAAGTGACCAAACAGATTGTTGTCACAGAACAAAAATTGCCACTCACATCGATTGTACGAGGTTGGTCTGCCTAAAAGAATGCCTGTCAGAAAAGGGGTCGGGAAAGCAGCCTGATCATCACATTCAATCATCACAACAAGCCAGACCTTAAAGTTGAAATATCAGCCGCTTTCAGCGTACAACCTGTGTGCAACGTCATCTCATAAGAACATTCTGACCTTTTGCATGCAGGGGGGAAGGAGAACCTTGAAAATCAGAAATCCCTGGGGGAGGGAGGGACGGGACCCATAGACCTAGAAATTTCTGATTTTCTCAGGTTTCCATGTTACCTCCCTTTGTGCAAAATAGTTTGAAACTTGGAAACCTGGCAAGTCTGAAACCTCGAAAGTCAGAACCCAGACACATGGAAAGTAGACCTGGAAGGTAGAAACCCAGACAATCAGAAAGCTGGAAAGTAGAAACCCAGAAAGCTCAAAATGTGGACGGTTGGAAACCTGGAAACTCTGCCAGAGACCTGTCTCATGAAGATGAGCTCAGATTTAAAGGAAGAACGATGTCGTACGTTTGAACGTTTATTGTCCGAAGTCAAGAGATGAGAGAGAGAGTGCATTATGGAACATCCTCCTTTCACAGAAATTTTGAAAAGATCAAAAACTACATTTTTCACACTTTGCATGCATTACCAGCTGCCATTGCTGAGGGTATTACCAGCTTCTGACATCAGTCTTAAGAGTGTCAATGGACTCAATAAGGCGTTTTGGTGGTTTAGTTTGTCTGGCAGATTTCCTGATCTGCAGCTCAACAGGCTGAGAACGTGGCATGGCAGGTT
>JAAUXT010044203.1_pt1 | contig 13788 bp, 17 predicted proteins | sample 7278171 | NCBI WGS metagenome assembly JAAUXT01 (sample SAMN14350112, study PRJNA611818) | marine sediment metagenome | isolation source: surface marine sediment (1.8m) | place: French Polynesia: Moorea | collected 2018-08 | reverse complement strand
TAATTCTTGATGCATTGACGCTCGCATCAGAACTTGGACAGAAGTACGCCACTCAAAATTATCCTAGTCAAGGCACCCCAATTTGCAAGTTGCACGGCCCTAGCATAAAACTTCGCACGTTTGCCGATCCTGATCTGCGAGTTTTTCCAGAGTCCAGAACAACAATTCCGATTGAGATAATTTTATTTCAGAATGTACAGTACAACGTACCAGCATGATAAAAAACGAAGGAAAGTTTGTACAAAACTCGAAGACAAACTTAACGCAGAGTATTCCGTACAACACAACAGAGCGTAGAACAGACTTTTTGGTGACATTCGCTCCTGTCCCATTCGTCACGTTTCAGTCTCTTCTGTTTTCCACACCCAATCAACGTGTGAAGTTCCCAGGTTTCACATCACTTCACACGCATTTAAAATGGTTCAGTGCAAACAGAAAACGGCCGTCTTCTGGGGAGTGGAAACGCTGTTGCTCGGGTAGAACACGTCTTTTTGCACCTTGTCAGTTTCATTGGCTCATCTGTTCGTTTCCCCAAAGGAAGAAAAAGCTACGACTACGAACTCCGCTTGCGTCTTTTCGTTTCGAGGCTTTCTGTACATGAAAACTTGCTGAGCAGAAACATGCTGGCAAACAAACTGTTTGAACATCGCCGCAGAAGCTTCGTGAATACAGTTGTGTACTTGGCTTGGACAACAACGATCTAAAGCAATGATCTGGCCGTCGTCTACAGCCGGCTCTCTGGGAAAAGTCGATTTCACAGGTCTGAAATTATTCAAATTTTTAAGCCAGTTCAAGTGAAGCACCATCAACACGACAAAACCCATCTGAAGTCCAACTCTATGGTGAGGCAATGTGGTAAGAGAAGTACGGTAGAAACTGTGACTAGATCAAACTGTGGTCTGTTCAGGTTCAGACAAAAAGGCTTGCTTGATTTGGGCATTGCAGCACGCCCCACAATAATACCGACCGGTCACACCCTGTACCACTGGTGCTGTCTGCGTGGTTTTGACACACAATCGTGGGACAATGCGGTCACTGGGACACGATTCACATTTCAAAAGTTCAATCTTACAACGTGTGGAGACGACGAACATATTCAAAACTCTATTCGAAGGCAAGACGTACAATCATTTCTGGACAAAAGGATTCAGTATGGAAAATAACAATGTTCCATTCGTATCAACTTCAAACAAAAATATTTTGTTGAACGACCAGTTGTCAAGCGAAAATTCGAAGAAAAATCCTGACGGTAACCCAGAGAAAAGTACGAGGATGATTTGACTTCCGGCGGGACTGCGCATGTGCGCGATGTTGTTTTGTGTACATTCTTGAGCGCGCACTTGACCGTCTTACAGCCTAATGGCCAGTCTGCAAAATGGTCTTGGGACGGCAACATGTCATCATGACCACCAGTCTTGCCAGAAGTGAAAGCATCCTCGTACGATCAGCACTCCCGAGTGGAAGATTTCTGGTCCTGTGACCAATTCTGACAGAGAAAGATAAACAAGACCTGTGTCATTTTTGGTGGACATCAGTGTCCTGAGCCTGAAAGACTGATTCACAGCGCAAGAGTGAGGGAATGTGGACAACGCTACACTCTCCCGGCATCGAAAAGAACTTGTGCAACCTGCACTGCACCAGACAGAGCGCGGCTTGTCAGTCATCTGTCGCAGAATGAGTGAGGTGGGCAGTAGAGTACAAAAATATTTCTTTGTGACGAATTTGTAGAAAAAAGTGCAATGTCGCTGGTACAGCTTTCACTACAAATGCAAATCAACTGAAATTTACAGCTTTACATGTCTTTGCACATCTGGCAACCTGTCTCAGAGAACAACAAGACTTCAGTCGTCCACTCTTGTCTGTTAGGTACTACATTCACATGCAATTGGATAGCTCTAAAATTTCTTGTTACACAATTAGTCTTTAGTCGTTTCTTGTGTAAAAACATTGAAATCTTAACTCTAATGCCTGGTTGTGTCGTGTCAGTCTGGACCAACGCTTCACAAACGTCTCTGCGACAACTTCATTGACTGAAAAGAAAAAAAAAACTTTTCATTTTTGGAGAAATTCGCGGCCACCAAGCACGTTTTCTGTCTGAAAATTACTGATCAAGTCACTGCGTGAGTCAGTGTGAAACTTCGTCTGAAGGGGTAAACAAGACGTAAAAACGCAACGCAACACGTTTGGGCATCTGAAGATTGATTCGGCGTTTCTATTCTGAGGCCGATTCAGTCATTTCTTGAGCTTCATTTTGTCAGAGTTACCCATTTGAACTTGTTGTCACACCACTGTGTGCTCAACATGGATCTACCTCTGAGGAAAGTCCTGGTCAACGGTGAGATTTTCGTCGTAACACAGAGCAAGCGCCGCGTACCTTGGAGATATCGACGCCTGTGAGGTTCTGCACAAGCAGCGGCATCTTCTCGACCACTTCGAGCACCTCGCCCGTCAGCTTGGCGGCGCCGACGTCGCCCTTGCCCGTCGACACCATCGTCACCTTCTTGGCCTGCGACAGCGGCGCCGCCACCTCAGCGGCGATCTGCAGCGACAACGCTCGTCAACAAACGGTTTGGCTCGCACGTGGACCAGTCGTGCTCAGCTTCCTCCTTGTGGAGACTCCACGCGTCCGAAAGCAGACTCGCAAAACAGAATTCACTTTGGACTGAACGGAAGCACGCTGGAGATCCCAAATCTGAGTGGCAACCTGACAGTACGCGCGCACCTTGGGGATAGTCTCGAGGACCATGTCGACCATGGCCGCCTCCTGGTAGTCTTTCCACGCGTCCGCCTTGCGCGCCATCTGCTCCGCCTCAGCCTTCGCCTTGGCCTCGATCGCGAAAGCCTCCGCATCGCCCTTCAGCTGCAAACAAAACACAATTGCTTGAATTCTTCCTTCCCAACTTCAAAAGGCACGAGGCGAACTGAAGGGTCTGAATCCATTGCCACAGATAGGTCCACTGATGCTGAGCATTGAATACAGGCGCAAGGCCAAGGTTGTGTGTGTGTACACGTGTGTGCACACGTGTGTGTGTGTGTGTGTGTGTGTGTGTGTGTGTGTGTGTGTGTGTGATTGGCCTCAACAGGTCCCCCCCCGCCGGCACGCTTAGTGGGAATGCATGTTGCCAGGTCAGTGCCAAACCTCCATTGAAACAACAGCTTTTCAGAAATTGTCTTTTGGAGGAGAAAATTCATTGTGCTGTGGACCAAAATGGAATTCCCTGCTCTCATGATATTTCGTTTTGAGTGCAATTGAACAAGTGTGAAGATATTTTGTGTCAACTCGGGGACAGTCCTGCACGGCACTTGCCAGCATTGTCCCCGCAGCAAGCAAGAGCACAAAAACGTGCGTGGTGCTGCCGCAGCTCCACGTTTCTTTATCCTGAGAAACCACGCATTTAATTTTGTGTGCTGGGCACATATGAGTGGACGATACGCACCGACACTGCCTGGGACTGCGCCTCGGCCTCCAAGACGATCCTCGCCCTGAAAACAGGATCAACCGCCATTTTTTGTCTTTGTGCTTCGGACAACGGATTCTGAACTGGTGACGTACATGCAATTCCATCACAACACTCGACAGATTTTTGGTTTTGTTGATTCGATGTGACACCGAGTTTTGCTGTCGATGTTCTTGTGTGCGTCAGTTCCATTTACACACACGCCAGTCGCGCGCGCACACACACACACACGCACACACACGCACTCAGCCCCCTCCAACACACAGACGCATTCTCTCTCTCTCTCTCTCTCTCTCTCTCTCTCTCTCTCTCTCTCTCACACACACACACACACACACACACCACCACACTTTCTCGACTCACTTGTTGGCCTCTGCGAGCTTCTCGAGTTTGAACTTCTCTGCCTCGGCGGGTTTGCGGATGGTGGCGTCGAGCTCTCGCTCACGCCGCACGATCTCCTGCTCCTGCACCTGGATCTGCTGCGAGCGCTCCACCACTCGGATCTGCATCTGCTCCTCCTTGATCCGCTGTTTCGTCTTTGCGGCCTGTAGTGGGAGCGCGCGTACTTTTGATTCATGTTGCGTGGGGGGGGGGGACGGACGAGGCAAACCACTGACGTTTGTGAGCACAAGGTACCCCTCGCCAATCTACGGTACCTGCAGATCGTACGCGAGATCCGACGCTGCCTTCTTCGTCTGCACCTCCTGGTCGTAGGCGGCCTTTTTCAGTTCGAAGTCCCGCTGCGATTTGGCGATGTCGATGTCGTTGGCGAATCGCGCCGCCATCCGCTCCTCCTCAGCCCTCGCTTCCTGCGACACCAACTCACGAGTTACAATCTTTTTGGTTCACCCAGTTTTGCGATTTTGAAATCGACCCGACTGAGCGGTACAAGTGAGGTTCAAAGAAACATTTGAAGCAGCTACTTCTGTGCGTAAGGGTGAATGCAAAGGAATGTGTTTGGCTGTCGTTGTATTTACAAGGCTCGGAATTTGAAATGATACTCAAAGACGTACAAAAATGGCAAAATATGCAACGAACCAAACACGTGCCTGAAGACATTCTTGGTGTGTAATTTTGACAACACTTTTCCAACAACTGATGAAAGAGATTTTTACCCTGATGGTGGCGTCCCTACGCGCCTCGGCCTCGCCTATCCGGGCATCTCTCTTGACCTGAGCTGTTCGGCCCATTCCCAGGGATTTCAGGTAGCCCTGACACCAAGAAACAGTCACGTGTGAAAACTCATGTGAGCCAGTTTCAGGCTGAGCAAGCAAGTCAACAATGAGAAGCAGGCAAACCTTCATCAGCAACTAAAACGCCACACGAAGTTGGTCGAATGTAGTAAAATGCCAAAACAAACAGAACTGCTGCACGGCATTGGTGGTTTTCTCAAATCTGAAGGCGATTTTCATTCGACGGTTCTCGTGTGTCCCAGCGCATCGTGAAGGCATGACCCACTTCAGTCGTACATCAATGACATGAGCAATCAACAAAACGCCAACAGAAAGACGAGCTACAACAGAAGCCGGATGGACGGACGAACTGGCGCAGGCTGGGAGCGGGCGGGAGCATGTGTGCGCGTGTGTCGTGCTGTGTTGTCGCCTTTACCCTGATGCCCGAGTCCTTGACAGCTTCTGCCTCGCCAATTCGCGCCTCCGCTTTGACTTGGGCCGTGCGAGAGCAGCCCAGCGACTTCAGATAACCCTGCAACAGCCTCGTGGCGACTAACCACCAAACTTATCAACGCCTCAAACATCTCGCTTTTGCAAGACGTAAACTTTCGGCAGATGCATGCATGTTTCAAGAGTACTCAGATGATGAATTGGACCAGTGGAGGGTGTTCCTGAAGGTTATGTTCCTTCGGGGATGAATGAAATTAAATTATCATGCGCAATGAAGTCTGCTTTGCAAATTCAGCTTCAGGGACGTGGCATCTGCTTCGTGACAACGAGCTTCCAAACCTGCTCCTGTGACATAACACACTCCAAAACGTGAACACAAATCCACAAAAAAGGTTTCACTGGAGGACTTTCACGCAACTGGATTGCACAAAAACACGCAGTTTATTCGTCTCCAGGTCCCCACCGAGTCCTTATTTTCACGTTAGTCAATGCAAAACAACTGCATTGCGCACGCTGCTGACCTGGAATCCGGTTAGCGTTGAATATCACAGATAAATTATACACAAGCAGAACCTGCTCTGCGCGTCTGGAAACGACGCCTCAAATGATCTACGGTTCCAGTGGTGCGCACGATGCAAGATTCACGAACTTCAGCCTTATTTTTTCAAGAGAAACAACTTTACTTTGGTCTCACGCTTCACTTGCTGATATACTGGGACATATCGAAAGAAAAGCGCAGGTTTCGCGGCAGAATACAGCCAGTCGTTCCACAAGGATAGAAATGAGCAAATTGCACTGTACCTCGTCGTCTCTGATGTCCTTCAGAGTGTAGCTCACGACCGAGATGCCCATGTTCACCAGATCCGAAGACGCCACCTCGAAAACGGCCTTCGAAAACTTCTTGCGGTCCTTGTAGATTTCCTGTGGTTAGGAAACACGCAAACATTTGACGGGAGCAGTTGTGTTGCTGGGGCCCGTGTCGCAGACAGAGCCGACTCCCGACTAAACGTGGCTCCCCGGCCCCATTTCTCGCTCACAGAATGTGCTGCTCTTCAGGTGCCAAAGTTTGCAAAGATGATGTTTCGAGACGGTTCCCCCGGAGTTTCGACAAATTTATCCACATCGAAGAAAAACGAGCATTTGATGAACAGAACAAATCGCTTGAAAATGGACCCAGATACGGGTGTGTTTGGCTCTGGTCGAAATCCAAAAGATGACACGCAAGAACTTTTTTTTGTTTCTCAAAACGGCTTCAAAATCTTGGACGGTCGCGTCGTGCGCGCGCGCATTAGCGCACCTTTGAACAGTGAAAACGAGTAAATTTTACACGCCTCGGCGCATTGTGATGAATATGTACAATGTTTCAGCCGTTGAATCTTAGAAAGAAAAGTTCGAAAGAACGAGGCTGCTCAAGGCCGTTTGTGCTCCGAACTTTGTTCAACAACACAAAAACTTCCCAAGGAACAACATCGAAACATCCAAATCCAGGAAGTGGGTGACGTGAATTTACAACAGTGCTCCCAACAGACAAGGAAACAAGCAACAGCCCAGATCACAGTGAAAGCTGCATTTGCGACCAGCCTCGCTCAGAAGGAACGGACCGCTTGTGTCAGGGGTTTCTCGGGATTAGACGAAATAGAGCCCGAACGTGGAAAGACCGGAGGCCGCGGATCTCGTCATTCCAAACGGTACTTCCGTGTGAATTCAAGGGGGAGGGGGTGAAATCAAATACAGGTTTCTCTGTGACGCAGAACTCGAGTAAAACAAGCAGAAGTTGTACCTCTACAGTCATATTGCCCATGATTGCTCTTTGATGACCTTCCAAAGTTTCCCGAGCCACTTCTTGAATTTCACGCTCGCTTTTGCCCATAAACTGTTGACATGCTGTCATCAGCATTTCCTCATTTGCCCCCTGTATCTTCACCTACAAGTAGCCCACCCCAAAAAGTCAAGACGTCCAAAGCACAAGTGCAAAACAAGAGGTACATGAGAATCCGTGGGCATTGTTGGAAGACCACTCTGCCTACAAACAATTCAAAAGAACAATTAAATTACCGAAGATAAGTCCAGCAAGCTTGAGAAACTTGGGATTCCATTCGTTGATGGATCTTTTTGCACTCCATGAATGGTGCCATATTTGATACACTGCACAACAATGGCAGTCGTACCCCAGCCCACTGTCATAAATGAACTGAACACGAAACCAACAAGAACAAACATTTCTGTGGTTTTTCAAGCTTGCTTGTTGTCGCCAAAACAAGAGAACAGAGTCAAGAAAAAAAGAGCAAAAGATGCCCAGGGCTGCAAGCGTGATGATGACAATGCACTTGCGTCACAACAGCGCACCACACATGGCGGCGCCGCCGTCCACGCTTATACCTCGACGGTCATGTTGCCCATAATGGCGCGCTGGTGCCCCTCCAGCGTCTCCATGGCAATTCGCATGATCTCGCTCTCCTGCTTGCCCATAAACTGCTGACACGCTGAAGCCAGCATTTCTTCATTCTGCCCCTGTATCTTTACCTGGGTGCAAAACAAAACTCTTTGCAATGAATATGATGCGCCAACAATCGCTCACAATTCACGGGACAGGTCATCAACTTCGTTTTGCAGGGTGCAATTCACAGAGTTTGCAGCAACAACGGCTTCGCGTCAAATGTTGAAGTTTGTTCTTGGTTTTTCTCTGCGCAACGTTCCGCCAACAAACCAACCCCTCGAGATCACAAGCTGCCAGCCGCAGCTTTCCCCGTGTTCTGCACCCTGCATGTCAATTCGGGATGGGAAGGTGAACTTGCCGACACAGGCTTCTTACTGATCTGACACGCAAAGCAATCGCCTCTGCAAAGCATCGAATACACCGCGCATGTTCCATATGTTGTACTGGCAAATAAATAACGCTGTCACATGCTGCATTTGTCTTTTATGCGAGACGAAGCTGTAACCTTCGTTGCAGCCGGCAACGAGAGCGGCACGTACCAGAACAAAGCTTTGTTGCGTTCAAAACAAATTGTACGAGTACTGCTACGCTCGGACTGAAACACATTCAGATCTACACATGACAGCAACATCGAATCGCACTGCTCACATAACAACCTGTCAGTGCAACAGAAAGAGAGAGAAGTGAAACACATGAAATCTTAAAAACTGCCAACGTAACCCACAACACAACATCAGAACGGTACTGTCACGAAAGCGCGCGCACACACACACTACGAGTGTCTCCAGTTGGGAAGCACCCTCTCTCTTTGTTCGAATGGTTGTGTGTGCGCAACTGATGCGCTTGACGACGTGACTCATACGTTCCACGATCACACATTTATGCTGACGGAAAAAAGCTGTAGATCTGGGAGTGTGCGACCACAGACATGCTTGATAACCGCTGTTGTTCGCAACTGTGTTCAACACAAATCTCCCTTCATTATTCGAAGTCTCCGTGCCCGCATTTTGAGCATGTTTATTCACGCTTTGCTAAAGAGTACACACAATAATTGGATCCGCTTGATGAAGTAGAGCTGCCCAAAAAGGCCCCACTGAGAACGGTCTTTTTGGAAAATTCTTCATTCGACTGATCAAATACAGAAATGTGGAAAATACCTGAGCGATTCCCGTCACAGAAATTGCGACTCCCAGGCTGGTGTACACTTGTGGACTTTCTATAGTCAGGGTCATGGTGTTTAAAGAGATCCTGCGAAAATCAAAAATGACACACGTGCTAAGTCCTTTCGTTACAACAGACGACAGAAGAAAACAAAGACAAATGCCTGCAAGATCAAAAGAAATCCTGCAAATGAAACAACCGCATGAAGCAAACGAAAATGTGTTGTCAACAAAAGTGCACATGAACATGCTCTGAGCTCACCAATCACAAACATTTACTGTCTACGTTTATGTACCTGAGCTATGCCCGTTACGGAAATAGCAACACCCAACTGCGTGTAAACCTGAGGGCTCTCCACTACCAAAGTCATTGTGCTCAACGATATCCTAGTTGCAAAATAGATCTCGTTCAATTGCATTGAAAAATAGTTCACTTCCAACAAAACTTTCAGAACTGACGCTGCCATTTGCAACTTGACAGACACGGCCTTGGTGCAAACTTGCACTGTTGTTGATGAGACTACTGTTGCCATTTCACTTTCAGTGCGTTTGAACCCAATGAACCCTCGCTCGCTGGGCACTAGAAATGTGAATTTCAGCAATTGCGAAATATTTACGTGGTTCAGGAAGCTACACTCTCACCTCTGGATCTTCTGGATCGCTGGCCACACAAACACACGCCCACCGGGCACCAACAGGGGCTTGCTGAGGCAGCATCCTGCAACGACACACGCAAAACACTAAACAAGAAGTGCAGACCTGAGTTCTTCAGGAGGTGAAGAATGTGTCACCCGAAATCCCTTGGTGGAGGAGAATGACCGTTTAGGCCAGAGCAAATTTCTCAAACGAGTTTGGTTCCTTGAGGAAATGCTGCAGTGGGTTCAATGTGCTCTGGTGCGACTGGAGTAATTTTGGCGACAAAGAAATGAGACTTTTGACGATCCAGATCTTCGCTTCGGGTGCAACGGAACGAAGGTAGATCCGAGAGCGACAAGCGAGCGACGCGACGACGCGGCGCCCCGTGAGTCACGTGGTTTGCGCGATGGAAAAATCGCGTCACTGCACCAGACCGGACTGTCCTGTCAACTTGCCCTTTGTGGGTGTTCCACGAGTTGACATTCAGTTCTCTGCCAAGCACGATTCAAACTTTCAGTGGGTCTGGACTCTAGATCTGTTGACAGCCGGGTGGGGGGACGAATCCAGAGTGCTGGCTCAGCAAATTTTGGGAAAAGCTTTTCACGACAGCACAGGAAACACACTGGTTGTCATTTGACTCCTTGTGGCTGTCACGAGTCGTTGAGTATTTGCCATCTGTGATGAAGACAGAACAAGATTCATTGACCAGACTCTGCATCTCCCATGGACTCTGTGGAGATGAGGCTGTCCAGATCTTCACGAACTGAGTGGAAAAATCCGGTTTTGCACTCACCGCTCACAACCATTGCCTCATTTGGCCCGCACGTGTGGAAAAACGGCATGGTGAAGATTTAATACGCCCTAAACACTTGCTCGTGGCCCCAACAGATGCGCTTTATGCAGTTCAAACAGTGCACAACGCTGGGAGTCGGCCAGTTCTGTGGGGATCCAAGATGGCGGGTGGATGTTTTGGTTTGCTAATCGACTGGCTGCTAGAGGGCGCGCGCGTCGAGCAGCTGAAGCTGTCACGTGCCGCGCGGGAAAAAGGCCACTCACTTGGGCAGGGAGCACGCCAGTGAATCGAATCATTGGGAAGATTTGGAGACTTCTGAGAGAATCACAACATCGCGGCACTCTCTTTTTGGACCACAGCAAGATGATGCGTGATGGTGATGGTGACGGTAACGGGGGAGGGGAGAGAAAGATGGTTCTGGTTGGTGATGTGCACCACAGGTCCTGCTGTCACAGAGCCGCCGTCAGAATCACCTGTCATCACATCACCTACCATGAGCTTGACCCACCTTCACCATCTTGCACCATCATATGTCATTGTTGTTGTGGCGGTGCTGTTTGGGTCTCAGCCAAATGGACAGCTTTCATGTCAAAGCCGTCTGACTGGACCTGACTGGATGGGTTTAGAGCCAGACAGACCTGCTGTCTGTAATTTCCATTTCGTCTGAAGGATTCCCGTGACGGAACCTTGACGTGCACCTTTGATTTTCCGAAACAAGGGCGGCGCTGTGGATGCTGCTCCCCCCCCCCAAGAAAAGCTCTTGCAGATCTTTGTTGTCGCTCAAAACTATGTATACTCGAGCAGCGCATCTTGAGAAACAAATTTGCTCCTTTTTGCGCTCATTTTGGCTGCAAACCGAGAAGTTATTGCGAGAGCTGGTGGATCACCTCCAGCGGATCTTCGATTTGGAGTGGAGGGTGGGGCGACCAGGTGCTGACTGGAGTCTGACAAGAGAGGCCCAGTTCCAAATCCAACGAAAATTCAACGTCGAAAGGGAAACATGTGGCACGCGCGACACCACTTTCGGGAGGAGGGCGACAATTTTTCATGGAACAGAGGCCTTCTCGCCCAGCACCCAAGTATATCAGTTGACAGTCCAGCCGATAAGCCGAAGAGCTGCAAGTGTCCATTGACGGAAAAATCGCAATTGTGAACTGGCAGATGTGACCCATCTCCAGACATGTTTCCAAGTAAAGTTGGGTTTCTTGCGGATTCTGAATTTATGTGATCAGTATCTGCTTCCAACAAACCTGCTTTCACGAGGGCTTCGTTCGGTCCACCGGTGTAGCAACAACAGTTTCCCATCGTGATGGACCAGATGTCAGTGGGTGACAACGCGTTCAGTGCAGCAGAAAGTCACCGTCCTGCATTCTGTGTCGGTCCTCTTGCAGGGCGTTTTCTCCAGGTATATTGATCGTGTGCTATTTTCTTGAGTCACCTTTATCAACGCACTGCACCGATAACGACTTGTATCTGGGACAGAGTCAATATCCCCGCAACCGTACATCTTTATCGAGAGAGGTATGGTTTATGGGTCGCCGGGTCCGAGGAAATGAACGCTGACATGCTTCCGAAGTGCGACAGAACCGCCTGATTGGACTTGTTGTTTTGGTCATCATGGCGGGGTGGGGCAGTAGTGGACATGCACAAGCCATTAAATCACACAGGTTAGCTTGTATTCACAATCATGCAACAATGTGGATCCATGAGTTGTTGGGCCCGGGCATGCCCCCATCCCACTGGAAAAAATTCCTGTGAAGGCGCAAAATTTCTCTCCGATATGAATGTGCAGCTCTGAGAGTCACCTGTGTCGTGTATCCGTGGGACTGTCATCAGATCAAGCGGACTGTTGACAGCTCAGTCGCGGGCTGGAGAGGTCGTGTGGGGCAAAAGGTTAACAAACAGCAGCCTCCGTGTATTTTAACGAGTGTCCTAAATTGTAGATCTGCCAAGCAAGAGCTCCACACCAGATTGAGTGTTGTGTCAGTCCATAACGTCCCGTTTCACAATAACTCTTCCCTTACAGACCCTTTTTGGGCACATGGATGTTTCATGTGCTTTGAAGCGAACTGTCGCAACTTAATCACTGATTGCCCATCAAAAGCGGACAGGCTCGGCCTGTCGCCGGCTTTCAAGCGGCTTCGCTTTGCGTTGCAGGAACAATGCGCCCCTCCCCCCAAATGAACGAAACTTGATAGCCAGTTTTATTCAATTCAGCTTTGACAGTTTGCAAGGTGTGTTTTCTTTTGTTGAGGAGTGCAGTTTGTCATCAAACCTGAAACGCGCAGGAGGTGCCTGTACATGACGGCTGTTGAGAATCGAATCTCTGTTCAGTGTTGCGTCGTTCGTGATGCTTCTTTTCTTGCCTGTTTGGGTGGTTTTTGATGGGATGCATGGGCACTTTTTCTGGACAGACGGACAAAATTTGGTTTGTCAGCTGGAATTCTGCTGAGTTTTGTTTTGTTGGCACACAAAAATATTTCGACGGGCAAATTTGTCCAAGAACGACCTCTGACATGCTGAAATAATTTTGTCCAGAAAGAGTGTATTAAAGCAGATTCAATAGTGAACAAACAAGCGAGTTTGCACCAAAAATTATTTGAGCACTGCAAGTTGTATTCGTGTGGTGTTCGTATGAACGAGACCACGAAAGTCTTTGGAACACGGTTCGTACGAGTTTGTTGTTGAACAAAGACCGCGAAGAGGGAAGGCAGTGCATTTCTGTCATTCCTGTTTGGGAACAGAATAGCTGCGCGCTCTTGAAAATGGCATGACAGCTCTTCATGTTGTCAGGATCAGTTTCTCCGAGCCCTGCTGCTGTTTGAAGTGGGCTTCTGCACTGGCAGATTCTCACCATCTGGAGTGTCGCCTGTCTGAGTAACAAGTGTTGTCGCGTTCAGAAAGAAAAGTGAGTTCACTGGACGTTGGAGACAAACTAAACGTCGTTGCCTTTGCGAACACGTTCACGTTTGCACGCATGAGTTGTCAGATTTACGAGTTGGCATCAAAAATGAAGACGGTCCCCTCGCCTGTTTCCCATGGCACTGAACCCTGATCCGGAGTTGAAAGCAGCTCACAGGAAATTCGTTATTCGCATGTGAATGACCTTCCAATCCGAAACCCGTGCCGAAAGACCCCCAGTCACGGAGACATTTTGGAAAAGAACATCAGCGACAAAAAGAAATCTTTGGTTGTTCCAGACGACTCTGGCTTGAGGCACATGGAAGAACTCTGAAACGGAAATGAGTTTCTGCAGAAGCAACACGTGTGTCGCAAATGTCATACGCCAGATTTTTACCCTCTGACACAGCAGTGGGATTTCTTGTCGATGAGATTATCCTCAACAAAGATATCCTCAGGCTCTTTTGACAATTTCTCAAATTGGACGAGACATGCAGGATATAGCAAGGATCGCTGCAATTGAGAGTGGAGTGTGAGAAAAGGGCCTTTCCAGTGAGTGAAGATGACGAATACGCTCGCATACACAAGCATTTTTTGTCCCTCTGATTGACGAAATTTGGGAAAATTTCTCGTTCTTTCCCACTCATCACGGAAGCACAAATATTTCAAGCAGAAGTCATGCCCAAAGTGTGCCGCTTGCTTTGGCACGCTTTTTACTTGATTTGAGGAGGTTGCACCACTGAAAAAGCCACCGAAATGGTAGCAACCGAAATCAAAGCAC
>JAAUXT010070948.1_pt1 | contig 13790 bp, 15 predicted proteins | sample 7278171 | NCBI WGS metagenome assembly JAAUXT01 (sample SAMN14350112, study PRJNA611818) | marine sediment metagenome | isolation source: surface marine sediment (1.8m) | place: French Polynesia: Moorea | collected 2018-08 | reverse complement strand
GTCACGCCCCGCTCGGCCCCTTCAAAAAATCCCCACCAACTACATTTTCTTGGACGGTTCGGGGCGGTGTGCCCACCCCGGCGCCAACGAATAGGGGGGGGTGTGGGGGGGGGGGGGGGCTCTCCATTCTGTGAAGCCACTGCTGCTGCTGCTGAACGAGACATTTGTGCAACGAAGGGTTTTGTGAAGTGTTGCCTGCTTCTGCAAGCCTGTTGACAATAAATTCATTTGCATACACAAGTTAATTCGTCCGCATTTGTACTGTTTTCCAGGTAGGTTCACATTATGTTCAATGTGACGTCGGGTTTTTCCAAATCATTGATGATCGGAACTGATCACATGATCCACTGCGACATCCAATCAAAATGCGTTGGAGAAAAAAACACCCACAAAAAATAACACAATTGAACCGGGAATTTTGTTATTTTTGAAGTTTCGCACGTACCAATTTGTTTGCGATTCTACAAATAATTCCTGTGAAATCACAAACTTTTCGAGACCTTTGGTTCAGAAAGAAGTCCGGGAGTTTGAACACGAACCATGTTCAGAGGATGAGTACCCCCAGTCCACAACGATATGACAGGCAAAAAAAATCCACATCACTGACTCGTCCCAGTGCCCCCGAGAGCTGGCTGTCTCAATATGTCAACGCACAACGCACCATAAACAACGCAGGTCTTCCAAGTGAGAAAGCGTTGAAGAAGTAAATTTTGAGCGCACCGCAAAAAAAGAGTTGACCCAGTTGTGTGACCTCAACCCATTTCTGCGACCTGATTTTCATTTCTTTTCTTTGATTTTCTTGCAGAAAATCCCTTTGCAGGCGATTGAAGATGTCTTCGAGAATGAAGCAGCTTCGAACAACAGTATCAATTTTATTGCACAACAATCAAACGAACGGTTGTGCTTCCCATGTTACCTTTTTTTAAATGAGCAAGACCCTTTGACAAAAAGGTTGCTTGCAGACACGAATCAGATTTCCAGACGGGGTTTTTGAGTTTTGTACAGAAACAGAAGCTTTTGATGTCGAAATCACACAGGAGGACGTGGAGGCTGCTCACCTCCTCGTCGTCTGAATGACGGAAACTGCACTCAGAACGCTGAATGGAAGGTTCTCAAACAAAGAATTTGCACCTGGTCACCTTGGCCCTCTTACTTGTCAATGACTGTGACGCTTTGCATATTTGTTGGCACCATTCTGATCAATGTCGAAAATGTACTGAAAGAAATAGGAACCTTGCCGCAGCAACGAAACTTGTTTTGCACTTTTCCAGGTAAGAGGCACGTCGACCAAAATCCTGTAAGTCTTTCGCACGCTATGTATGTTGATGCGCACAGTCTGTTTCCTGACCGCTGGCGGTGTCACATGGCGTCATTACGCCAGGCTGAAAGCGACGCTGGTGTCACAAAATTTTGCCAGAATGAGTTGTTGAGAATAATGGTGGGTGAGAGTGCTGCAGGGAAGAACAGGTTGCTGATCATCCGACAAGAACATTTGCACGTGCAGATTTTCAAAGGTGACTGGGGACCCAATTGATGCTTGTCTCTGCATGCTCGAAACGTTCGCACTTTTTCTGCCGTTCAACAATTTTCCAACGCGTCCTGCATTTGAGTTGATTTTGACCGAAGACGAAAGGTACTGTTTTTGAACTGGCAGCAATTTGCCTGTCACTCTCTTTTTTTGTCTCAGAGACCAGAATTGTACTAAGTGCATATTTTTCTCTTCCACTTTTGCATCGGTCCCACCTGCAACAAAATGGCATGCAGTAGGCGGGAGAGGAACACAAAAATCTGGGGTCACAACAGACACAGAGAATTGGTCACCACAGGCACAGAGAACAGCGGAAAAATTACGAACGGAACTGACGAACTCATTCAACGACAACAAAGACTCGTTGGAGTCACAGCGTTCAACGCTTGACTTCTGAGCCTGAACACATTTCCTGAAAATGCCGCTGCCTTCTCGCCGGCTCAGCTCTGAAGTGGTTGACCATCTGACTCGTCCCTGAGCCCCGCGCGCCGGCTCTCTAATTAGCTTCACATATCACTTAATTACGTCTGGTATGAAGGCATTTGAAGTGAACTCTGATGTGTCTCCCTGACCGGCATCAATCACCCCGCTAATAAGCAGTTGTCCGGTGTGACATAACCCGGAGCCTCCTTCGCTTGTCTAAAGACGAGGTCTGGAGTTCAAATTAAGCTTCAGCTGCCACGGATGAAGAATGTATTTTGTTGTGCGGCAGCCAAAGTACGGATCAAGTCAGGAACGAATTTCTTGCAATCGGGTTTTGTGAACCCCAAATGCCGTTGACAAGAAAACTTCCACGCAGTGAGTAACAAGACAAAAGTTTAGCACTGCCGGAACATTTGTGTTCTCCAACTACACTTTGAATTGGGGTCACATTCAAACGCCCAAATCCTTTGTTTCTAAAATATTGACAGGTTGGGTCAATGTTTCCTGGTGTATCAAGATGAAAGAACCACTTTGATAATGGTTTCATTTGTTTTATCTTTCCCGGTGTCTTGTTTCCTTATCTGCAGGTGCTTATCTCTGTTGGGTAACTCCTCCCAGCATGAGATACCTCAGACAAGAACACCTTGCGCAATTGATTATTGCTTCATTGACCATTCGATAAGCAACATTTGGTATCTATTTCAGTGCACTTCGTTTCTGAAAGACGCTTCGATATTGCTTACGTATCTTGTGCGTGTGTGTTCCTGAGGATCCTCAACCCTGTGTGTGTGTGTGTGTGTGTGTGTGTGTGTGTGTGTGTTCCAGTCAGCATTGGAGTGCGGGTGTTGGAGGCTTGACATCATCTCCACATTTGGAAGTTCAAGCCAAATTGTGTTTTCTCACCTGTTTCGTCAGACCTTGCTCTCTTGCACCTTCATTTGGTTAATTTTTTGAAAATCATGAAACAACAACAACAACAACAACACCCTCAAAAGTACGATTTTTAAGAAGTTGTGGAATTGTTCCATTCCCTAATTTTTGACATGGAAAAAATTGATTATAGTTTATTTTTTTGGCAAACTCTTTGCTTTGGTTCTTAAATTATTCATGTCATGTGAAAAAAGGCACGTATAAGTCTTGATATTTTTTAGTGAAAATAAAATCACAAAAAAGTACATTCTTTACTCTTCTTCTTTCTTTAAAAGTTTGCCGATGTCAAGTTGGATGTATGTTTTCTTTATTTTTCCTTCTGTGTCAATTCTTTGTGGACAACATGGAAGAGCCAATTTCTCCATCAAAGAAGCCAAACAAAGAAACTCTCAATTTCAGAAACCAAAAAAGTACAGTTGTGAACAATGTCATCATTCAACCAAACAAGCACTTCATCTGGAAGTCCCTCTGTTATGATAAAGACAATCAATTTGTTTCATTGGCCAAATATTGTTTGTTTCTATCCCAAGACCACTAAGTTTTACCAAATACCTGGCCCACAATAAATTGTGGTTGCCCTCCAGAGCAATGTTGGCACCGCGTTCCTGGCTCGCCAAGAATTTTTGCATCTTGACTCTCAATTTGCTCTTTTGTTGCAAAACATTGACGAGAACACACGACCCCTTGCCAAAGCAGACACTCGGTTGTTCATTTCTGTTGTTTTTTTCATGCTCCTCTCAAAGTCGGTGAATGACCAGTAAAAACACGGATTTGGATCCGCCTCTCCGGTTCTGTGTCCAGACGGTGGCGCCGCGGCTGGTTCGGCGGAGAAACCAGGCAGCACGAGGAGCGATGAATAAACATGAGGAGAGTGAGAAAAGCCTGCGCGACTTGCAACAACATCAGTAGGCAACATGGCGTCCAGGGGAGCGGAGGGGTACGCGTACCCTCTCCTCTGTTTTGTGATTATTACTGGATTTATACCTCAAATCAGTTCGTTACAAGGTGAGTGAGTTTATGAATGCTTTAGCCATTAGTTTGTGGTCGTGTTGAGGTGGTGGCATGTGGGAGAGAACAAGGAAAGTGGACTGGAAGTTGAGCTACTGTCATCAGTGGTGAAAGTTGGTTGAATGGTGTTTCAACTTTCACTCACCACGCTGGTTTCTGCGAGATTGCATTGGTTCTACCACTGGACTGGGCGACTTATCATGTCTAACAGACTGGAATACATGAGCGTTGCAGCACCGGTTGGATGTCAGGAGAGGAGAGGAGAGACCGTGAAAGTCCGGCGTGCTCTGCATCATCGCCCGTTTGGATGTGTGTGGAGGCAGCGGCCGCGACGTGCCTTTGCTTGCACCGAGACCAGGGTGACGGGTCGGTTTGAATGAACTGTGGTTTGGACACCAAGAGCCGAGGGAGTGCAGTCTTCAGCCGTCACCGAAACATTGGGCTGTGAAACCAAAGAAGCCCAAATTGCTCCAAACCCGAAGCCACTAAACCTGTCCACAGAGGCATTGTCTTCAGAAAAGCCCCAGGTTTGCTCTTGGAAATGGCTTTGCTGCGAGGCAAACGTGTGTTTCCTGCTGTGCGAGGGGAGCTTTAACAGCCCCTTTTGTCTCCTTCACTCGGACTTTGCATAGCCCAGCGAGAGAAATGTTTGAGAGGCTTCAGCGCTGTGGCTTTGACTCGTGTTGGTATGTTTGCTGGAGCCAGGGCTTGGGCACTTTAATCGTCACAAAAGACACAAAGAGCTTGAGCTGTGAGTGAAGACAACATTCGCCAAACCGCCTCCAGTCACCTCTGGTGGTTTGTCACAAGCTTGCAGTTTTGTGTGCATGTACAATTTTGTTTCGCTCAGGCCCAGACAGTTGTAACTTGTGATACTCACACCAACGTCCATTTGTTTATCACCAATACACTCAAGAACCTTTTCTCCGCCACATTTATGCTCCTCGCAATGAGAGGCGGTCTTGCCCCGAACTGCAATAAACACTGAAACACTGGGGATGTGTATTCAGGTCAGCTGTGAGCATTCAGGAGATTACCTTTCCTGCTCAAAGTTTAGAGATGTAGGTGCCTCCAAATAAAACAAGAGTGCTTCTGCATTTATGAGGTCCTAATTTGAATATTGGATTCCCTCTATTTGGGGCTTTTCTCTGTGAGTTTATTTCTTGAGAGAGACTTGTCAACAAATTGCACCCAAAGCGCTTCAGAGTGTGTTATGCCTGCGCATAAATTTGGTTCGCAATGTTTCCGTTGTGCTTGTTGGCAGGTTGAAAGAAAGCTTTGCACATGAGCAAGTTTCGGAACAGGCATTCATGTGCTTGAAATACTTCAGCGTCCGAGAGCTCGTTGGATCTCCAAATAATTTTAATGCTCTTATGAAATCCCTTTGTCGAGTGCACCAAAGCACACACAGCTGAAGGGTCGACACTATACGGAGATTAGCGTGGGATTTTCTTGTGTAAATTGGGTCCTATGTTTCATTGAAAGTGTTGCGCTTTGAAGGGTCTTTGTGCAACGAGACCCCGCTGTGATACCAGACCATCTTTCCTGGAGGAGACTTACCCCGTGGATGTTTTGACATTCAAAACACAAATCCGTCACAAATGAAGGTAACCCAGAAACAACTGCGATGGTGTTTGAAGTCGTTGCGATGTTGGACATGGGTTTGTTTAACCTTGGGATGAGGGATGTTGTAGCAATACCCCTGCCCCATGCTGGTCAGAGATACATTTTTCGGTGGGAGCCAATTTGCTATGGACTGAGAGGCATCGTGTTTTTGTTCTCACACCCAGAGATGTGCAGCCTGGATGGATAAACAGTCTGAAGCCGGAGCAGTCAGTCCTCCGTTTCAAGATGTTATCCGGGAAGTGCTCGTGTGTATTGCAAATCCAGTCTCCCCGATCCAGTTTGTATCCACCGCAAGTTCTCTCTGCCGCATCCATCGAGTGAGAAGAACAGCAAGAACTGGTCTGGATCCTTTCTTTCACGCCTGGTTCGGAGTCACGAAATTGCTCCAGTAGACAGAACTGCTCGAAATGTTGAGCTGCAGAAGTGTTCGGTGCCGAGTTCTCACGACCCTCGTGGGTTTGAGGAGACAGGTCTGTGTGAAGAGAAGAAAGATCCTGACGGATGAGAAACCATAAAGAATGTCTGATTCGGCACAACTTTCACGATGCCACCATATTTAGTCAGATTCCATGAGGAGTCAAGTGTCCTCATGTGTTTTATGAGATTCAGACCTTTCTCGTCACACAATGCCTGCACTCTTCGAGAGACAAATATTTATTGTTCTCAGACGGATAGGTCTGTTTTGTGCTGTGTGCGAGTAGTAGCATCAGTTCTCTTTATCACAATTGTGTACAATCCGCAAAACATTGTCCACTCAGAGCACGGTACTTTGCATTTATGAGCCAGTTTTGTAGATTATTACATCAGACAATATTTGTGTGCTGTGTTGTAAAAACTGTCAATGGCAGATTTGTGCGATTGCCCGCTCGTAAACCACTGATTATGGCGGGTCGTAATGTGCAAAAAGAATTCCACACAAGCAAACACGGGACGCACTCACAGATGTGTGCTTGCGACTCTGAAGTATTTGTTTGTTTACCTGAAATAATGAGACCATAATGGTCAGTCGGGACCAGTGTCGGACGGCTCGGCGTGTTGTGACGCGGTGCGAGGAACGCGTTCCGCTGAGCGACGTCAGTCAAACGTCGGTGATTAGCGAAGAGCTGTTAATGTGATGGACAGTGATCATTTCATTCACACACAGACAGTGTGAAGTGCGTTCCCACGTCCTTGTCAACTCCAGCCTGACATGGCTGCCAAAAAGTGTTTGGATCGGCTGCTTGGCTTTGGGGTTTCTGGGCAATGTCCCGAAAACGTGGGTTGAAAGGTCAGTGATGGCTCCCAGCACCCGTACCCACTCACATACCGGAGTGTCCAGTCAAATCTGCATGACTGAGGCCTGGGGCATCACATACTTCTCATCTTAACAGACAACAAGTCAGTCTGGAACATTTGGCGTGGTGATAACCAGTCATGGAGCCACGTAGTGCGCCAGAGATTGCCAGTTGGTGCCAAATTGCAAATTATGATATTTGGCAAACTTGTTTGAAGGTGGCACGCATTGCGGCTGTTTTGTTCATCAACTTTGGTTTTACAGCGCCGGTTCTGGGAATCTGTGGTTTGCAAGTTGATTCGATTTGAAAGTGACGAGTTGACGACTGTGGTAGAATGCGCCTCTCCCAAGCAGTAATGTGGTCACTTTATGGCACTGGCGAGACGTGTCAAATTCAGTGCATCCCATCAATTTTGTACTGACCAATGGAGCACCTGTCAAAATGGGCGCATTAGCCCAGTTGTCCCTGATTCACCATCAATGGCATTTCCCCACATCAGCGTTAAAAATAGATTTGCCTTGATGAAGTCCAAGAAATGAATCTGAGAGAATTCACCCTCGAATCAGGCAGCGTCTTCAGTTTTCACTGCTGCGATTCCTGAAATGTCCAGCTCAATCACTCGGGTGATGAGTTTGGCAGATTGTTCTCTCGAGTCCCTGTGCCAGACATGAACGGAGAAGCAGGGGAGAGGAATGGTGGACTCCACAGGGAGCGAGTAGTGATCACTCACCAGCCTCGGATACACACCACACATTGTGAATACACGGCGCACTGTTATTTTTTCCCCGGTGGAAGAGGGTCAGATCGAGGCATTCATCACCTCCTCCTGTCATCACCACAATGCGCGAGCTGTTCTTCTCCCGCGATCCCCGCCCGCTGCTCTCTGAGCCCTGTGCCCCGGTCCGATCGTCGGCGCGTTTCACGCGTAAACAGACGCGAATAGCGGAAGTGCAGCGCCGGGCTGGGAGCTGAATGGAGGCAATCATGATGAATGTGGCATTGTCGCGGACGGCGACCACAGTGACCAGCGTAGCTGCGGGGTGAGGTGCAGCCCAGGCCCCCCGACCAGGGGGCGGGACCCGAACCTTTGTCCCGATTTCACCAAGATCACTTGGCATTTCAACCATCCACCGTAAAAGTCAACTGGTACCTTTGGGTAAATTTATTGGTTGAGAAGCTCAGTCAAAATACCTGTTTCAAACGGGATGTTGGAGGTTAATGCGGGACCCGGTAGAGATGTGTCATCATGTGTGCGTTCCTCGGGTCAGATAAAACCCTTGCATTGATAAGCGTTCTCGTTTTCCTGACGCTGCGCATTGTCCCGATGCTGGTCCACTGCCCTCGCCAAATGGAAACATGCATTCATGCCTCACCATTACCATAATCAAAATGGTAAGACCCAATAGAAAATGCCCAGACCATGGAAAACGTTCGTATCGAGTAGCATTTCATGCAGACATGGCAGATAGAGCTCCCTCACACTCGTGTGTGTTGAGGTACGGAGTGAGATGAACTCAGCCTGCCTCGCCTTTTCCCTTTCTTCTCTGCTCGCTAGTGATATTGGATTGGATTGATTTTCAGGCATGTCAAAAAGAAGGTGCACCGAGGTGACCCAGCCAAGGCTCTTTTCCTCCGCTGCAGCATCTTCGCAATAATTGTTTCATCGAGCTTGGCTCTGCTGATATGAGGGTCAATAATATTATCTAGATCTTGTATGGTTTTCTCCTCTTCCCATTTGAGGGTTGTTGTGAGTAATCCTTCCTCAAATAAACGTCCTTGATGAGGCGCTGGGCGGCTGTTGTTTGTGCGACACGAAGTTGTCACCAGACGAAATTGAAAAAGATGATTTATGGAGGAATGAGGGAATTATTTATGCGAGGGAAATGCAGAAAAATGACGTTTGCGAGGTTTATCTGCAGTCGAGGCAAGGTGGGAAAGAAAGGCAGGGCAATTGAATTGAGCAGCAGGATGACAGTATTGTCCTGGATAGAGATACATGCATCATCATCTGACGCATAATTCAACAGGACAGAGACGAAACCCGAGTAGTGGAGCTCTGCATTCATTCAGTGTCCGCGGCTCGGCCACTCCGCAAGTGTCATCTGAATGATAATGCTTTAATGAGAATGCCCAGAGGGATGGTCATCCCAAGGTGCTCGTCTCACCCATTTTAAACTGGTGGCATTCTTTGGTCGGGCCGTATTCAGGCACAGTGGGTGTTGGTCTCAAATGGAGACGACCTTTCCACCGTCTTACACCAGCAAAGTACTGACATTGTACTGTTTCTGCTTGACGTGGCCCCAGGTTGTTTGTCTGGCCTGGTTTTTGAATGACCGAAGAGGGACACTGATCGGAATCGGTGGGAGAAGAAACACTTCGCACCTAACACGTGCGACAGTGATGCAACGTTCATCTATCAGATTTGAAGGTTGCAAACGAGTGTCGTTAGAACCCCAAATTGACGACGCTTTTAGTGCTGTTGCTGCCTTTGACAAGGAGACATTCATCTTGCTGGATGCGCCGGGTCCGCCGTGCGTATTCCTGTCTCGATCGTTCATGAAAATTTGATGCGTGGAATTTAGTGCTTTATCCTGCCAGCGATCTTGCTGTTTTATCATTCAGGACAATTCCCCGATCGGGGTCATTACGAAGCTGTCCTCATGCATTCATTCGGAGCTCGTTCACATGCTGCGAACCCTGGGGAGCCTTCCATCCAGAGCGGCCCCGGCGCTGGATCCGGTGAGGCGGCGGGAGAGGAGCGGCGCGCAGCCGCCATGTCGGATGCGTCGCGACATGCCCTGAATTCGCGTTTTCTTTCGTGCAGCTACAAACGGTGGTTCTGCCCAGTCTTCTCGAAGGAGATGCGAGGAAGATACCGGGGTTGTGTTTTAAACACTCAGATGCACAGTCTGTCCCCAATAGACGAAGCAAAAGTTTCTCTCCGAAACACGTGGCAGTCAAGGTCTGGAGAAGTCTTTAAAAACACTGAACGCAGCTGTTTGGTGTTTCGACCGAATTCCTTATGGGTCAAGAAACAGCTGTGAGGGACATAAACCGCGCGGAATGGTGCGGCGTACGTTGCTGCGAGCGGCCAGCTGGACCGAGTACACTGCGCAGCTTCCCACCAAACACGGCGTCCCACACCAAACACAGCTTCAATCTGGCTCTAATTGCTTTGTCCAGATCTGCCAGTGCGATCCACAAGGGAACTCCCTCTGGCTGTGGCCAGTCACAAATTGAAGCACATTTGTGTCGCATTTCGGTGTCATTTCGTCGATTTGGACAAGTGGAGAGACACGGGGCTGGAGATGTGCAGAGATTCCTGCGGAATGACCCCAGATGGACGCATCAGGCGGGTCCTGGGCGGCGGTGGATTCCGTATCAGCTGGTGATGCGCGGTTTCCTCAGCAGCCGCGGTGGCATTTACTCCTTTACAACAATGGCCCACGGGGAGCTGTCCCAGAAATTTACAAACGCAATTGCCTTGGTCGAAATTGCTTTACATTGCCCGGATTATCGTCGTGAATCCTCTCAAGGTTGGCTCGGATTGAATCCCGTCGGAGATACGGGTTTCTCCCCGCCTCTCCTCGCTGTCCACAAACAGCCTCCGCTGATTGGCGAGACTTGACCTCAATTTAGCCGACGACCGAGGCGAGCTCAAGTCATCTTCAGCTCATTTCAACTCAATAGTTTAGTCCCTTCTTGTCCCCGCTGCTTTTCTGTGTGTCCGTTGAACGGGATGTGCTCAGTAATACCAGAGAAATGAGATAGGGTTGATGGGTTTTGTGTTCGAGGTCTCCGGGGCTTTCCTCCGCCTCCACCGCACCATCGACTCTTGTTTCCTTTGCCCGAAAGAGGCCAAAATTCTGAGGCAAAAAGTGATGGAATGATGAATTTGTGTTGTGTTTCCAGCGGACAGAGCTGAGCACTTGGGCCTTCTTCCATCGATTGCCTCAGGAAATGCACAGGTCAAGACGAATTTACGTCAGAGCGCGCGGCGCCTGTGTGTTGCTCACTCGCAGCAACCGAAGCGTGTTCTTCCGATCGGTTAAACGGCGTCAGTTATGAAGATGGGAGTAACGAATGAAATTAATTGCGCAAATATTTTACTCATAATTCTACTTTATCTATGATTGCTTTTTCGTTACATATTGGTGACCCACACAAAGCACAAATGAATTTGTTCTTTATTGACCAGATACCGAAGCGCAATGCTGTCCCTCCTGCAGAAAGCTGACACGCCGTGTGATTTTAGTGTCGCACGGGGCTGGTTGCAGAGAAAGACCTGGATGATAAACTTGAACGAGCAATAATTTTATTGGAGTCATTAATTTGCGCTGCATTGTTACTGAAATTGATAAAAGGTGATTAACTGCAAATATGATAAGGAGTGGCTGTGGGACATGGACTGTGAAGCAACGTGCGGTGTTCGAGTCGCCCTTTGTGGGCCGACTAGGCTTCACCCAAATTCGCACAATGGCTGGACTGAGGGAAGCTCACATCTGCGACAGTTTCTTTTCGCACTGCCACTGATGGACCGTGTGTTTCATGAAAGTCGCTTGAAATCTTGTGCGCCTATAAAGAGGCATCAGATTCAAAATGTGCACCACACAAATCCTCAAGCCGAGTTCAGTTTGACTTTGTCTTCAAAAATCCTTTCCCTGTGATTGAAAAGATTGCGCAGCAATTCACGGATCAAAAGCAGCAAATTGCGCCGGGATTGTAGCTGATTGCAGGAGATTTCCTCTCCTGTGCACACTGCCAGAGTTAAAAGTATTTAATTCTTTATCCGCCCGTTTTAGGTAAATGATTGCCTGGGGCTCGCTTGCGTTGGTTATTATTGCTGGCTCCCCATGTGTTGTAAGCCACGTAATTTGATTTGACAATTTCTTACGATGAAGGATATAATTTCTTCCCTCTGCGTAGCTGCGTTGTTTCCTTTTCATGTGTCGGAGCATGTAAATTTAAGCAGAAAAAGTTCAAGGACTCCAGGTATGGCTGCGTGCACGATTTGTGAAGCGAGATAAGCAGCCATAAACTATTTTGTTATTCTTTTGTGGCTGCAGCATCTGTCTCTTGTCTTTCATGCTGCCCAGTCATGCTCACAACGGTGAATTGTGATTGGGGAGGAATGGATTTGCACAGAGGTGGTTGCCTAACACTGCAGGGAAGTCAATCGATACTGTCCAGTTCGGGTTGAATTGACTTATTGTCGTTAATGAGAGTGTATGGAGATGCGGATTAGAGAGCCGTCTGTCGGGCGGGGCCGCCGTCCACATGGCGCAGCTGTGGGCCGGCAGCGCTGACCTCCTGACCCAGCCCACACACACACCTCCTGGCCCGGCCCACACGCACGCACACTACACGCTCACCAGTCGTAAAGCGGCTCCGGAGCCCCATTGTCGTTCGAGGCAATATCAGGCTTGTTTTCTGTGGTTCCGGTTTCAACTAATGTGGTTATAATGCCGCTTGAAGGACAGAGGTTTGACAACGAAGGTGAAGCTTGATTGGGTTTGTGAAAGGTGAACCGGGCAGGGCGATAGTCGACACCCTTTGAGGCACGTGAGTGCCGACATAGAAATGATTCATTGCCCTCAAATACCGCGGGGCAATCGGCTAAAATTGAATATTTATGAATTTTGCGGAGACAACGGGTACTTGAGACTGGAAACATCTGCAGAAATGGATGAATCTTTCAAATTCAGTGATAACGCGCCATATGGTGAAAGAAGGGTGTGAAGATGGCTGGTCAGAAGTGACTCCTTTTTATCCGCATCTCCTTGAAACAATCGAGTGTCTCTTCTGGTTTTTCAAGTTGATGTGTGCAGACACGAGGGTAGGAGCTGTGTGTTTGTTGTTTTTGGCTGCCGTTCCGTCGCGTGGCTCGGTGAGACGACGTCCGCACTGACAATGGCGCGTGATGCCGTCAAAAGCGCGACTTCCTTTTGGAGTTACTGAGGACAGAGCCGTGCGAAAGTATCTCTGAGGGCACTGTCACAATTTCCGTTGACCATAATGGTGGACAGGGGATGGACTGTTGATACATAATCGTCCCATTTGCCTGTGTGGAGCTCTTAAAATGTCAAGAGCGTTGCATGCTGCCTGACAGGGATGCATGACGGTGTAATTGCCGTTCTGACACTGATGGCGGTCCGAAGCAACCTGACGCCATCGCTCGATTGTTTCGCTCTCACGCAAGTTTTGGGGTGGGTCAACTGTATTCAAAAATTCCATATCCTTGTTGCTATTCTCACACATTCCGTGCCGAGGTAACCAGCACAACACGACTGGTGTCAGAAACGAGGGAATCGAGTTCTGCCCGAGTTGGACATTGTGGACTTTCAGCAATTTGCAAGGGTTTGGGTTGGAATGACAGGTGTTTGTTGGAACAAGTAGAATTTCGGTGGTGCGGGCGTGCATGGAAAATATGCCTTCATCATGCAAAGTCTGTCTCGTTAACATGGCATGCCGCCTCGCATGAAAGCGCGGAGAAAACGCTTCTGTTGAGGAGATTATGATTGCCTTTGTTGGGAGTGTTGTCCAACACAGCAACCGCCCTGCCCTTCCTGGGCAAATTATGTTCTCATTACTTGTACGAGGGTTGGAACTTAAGTTTCCAACAATTTGCAATGGTGGACGCACTGGTTGATGCACGAATGTAATTTTTCGGAATTTTGACAAGTCAGTTCTTCCGGATCAGAAGACATTTATTTTTTTCAAATACATAGGAGTAGAGTCCACCTATGGATCTCCATCTGGATGGGATTTGAGCCAGTTGGCGACCAAGCTTCCAGGTGAAATGAATGTTCAAAGTCAGGCATTTTGCACTTGTGTTTTCCAAAGAAACCTCCATCCTGATCCACACAACGCTGATACCGGTGTGGCAGGCATTGCAAGGCTTGTCTGTACTCCTCCTTGGGAATGGATTTGAGGGTTCTGGACACAGCAATCTGCAGATCATCCAGTGTCTCAAACCTCATCCCTCTCAGCTTCCCCTTCAT
>JAAUXT010036128.1_pt1 | contig 13790 bp, 17 predicted proteins | sample 7278171 | NCBI WGS metagenome assembly JAAUXT01 (sample SAMN14350112, study PRJNA611818) | marine sediment metagenome | isolation source: surface marine sediment (1.8m) | place: French Polynesia: Moorea | collected 2018-08 | reverse complement strand
TATTCTAGCCGTACTACACAGCAGAGTATGGTTTAAACACGTTTTTTTTTTAAACTGTACTGCATGACTTCCGGGAAAGTACGGCTTAAATGGTCATTAATGTAAAAAGTGTTGCATCGGAACCATACTACATGTCCGAGCAGTACGGTTTTGGCAAAGGCATGAGATCAACTTCCGGTAAAAGAAACGTACTGCCTGTAAAAGTACGACACAATTCAACCACAGGAGATTACACTTCTGGTGTAAAAGCCGTACTGCTTGCTAAAGTATGACATAAAAATTCATAACTTATTCAGTGTACTACTGAGTACGACACAAATGCAGAAATGTAATCCAGTTGTTTTTTTTTAAACCATACTGCATGTATGAAGTACGGTTTGTGTGTGACTTCGTGTCATTTATGTCATACACCAGAAGTGGAGTAGTACGATTTAAAAATGACAAATGACAATGACAGAGCAAATGAACCGCCTCACGTGTTGGTGTTTGGAAATTTGGAAATTCCTGCCCCTGGAACAACTCACCTCAGCAACGTTCACTTCGATTTCGACGCCCTCGGCGTTTTCGACGTTGTGCATTCCGATTTTGATCATGCTATCTCCGTAGCTGAACCTGCGGGAGTATGGAACAAAGAGGCGTGAATGCCTCTGCTGGTCGTGCCCTGCACATTTCGAACAGACAAGTCACAGTGCCACAACAAGTCGGTGTCGACGCAGTGCAAGTACCTTGATGTGAATTATTATTGTTTCAACGTTTTTAAATGAAATCGTTCAAGCACCCTTTTATGGTTTCCTTGTCGGGACTGAATCATTGATGGTTTCTACCCTCAACTTTCGAACTTAATTTGCTCGCTTCGTGGATTTCAGACCGATTGACAGCTGATCGATTGATTGATGTCACTCACGCGTCTGCGCAATGCGCGGCGCTGACGATCCAATCCGGAGCCACGAGTGAGCCGCCGCAGAAGTGCCCGAAGTCGCTGAGCTGCAGCGACACCTGCCACGGCCACGAGTGCGGGATGGCCTCCTCCCCGCCGACGATGCGCTGCGACACGGCCGGGGCGACGGCCGGCCGCCCGCAGTCCCCGTCAAACGACGACGCTGCCGGGGGCAGAGACACGATTGGTCAGACAGTGGTCAAGTTGATGTGGTCAAGTGTGCAGATTCTTGCATTTGCCGAAATAGAACAGGGGTGCCAGTCGTTGAGGGTGCTTGATGACATGCTTCAGGCCTGGGGCTCACCACATGCACGCAAGAAACCATTCCTTTGAGCATGATCTTCTTGGAACCCAGGGGATGTGTTCTTGCACTCTTTGGGACAAAGTATAAAATACTCAGTCTTCAAGGGGTTGGAATACGCCAGGTTTGGACGCCAGGTCACCACCCACCTCCGTTCTTGGAGAAGAAGCACCACGGGACGTTCTGGGTGTTCGACTCGGCGGGGTTCGGCTTCCAGCAGCAGCCCGCCTCGCGACACTCGTCCGACTTGATCCCGTAGAAGCCGCAGTCCTCCCGCTCAAACTCGTCCACCGCGCACGTCGGCTCCGACTGACCTGCAACAGCAGCGACGCAGCTGGCCTCACACACGCACACACTCTCTCTCTCTCTCTCTCTCTCTCTCTCTCTCTCTCTCTCTCGGTTTGTCTTGATGTGATGAAGACCATTCGTAAACTTTCGCTGAAGAGCAGATCAGTTGTTGGGAGGGCCAAAATTGATGTGATGCATTATAGATGTAGTCAAAGCACAGTCGCCCGAGTGTACTCTTTGGCTACATGCAACCTCCATCGTGGTTCCCTCAATTGACTGTGCAATCACTTCCAATGTAGACAAATCACAAATCTCACGTGCAGATCGTAAAAACCAGGTGAATCAGTGAACGTAGGGGTTGAAATGGAGGCCAGCATCCTGAACCTCAAATTGTCTCTTTGGACGTGTGAGAACAGAGGAAAACAAAAGCGTTGAGGGTCGTCGTCTCACATCGTGCGCGTGAGGAGTACTGACACTAATCGCCTCCTCAGTGAGTTTGTGTCTGGTTGTGGCCTTTGCTTGCTGCAAATATACATATTCAAGACTCAGGACTGTGTTCCGTATACGTACTGAGTGTGTGGAAGCACCAGGGCACGCCTGGGATGACGGACTCGGCCCAGCAGCAGTCCCGCTCGGCGCACTGCTGCGCGTTGATCCCGAAGTAGCCGCAGTCGAGTCGGTCGAACTCGCCGACCTGACACTCGCTGTACGACACCCTGTCCGACCGCAGCGACAGGCTCGACTCTGCGGGGAGAAACAAAGAAGAGGGACACGTGTTGACGTGAAAAACCAGTGAGCACACAGAGGTTCATGGGGTCTCCGTACAACCGAAGGACGAAAACGAACAGATCATGGTGTTCGCAAGAAAAAAACGAACATCAGGTGTGTGCTTTTTTGAGCCGGCGAAACGTTTTTCGAGAGTCAAAAACGTTGACGCGTGCTCAGCTTCGTTTCCAACAGTTCACGTTGCGACCATCTTTATCTCGACCTTGTTTGCTGCAGTGCACGAACAGAGGCACCCAGGTGCAGGTGTGCGGCATGTGGGTGAAATTGGTTTTTGTTTTGACTCTGTGTGTCAAAAGCTGACAAAAGACTTTGCTCAACGTAAATCTTATGTTCCACGCACCTGAATAGGCATTCTTTAGAAACCCCCGGGGATTCTGAAGGAAGCCTTTTGAAAGCAAAAACGCGCACAATCTGCACATGTTCGGCAAACGTGACTGAGAAAACTATTCGTACATTTTTTCCTTGGCACACCTGCTCAGAAAGAATAAGTTTTCTCGTGTTTTCTTCAGTTTACGAAATGTGATCCAGCTTCGACACACCTGGGACCCCAGCCCACACCACGTCAGCAAATGTTTCGCGCTTGGATAGGAAGAAGCGCAACCACTGGACCATTCCAGTCTCTGAAATGATCTGAAAACTGACAAAAAGTTTCCCTTACCTCTCTTGGTCCTGAGGGAGTCAGCGAGCGACGCGAGGACACTGTTCCTCTTGTGGTGGCTCTGCGCCGCCGCCGCCTTCCGTTGAGATCGCGACTGCTGCAGGAGGTGCTCGAACCAGGGGTTTTCGAAGCGCTTCCTGTGGTGTTGGTACGATGACCCAGCAGCCGCCGACTTTTTACTCATGTCCTCATAGGGCAGCATGAAGGAATGAACACAGACCACCGCCACCCCGAGCAGGGTCACAAAGACTGTACAGCACTGCTTCATATTTGCGAGATAAAGTTTTTTTTTAAACTTCAAGAAGAAAGAAGTGTGTGAGTGAGTGCTTTTATCCACCAGCCAGGCAAGTGTCGCTCAAAGTTCCTGAATTGCCTTTTAGCAGCAGAGAGGCAATTGCACGAACGCGTGTGAAAACGATCCGAACCCAAGCGGGTACAGAGTGACTTCGAACCAAATGTACTTCCTTCCGACCGTACCCATCTCAATTTCCAGTAATTGCGTCGCAGCCTAATTATTAACACGAGTCATTATTCGCACAAATTGCAAATACGAATGTGTGTAATTGCACATCGTTGTGTTGAAGAGCAAAAGGCATTTGAAATGGCTTGTGTCAGCACAGCTCACCAGACGTGGCCGGAACTCGTCGAGCTGTGCGGACCCACCAGACGCGACTCTACCCCGCGTAGTTGTGAGCAGCTCCAATTATGACACGTTTCACGCACAATTACTGACTGAGCAGACGCCCATTTGTCATCCATTCGTACAGGCCCGTCAGCAACAGCGCTCAAAGACTTAATACCAAGACAGGGTGGTTTTTGAACTCAGAACTTAAAAGTTTCTTTCCTTTCCGGTCACAAATTTCCAATTTTCAGTGAAAATCACACAGACAAGAAAACACATTTTGTTCAACCGTGACATCTTTTTCAAGTATTTCAGATTCACACGGTTCTTAGTGGGAACCGCGATCAGGTTTCTGCCATGAACTCAGAAATTTTAGTGAGACATTTCAAACTGACGCACTTCAAGCCGATAAACTCACGAAATCCTTTCCTTTCTCCGGAAGCAATAAACTATTTTCTGGGATTCTATATCCTTGAAAATTGTAGAATGTGATGCCCGGAAACTTCTCTGGTTACAAACAAAACGCATGATCTCATGTGTGCACATCTCAATCGGCTTCTGGTGGGACTTTGCCGACAGAAACATACAGAGACAACAAAAAAGCGTTCTTGTTCCTGTCACAGGTTCATTTGTGCGAAGATCTTCAAGAGATCAACATTTTGTCAGTTCAAGGTTCTGTCAGCTGGAGAGGTCGATTCCAGCTGCAAGAAGTCAACACGATAAAACCGGAAAAGCTTGGCCCCCATCATACCGCCCTGCACAGATCAGCCCCTGAACCGGAAAAGCAGAAAGTTGGTCACGAGTTTTGGGACCTTCCTCCGATTCCAAAGCACCAAAGGCAGGCTTCTGATTTGAACATCACACAGCCTCCGACATGTGTGCTCTGTTTCATCAGTGCTTTGGGCCCCACCCACAACTCTTTGGGGTTTTCATCAGCTCAGCCCCGGGTCCCACACGATGCGTCGTGGGAGACAAATTACTGTTGGTTCTGAGTTGACTGGACAATTACCCGACCGCGTTGAACTGTTTTGCCTGTCTGGGGGGAAATGTCACCATCTCTGTAAACGATGGCAACAAACTATGACAACAGAGCACCAACCCACTCGTGTTCAACGTCAATTTTGAAGCGACTTTACTTGCTAAAAATGGGCTGCCTTCGCTCCATGTTTTGGGTAGTCCTCGAAAAATGATTCGTTCAAAATTTTATGCTTGCGAAACTTTGATCGTGAAATTTGATTCAAAGCTGTGTTCGGCGCGTGAGTTCCAGATGCTTCATTCAATTTGAAAAACAGAATCAAGCAAGTTGGAAGGATAATGTCAGATGTTCACGCAGCATCATGCGCTTGATAACATTTTCTTTTCAGTCTGCATGCATGTTCTTGTTGCGGTGGTGTCTACATCAGTGTTCACACTCAGGTTGTTTTCTGGCAGCAAAACTTTGTTCGGGTTGTCTTACAAAGCTTGCGCCAGCGAAAGGCGAGAGGGAAACATCAAATCGTTGCGTCGTGGGGGAGTGTGACACAAATGACTTCCATACCCGCGGTCTTTCGCCAAGGGTACAGGACATTTCCAACAAGAGACTGGAGATCAGGAAGCGTGCGATTTTTTTCACACACTGACCATCCAAGATATTACAAGTGTCACACAGGCGATCAGAAAGTGACAAGGAAAAACCCACGACGAATTTTAACTTCTGCTGTTTGACCCCCACCCCCACCCCCACCCCCACGCCCAGACCAGCTTGAAGCGCGCCATCGAACGATCGGGATCGAACCCTCAAGGACACAATAGAAAGTTGTGAACGAGTCTTGATTGTGTTTTGGCAATTTGAAAAACACAACAACTTGAAGCAAGGGTCTTGACGCAAAAGTTGGCCGCTTGGCAGATCCACTTTTGACAAACATTATTGCAACCTTCTTCACCAAAAACAGCCCACGCAAAATGTAACCATTTTTCTTTTGTCTTTTCTGATGCTTCTCTGCAGGGAGAAGAAAAATGCGTCGCAATTGTGAAACAGTATCCTTCGTGCTACGCCTAATTACTAAATGCACCGCGTCGCGTGGTTATGGCTGCAGGGAGCGGGCACGGTGCCGCCTGGGGTACACTAACCCCTGTTACAGCCGGGTCTGCCCCGCTAATGCCTCCTGACGTCCCGCTGTAACGCCACACGGCCGAAAGGTCAGCCCCGTTAGGTCCGGGACGGGAAACGTTCATTACAATTATGATGTTGGGCAGATTCTGCAGGGAAGGATAAAACTCGGTATCTAATCATCAACGTTGAAGTAAAACAGTTGTTTCTCAGGGCCTGGGCTGTGGTGTGTGTGCGTGTGGGTTGAGCTTGTCAAAAAAGTTTGAGGGGTTCTTCTCTGCGTCTGCATGCGAGTGCGCATGACATGATTTCTTTTTCCTGGAAACCGACTTGATTAATTTTAATTGGTCGCCGAGCGCCTCAATCAGTGTAACGACTGACTACGCACCTCGCCCTCCCGAACCTTGTAGCGTGCGAGCCGCACCATCATTATTCAGTGACCTACTTCGGCGTGGTTCACCTCCCCTGGTACACGCACCCTTCGGTTATTTTTAGTTGATCAGTGGCCACAACATTGCAACCACGATCCAATGCATTCAGATCTATGATGGATCGAAGGAAAGCCAAATCCAAGAAGATTTTTATCCTTTGCTTGGTTGGCGTTGGTGTTGTGTGTTTTGTTGTTGGGATTTTGATTGGATACTTTTCGCGCGCGCGTAGGGGTGCGTCAGGGACTTCGTTCGGCCCTGATGTTCCCAGTAAAATTGTTTCTGATGGAGAAGAACACATCAGTCAGACCATCATCGACCTGGTCAATGCTGAGAACATCAGAGAAAATCTGCAGTAAGTTTGAAATTTGAGCGCCACGCTTCCAGGAATTCATCTGAGAACATTTGTTTCGAGAGATTTCATAACTCCCTCTGGGTGAACTCACCCACAGGTGGGAACCTTTTGTTGTGCCTTCGTACGTAGCCTGTGCATCAGTGGTTTTATGCTGTTCTGTGTGGGTGACATGTGTCACAGCTGGCGCGACGCAAAGTGGCCTGTTGTGTCCTTGCATGCTGCGCAGCAAATGCTGCAACTCGCTTCCCGTGTCTCCACTTCAAAGCGATGTGCACATCCCACCGCCCCCACCTGCTCAACGACACGCACGCACACCACGACTCCCACGCAAACTTCAATCTGTACATCAGCAGACACGCAATGTATTCATCACGATCGAGGAGTCAGGGGGCTCACTCCACTGCAAAAATTAACGAAAGTTCCTCCCTACCTTTGTTTTGCACCCCATTCCCAAGGATCCAGCAACTAATTTGCAAGTTCGCAGTCTCCTGTTGGTCACTAGCCACATGCTTGAGCGTCATTCAATCAAACTCAGGATCCTTCCCTGCAAAATGATGTGTGGACGTCCTCACGACCCTTCTTTGTGGCATGCGGCACTTGCGTGGTTCCACGGGTCACGTGCTCACGTTCACTTCCGGTTGCAGGGAATACACGTCGCACACGCATGTGGCGGGCACGCCGGGGGACGAGAGGTTGGCGCAGAAACTGTTCGACACCTGGGAAGCGCAGGGACTGGACCACGTCACCAAATCCACGTATGATGTAGGCATGGGTCGCCTCTTCAAGCTCCAGCACATGCAGGGGCTCAGGGAGCCTGGTCCTTCCTGACTCACACAAACAATGTGGCCCCATATGGTTTGACGCCGCAGGTGCAGAATGTTTGCCCGGTTCAATTTGTCAGAGTTGGAAATCAGACCCAGGTCAGAACCAGGTTGGGACCCCGACCTCAATCTGGACACAACAAAACTCGGCTTTTTGCACTGGCCGCACGACTTGGCTTGTTCCGTCCAATTCGGAGTGCACCCTGAATTGTGTGTTTCTTGTTCCCAAGAACATACGTATTCACCTGAACCGTACAAATCCTCATATTGCGTGCAGCGTCAAGAGACCTTTGTGCCTCAGTTAAAGAGTTGCGCATTAATTTTCACATTCAAAGCACATTCAGAACCTCATTTGGACATTGTCCAACAGGTCTCGACGCCCAACATCGCACATGGGTCACTTCCCTCCAGGGCAAATCTTTGATGCGTCATCAACAGGCAAACATTTTCTCGCACGATCGCGAAATGACTCGTTCATTGCATGTTGATCTCTTCGCTTTGGACCCGGCTCCATGGGGAAGAATTTGAGTCTGTACCGTACTTGGCCAAAAACTGTTTTCAAAATGAAATTGTTGAAATCGATCTCGTTTACCTCACCAGGTGTTCTGGTTCTCTTTTGTCTGTGGTAAACTTCAAACATATCTGAAGAAGAAACGACGTCAAGGTTCTCCTCAACCTCAACAGCGCAAAAACCCATTCTCAAACGATGGACGACGTCGCACATGCAGATTCCGCTGTTTTTTTACAAACAGGTGCTGCTGTCGCATCCGGACGAGTCGGATCCGAGCGTGATTCGGGTCATCGACATCAGCGCCGGAAGTGACGTCATCGTGTTCGAGTCGCAGACGAGTGAGAAGCTGCTGCGCGACGCCGCGTCTGAGCACGACCCGTTCCCGATCTACAACGCGTACGCGCCGCCAGGGGACGTTGAGGTGAGGGACGCTGCGTCCCTGACAACCACAGAGCGCTGGGTCGGTCAGAAGGCGCGAGGCTATTTGAGCAGAACAGGGACGCAGCGCACGGTACATGCAGCCCTAAAACAGGCTTGAGGACCAGCGACAGGCTGTAGATACCATGAGTTTATGGCCAAACAATTGAAACACTGCGGGTCACGCAAGCACCCACGTGCCGCTGGGGCTGGGGTGGAGCCTGGGGTTCTCAAGCCCAGGGCGCTGGAAGTTTGGGGCCCACAGGCTGAGGGACGGTCGTTCCACGGCAGAGGAGCCTTTCGTCTTCGGTACGTTGGCATTCCAGCCCTGTATGCCCACACCAGTAATTTTGGAGCAATAATCATGATGGGAGTAGTTTCGCTGGACAAGAATTCTGATGAAAACGAGACAACTCAAAGGTAATTTTCGAGCAACGCAGATTTGAAAATCACGTGTAAAACGGCAAAAGGATCGTCGAGACAGAAAGTTGTCTCTTGAGTGTCAGAAGTAATTTTCTTGTCTTGGCAAAATCGATTGGGTTCTGCTGTTGGACGAATCTGTGTTAACACCAATGTTCACGGATTGTGCCCCAGAGATGAATTTGTTTGCAGGGTGAAGTGGTGTTCCTCAACTACGGAACGACACTTGATCGAGAGTATGTCCAGCAAAACGCCAGCATTGACCTCACGGGAAAAATCCTGCTGTGCAAATTGGGAATGATTTTCTGGGGAGAACTTGTGAGTTTTTCGTCTATCATTCTTCATATTTCATGTTGGTTTGAATCTTTTGTTGTGCTGTCAAGCTTTCCAAATCTCAACTTTTCGCAAGCATGAGATAGCAACAAAGAGTGAATGAAGAAAAGAGTGAGTGTCAAAGAGGTAAAGAGAGAATGAATGAATGAATGTGTGAGTGAGTGAGGCGAAGGAGTCTGTCTGTCTGTCTGTCTGTCTGTCTGTCTGTCTGTCTATCTGTCTGTCTGTCTGTCTGTCTGTCTGTCTGTCTGTCTGTCTGTATGCGTGGTCACTGATTTGACAACGATTTTTTTCGTGGCCTTTCATGCAAAGACTCAAAAATTGGCTTCAGTCCCACGACAGAACGCTTCAGTTCTCCTTTGGCTGAAACGCTCGTCTTCTCATTGCTCACACGCAGGCGCGGTTCGCGCACAGCGAGGGCTCCCTCGGCGTCATCTTCTTCACGGACCCGGCCGACTTCACGAGCGCCGCGGACCGGCGCGTCTACCCGGACGCCTGGTGGCTCCCTCCCACGGGGGTGCACCGCGGCAGCCTCTACACCGGCACCGGGGACCCGCTCACACCGGGATACCCCGCCACGGGTGCGTGTGCTCTGCCTGCAGACACAAGGAATACACGTATTTTTGGAGACAATGCTGTATTTGCATTGAAGGTTGGACTGCTTGCGCTCCGAACACTTTCCGAGTCACCTTCCAACCAAAACACATTCTGCGAATTGAATGACGGGCAGGGGGTGCGTCTCATTGTCTCCCGCAGAATTGCATTCCCACAAATTGTTCGATGCATTCCTACACATTGTTCGACCTCAAGTCATTATATTTTGCCAAATTATATTCTTTCTGTTGAAAAAGCAGTTGGCTTCCACAAAGGTTGCCCAACGTCTCACACCTGGATTTATACCAGAGAACCGAGGAATCTCTCTTCTCAGGTTTTCATTGCGACAAGTCAACTTGCGAAAAATTAAAAGCTCTCTGGTCGCAGGACGTCAACAAAGCCACGGTCCGGTGCAAAAAAGACGAGAATCTTTCCTTTTTTGCAGCGAGCGCTTACAGATGGGATGAGGCACAGCTCCAAACGCTTCCACGAATTCCCACCCACCCGATCGGCTACGGCGATGCTGAGCAACTCCTCAGGTAAGTAACTGCTGCACATGCACTCTTAGACCTTTTGTTGACCACCGTCGCATCTGTCCATTAGTGTGCTTGTTGTAAGGCGTAGATCTTGTTGCGCATTTTCAATGCTGCCGGCCGCACGCCGGCTGATGCCTCAGCTGGGACGTCCGGAGCCACATGTAGCGCCCGCACTCACACACGTAACCGTCCCATTGCAAGGAAAAGCGAAGAGTGGAATGACCTTTGTCACCGCTCGATGATTTTATGCTCTGGCGGATCCAGGGCATGGGTCTGGCTTCTTGACCTTCAAAAATTTAATGCCTCGGTTTTGTTCAGTTGCGTACAAAAAAGTTTCTCATGCTGTTCAACCTGACCAGAGAGTGCGACCTGACAAGACATGGGTTCCACGGACCTCAATCCCGGGTCCACCGGGCCTGACCCTGCGTCCAGGTCTTGCAAACCGCAAAATCACGCCTTTCAATGTGACCAACATGTGACACGCCACGTTCTCATTTGCATCACGCGACCCGCAGGTTGATGGGCGGCGCGGAGGCCCCCGATGCGTGGCGCAGCGGCATCAACGTCACCCACCGCCTCGGCCCCGGATTCCAAAACTCTGCCCTGTGGGTATCGCTTTGATTTGCACCGTGCAGGGAGCGAGAATTTTTGTGCAATTTCATGGACCATTGTGATCAGGCCTGTTTGATGGGTCGTTAAATGGGTCGCGTCGGCGTCAGGATCAAATGGACAAATTCTCAAACCCGACGCCAGACGAATGCGGCGGGTGCAGAACCGCACATTGCACGCTACCTGCCGTTTAGATAGGACATTCACACCTGACACAAAAACCAGGAAAGAGCAACAGGTCTTCATCACCAAATTGCTGTGACTGCTGCTCTCAATGGCAGGGCGCAGGCATTGAAGGCTCAGCTCACGAGTTGTGTTTGGACCCTTTCATAGTACGTCATCCAGGTTTGTTTTCAATGCAGGAAGTTGAAGATGCACATGACGGCGAGGAACAAACGGGTCAACTCGACCAACGTGTTCGGCTACATCACGGGGTCCGTAGAACCAGGTGCGAATCGCGCATGCGTTAAAAGTCCCCATCCAATGAACATGAACCAAACTTCATTTCCAGGTGAATCAGAACAAGTTTGGAGTCGTGGCCGCTGCAGCCAGCACGTAGCCCGCCCCAATCTCACTCCCGGTTCCGCCAGGGTGATCGCATATCAATCCTTGAGATTCACCCACACGCTCTTTGAAGCATTCACACTCCCTCCTTCCTGCTTGCCATGACAGCTCTTTATCTCAGTTCAGTGTCCTTCGCATTCTTCCTTCCTTCCTTGTGATAACCCGCTGCAGTGTGTCTCACAGTCCGCTTTTCTTCAGACAGGTACGTGTTGCTGGGCAACCACAGAGACGCGTGGGCCTTCGGCGCAGTCGACCCTTCCACCGGAACAGCCATCATGATGGAGTTGTCCCGAGTCCTCGCCTCCCTCCTCTCAACAGGTCAATTTTGCATCTTTAGACCTACCAATTCTCGGAAGATGTTCAGCAGGAGTGGATTTCTCGAATTTTTGGAGCATTCAGCTTCTGCTTGTCAGCAGCGAATGTCTGCAGGAGCAGGGAGTCGGCCAGGTCACGCAACAACTCCCTGTAACGCTGACCGACGGCAACGATTGAAAGTCTCGTCTGAACGCAGAGTCCCAACACTTTCTTGTTGTCACTGTGACATCTTTGAGGCAGCAAATTAATCGAGTTGACACGGACTGAGTTCTTTGTCCTCCTGATCACGATCTTGGAAATTTGAAACCATCTTCTTTGCGAAAAGGTGATTTCCTGCTGAACTTTTCCCACACCTTTAACTGTTTGCTCGCTCAGGCTGGAGACCGAGACGCACGATCGTGTTCTGCAGCTGGGGCGCCGAGGAGTTCGGCATCATCGGCTCCTACGAGTGGGTCGAGGTCAGTCTGAACACGGAAAGAGTCAGGGCTCCGCAGGATGGGGACTGAAGATACAGAACCATGTCTGCAAGTTTCGGGCTACAAAAATCACAAAATGTTTCCCAGAACAGGTCACATGCATTCGCGCAAAATTTGAAACACAGATAGGCAAAGCTGAAAGCACGGCAGAGAACAAGAACAATTCTTCAACAACCACTTGCCGCTTCTTCTGGTTGCCCCAAGCCGCCAAAAGTGGCGTTCTTGTATTTCAACGAGCTTTGAGCCGTGATTTGCAAACGAGGCTGAGATTCCCTGATACGTCCCACACCTCCCCCCGCAGGAGCACGCGGAGACACTGAGGCGGCGCGCCGTCGCCTACCTCAACATGGACATGGCGGTCCGCGGCAACTTCTCGCTGCGCGGAGCCGCCGCTCCGGGACTACGCCACGCCGTAGCCGCCGCCGCCCACAAGGTGAGGCGTCCTCAATTGGCAAGTACCCGGAATCGCACGCACCACGCCACGACCACGGTCTCCGCATGCATGGTGAGCCGTACCCCCACCACAACCCCCCCCCCCTGCCGCCGCGACTGCACCTCACTGCAGCCACTGCCGCTCATAAGGTGAGGGGGTCCGGCTCAGCCTCCTGACTGCGACACACCCCTGCCACCGGCCCACACGCCATAAGCCCGCTGGTCATGCCACGTCCACCGTCAACCGTCGTCACCGCTGCCTACAAAGTGAACCACTCCCTCTCCCCGAAACCTGGAGGTTGAACTGGCTGACCACTGAAACTTGTTCTTCGCCTCTGTCATGTTCTTGCCATTCTTGAACATCGTGCTGACGAAGCATCGGAACCAAGAAAGATGTGTACCTGCTATTTAACAAGAATTAACTTCGCACAAATTCACGAAATATTATGCCCAAGCGAAACAAAGGGCCTTTGGGAACAAAGACCAACATATTTGAAAACACCGGATGTGTCAAGGAAGCTGCAGCATGAGACTGAAACAAGGGATTCATTTCACCCTTTCTGCAATATTTTTCTGTGTTACTGTGTACACGTCACTTTGTCTTCAATTTGCTCGTGAGATGCACGATGTTCCTTGACATATTTGTTTCATGAAAAAAGAGCGAGCATTGAAAGTCAGTGTTAAATTTCATCCTTGTGTCTTGGTTACATGGCCGATCGTGAGAAAAGCACAATACATGTCGACGCGTTTTTTCACGAAAGCACAAGGTTCACATCAGAAAAATTGTCCACGGCCACTTTGCTTTTGTTCCATTGTCCTGCTCGCTCTGAAAGAAATGACACAGAGCATCGCATCTTGTTGCTTTACGCTGTGTGGATTCTCATTGCATTTAACACTAGAGGCGATCGGGCACTCAGACGGCGGTTGTAAGGGGACCGTCACTGTCTCCTATCCGAGCAATTTGGACTGGGTGTGACTTGGTGGCACTGGCTCCGTATGGATCATCAGCACTTTTCGTGCTGTGGTGGCACAAGCTCACCTGGGAGCTGAGCCGATTTCGTGTATTTTCCTCTGGGGTGGGGTTTATTTTTTGGCGGGAGAAGTTTTCTGGGTTACAAAGTGCGCATAGCAGTTTAGCAAGGTATGCTAATTATTTGCGACTCCCCAACTGCAATTGAGGTGAACATCTCAAAGGGCGCGTTGATGTTGTTTGAGTAATTTTGGTAGCCTCATTCCATTACAACTGCGACTTTCCTCAAGTCCTGTATATTTATACAGTGTGCAACTGTCTCCCTTTC
>JAAUXT010008851.1_pt1:0-10000 | contig 13790 bp, 18 predicted proteins | sample 7278171 | NCBI WGS metagenome assembly JAAUXT01 (sample SAMN14350112, study PRJNA611818) | marine sediment metagenome | isolation source: surface marine sediment (1.8m) | place: French Polynesia: Moorea | collected 2018-08 | reverse complement strand
TTCCAGGAGGAAGTAGTCAGCAGCAAACCGGAAGTGGAAGTCAGCAGCACAGTATTACGCATGCGCAGGCGAGGCTTGCGTATTCAGTTCAGCACGAGTATTCCGAGATTGATTACGAGAAGGAGCATTACGCCTTGATGGGGCACGGCGACTCGGAGACCGGGGCCCTGAAGCTCTCTCCTGGCTCGCCCAAGGTCACACCCAAAGTCACGCCCAAGGCTTCGCCCAAAACCTCTTCCAAGTCCCACAGAACCCCCGCGTCACTTGAATCTGCCCCCGCCGCCCAGGGATCCCCGCCCGTGTCATCGGCCGAGTTGTTGTTGGCCATGAAAAGCCACGCCCCTCCCGCCCCCGCCCAGGGCGGGGGAGGAGCAGCAGGCCCCGCCAGTCATTCCAGTCCCGCTGAGTCATCGTCCCACGCGAAGCCGCAGAAAGAACCGTCGCCCAAATCTGGATCCAAACCGAGGCTGCCGAGCACAGTCGAGCAGTCGTCGGCTGCAGCCGCAGCGAGTTCCGGTTCCACCGGAAGGAAGCTGAGCTCCCCGCTGGCGACCTTCCTGCACGGGCTCTCCCAGGCTGGGCGCAGGTCACCCAAAGGTCAGCGGTCCTCTGGGTCAGCATCTCCCAAGGTCACAGCGGAGGAGAATGCAGAGGGGTCAAGGTCACCGCTGAAACGCAGCGAGTCAGCGTCGCCCAACCCGCCGTCTCAGTTCACAAAGACGCCACCGCTCAGTGTTCAAACCGTGACGCCCAACGCCATTCCCTCGGCGCCACTGCCAACCAACGCCGTTTCTGCGCCAATTGACGCCGCCAGACCCGTCACTTCCGGTCCAACATCCGGTGACAGGGCGTCGAAACCCTCGACCCCCTCTGCGCCTGCGCAGTCGCCGATTCGCGCCATCCGCAGCGCAGGAAACCTTTCCGCCCTTGACCCTTCGACCCCTGGATCCAGAATCCACGTGACTAGCCCCAAAATATTGCTGACGTCATCGGAACTCATCAGCGAGATCTCCTCGTCGTCCGCTCCGAAGATGGGCGATAAACGAGGCAGCACCGGGTCCCAGGAGAATCCGGGAACCAGTGACTACGCCAACATGGCGTTTGACAAGAAAACTTCGCGCCAGTCGTCGCATAGCTCCATGAGCAGCAGCTGTGACCCGGAGCTGCACTACGTGTCCCTGGATCTAGGGGCGAGCGCCGAGGACGTGCGGCCGGAGCTGTCCTCTAGCGGCGGAGGGCGCTCCCCCGGTGGCAAGAGTCGCCACGGGTCGGGCGGCTCCGCCGTCACCACGGGGTCGTGGGACGAACACGTGCCGCTGCAGTACGCGCAGATCGACTTCGACAAGTCGGGCTCGCCGCGCACGCATCAGCAGCAGGAACACAGCGTTAGTGAGGACGTTGCCAAGGAGACGCCGGCGCCGTTTGACGTGGCAGACATGGCGCCCACGGGAGTAATGGCGGCAGCAGTGAAACCCAAAGTGACTGCAGAGCCGTTCGATTTGCCTTGAGCGAGCCACGCAACGCAACGCCCAGTGACGTTGCGTTTCTTTCCCGTCGACGCCGCCTGGGGGAACGCGGGACCACGTGCTGGTGCCGTGACGTTGTGACGTCATCAAGGGACGCGACGCCCACTGACACAGCGTCTCATTGGACAAGACGCTGCGTCGTGGCGCCCGATTCTCGTCGCGGGGAGACGCCATTTTTTTCTGCTGTACAGTGTTATTCTGCTACCAACCGACAGGGATTTGTTCCGTTCACAATGTCTCACTAAAAACACGGTTTACCACGCGTCTCAAGGGATTTTTTCATGTTTTGTTGGCGCCAAAAGCTGTCCTGGTCCAACAGTTGGTCACAGCGCATGCTCGTCTGTGATCACCGTGGAAACGCGCATGCGTGCTGGCAGAAGACACAGTGTTTTGAAATCAAGTAATATATTGACTCTACCGCAAAAGTATTGCCATGTTCAGTCAAGACGTTTGAGGAAACACGCCACGTGAACCGTTCAAATACCTCTGAGGCCGCCGCATACAGCGCGTGTTTCGAAGCTGGTTTGACCCTCAATGACGTGCCATTTGGATTGTGGTCAAAACATGGGTTGAACTTTCAGGTTTTCACAAACTTTAACGAAGCAAAAGAATTTGAAACTTGAAGATAAAATTTTCCTTCATCTTCCATGGTTTGTTTGAGACTCAAGGAGAGTCTCAATGACACGTCATTCAGGGTCAAAATGTTCGAGTCGACGCTCTCTGCGCGCCCAGCCTGAGTGTGGGTGGTGCGGCCTGCGACACTGGTTCAAACGTTACCTCACGCGAGACTGGATTGTCATGTGTCTCGTCCTCGTGCAAGTGGTTGGACGTGGCGTCGTCGCTTGTGTTGCTCCGTTTCCTCACTTCCGGTGTCTCACTTCCGGTGAGAGTGTGCCCTCCCTCCCCCACCTGCAGTGCACCAGTATTGATGTTTTGAGCGAACGCAGCGTGTGCGTTCAGCGTGTGAATCGAACACGCCCTGCGAAACCATAACGCGCAACTTCCTGCTGTCAGCGCATGCGCACACGTTGTTTGGAGCAAATGCAAACCACGTGGTGTGTGCACGTCCGGTCACGTAGGGTGTGCGCATCCGGTGTTTAACGGCCTGCATTGCGCATGTGTTAATTTTGGGCGTGTTCGATAAATGCACCGCGGTACAAAGGCCTCGCGGTGCGTTTATCGAACGCGTCCACAGTTCGGGTGCATCTTGTACTTCGGCAGAGTGGACGTCATGTGATATTGTTCTCTGATTCCGAACGGACGGGTGTTTCGTGGATTTTTTTTGAAAAAAAAAAGAAGATGTTTTCCAATGAACTCGTAAATTCTGCTGGTTTTCTTGTTTGGTTTGTTGGCGACAAAAGAATATACAAGAGAAACGGAGGTTTTTGCGCGAACTAAGCGCGCTTCGTACAGGTTGTTTCGGTGGTGCGGTTCTTGTTTGTTGCCCGGGTGTTGCATGACGTCACATCGCGTCGCGTCGCGTCACGTGACGTCGTGACCTCCACGCCCCCTGGTGCGACCCGCTCGAGGTGCGTTCGTTTCCCGCGATTATCGAACTCGGCCCAGTGAAACTTGGCGGCCATTGGCCAGGGCATCAGAGACGAGTCACGTGACCCTCTATCTGTGCAAAATCCACGCGAAACACTGATGGTGCGGACACACTGAAGAGCGACGCGCCGTTGCATCGTGCTGCCCCATCGTGCTGTGGCGTCCACCATTGGGTTTGTATTGGGCTGCTGTTGCATTGCCCCAACTGCTCTGGGATGGGGTGACGCCACAGCACAACGGGGCAGCACGACGCTGGTTGCTGCGTCGCTGGGAGTGCGTTCCCAGCCTGAAACTCCACCGTTGTGCCTCAAATGCCAAGACACCCTTTCAGGCAAAACAAGTTGTCGGCGCTGAACATTAAATTGTGGGCAAATTGACAAGCAAAAACAGTTCCGGAAAAGAGAGGGAAAGAGAAACATTTTGCGCCTCTGACACAAAATTTCTGGGACGTTCTTTTTTTTCGGGGAGGAGGTTTTTGTGGCGAGACGCCTGTATGCCAGGTATGGCAAAGGAAAACTCTCACAAACCAAAGTTGGCCAACATCGTCTCGTTCGTTTTGCCTCCCAGAACAACGCAGATCCTCACTTTATAACATAACTTGAGATGATGAAAACGAACGTCTGTGCCCTTACATTTCATTATATTGGGGCGTGTTCGATTTGCCCACTTAAGTTACCGGGCCACATTCAAACCTGACTGGAGAAGCCTGGGCGTTTTGACGCATTCGGCGCGCAAATCGAACAAGCCCGACGGACAAAAAGCAGCGAAACATTGTGACGTATACCAGGCAGCTACTGGCGCGGTAGTCCGTTCGACTCGGTCTTCTCCGAGTTTCCCGCCATCAGTTTGAGTCCCTCGGTGGCGCCACCCAGCGGCCGCTTCCTCTCGGCAGTCGCGAGTTTTGGCATTCTGAAAATGAGACACACAGAACGTTGCGTCAAACAACACGCAGATCCAGGCTGTGCTTCACAAACATAAATAGGGAGTTTTAGATGCAACACGTGGGGTTCCGTCCGGTCCCATTCAGTGTCGCATTCTACGTGCGGTACCAAAATGACAAATTTCGTGGCATTTCATGCGGCAACACCACTTGATTTCTTCCCATTTCTGAAAGAACTGGGTACTCCACAAACACACTATTTTTTCCACAGACAAACAAGATCCCCACACACATGTTTCTCAAAATATCTTGTGAAATTCTGTGTTCATTTTTGCATGAGATTGCCAGGGAAAATGCTCTGTTGATTTCCCAAGTAAAATATGGCGTTCTTCGGACGGGACGTGAGACGACACGTGTTGCACCTTAAACTCTCTATTGGGTTCAGATTGCAGAGAGTCCAAACCACGTGGTGTTTTCTTCCTTTCGCTGAACGTCCACGTGACTTTCTTCGTCACCACCTTGAGTGGTTCCTGGGGTGAACCAGGTGCTGGCAAGTTCTACAGGGACAAGTGTCAGATGTGTGATCGGGAGACGGACTCAGCCAAGGGACTCATATGCGCACGCGTGTGCGTGAGTGTGCACGCATACCTGTGGAAGTTCTCGACGTCATCGAGCGTCTCCGGGAGGCGGCGTCGCAGCGTCTCCGGCAGCGCGCACGTGACGACGCCGACCAGGATGGACACGGCGCCGTACACTACGTAGGGCAGCGGCACCCACGTCAAGCCCTGCAACGCCAACAGTGAAGCCGTCAAGAGCACCGAACCTCAGGACGTCAAACCAATGGTTGATGACGGTGCAATCGGACCCAGCAAAGAAATGGGGAGATAGATAGATAGATAGATAAATAGAGAGAGAGGAGTGTGTGTGAGAGAGAGAGAGAGAGAGAGAGAGAGCGAGAGAGAGAGCGAGAGAGAGAGAGAGAGAGAGAGACAGAGAGTGAGAGGAGAGAGAGAGAGAGAGACAGACAGAGAGAGAGAGAGAGAGGAGAGAGAGAGAGAGAGAGAGAGAGAGAGAGAGAGAGAGAGAGAGGATCCACTGAGTCCGTTGCTTCCCTCACCATGAGCTGGACCTGTGGTTGGACGAGCCCGGCGATGCGCGCGCACATGCTCGAGGAGCCGACGCCCACGTTCCTCACGACGGTCGGGAAGAGCTCCGCGGCGTACACGTACACGATGGCGAAGGCCGCCGCGCAGAAGAACTTGCCGAGCAGCGAGAACACCGTCGCCAAATACTGCAAATCTGGAAACCAAGGCGACAGGGTTCGTCTGACGTTCTGCGTAATCCACGTGCAAACACGCACGCACGCACGCACGCACGCATGCATGCACGCTGGCAAGTAGATAGCTCACACGCACACACGTCGCGCTCACACACGTACACGTACCTCGAAATTACCTTCTTGCGCGCACAGATCACAGCAGTATGCCCCTCCACACACACACACACACACACACACACACACACACACACACACACACACACACACTTGCATCCACACTCCAGGACAGTAGTGCCAGTTTCATGTGAGTGTCACAGACAAGTGCTCAATTACGCGCGCACACACACACGCACACACACGCACGCACACACACGCACACGCGCTCACGAAACACTGCACGCACGCGCACTGACCTGCGTTGACGATGAATGGCGCCATGAGGACGCAGCAGACGCCCGAACTGATGAGCGTCCCCGAGTTGGGCCACTTCCGCCCCACCTGCGCATGCGCAGAGGAAAATGTGACAAAAATTCTGAACAGGTACATGTGAGACTGTTTTATGTAAATGAGTCAATGGAGACAGGAGGGATCAGCTCCTCTCTCCTGATGCTGAGCTGTGAACAGGCCCAGTCAGCCGAAGGTTCAGGCGTGACGCTGACCCGGTGTAATAGGACCAGAGCGCGACCAGGACCACAGCACGACCACACTGTTTGGTCATGCTGTGGTCCTGAAATTTTAGGACCACAGCACGACCGCCAAGGACTGATGTACAACCGGTCGTAGTGTGGTCGTGCTGTGGTCCTGTTACACCTGGCACCGCAACATAACAATCCCTTGCGGAGGAACCGACCTTGTTGAGGAGGACGCACGCCATGAGGTAGGAGGGGAACTCGATCAGCGCCGACATGAACATGTTGATGAAGACGCTTCCGGGGAGGATGTCAACCCCGAGGGAGAGGCCGTAGTAGTCCATGCTCGCCACGAACCTGTGGAGTAGCGACGTTTAGCAAATCCGTCCGGTCCCTGCACACGGAATACCAAGCGTCAAGACAACGCCGAAGGAACAGCCACATGAGGTGCTCTTGAAATTTGGCTGTCTGAACCACCAAAATTGGTGTGCTGCGCGCAAGAAAATTCAGATTTCTTAAAATGCGTCAGGTCTGCCTGTCCAATTCAAGTTTGTTTTGCTGGTGGTGTGGTCAATTGAACAGGTCAGTGCGTGCATCTGTGTGCACGCATGCGCGTTTTTGCACGCCTGTCAATGTGAAGAAGGTTCTTCTCAATGTGTGTTTGTGTATGTGAGTGTGTGAGTGCTTGCGTGTGTTGGTGTGTTGCCTGGGTGTGTATGCTCTTGTTCTGTGAGTTTGAGCGAGTGTGTGCGTCAGTGCGTGTGTGAGTGTGTGCATGTGTGTGCGAGTGTGTGAGAGTGTGTGCGTGTGTGTGCGTCAGTGCGTGTGCGGTGTCTCGCTGTGCGAGTGTGTGAGTGAGTGTGTGCATGTGTGTTGTGTCATATGTGTCACTGTATGTGTGCATCAGTGCGTGTGTGAGTGTGTGTGTGCGTGTCTCATTGTACGAGTGTGAGAGCGAGCGTTTTGTGTGTCATGTGTGTTCGTGTGCGCGTCAGTGCGTGTGTGAGTTTGTGTCATGTGTGTGTGTGCGTGTCTCGTTGTGCGAGTGTGTGAGCGTGTGAGTGCGTGTGTGCGTGTGTGTGTGAGTGTGTGTGTCTCTCGCACCAGGCGCACCACATGGCGATTGTGAGTGTGTGTGCGTGTGTGTGTGAGTGTGTGCGTGTGTGTGCGTGTCTCTTTACCAGGCGCACCACATGGCGACTGTGTGTGCGTGTGTGCGTGTGTGTACGAGTGTGTGCGTGTGTGTGCGCGTGTGTGCGTGTGTGTGCGTGTCTCGTACCAGGCGCACCACATGGCGATTGTGATCACCCTGATCTTGGAGCCTCTGAACAGATCTGTGATGAAGCCTTTGTGCACGTTCTCCTCCGCCGCGTCGTCGGTCAACACGAGCTCGTCTGCAAAGAGCGTGTGTGTGAGAGAGAGCTGTGTATGCGTGCGTGTGTGTGTCGCTGTGCGAGCGTTTGCGCGAATGTGGGTGCGTGTGAGAGTTGTGTGTGCGTGGGTGTGTGCATCTGTGTCTGTGTTGGACATGGTCCCCTCACACACACACACTCACTCACACACACATGCCACCCTCACACACACACACACACACACACACACACGCGCGCGCGCGCGTCTCACCCGGCAGCGCCCTCTTGTTGAACCGCGCCATCCGGCGGATGATGACCTCCGCCTCCTTGGTGCGCGCCTGAGACACCAACCAGCGCGGCGACTCGGGCACGATCCTGTTGCCATGGAGACGGAGAAATCACAGTGATGGCGTTGCCATAGCAACAATGGCTCTGAAATCACTTGTTCTGGTCAAATTTATTGGAGGCGCCCCTGTGGCGTCTGTATGTGAAGAAGGGCCTGGAAAACACGAACTGATTTTTCCTTGTATGGCTATTGACTATTGTGTGGTCAACAGGCTAAATTCAATGCAACTCAGTGCATAATCATTGAGTCCACAGGGAGAACCAAATGTGACTGAAAGCTATTCCAAAATGAAGCAATACAAGTCAAGATTGAACACAAAACGTTTCAGGACAATTCATCAAGGTTTTGGGGTCCTACCGGATGAAAAATGGTTTCTATAGTGACGGGCCTTGTACCAGTGGAATCCTGACCTCAGCTTTGAAAAAATTTGGTGAAAATGCAAACGACAAATGTTGAGCCATTTTGCGACTGACAAGGGATGGGGCCAAAAAATGGGGGGCAGAACCCTCTGAATCTGGACATCAGGCTTGAAGGTTCAGAAAGTTGTGGACTTGCCAGAAGAAGGGGATGAAGATGAGGAGGAAGAGCGTGAAGAAGAGGTGGAGCTGGAAGAGGTCTGCGAGCATCCAGGCGACCCACGAGATGAGCATGATACCTGCAACACATAGGTGTGTGGTCAGCGTGGTGACTGCACGCACACGCGCACACATACACACACATACAAACACCACGATCACACACCACACACACCACATACCTGTAGCACAAACATGTGGTAAAATGGTTGCCTCACCTGCACACACACCACCACCACCACCATACACACCACCACCACACACCACACACCACACACACCACACACACACCACCACCACCACATAGTGATCATGGCCACTGCAAGATACACACGCACACAAACACGCACACACACAGACGCACACACAAACACACAACACACACACACACACACACACACACACAGAGAGACTCACCGATAGCGAACCATCCCTGGAAGAAGACTCCGGTCTCCATGCGCCACCTGGGGCCGATAATCTCCATATCTGCGGAGAGAGTAACGTTTCCGTAGTCCGGCCGGATCCAGGGGCCAAAACTCAGCAAGTTTACCGCCCCCCCCCCAAAAAAAAACAACAAACATTTGTGAAAGCGAAAACTTGGTGCGCTTTGTGCTGGCGTTTTTGGGGCCTTGTGAGGGGGGCTCAGACCCGTCTGAAGCCCTGACTTCAAATTTGAGAAAACTTTGTTGATATGCGGTGTAAAAACACAGGATGATGGGATCAGGGTGAAGACACACTGAAGAGCGACGCGCTGTCGCGTCGTGCTGTGGCGTCGCCCCATCAGGTTTGTATGGAGGCTGCTGTTGCGTCTTCTGGGAGCGGTTGGGGTGAGGCAAAAAGCTGACCAATGCAGCGGTGGCGTCGCTGGTTGCGTTGCTCGCCTGCAGTGTGTTCCCCAGCCTGAGGCCTTCAACCCCCTGACCCCCCCCCCCACTAGTGACGCACCCATGACCCCCCATAGTGACGCACCCTGGACCCACTACACAGTGACGCACCCTGCACCCCCCGCAGTGACGCACCCTGCACCCCCCGCAGTGACGCACCCTGCACCCCCCACAGTGACGCACCCTGCACCCCCCGCAGTGACGCACCCTGCACCCCCCGCAGTGCCTCACCCATGACGAAGATACTAGTGAAGAAGCCCCCGGTGCACGAGCCGATGAGGAAGCGCCCGACGGCGTACAGAACGTAGTTGTCCACGAAGATCATGCCGAGACACACGAAGAACTCGACCGCCAGCGCCGCCAGCATCGCCCTCTTGCGGCCGAATCTGCAACACAACCAGGGGCTGAGGTTGGAACGCTGCAGATTTGGAACCAGTTGCAGAGAACGAAGGGAAACCCCTGGGGAAATGGACCTCAGGGTGGAACTCAAGACAACGCAACGCAAGACAATTCAATAGACTGGCGTTGCCAGGCACACAGTTGCCATGGTGTCTGCAGAGAGGACGCACCTGTCTGAAATTTGTCCGTACACGACGCAACCAACGAGCCAGCCCGCCATGTAGGCGGTCTGCAGCATGGAGACGAGATAGGCGCGGTCACACACCAGCGACCACTGCAACAACAAGAACACCAGTCAGAGCAGACACGAGCTACCCCGCCATGTAGGCGGTCTGCAGCATGGAGACGAGGTAGGCGCGGTCACACACCAGCCACCACTGCAACAACAAGAACACCAGTCAGAGCAGACACGAGCTACCCCACCATGTAGGCGGTCACACACCAGCCACCACTGCAACAACAAAAACGCCCGTCAGAGCAGACACGAGCTACCCCGCCATGTAGGCGGTCACACACCAGCCACCACTGCAACAACAAGAACGCCCGTCAGAGCAGACACGAGCTACCCCGCCATGTAGGCGG
>JAAUXT010085725.1_pt1 | contig 13791 bp, 16 predicted proteins | sample 7278171 | NCBI WGS metagenome assembly JAAUXT01 (sample SAMN14350112, study PRJNA611818) | marine sediment metagenome | isolation source: surface marine sediment (1.8m) | place: French Polynesia: Moorea | collected 2018-08 | reverse complement strand
GGTCAGATCTGGACCTCCCAGCAAATTTCCTGATAGGGGGGGGGGGTCCCATCAGCCAAAAATTTTCAAAGTCCAAAACCCCTAACAAAATCAAAATTTTTTTATGGTCAGATCTGGACCTCCCAGCAAATTTCCTGATTGGGTGGGTGGGTGGGTGGGGGGTTTGCTCAGCATTACATGTCACAGACAGACACATACTGACAATACTAGTCGCCTTCGCGCGACTAACAAAGCACGAAGCAGTCTTTGAAATTCACGGTCACAGACACATCGATTTGTTTGACTTGTTTTGGCCCAGGACGAGGGTCAATCTTTCTGATTCTCCTGGGTATGCCGTGCACATCCATTCTTTCTACCGAGAACAAGGTCACACGAGAAATTGCAAATTTGTTCTCAATTTGAAATATTCAGTTCTGTACGCGTGAACAAGTAATGTTTGAGATGTTCTGCCATGTTTTGAGGATTTCTATCTGCAAAACAACTGGAATGATAAAACTAATTCTGAGGGAACCCCCAGGGGGTTCATTTTGGTTGAAAGAACACCTTCATATTGCATTCTTTTCAAGTGTACTGCTCACACCAGAACATTTGAGACGTGGCCTGTTTCTCCAGTACAACTCACAACCTTGTCTGTTCTTTTGTTCCTTGTCCATAACGAATGCACTGATCAGAAGACACAAAGAAAATCAAACAGGAAATGGCTTTCATGCTCACAAGAATTTCTGGGTTTGCATGCGAAAAACACAGAATGATTGAGTCACAATGAAACTGTCCGCCACCTGAGACAAGGGTGCTGATTGTTTTTACGAAGGAATATCAAAATCACTTTCAACGCAGGAAACGAAGACTTCCGTTTTTCTTGGCTGCCGCATCCGTGTGATAAATGCTGCGTCTTTTGGGCGTCTTTTCGCAGTGCCTTTCCTCAAACAAACTACCACTGGGTAGAGAAGGCAACTAGTGTGTCAGCTGTTCCATACAAAGCAATTGTTTCGTCTTCCCTTGTCACACAAAGGCTCCGTGTTGGGGGATTGAGAAAGTTTCTGTTCAGTTGATCCATGTCCTGATCACTTCAGTCCATTTTCGTGTTGTAAGCCAACGAAAGCCTACTTACACCGAGGTGTCCAGAGAGATGCACTTTTTATTCATGTAACAGTAAGCCTCATGGACAATGCAGGGTGGTCACTGTGTTGACATAAAATATGAATAGAGGGCCCAACGGAAACGTGAAGCTCCCTAAATCATTAGGCGTTGTTCACGTCTGTGGATCACAAATGGGAACGGGTTGGGAATTGGAGTGGCTGCATTGAACCAGGGCTCCGTGAACTGAATGTGTCTCCACCTCCACAAGCACGAGCCGTCCATATTTCACAACAGTAAGGACCAACTCGCCCTTTTTTGTTTCACGCACTTTCTCCGAATCTGCTTCTATGAGCTGGTCTACGTAGAAATCACAAAACAAAAGTTGCTTCATTTTCAATATCTGAGCAAAGCACCACTATTTTCATCGACTCAACAAACAGCTGGCCATTAGTGTGAGCACAACAATGCTGGGATCAGGCTGATTATGATTTCGTCTTGACTTCAGTTTGTTGGAGCTGACCTGGAGCGAGGACAAGCAGCAGATCGGCAAAAACACGTCGCAGCTGCTGGACAGTCTGCTGTCCGACTACGACAGGAGACTGCGCCCTGACTTCGGCGGTAAGCGGTCCGAGTTAGTATTTCAAGTGGCCAGGGTACAGCAAACCAAATACAGCTCTATCATGCTGACAAAACTCCACAAGTTTATGCTTCAAGTGATTTCAATTAGCTTGGAGCAACACACCAGAAGCTGCAGGCCCCGAGGCGACGTCTTAGACTCGCCTCAAAGGCATCGTCTGGCTGTCAGAAAGCGAAAAGATTATCTTTTGCCACAAAAGACCGGCACATGTACACTCCCCCCTTGGGGTGCACAGAGTATTCCCTTCTGGACTTTTGATCGGCAGTAGGAAACTAAAACTATGGATCTGCTTGTCTGCTTTTCTGATTTATGGGTGTGTAGGTATAGCCCATGTCAGAGGAGCTGCTATTCTCACTAATGGCTCTGTAATTGCATGTGATCTTGCAGTGTAAGAAACACCGAACTTGGGCCCCTCCCTGTGTCGTTCACCAAGATTGGTGAAAACCTTCGCAGCGTCCCAAAGCGGCGTTCATAGTGTTCTTTGAGTGCCTCGATGCAAAACTGTTGGTCATTTCAGAGCGTATTTATGCCCCAAAAACGAATAAATCAGATTTATGCATCCTGCGTGCCGTCCCGACCAGCTTAAATGGAGATGTTTCGTTCATTCGTGCAATCACATTAATAAAGATTTTAGTGGGACGATAAGTCAATGAAGTTGACTCCATTTGCCTCCTGAAATAATGTCTTGTAATGGCTTGAAGAGCTGGTTGCAGTCATTTGGTGAATTGAACGCATGCACTGTAAAATTGGGACAAATTTGGGTCAATTTCTTGGAGCAGGACACTAAGGAAGGCAATGGTGTGCGCAGCATCCACCCAACATCAAACATGGAGGGAGCTCTCAATCACGGATATCCACTCGGAAGCTTGCGAACCAAAGCTTGCACAGGCGATAAAATCCAAGCAAGACAGAAACAATGTTCGAAAGTGTCTGGCTTCGATATTCAGGCCCACAATGACAAGGGTGGCAGAGCAGATCTGTCCGCCCGCCTCAATGATTAATAGGTCTCTACGCTAAATACCTAATCCACCGCACAACCCGAACCAGCAAAATCTTCTGGGGATGAGCTCCTTGCAATAATATTTATTTCATAACAACGTTGCTTCTGGCAGACACATTCATTCATTTTCCTCATATTGACATTTGGGAGAAGGAGTGCGCGGGATTTTGGTGTTCTGGGTGTAATATGAGCCGTGTTCTTTTCAGGGCCACCCACCTTGGTGGATGTAAACCTCAACATCAGAAGCATGGGTCCCATAACGGAACACGAAATGGTGAGTTGGGCTTTACTTCAAGGAGTCAATCTTGAGCAGTTATTTTTTGTGTTGCCAGCAACTTGAAATCTTTTCAGCTGAATCTGTAGTTCAAATAGAAAAACCCAATGGCATCCGATTTGGGCTCAGCTCACCAAGACGGTCATTCCTGATTATTCCTGCCCTGAAAGGTTGTTGAACCTCTCGCAAATAAAATGACAAACACCACACGAAAATCACTTCTGCGTTGAACAACACTCAACAGTTACTTGACCGTTTCCAAATTCGGAAGAATCAAACACTGCATCCAAAATTGCTAGCAGCAACCCAAGTCCAGTGAAGCACGATCTGTGGAAAACAAAACACGTTGCGCCTTTCCTTTTTGTTTTGTAAATTGTTTCTTCGGCATTGGAGGCCCAGGGACTACCTTCTGGCCTGAACCAATCTCAATGACGACATCAAGTTCAGTTCAAAATGGTAGAGAGACAGGACAGGACAAGGTGACGATGTTCTGTCCGACGTGCGTGGAATGCACGTGAAGGACGATTGTGCTCCAAGCAACAAACTGAAGCTTCTTGTTTGTTTTCTCTTCGAGGCCTATCAAATGGACTGCTATTTCCGTCAAAGCTGGGTTGACAAAAGACTTGAATTTAACGCCTCGATGCCAACGCTGACCGTCGCCATTAACCTACTGGACAGGTACGGAATGCCAATTTGCCAGCAAGTGGTGCAATTTTACTCCACAACTTGAGTTACACATTCCGGTGTGTCTAACACTCAGATGGCTCAGTGTCATGTTGGGACAATGAGGTTGCTTGAAGGTCCGCACGAAGAACGCACGGCAATGTTGCGGAAATCAGGAGTTTCACACGGATTTCCTTTTGCCCCGCAGATTGTGGAAGCCAGACACACACTTTATGAACGGGCAGAAGTCGTATCTTCACACAGTGACTTCACCAAACAAGCTGCTCAGAATCAACAGGGATGGAAGAATCCTTTACTCCATGAGGTTCGGACTTGACAACAACCAGCAAAAGCTTGAAGTGTCTCACATTGGCTTTGAACCTTTGTGCGAAGCTTTCACCAACAAAACTGAACACATTCAAAAGAAGACAATGTCCTTTGGTTTCGCAGACTGACGATCAAGGCGACGTGCCCGATGCATCTACACAAGTTCCCGATGGACACCCAGACATGTCCACTGAAATTTGGGAGTCGTAAGTCCTGAAGCTAATCACGCGATCATCCTGATATCAAACCGCTTTCAGAGGAGCCACGGGGGTTCATCAGTCTGAGGCAGTCGAGTGTCCGCAGAGATTGCGTTCAATGAATCTCGAATCTCCAACTCTCAGAAACGTTCAGCCTTGCGAACATTTCCTTGTGTGTGTATCCACCAAGTTTCAAACTTTTGTTTTGTTTCCAGAGGGGTACACGCACAAGGACGTGGAGTACATATGGTCACTGGGCTCCGGCAGCTCGATCAAGATGAGCCCCGACATGCGCATGTCCATGTTCGATCTGATCGGCTATCCGCACGACAAGGGCAACATCACGCAGGTGCACGGTGAGCGCCTTGTGTTTCGTCAGAGCCAGCAGACTCGTAGCTCCAAAATTACCCTTTAAATTTTGGAAAGGCGGACCGCGAAAGACTACGTCAATTCCAAGCGATGGCTCAGGCTCCTTCTGTTCCCACAAATAGCATCCGCAGAGAACGCACGGTTGGTCTGCGAGTTGAGTGCATGGACTGAACGGAAGTCGCCTGGTTTCAATTATGGGCGTACACCTGTGTAGTCAACGAGCCAAGTGCTCAACAATCGAACTTGAATTGACACAAGGCAACAACATCCACTTTGCACGTTGACGAGGCACTTGAAATCGAAATCGCGGTGCCATCATCTCGAAGTCTCTTCGCACTGTTGTCCGCAGCGGTGCACTCGATGCTGTACGTGCACTTCACGCTGAAGCGGCACGCCGGCTACTTCCTCATCAACGTCTACATTCCGTGCTCGCTGCTCGTCGTCATCTCGTGGGTCGCGTTCTGGATCAACCGTGAGGCGACGGGCGACAGGATCGCACTCGGTGAGGCTCCGCCGCCGCGTCCGCACAACATCCACACGCTGGACAAACGGTCACATCAAACGACTCGGACTGAACCGCATCCATGCATTTGAGAACATTCTGTCCAGAACTTCTGTGCAGCCTTCGGACACAAGCTTGATTTCGCCTCATGAGCTCGGGAACAGTTCACTTCTCTTTCCAATGCAGGTGTGACCACAGTCCTGACGATGACGTTCCTCGCCCTGGAGAACAGAACGGACCTGCCCAAAGTCTCATACTCAACTGCACTGGATATTTTCGTGGGTGAGTGAACTCCAAAGTGACTTGACTTTCTTCGCACACGATTTGCTTGCGCCCTCACGGCTTTGAGACCACAAACCGAGCTGAGCTCTCGAGTTTCCGCCGCAGCGAGTTGCTTCGCGTTCGTGCTCGCGACGATCGTGCAGTTTGCGGGCGTGCACTTCTTCACGAAGCGGGGGTATGGCGAGGAGATGCAGACTCTGTTCGATTCGGACGACGAAGACGAGGGGGACCTCTACCAGAATTACAACAACCAGCAGGCTGTGAGTCAAGCAAACCTCAAGCTGCAAGCAAAGTGCAGCCTCCAAACTGTGGGAACAACTTGTGTCCAAATGCGTGGAAACACCACACACAGGCGAAGTTCAACTTTCCGCTGGGACACAGAAGCAGAAGGGAGACATCTTCACCGAATTTCTGTTTTCCGTTGCCTCTCAGTCTGGAGATTGTAGTGCTGCCCTTTTTCAGACATTAGAACCTTTTCCGTGATGAGCGATTCTCAGTGTCAGGCCCTGAATAGTCCAGGAGTCTTGAGACTGGACATGAATCAGACTGATGACGACCCAATTCATAGCAGCTGCCCGAGAAACCGTCCTCGAGACCCCAATTAACCATCCGCACGATAAAATCATCAACAGTCTGGATCTCATAATTCAGCATGGTTCTGTGCCTCATTAAAGGAAAATTTCTTCCGTCTTATCAACCTGATCTCGTCATTCACGTTGATGGGATGGGACCAGACAGTATCACAAGAAATCCTGCATATTCCTGCATCTTCTGTTCACCGTGTGAGTGCTCACACAAAATCGTTTCAGGAGAGGACCATTTATTCTGAAGACAACAGGTACAGGTACACTGTGGACCGTACAAACAACGGAGACACACAGCTCACTGTTCTGTACGACGAACAATCCAACAGGAAGTCATCGGCCAACAAGAAAATTGCGCGTAAGATTGCTTGGATATTTTGTCCGAAATGCAGTCTACCAATAGGGAACTGGCAGACACGTTTTCAAGAAAATGAAAGTTGCTGCTGCCAGTTTAAGTTCTGTGGCTTGTCCTCTCCTAAAAATAATTTTGTAGTCAGTACTGAATGGAAAAGGGGACATACTGGGAAGTCAAACAAGTAACAAAGCAAAATTTCCTAGCAGGCAGCGACACGAACACGCATCTAAAAGCTGCGTATCTTTCGCGAAAAATTTCTCTGCGTGCATTGCCGACAGCTTTGTCGAGCACGAGAACGAATGCAACGTCACCTTGTATCTGCCAGACAGAGCATCACACATGCAATCAAGTGCGAGCTCAAACAGATCCAAAGCCTGACGTCTGTCTGTCTGGAATCCCACGAATTAGACCAAAAGTCAGGTTGCTTGGTTGCAGCGGCGGACTCGTGTTGCTCCAAGTTCTACTACTGCCTGTCCGGCAGCGCCGAGTACCGGTCGCGCCACCTGCGCGCGACGCCGCGACCAGTGCGAGGAGAAGTCAACTCCGTCTCCAAGATCGATATGGCGTGCAGGATCCTCTTCCCAGGCATCTTCGCCGTCTTCAACATCTGCTACTGGTACTTCTACCTCTACTACGCCGCAGAGGAGGATTTCTTCGAGTGACATCAAGTGTTTGCCCTTTGACAGAAACATTTAAACTTTTATGTTTTGCTGCACCGCACAGTATGTTGGGAATCGGTGGATTTTTACGTCCAAACACATCACGAACAGCAATTTCCAAACACGCAAATGTTCCGATGGTCTGATCAGCTGGTGAGACGTCAGGTTCAGGGTGACACACTTTGAAACCAGATATGACGAAAAATCATCTGTCATTCTTCATTTCGAGATTTCATAAAAGTCTCATTTTCCAAACTCTCCTGTCATCTGCTGTGCGACACAAACATGAATCAAACCACGTTTGACATGGGGAGTCATGCTGCTGTAAAATAAATGGCAAAATAAAAGCAAGTTCTCAACAGTTTCTCCACCCATGTTTGATTCTCTGAAAGTGAGGCGACTTTCCTTGCACAGACAACACAAGAATGTTTGTGAACCAAGACTTCCCTTTCACTTTTGCCACGCAAAGCACGAGCCATTTCCTGGAGAAAGCTTGTTGTTGAACTCATCAAGTTGATCAAGCGGTGCATTCCCGCCTTGTTCATGAGTATCATTGGAAGAAACTGACAAGTGTGCCAAGAGATTCAATTAAAAATTAATCTCAAAGCTGAAAAGATAGATTGTGTTAACGTCGTTACGCAACAATTTTCCTCGGCGAATTACTTGGCGAAGGAAATTGAGTTGAAGCCAATCGGGCAGATCGCAGAGACGTCTTTGGAATTTTCATCCTCGCGGAAAGCAAAGACCATAAGCTGCAGCACAAGGCCCACAACCAAGAACCACACAGCAGAAAACTCATCCGTGAAAGTCTCTACCACAAAATAGCTTCCTGAAGCCCAAAGTTGGCTGAGAAACGCACACCGACTCATGTTTCTCAACTGAAGCCAAGAGGCGTTTCCTTCCCACAGAAGTATCTCGTTGAAAATTCAAACACGGAAAGGGAAACAGCGACTGGCAACTCGGCGCCACAAACAAAATTCACCATTTTCCACCTGTATGAATTGCCCCTTTGACCAACAAGGACAGCGACTGAAAACATAAAATCAATCGACGAGCGCAGTAGTAACTATTTTGGACGAGTTCGATGCACACATGTGCGCATCTCCTCGTGGCCTTCGACAACTGAGCCGGAGGGGAAGCGACAAGTTGTAAAAAGGTGTTGATTGAGTAACGGTAACATTTACTCTGTTGGTTCAACAAGGCGAAAAAAGTCAATGCAAACCTGTCGAACCAAAAGCTGTCTGAATTTGAATTAGAGACCCATACATGGTGTGACGCACCTTTTCGTTGTTTGTTTTCATTATCTTTGTAAGTCAAATCCTCAAACGAGAGAGACCGGGTCAAGTTGTTTTTTTTTTTGTTTTTTTTGCTGAAAAGTTCAAAATCAAATAAGTTCCCGGAAAAGAGCTGCCGTCAGAAGCACACGCCAACTCTACTGACTCGCAGCACCAAGCAAGCAACGGTCAATGAGAAAAGCTGTTTTCATGTTGGACGTGTTGTTGATTGAGCTGCTTTGCACATGATCAACTTCGAGCTCTTCAAAAATGGAACTGTGACCACATTTTGTGACTACAAGACAAAATTTCAAAAGTTTGGTGAAATCGAAGAATTTATCAATTCTTGAGGCCACAGACGCAGCTCCAACACCACCGCTGACGCTTGTTGCGCAGCTTCAGCTTCACATTTGCGCGACTTGAGCACAACACACGTTTTTCTGTCTATGCTTCACGTTTATTTGCAAAACAAGCCAAAAACGTAAATTTTGAACTTTTTGTTTGAGATATACTTTCAAAGAACAACACAACAAAGACCGAACGGGTTTTCTTTGGGATTCCTTTGAATTGGACTTTTTCAAACCTTGCAAGCCACGTTTGTTTCTGTATCACACAGAAAGAATTCCGAGGAAACAACAACAAACAGTGGGAGAAAGCCCCAACACTTCCTTTTTAGTGCCCCCCAGTGAACAATAGATTTGCAATGCAGGTTTTGCAGTGGTGTAGTTTAGCAGTGGACGGAACAAATGCTGAAGCTGTTTCTGGACGGATAACAACAATTTGACTTATCACAGACTGAAATTTCAATTTGACTCATCAACAGACTAAAATTTATCAACGAGCGTGTTCACATCAACAAGCAACAACAAAACAAGACAACCAACGATGGCCCAAACAAATACCTTTCAAAATGTCCCTTCAGGGTCAACGAGAAAACAGCGCGTTTGCAAAAAAACCCAAAACAAACCCCATCACATCTTGAACAGAAACGAGATGGCAACTCCATTTCAAAATGGCCAACTTCCACAGGTTTTCACCGCTTGGTAACCAGAAAATACCTCAGCGCAAGGTTGTTGCGCTCACCCATTCTAGCCATCATCAGGCACTTTGAACGTCAACACAATGCGACAAGCACAATATCTGGGGTCAATAAAGAGTGCATGCGGAGATCGAACACAACATACATGCGGTGCAGTCGAAGGTCTGGGGCGGCAGCGGCTGGTGTCCGGGGCGCGGCTCACTTGGTGTTGAGGAAGAGCGCGGCGCCGCACTGCAGCCACTGACTCGGGTTGTCTCCGCACGGCACGTCGAGCCGCGCCACGATGCGGTCGCGCTCGCTGCTCGTGTAGATCGGCAGCGAAATCACGTCGGACTCGTTGTACGTGCTCGGCGTGTCCTGTGACGTGAAATATGCGATCAGACCATAATATTTAGGCATCGTACAGACTTTAGCGCTGGTATCATTGTCAGAAAACGGGTTTCCCACGCATAACACAAACTACTCCACAACGTCCTTTCATTTTCCTCCCAGAACTGACAACAAAATCACCGCGGAAGACGAGACGCACGCGACGTTCACAGCCAACCTAAAAAGCTCCGCCGCAGCGACTGACTGCGCTCACCTTGCCGACCCAGGCGACGGTGCAGGCCGGGATCGCCGACACGATGGGCGAGTCGCGCTGGTTCTCGGCGAGGCGGCTGCCGTCGAACACGCACCCCTCGAGCTGCAGTCCGCCCAGCTTGATCTGAATCTTCGCACCCTGCACCGAACCCTTCCAGTTGCACGAGAACTTCAGGCTGTCCATGGAGCAGCGCAGCTCTCTACAAAACGACCTCAGTTGTCATCTCAGCATTCCGAATTCCGACCAACAGGTCAAAGATATGGAGATTCAACGGCGCTGACATTGCTGAACACGACATGTGCTTGAGAAGCGCGAATTTCTGCTGTCCAACCTGGCGGTCTGCTGACGCAGAGCATTCAGGAAGGTGTCTGGGTGGAAGAGATCCGACAGGTCGAGTGTCTCCTGCAGCAGGCGGCCGCCCTCCGCCTTCTCCACCCACGTCTGGATCGCCTGCGCGCGCGCCACCAGTCCGCGCAGGTACAGCAACGGGTCCTCAGGCCCGTCCCACTTCCCCTGCCAACTCAGCGGCGTCTGAACAACAAAGAAGCACACTTCCAAATCTCCAACACTTTTCAATGTTCGGTCAAACGGCGCAGACTTTTTGAGAACGTGTGGTGTTGAGAATAAGTGTGCAACTGACCTCCTGGTTGAGCAGCGCGGCGGCGAGGTTCTGCACTTCGCTCGTCAGCAGCTGCGTGCCGCGGATCACTTTGCTGAGAGCCGCCAGCGACGAGTGGATACTCTGCACCAGCTTGATGGCGTTGTAGCGCTCGAGCTGCACGAACGCCACGATCGGAGACTGGTTCCCAGACTTGTCACTGGGCGGTGCGATTTTTGTCTGGATCAAATTGGATCCCTGAAGGGGAAAAATACGTTCGGTGAAACTCAGGTGTAACAATCAACAACGAAGCGTGCGTGTACCTGGTACCTTGTGCGATAAAAAGACTGACCGTGTTGAGTTTCTTCCACAGATTGAGCAGCGGCCCCAGCTCGTTGGCCCAGACGTCCTTGTCGAACTTGCTCGCCTTGGCGTCGGCGCGCTTGAGAACGCGCAGTTGCGACACGACGGCGCCGCTGATCATGCGCTGCGACGACCGCTCGATGTTCTCCGGCAGCCCGAAGTACGCCGGCTTGTCGAACTCGGGCAGAGTCTCCACCGCCTCGATAAAGTCCTGAAATGTTCAACAACAGGACGCGATGAGCCAGTGTGAGAGCCCTCGATGGAGGCCCAGAGGAGCTGTTCAATCTCTGTGCAAAGGAAGAGTCTCAGGTGGAATCTTCGTACCCTGTGCGTCGTGGTTCCCGCCATCTTGAGCGGTCCGAGCTTCTTGCCGCGGCAGTTCTCCGAGATGACGCTGCCGTTGAAGTACTGCTGCAGGTAGGACACCATGACGCGGTTGTCGAACGGGTTGTCGACCCGTCCGCCGTAGATCGCAAACTCGACGAGGCCGTGCACGTAGTCCCACTGCACCTGACCCCGCCCTACAGCATCACAAGGGTCACAGTCTTACAGTGGGCCAGTCCAAGTGGATGCGGTGGTCAAAGTTCCACTGTCCGTGTTTTTTCTTTGAAAATGAGAACAATATCAACAGAATTGCAGGAATTAGCCTTGAGCTGTAAGAGAGCATTTCTTGTTTGGCTGGTGAAGCAAAGCAAACGAACTGCAGCTGTTTCTGTGAAACCCACGCTTTGACTGTTGTTGCACACCAGTGTTACAAACGCCATGAAACACCAGATTTCTGAATCCTTTTCGATCACTTACAATTCTAGCATGCACACGTGACTGACTTACATTCTTTCACTGTCCAAAAAGACAATCAATGTTTGCTACATTCAAAATGTTCACGACAAGTCAATGCGCATTCTTCTGAATGAATCCCTGACTCAACCACAAAACATGACCGAGGAAACGAGACCCCGAACAAAACAACAACGTTCCAAACATTTGAAGACTGAAATTACCAAAAAGGAACCTTCTCTGATGAGTTGTTTCTTTGTTGAAAGAGACAATCAAGACAGATCAGTATTGCGCACGAACAAGACGCACACAAGTAGACACGATCATAGATGTCAGAGCGAAGAACTCAGTATCTCTTGGGAGATCTGCGTTGGTTTGTGAGAGAGATGATGACGAGTCTCACCTGCCCTGGTGCACAGTCTGTCAATCATCTCAGCTCCCGCCCTCAGATCCGCCATGCTGAACTCGTAAAACTTCGTCCAACCCTGCCGCACGGAAAAACGCACGTTAGTTTCCCCTTCTGTCAGCCCTCCCAATTTAATCAAATTCACATTTTCACCAACTGTGCACCGAACTTCCACCGACGCAAAGTAAGCGACCACGCTCGCGACCCAGCAGCGAGGAGCGGCGGGAGGACGAACCTGGGGGATGTAGTTACGGCGCTCCTGCATCACGGCGTGGAACCAGGCGAGCGCGAACAGCGCCTGCGAGCGCACCACGTTGTTGTTCTTGCTCACGTAGCTCGGCGTCCACGACTCGTACGTGCGGAGCAGGTTCTTTTTGACACCCGGCGGGGCCTGAGTGCAAAAAAAGTCTCTTGTGGATATTCTTGCGTTGGCTGCTGGAGTACAGAGCAAACACGTTGACGTGACTGTGGATTGACAAGCACACGTGGCCAGTTTACCTCGTACGTGATCTTGAGACTGGACTGCAGCAGGATGGTCGGGAACTTGGGATGAACCTCGGCCGTCATCCACAGACGGAAATTCTCGTGGGGCTTCAAACTGTTCAATTCCTGCAAGAGCGCGTTTTCATGTTCTTTACGATTTTGTTATGAGCGCTGGTGTCGTCGTCTGTTAACCATTCAGCATATCACACACAAAATTTCAACACTGTGCCAGGCGCATACAACGGCTTGGCAAACCACAGTTGCAAAACAAAGCAACTGTCAACAAACGCACAAAAACTGCTTTTTATCTCCTTTGGAGAAATGCGCAAAAAGCACAACAAAGGGGCAGAGATACACAACTGGCATGGAAATTGCACCAAAATTGCTCCACAAAAGAGGAATGAGCTCAGCAGCACAGAAGGGAAAAAGACCTTTGGCGGAACAATCATGTGTGTTTCACAACAACACGGTCCGGGCTGTACCTTCTCGAGAGTGGGCAGCCAGGCGGTGACGAGATGCAGGTTCTTGAGGCAGAGCCAGTCTCCGGACGTGCAGCACTCGTGCAGCAGCTGCATCGCCACCTCCGCCTGACCCTGACCCATCGCCACCTGCAGACAACACCCGCAAGAATCAAGCTCACTGTGATCTGAGTTTCGAACTACACCACCGTCTGGTGGGCGATTCCACGAAACGAGGAGGTTCTCGGACCTGGTGGTACTTCTCGAGGCCGACGACCTGCTTGGCGAGCTCCTCGAGCTCCTGGGACGGGTCGGCTCCGGGGGAGATGATGATGAGGATCGGCTCCGTCGGCTGCGTCTCGTTCTCGTACAGTCGCTTCATGTTCACGTTGGGCGGCGACAGCTCCTTCATGTCTGCAGAGATCAGTCGAACGTGCTGCTGCACATTTTATGTTTTCAAGAGTTTGGCAGTGTGCATGAAAACCCAGTGGATGCAACGCACAATTGTCTCTCACTTCACGCAGCAAGAAGACCCCAACCCGGTTATCTTCCGTTCCTCAAGTGCACATTGTATTTCAAACAGGTTCCCCTATGTTTGGTCACGGGTTGTCCACACAGGTTCCGTACGATGTTCCGTCGCGATGTTCCGTCGCGGAACACAAACTTCGCATCACAGCGTTTTGTGCGCTACGGAACATTTTGCACCACACAGGTTCCGTGATGGAACATCGCGATGGAACATATCGTTCTCTGCACGATATTTGTTCCGTTTTCACGTCGCGTTGTACCGGTTTTGGGATGCCACGTCCTGTTTTGTACGTTTTTCTCAAATACAGGAAGTTCATTCATTTCACGTGTTCATTTCTGGCATGGCGATGTTT
>JAAUXT010000951.1_pt1 | contig 13792 bp, 16 predicted proteins | sample 7278171 | NCBI WGS metagenome assembly JAAUXT01 (sample SAMN14350112, study PRJNA611818) | marine sediment metagenome | isolation source: surface marine sediment (1.8m) | place: French Polynesia: Moorea | collected 2018-08 | reverse complement strand
TAGACAATGTTGTGGCTTATTTTTGTGCTGGTTCACCCGTGTGGAATGCCTGCCTGCGCACAATGGTTGTCCGACTGGCGTTCAGCATCCACATCGCACCATATCAGTCTTGAGGTGAGTGGTTCTCAAGTCACTCCACACGTCGTGAACATGTGTCACCAAATGAGATCCAGATCCACACATGACACATTATCGCTCACGTATTTTTTCCACGATGACAAATTATACAGCCAAATTTGCGTTGTCAAACTCGGAATCTACACAACAAACCGTTCTGAATGTGTCACTGTGAAGAAAGACTGTTGCCAAAGCCAGGATTTCAGATGTTTTTCGTGACGCTCGTTTTGTTGTTTGTCCCGCTTCAGCGCACTTGTCTGAACATCTCCCAAACGTATCGCGAATATTTTGTGCAGCCCATTTGTCTTCCAACCACAACATGTTCTGCAGAATACAACCCACATGATACGTAATATCTTTTGCTTATTTGACTACAAAAATTGTTTCTTCCCAGATACAAACTGAATGGCACCGAAACAAACAGACGAATGGTCAAAGCAAGCGCGCCCAATGATTGTTGTCCGGGAATCGTGTCTTCTGGTGGAAGCTGCTGGAAATCGGCGGATCCGTCGGACTAAATCTTCAGGCCATTTTCTCTCTGGAGATGTGCTGTACTTAGCAGGAGAATCATGACGATCTACACCTCAAGAGGACCCGAGAAGAATGAGCAGGATCTAAAGTTTCCTCAAGTCGTGTGTGATCCCCTGGTGAGTAGCAGTTCTTCCAAACACGACGGCAAGAGCGGAGAAAGACGAGCAAATTTTGACAGTCGAAATTTAGACGACACAGTCTGGTGGAAAAACATAAGTCTAGTCTGCTCTAGAATGCAGTCTGTCTCTTTTCTGGACTTGAAGTTGAAGCGAAACAGACAAGATTTGATTGTGATTGGTGTTTTATAGCTACGATGACCAACAAAATCACGACGGGGAGGTAAGGCTTCTGTTCGTGTTCCAAACATAAAATTTTGTTTTGACAACCGCTAAGGGAAGCTAGATCTTGGATCCAGCTCTGGGTCAACTTCGTGTCTGACCTGACGAGCAAGATGGCAGATTCCGGTGTCACAAAATTTGAGAGTCGCTACGAATCGGTCTCTGCTCTCGAGTTTCAAAGCTTGAAACTCAATTCACAAATTCTTTTGGCATCTCGTCAAAAACTCTGGACTTGGCACAGGGGCGGATCCTGATCTGGTCTTGGGGCTTGTCGGGGTTGAGGCGACGTTAACGTTATTGGTTCACCAGGATGTACGAGATCTACCAAATGTCTTTTCCATCGTGTTCAACACTTGGCTGCAATCACGCAAGACTTGTACTCGTCTGTTGCCAATCAAAGCATTGTTCTCTGATAGTCAACAGCAATTGAACAAGATCATGACGGGTCAGACATTTCCTCAAACGGAAAGAAAAAAAATCCTGGGGGGGGGGTAGCTAAGGGGCAAGGCTGTTGCCCTGACCCTGACCCGCCAGTGCGACAGGAAGGGAATTTGATGATGACGCTGTTTCAGGTTGAGAAGGAGAATGTGAGAAACGAGGACGCGCTGCTGCCGCCGCCGCCCCCGACGCTGGTGCGGGTGTCGGGCGTGCGGCGGCGCAAGGAGTGCTACAACGTGTGCGTGCTCATCACCGCGCTCTTCGTGCTCGTCACCGGCGTCTTCGGCGGCATTTATCTCTACAAGCACCTCGCGCAGAGGGTCAGTACTGTTGTGTGGGTATTCCGCCCTGTAGCCAGGGGTGTACCCTTTGGTACCTGGTGGTCACCACATCCTGCTCCAAACCCTCTTCACGATGCAACTGTGCTCCACACAAGCACAAACAATCAACCAAGGCATGGAGAAATCTTTAACAACTAGTTTATTTACAAACAAGTACTCGCATTAACAACCATCTGATAACAACCCCAAGCTGCAATCAGGATAGCTTCTCATACCCAAGATACTCATGGGTATGCTCACAGGTGAAGCTGTGGTACAGCTTCAAGCAGGGTTGGCGTGAAGGTTCAAATATGGGTGAAACATGCAGATTCATACGTAACAGCACCTCGCGCAGAGGGTCAGTACCGAGGGTCAGAGGGTCCGTAGCGACCGCAGTCCGCTCCCGGATACAGATACTGCGCACTCACATTTTGCTACGGCTGCTTTTTCCGGGTTCCACAGATACGCATTGCACTTTGATCGTTTGCAATTGGTTGTTTTTATTTTTTACGGGCAAACAAAGTCAAGGGATGGTCCTTACGTTTGGTGTGAGTGGGACCAGGATGAAGATACAACAATGAAGAGCATCTTTACATTGTGACAAACAAACTTCCCCGTCTGTTTCACGAAGATATACACAAGGAAATTACCAGTGTGTTATCGGACGAGAACTTGCTTCCTGCCATTCCGTCAATCAAAATTTGGACACGTCACGGGAGTCGGTCCGTGCCATCATGCAGCCGCGAGTTCAACGCAAAAGGCGCAGTCGTTGCAAATGATCGCAACCACGCACGAAGTGACTGCACACACTCTTGTGTGCTTTTTGTGACCTTCCATTTTGAATGGAATGTCGATGCCTTTCTGGAAAACCACAGACACGTTTTGTCGTGGTTTTCCACTGACCAGGCAAACAAGGGAAATTTGGACAACTTTTTCCAGTTTGGGAAAAACAGGGGAGGGGGGAGGGGTTCAGTTTCAGCAGGAAAAAGAAGTTCAGATGAGGGAGTTTCAGTTTCTCTTTTCAGCTTCTCTTTGTTCAAAAACAAATATCAAGAAATATGTTTCTGATGGCTGGCACACGCACTCTACTCTTGGCAGTCAGTTGGTTGACATGATGAATTCCTGCTTTGTGCAGTGATCTGTGCAAAGGACCCGAGAAAAACGGAAAAATTGTTTTGAAATCAGGGGAAATTCAGGGAAGTACCAGGAAACTTTGATTCAGTTTGTGGCCTGGCGAGTGGGAACCCTGTGTGTTCAAACCATTGTGTTGGTTATCAGCCGCAATCGCTCATGTTTTGTCTGCGTATCTGACTTTGTTTTGCCCACGTATCTTGTCCTGAACAGGATGCATCGGGGACCGACCAGGGTTCATTTTTGGCAAGCGGCTGATTTTCTAGCTCCTTGTCAGTCTGCAAGTGAGAACTGTTTTTTCACGCGCTCGCTGTTGTGTGCAGAGGTTCCGCGGCTGGTGCGGCGTGCGCTACTACGAGTACCAGAACGACTACTACGAGGCCCCGGAGGCGGCGCCACACCGCGGCGGGAAGCACGGCGGGCACCACGGCCACCGCAGCGGCGCCCAGCAGCACCACAGGCGCATCGGCCAGTTCCAGGAGCTGGTGAGGGGCGGGGCGGGGCCGAGGGGAGGGGTGTGTCGGGAGGGGGGAGGGAAGCACGGTGGGCACCACGGCCACCGCAGTGGCTGGTGAGGGGCGGGGTGGGGCCGGGGAGGGGAGAGGGGAGGGAGGGTCGGGGGGTCCAGGAGCTGGTAAGGGGCGGGGCCGGGGAGGGGCACGAGGAGAGAATAGGAGGAAGTGTTCGCGGGGTGGTCTGGGAGCTGGTGAATGGCGGGGCGGACCCCGGGGGGAGGGGAGGGAGGAGAGGGGAGTGTTGGGGGGGGGCAAAAGGGAAGCAGGGCCAAGAGTTGGAGATGCGGCCTGTGTCACGTTCGGCGTCAGAAGACCTGCAGTTGTACGCGTGAATAAGAACACGTCCAAATTCCCAGACAAGTCAAAGAAACGCGACGACAAGACCCCCCACTATCCTCCCACCGTGCAACGCCCAGATCGATCGCGTGACTCCACGATGCGACGTTCTTGTTGGCGGTATGGAGAATCGATTTTAATGGGTTGTTTCAGATTGAAATCGACCGAGTCGATTGGAAGTTCGAGAGGGTCGAAGTGCCTGACGTGGAGGATGCGAGGCGCGCCACCGTTCTGCACGACTTTGAAATGGTGCGTTTCCGTGCGAAAACACCCCACGACCATTCCCCCCGTCCCCCCGCTTCGAACAACACACTCAGCACACGAAAACACACACGCACAACACACACACACACTCTCTCTCTCTCTCTCTCTCTCTCTCTCTCTCTCTCTCTTTCACACACACACACACATACATACACAGAGTGCAAAACACACTCCTTCTTGTAAGGCGCAGTTTTGAGACAAACATTCCCCACGCGAGCAAGGTTTCTTTCTCCCCACGGCCAGTCCCCCCAGAGACTCCCTTTCTGTCAACTCGAACCCGATGGCCACAGAAATGCAATTCCCCGTGTGTTTGCAACTCTACATCCAGTGTCGACGCACAAGATGCACCCCGTGAGGCTCAATGTTGGGGTAGAAGAGTTCGTCTTTCACACGGGTGAATACGCTGGTCTCTCGTGGACGCCAGTGCGTTTTGTGGTGTTTGAAATGTCCTGAAAACACAGTACAGTGAAGTTTGATGTGTTCTGAGACGTTTTGTGTCAACAGATGGCATCGAATTTCTCGTGTAGGTCCAGAGCCTGAGTCCCTGTCGGTCGTGCTTATTGTTGGAAGGAAGTGTGCTTGAGATTTCACTTTTCTTTCAAGCACTATCCTGTGTGCTGAACCGCATTTCTGATCGTGTGAACGAATTTGGTGGATTGCTCGTGTGTTGCAGAACATCACTGCGATTGTTGACAAGGATTTCCGGCGCTGCTTCGTCTTGCCGCTCAACAGAAGTGACGTCATTCCACCACGTGATTTCTGGGATCTAGTCAGCAAGATCGGGGTGAGTCTGAAGTTGCAGGTGATCGGTGTGTGTGTGTGTGTGTGTGTGTGTGACACTGTGAGTAAACGTGTGCGTGTGTTATGTGTGCCACAGCTCTGAGGCTGACCACCAACAGGGTGATCCAGCCGTCTGCGCAGAGACGTGGAGAGCGTCCAATGTACCTGTATGTGTGTGTGTGTGTGTGTGTGTGTGTGTTCTCCAGCATTCTTGGTTCGTGTGCGCCCGTGTTTCCGTTGCCTTAGCCTGGTGCTTGACGAACACGGTCACGTGGTGGCACCGTCACGTGATTATCCTCCGGCGTGACCTGCGCGCTCGCGTAGTGGCGCCGCCTGCTGAACTATATGTGTTTCATATCTCAGAAACACATACTCACACACACACACACACAAAGCACACACAAAGCACACACAAAGCACACACAAAGCACATTTATCACAGTATGCGTACCCACACACGCACGCTTTTGTCGTTTGCAGTCGGGGTACTACCTGCCCGACGTGGAGGTTCTGCGGGAGGAGTATCGCGTCGTGCAGCCGCCCGTGCAGAACTACCGCGCGCTCGGCCAGTACGTGTGGACCGAGTGCCGTCGCTTCGACACGTACCGCCTCCAGCGCCACCAGCCGGGAGAGCCCATCGGTGAGCGACGCGCGGGGGCGCCACGTGCTGCGCGTCTTTCTGTCATTGGACGTGGGCGGGTTGGGCGAGACTCATAGAAGTCCGTGCCAAGTGCGCTGGTCTGGTGCGCAACAGTCGAACGCACCCATTTGGAGCTGTCGCCAGTCTTTGAGCACATAAGACGTGAAATTGCTTGTTCGGTGCGCAGCTACAGGGTGTGGACAAGCTGTCGGATCTGAAGCTTTTTTTTGTCCCGTCTTTTTGCGTTGTCACGTGTTATCTCGTGGTCACGTGTTTCTTTCTCTTCTGCAGCGATGTCGAAGCGAGACGTGGGGCACCTGGCGTCGCGCTTCGTGGTGCCTGGGAGGCTGAGGATGCGCTTCATTGACGTCGCGTACAACTGAGGACGCGCCGCGCGACGCTGCGTGACGTCGAGACGATGCGCGACGCTACGCGACGCGAGCACCAGCTTCTTGTCATCGCGTAGTTACTGTACAGAGAAATATCGTGTTGCTGTACAGACCAGTGTCGTGTCAACGCGTTTACATCCTACAAGTGAAATGTTGCCTGCCTTTAGGGGCAGATTTGTTTGCGTGCAAAAATTCAATCGTATCAGGCAAAACTGTGGTTACCTAGAGTAGAATCAACTTTGAGACTGTTGCCGTGGTGACTGCCACGAAAAAGCAGAGATTTACTGCAAAATCAAGACGCTGAAGAAAATTCATGCAGAAGCAAAGTCACGAAGTGAAACATATCATTTCGTTGTCGGATTGAAATCTTCTTACCTACAAAACACGTGCTCGTAGCGATAATAGGGCGATTCGCGCCATCGCGTCAGTGTCATTAGATTTCCCACTGACCTTGTGAATGTCTTTGCTTCCATTTGCTTCTCTGTGTCGCAGACGCGAAGGAACTCTGCGACGAACATTTGATTGGCACACGTGTGTCGGCGTGCACTCAAGCATGCCAAGACTGCACGTGTTGGCGTGCACACAGCACACGTGTGGGCGTGCGCAGTGCGTGTCGGTGTGTCATGAAGTTCGAAAGCTCTCTTTTGTCTTGTCGCGTAGTGTGCAGCTCCACCAGAGACGAAAATGCTCTTCTCGTGAGTTTCAGTGACTACGAGTTGGAGGTGCAAAATCTGCTTCCGCTTTTCTTCTCGAAAACGAGGCTGGTCCAGTTTCCGTTTCACAAAACTAAGAAGCGCTCGGTTTAATCTTTCACTTAGTTCCCTGTACTGTACCAGTGTAGATCAACACAATACCGATGGAGTTCTGAAAATTTACACACAAGAACCGCCGGCGCCGTTCACAGTAGACGTGCAAAAAAGAAAAGTTCCACAACTTTACAATTTAAATTTTTCAGGGAAAAAAGAAAGAAACGCGAGTCAACAACAATTTGTTTGATGGATTCATCGGATTTATTGGAGATGATTATTCCTGTTGGAGAGTCTATATTTTGTATGTTTTCTGCTTCAGTGGAACCGACAGGGTGACCACGTAGATTTGACTGTTGTTGTTGTTTCAGTTGTGTCCTTTGTTTTGTATTTTGGTCAATAAAATAACATTTCTTCAGACGACGGGTGTTATCACGACATGACGGGCTGCACCTGTCTCCGACGCTGAACGCCTGCAGCCGAAACACTCATCAGTGATGTTTGTTTCCATAGCTCAGGTCCAGTGGACGAAAAACCGCTCTGAAGATCGCGTCCGTGAGCGCGTGTCTGCGCATGCGCGTGAGAATGCGCGCGCGTGCACGAGGGCGACTGCGCGTGAGCGTGGACTCGCGCGTGAGGCTGGGTTTAGCTGATGCCCCGCCGTTTGCCGAGTGGATACCCAAGACCCTGTGCAACATTCACGTGCATTTTGACGAAAACGTAGCCAGGGGCCACCGCTCTGTCCAGTTGACAGGACGTTACGACACGGCTTCAGGCGCCACTGTGTCACAAGGCCAACTTCTGCAGCTGCGGCCCGCACACCACGTTCGCCTTGGACGTGTTCTGCTCAAGCGGCACGCTCGAGAAGTGGTTCCTGAGGTGCTGCAGCCCCCGCAGCGACCGATCGTGTCGGGTCCTCTCCGCCTCCAACTCTTCCCTCAACTCCTCCACCTGTTTCCGCAACTCCTCCACTTCTCGCTTGTGCGCGTGTTTGAGCTTCTTTTCCCTGAGGTCAAGGTCACGAACAGCTGATTGGTGCTCGGAGATGAGGTCGAGTCGCGCGTTCTGGGCGTCGATGCGCCCTCTGTCGTGCTCCAGACGCAGCGTCTGACTCTCCCTGGACAGCGTCGCCTGTTTCTCGCGCAGTTCGTTGATCTCCGTGTGCAGGAACTCGATGGTGGCGTTGGCAGCGTCCAGCTGCTGCCGGAGACTCGTGTTTAGAATCTGAAGTCGCTCATTGGCTTTGCGCGCCTCCCTCAACTTGTTGGTTCTTTTCTTGAGCTCATCGCTTTGCCTTCTGCACTTCCTGTCAAGCTTCTCCACGTGTTCGTGGTGCGTCTTGAGCTCCGCTTTCATGTGTTTGTTCTGTGTTCTGGCTTCCTTGAACACGTTGCGGAGGATTTCGATTTCGTTGGACTCCCACAGGTTGGTGTCGTCTACGTCAGGCCGCGGGGTTTCCCCATGTCGCGGGGTTTCCCCACGGGGCATGGAGACGAGCCCGGCTGCTGTGAACAGATAAAAGTGAGGCAAAATCAATTGGACACAGAATTTTGACTCCCACTCATTGGACGCCGAGTCAATGATCACGTGTCGTACCCCACTCAGATTTCGATTTCAAGCTTGTCTCCGGACACCAAACCCGTGACTGACGAGGTACCCGACAATGTCCTGTCCCAGAATGGCGCTCACCGTTTCTCTTCTCTGTCTCCCTCCCTCTCTTCGCACATGTGACGTACACAACGCACACAAATCAACACACACACACACACACAAACACACACACACATGCACACCTGCTGTTGCTGGCTCCTTCTGTGTCGTGTCTGCAGATTTTCGTGTGGCGTCTTTCGCTTCCTCCTCTCTGCGTCTCTCCTCCTCTTCCTGCAAGGCGCACATCAGCCACACGCGCTCGTACACGTTTTTGATGCTCGATGTGTCCAACGGAGAGATACTGCAAGGGGAAACAATGTGCCATGTGAATACAACTGATTGCAGCTGGCTGAAACAGACGAAGCAGCAGGGTTATAATGACAGTGTCGTGTTGCCACTTTTCACGGTAAAACCCAGCGTCGCAGAAAACAAGAACACCCGACGTGTTGAAGAGCCGGGATTTCCCTGAACGAAATTCCAGTATCCGGTGAAGTCGCGCGACTGGGCTGGAGATTGGGTGAACTCAGTCATGTCGGCTCACTCGGTTTACCTCACGTGTGAATCGAACGCGCCCAATCCACTTCAACTGACCGACGCGCGACGAGGTCGTAGACGGACATGGTGTTGGCGCGGCGTCTGTCGTCGTCACGGAGACGTGAACCCGACGCCGCGTCCCTGTCCGCAGCGTCCCTGGGACGCAGCTCGGCGGCGGAGAAGCTGAACCTGGGCGGGAACACGCCCTCCACCCACCGGGCGTCTGCGCTGCCGCCAGCCATGCTCGCCTGACCAAACATCACAATCACAACACTGTAAACCAGCCGAAAGGGAAAGCTGCAAGTTTGGACTCGCCACATGAACAAGATGGAAACTGCTGTTCCTTCACACGTGCTCACGATACAGCATTAGAAAACACCCAGTGAGTTGTTGAAAAATCCAGTGGTGTCAGTTGTTGGTTGGCTCACGCACACAGAAAGTCGCTTTTGACAGAATTTACCTCGGAATTCACCACTGCGTCCAGACTCATCCTAACTGTATCGAAGTTGGCGCACACCCTGGGGCCCTCGGGTTTGCAATGTTCACATTCGGCGAAAAGGAAAGACATGCATGACATGAAAGCCTTGTCGCCTGAATTTTGTGTCAAATTTCACTGGAAAATTGTCAATTAAATTTCACATATATGTGTCGTGCAAAACTTTTTTTACTGTTTTTTTTTTTTTTGTTTTTTGTTTTTTTTTTTTTTTTTTTTTTGCAATTGTAAAGTCGAGCCACAGGAGCACAGAAAACTTTTTTTTCTCCTGGCAAAAATATTGATAGACTACAAGAAACCAAACAAACAACCTCAAACTGTTATTCTGTGCTGTTGTAATGTGTGGTGTTTTTACCACTCCCGAAATGAATTCCGGAATTCGGCAAGATTAAATATAGTGTTTTGCTTCTTTGCAAAATTTCGATACAGTAAATATCAGAAGGAACAGGGCGCTGCCATGTTGAATGAAATCACGTGACTCGCACAGCGACGTTCACGTTCGGCAGGACAAGAGAGAACGAGATGGCTTCTTTCGAAGGTGAGAAATTATCTCAAAAATATCCGCTAAAAGGACAAACCTGGGCATAGTTTTTGCTGCAAGTGTTCTGTGATATATTCAGGGCTTAGAATGATCCAAATTTGGGGGAATTAAGTGTGGAGGTGGCGAGAAAACACAGCAAACATGATTCGCGAAAGCACAGTCAAGGTCACAATTTTTCTCACTGACTGGGCAAGACATTTGCGATGATCCCAAGGTTACACCCTCCTTAACACCATTGAACAACAATGTTGCAAGGCTGACGGCGGCTTGGGGTCGGTGGGGCGCCAGTGAGTTCAGGTTTTCTGCCAGACGGATTGTGACGACTGGTGAACTGACGTGTCTGGCATGTCTATCACCTGTAGAATCTGGAGTCTGGATCTGGGCACACTCTGGAATAGACTCCAGATGTTTTGAATGCTCAGGCCTGTTTTGTCGTCCTGGAGGTTCATTGCACAGAAGAAACTTTTTGTGCCGCGTTCGACGAGTGCGGGACTGAAGTGACCCTTGAGAAAAGAACTGCAGCACTTGGTCCACAACAATTGATCTATCAGCCAAGTTTCAGATGTCAAAACAGACGAACCACTTGGTTGTGAAAAGGTCAAGGCGTGACTGACGTGACGTGTGCTGCAGTCTGACTCGAGTGTGGACTGACCTCGGTGCAAGAAGGTCTGCAGTGAAACTTGTCGCAACGCGGCACACGAGATTTCTGGAACAGGAAAATTTGTTCCAGACGTCAAGTGCAGATCCAGGTCCCAGATTCTGCGGGGCGGAGGAGCTGGTGTCAAGAACGGAATTGCGCCCATGCAGTTCCCACCGGATTCGAGCCAAAAAAACCCTCGTCTCGTGGTACGAGGGGAATCCAAGTTCTGACGTTCAAACATGCTGTTCGTTGAGCGTGATCGCAATCTACCGAACAACTTGATCGTACGAGCTCGTACGAGGGTAATACTAAAAGTCTTTTCCGTCATGTTCAGTGCTCGAACCGCTCTTGACTACAGAGAACAATGCTTCGGCGGACAAGCACAAAGCCTGACCGCAGCAAGGTGTTGAACATGACGGAAAAGACTTTTAGTATTACCCTCGTATAGGACCGCGCACCAACCACTTCCACCGAAATCGCAGCATGTTTGAACGTCAGAACTTAGATTCCCCTCGTAGAAACTGTTCCAAACATGTAACCAATACGCCACAAGCGATATACCGAGCACACTGCACCGTGCGTCATGGTGGAAACTGGTCCAAACATGTCATCCACACCCTTCAACGATACAAGCAGATTGCAGGGAGGGTTCGGATTCGTGTTCAGCGGTCTCTGTCACGCCAGGACAAAATCCTTCCACTGAGATGTCATTGGCAAAGTTGCTTGTTGCATCAGAAGTCCCCGTGGGACCTTCAAGCGAGTGCAGTTGTTGTTTGGCAGTGATGGCGCGTCCTCTTTCACGGTGCCGGTTCAGTGGGGGCAGCTCGAAGTGTGTTCGTCACGATGGACATGCAGATCGGGTGCACGTGCACTCATCAAAGAATTTTACCAGCGTCCATCAGGTCCGTGTTCAATGAGAACCTTTTCGCTCCCCAAAAGGCGTGTGACTGGATTCCCTGCAGTCGAGAAGGAAAAGCGAACCGCAGAGAGAATCGCAACGTGAGCGTTTCGCCTCCAGATCACGGCCAACTCTGGCAGTTTGCCTGCAGCAGGAGCGGAGGCGAGGCTCCTCAAGCCTCATACCTGATCTTTGATGGCCTCAATACCAGAAGCGAAGCGGCGCTGAGAGATACATGTGCCACGAGATCCGGCGGATCCGAAACGAACTTGACCCCGAGTGGTGATGATGATCATGTCGGTGCGTCTCGTCTGCATGCATGTGATGCACGTGGTTATGGTGGCCATGGCCAACGGCATGTCTCGCACACACAGGAAACGAGCAAAGATATCTCAGATCCAGTGATACCTACTTCTGTGCAAATTGATATCCTTGAAAGCAGTGAAGAAATCTAGCGCCTTGCTTTTCTGGCTCAAGCTGCAGTCAGCGCGTGGGAAGTTACAGAATCGTGTAAATCTCTGGGGTTTTTGCGGCCCAGCTCTTCGGGCGGGGAGAAGTAATTGAAGCTTCATACAGTTGCTCCGACTGGTGAAAGACCATCCGTTAATTCAGGCGGTGGAGCCGCCGGTGCGGATTGCGGGGTGTGAAGGCGGTATCGCTCCGCTCCGCACCGCGGCGCAAACACGTTCAGGACCCGAGATCAAACGGAACCGGATATAGCAGCGGCGGATCCAGGGGGCGCCACCCGGGGAGGGAAGTTAGTAGCGGACCCAGGATGAGGCTGCTGTGTGTGTGTTTTTGTGTGTGTGTGGGGGGAAAAGTTGCAGCCGATCCAGGGGCCACGAGTGTGTGCGCGTGCGTGGTTGTGTTAAATGGGGGGAGGGGGGGAACTGACCCCACTACAGAGGTTGGCTGGTGGGGGTCAACCCAGCTGTGACGGGTATTTCATCGTGGGGTGCTTGGGGGGGGGAGGTGAGTCGGCCATTTGAAGAAAGGATCTCGCTGGTTGATCATTGCAAGTTTTGTCATGGTTTCACTGCGGTCTGTTCACGTGCACTCGATCTCCCAGTGAAACTGCCTCAGTCTGTCTGATAGGCCGTTTAACTGCGCGCTCTTCATGTGAATCTACATGTCGTAGAGTGACACGGTAATTTCAGCGCACGTTTTGTGAGCGCCATGTTTCCATAGAGATCAGTGAATTGTGTGCATGTTCCACATTTATGGGTTGAAAAGGGTCTGAGTTTGTGAATGGGTGCTCGATGCCTGGGACCGCGGTTCCCTGGTGAGGCTTTGTATGCAGCACGTACGAGGGTCTCGGCCCGACTCGGTTCGGAACAGGAAGCCATAGACATGGACGCCTGGGATCCGAACGAGGGTCGTTTGCACGCGAACTGCATTGATCAGCTGAGACGCACACACAGCAGGTGTGCGGGGTGGATCGAGGGTTTGGGCAAAGAGGGGAGGGGGCCTCACTGCACGTGTGGCGGTATCTCAGCTTTCTGCACCCGCCCACTGCGAAGCTTGGCGTGGACCCCCTCCCCCCGCAGCCGCAGTCCCATCATCTTCAGGTTGAATTGGCATCCAAAGTCCGAGCGCCGAAGTCCACCCTTGCGGCCATCATGCTTGGATGCCAGAGAGGCAACATCTCTTGCCCAGCATGTTTTACGAGGGCCGCGGCGCGGCGCGTGTCTACACTGCTCGGTGTTCTAGTTGTCAGGATGTGACTGCGCCTCCCTGGATCCGCCCCTGGCGCACAGCAACGGCTGCATGGTCCGCAGGCGAACCCTCCCCCTAACTCACTCGTCGCTGCAGACACCAAACGTTTGCAGGCCAGGTTTTGCACCTGCAACTGCAAAAACAAGTGCGATGTTGAATCGGTGTCTTCCAGACGGATGGACTGTTCCGTCAGAACGCGCTCCTGTGTTGCTTCTGTGGTGACGCAGAGGTTCTTCGCGTTGTGCAGATCTTGAGTCCAGTCCGTGGAACAGAGAGAAGCGAGATCCGGTTCAAACCCGTTGCACGGATACGAGGCTGATTTCAATGCTGACGCTCCGTCATGTCTTGGACTGCGCGACCTGTTCACGGCTCAGCACGGCACTTGCGCAACTTTTGCCGACCCAAATCAAAACAGAGACTTGTTTGCGTGCCACCACTGCTTTGTTGACAAACATACACTGTCAGAGACAATTTCTAAACTTCCAGAAATCCTTCAAAGTAGTGACCGCGCACTGCAACACAGTTTGTCAGTCTCTTGATCCAGGTTTTCATGATGCACAACTTGTATTCCAAGGACGAAATGTTTGCAATCTGGTCATCAACAGCATCCTTCAGGTGATCAAGAGATTGAAATCTCTGACCCCTGAGAGCTTGTTTGACATGTCCAAAAAACCAGAAATCACTCGGAGCCAAGTCAGGCGAATATGGAGGGTGAGGGATGCGCTGCACTTTGTTCCTTTCAAGAAATCGTCTGGTTGGGTCTGCTGTATGTGCC
>JAAUXT010024196.1_pt1 | contig 13793 bp, 15 predicted proteins | sample 7278171 | NCBI WGS metagenome assembly JAAUXT01 (sample SAMN14350112, study PRJNA611818) | marine sediment metagenome | isolation source: surface marine sediment (1.8m) | place: French Polynesia: Moorea | collected 2018-08 | reverse complement strand
TAGGGCTGGGGGTGAGATAGAGGTTACATTCCACACATTCCATACATTCCAAAGTGTGGACAATTTAAGCTGAGAGCGGCACCTAGATGGCCGCTACGCGACCATCAAAAATCGTGAACAAACAGATTCTTTGAAGCAAACAAAACACAGCAAATTGGATCCGAAAATACTTGTTGTTTGCGCATCTGTGGACTGACCGGGGATGACTCCTGAGCTGCACGTGGTCCGGGCCGCCGTCACGGCTTCTGCCAAATTGACAGAACCGCAATCGTCATAACTCGCCTCCTGCAGGCACTGGTCAAAGATCTGTACTCTGTGGGAGAAAACAATCAAATGTGACTCCAGGTATTTCGATACCGATTCGCTAAAACACAAACGCAAACCGAGCGTACCAAGCTTCATTCTACAACTCTGCGGTCACAAAACTTCTCGTGTGTGCTCGCATCGTGGCAGAAATGGGTTCTTCTCCTTGCAAAATGGGTTCCTGTTCAGTCACACAACTCTTTTCTTGACCAAAGGTCTTGAAAGTTTAAGAGTTATTGTGCGAAGTCCCTTTGGGGAAGAGCACCCAGCAGTAGCGCGTTACAAGCAAGGTGAGCCTGTTGTCCCACATTTTTCTCCCCACTCTCCCTCTCCCCCCCTCCACACATGACCAATACCTCTGTGTCCAATTCCCCCCTGCAGCCAATTTTCCCTTCCCCAGGAAAAATTTCTTTCTCCTTTTCTCGCTCTGTTTATTCTTTCTTTTACTCGATATTTTCCTTTCTTTCTCCCTTTCTCGAGATTCAACAAGGGACTTCACACCCCGCAGATGCCTTGAGCACTGCTTCTTGTTATGTGATCTCACAGGAACCAGGTTGGACAGTGTGAAAACCCTGTCCTATCTTGAACAGAAGGTCCCAACACTCAGAAAATGCACTCACCCACAGTTTTCTTGAAAATCCGCAATACACTGTTGCGCTGCTGCGACATCGCAGACGGCCCTCACGTAACCAAGGCAGCACAACACTGCAACAACGTCAAGAAAGGTTCGGACCACCAGGCGGGGGGGGGGGGTCCAGATCCGTGCGGTCTTCCGCCTCCGTACTCCAATGCCGGATCGGTGATGCAGGTACCGTTTGGTCACTTGTCATTGACTTGTCACTGACTCTCAGGGCAAATTTGATTTTTGTGCCACCGATCTGGCATCCAGGGCACTGTACGTTTTGAAAATTAATGGTTGCTATGAAACTCGTAAATTTGTGCTCATACGGAGAAATTTGCAAGAAAAATACAAGCCATCGGCTGTAAATTAAATGCCCTGCATGTGGGTGCGGCACTCCGGCAAAGTCAAGATGTTCAGCATCAGATTTGGAGCAGATCGGATTTCGAATGGAAGAGTCAAATGCAAGTTCAATGCTGTTTATGGAACCTCAGAAAAATTGCTTCAAACACTGAGCTAGGGCCCGTGCAAAAGTGAGGTTCACACGGTACAATTTTCAAAATGGTTTCGTTTGTGAATTCAATGCCACATGCACATTGTGAAAGCCAAGTCCTCTTGGATTTCGTGCTCTTAAATTCTTTCAGATTACTGTTTTCTCGCAGAGCGAAACGTTCGCGAATTCGCACTTCTTACCTGCTGACACGACGACAGCTATCTTCGCAGGCAACATTCTTTCTTGACTAATTTCTCAGTTTTGTGTGTCAAGGGCTCACTCTTCGTTATTTTCGGATCTCAATCTGTTCTCAGGCAGCCAGCCTCACCGCTCAGGAATCAGAAATGGACATTTGGTGATTCAGAACCGGACATGTTTGGCAGGAAATGTTCTTCACCTCAATGCATGACAACCAAAAGGGGGCAGGAATTCGTTAGTCACAAGTTTGTGCATGACCCCGTGGCAACAGTTCACACACCTGTGCGAGAATGGGTTTCAAAGTTTCGTCGTTTCTGCAACTGCTCAGGTGAGTTGCCACACGAGAAGCTCCCATCACAAATGTGTGTCTCGAAGTTGTTTTTCAGTGTTCACCAGTCCCACCTGTCGTGACCTTGGGACGACATGACACAACCAGTGACACTCGTGCAGGAGAAAGCACAACGCAACAAGCAATTTTGTGAATCACAGATGCACAGGTGCAACCAGGATGCTCACTCACTGCAATTGTGCCACACATGAACCACCCACGCCCACCATTTGACTGTATCGACGTGTATTTCTGCCAAGAGCTCCGTTGAACACACTGGAGTATGTTTGCGGCCAGCTTGAAGGACAAATCGGGCAGAGTGTGCAAGATCTTGTCTGCATGTGTATAAGAGAGGAGATATGGGTCTGTCTCACGAGAACATACAAACTGGTTTTGTTGCCATGGCAACCAGAAAACTCATCGGTGTCCTTTCTTTCCACAACAACAGAGTGCAGTGCTACCACCCCCATTTACCATGACAGATTCATTTTCTTCTCTCATTGTATACCCTCTCAGCATCTAATTATGTGTATCACTGATAGTTGTATAGTTGGGTGTTTTTCATGTTTCATGACCTTTTTGCACTCATCAAATCACCCAGAAGCACAACAAGGTATGTATAGATACATCATACTGTTGTCACCTCAAAACAACATGTACATTTTTCAATGGATTACCTGCACACTGAATACACTGACATTATCTTTGTGGTGTACAACAAGGGTTTGACAACGACACAACTGAAAGCAAGTTTGCAGCTTTCGTGAGACAGCCCCATATGTGTGGATGGTGAACACTGGAGACGGGATGGTTCAGAGTTTGTAGGGCCCTATATAGATATATATATATATATATATATATATATATATATATATATATATATATATGTAGCAACCACAGGTCCAAAGGTGAAATGCCTTGGGATATGGGCTGGCTTAAAAACATGACCAAACTCAATCCCATTTTTCTGCCCCATGTACAGCTGTGCTGGGCAGACACAGTCCCGATGACACGGTGTCCTTTGCCAACATTGCACCGACGTGTTCTGATAAAAAACCGAAACAGTGGTGATATTTCTATTGATTTTAATGTTCGCACAAAAATTTGAACCCAAAGAAAAAATTAACATTTGACGGCCACAGTGTTCAGGCAAAGAAAACAACATTGCGCCTTCCCTGTACCTGCCATGCAAAAAAGCAGGTTTTCGTGAAAAAGGAAGGAACCCTGCTCCCAAAAACATTGAAAGCTTCCAATACGTATTCTGATGGCAAGACATGTAAAGAGTGAACACACGCTCGTAAGCCTTTGTCATGGGGAAACAAGCAGATTCAGAGACAACACCAAATGCCGAATCTTCTCTCACAGAAAGTTGTTCAAAGCCACCACGGCCGCCAGCAACGCCAAGAGAGAAACTTCCAATCCGATTGTGGATGAGCCTGAAACGAGTAAACAACACAGATGCCATTGTTAAAAAAAATAGAATCTGTTGCTTCTCAAGCAGCTGTGCAGGCTGATTTGTGGACAGGATTGGCTCATCCCGTAGTCACAAAATGTGGACAAAACAGCAACAACGCGATGTAGCAGATTCAGATGGGCGGGGCATTCGCCTCCCACTCCACAGCCTGCCCCCACCCACCAATTTTCACATCAGAGCACCTTCAGGCTTGCAGCTGTGAAGCCAGCTGAAGGCAGCTTCCGGAGTTATCAAAAAAAGCACAATTTTGACTTCTCCTCCACATGAGTATTAGCTATACGAACTGCACTTGCTTACTGAACTGGACAACAAAAATCACTGGCCACAAATTTTTCTTTGTGTGCCCAGTGGTGGATGTGAAGGACAGCTGGCCATGAGGGCCGGGCTTTGTCAGAACTTTGGAAACTAGCACTGAGCAGTTGGACACTGTCCCACGGGAAGTGGTGTTGGTAAACCAGCGAACTTACCACAACAGAACAAGTCGAAGTCTGCGTACTGCAACACGTTGATCTCACACTCAGAGAAGACGTCCACGGGAATCGAGATGTTCCCTGCAACGACACAGACGAAATTTGCACACGACAGAAAAGGAGTTGGGGATTGAACACTTGTATGCCATTGTCGCTCAACAGAAGGCACGTAAATGTCTTACCTGGAAGTGCTGGGTCCGACAGAGGAAGATAGGAGCCGGGAGCCTCGGACGAGATCCCGAGTTCAAACAGATACACGGTGTAGGGGCAGGACTTCAGCTGCTCCACAATGCACTTCATCGTTGCCGTCACTCCCCTGGAACAAACACAGCACACATCATCAACGTTGCGACACAGGGTCACTCCTGTTTTGTGGACACAAATACTGGCTGTTGCGTCACGTACGAGCAGTAGGTGGTCTTCTCCTGACCGCTCAGGCTTCGCACGTATTCGTTCGTGACATTGAAGTCCACAGTGGAAATGGCAATGCACGTCCCTGCTTCTCTCTCCAGGGGGTTAGCCTCTTGGTCCACAACACCTTTGCAGCCTGAATACAGCACAACCATCAAGTACTTGCAAGGGTTGTTGTGTGACATGTGTGTTGGACCCGAGAACTTCTTTTCATTCCACCACCAAATCCCTGGTTGGTGCATTGTGGTATCTCACCACGTCAGAACTCGAGACCGCCGCCTCAAATTGGTGTGTCGAAGAGATAAATATTGTGAAGTGGAGTTTTACCTTCTCTGCAAGTGTATCCTTAGGCAATTACCAATTGTCCGATACTTGGCGCTTCATTTCCAAGATCAGCAACAGGGTTGTAATTTTTGAATCCGCACTTCTCATCAAGACGCGTCAAGCATCTGACCGCATTCTGGAGCTGTTTTTCGGTGTACGTCCTGCTTCCAAAAGTCCTGATGGAAACACAACACGATCGAATGAAGAATCCGTCATTGCTTTGAGGTAGAGACGAAAGAAACATGGCTGCGAATTTAGTTCGATATGCTGAAGGCGACCATGGCATTGCAACGGTCGTGTATCTGTGGTTTGTCTCACATGTTTTGGGAGCAATTCCTTCTGTGGAAAGTAAAACTACACAATGTGTGTGTGTGTGTGTGTGTGTGTGTGTGTGTGTGTGTGTGTCTGTGTCTGTGTCTGTGTCTGTGTCTGTGTGTGTCTGTGTATGTCTGTGGTGAGAAAACGAAAAAGAACTCACAGGCATTGTGGATACCCTCGGTTGAAGTCGCCGCTGTTCTGAATGAAGAGCTGCAGGAAATCAGCACTAAGATTATCCGCAATGCACATGTCGACCTTCTTGGCACAATCGCAAGTCCCAAAGGAGAACTCTGCAGAAGAAAAACAAGTGAAATCATTCATCCTGTTGGTGAATCTTCTGTCCATTCGTGGCTTTGATGCTCACTGTGCATGGAGGCGCCTCGCAACACTCTGGTGGCAGAACAGATGAACTGAACGCATTTTACGTTTTCTGAAGCGTCCATCATGTCACTTCGCTTGTGGCTTTGAGGTCTCTCTCAACTGGGCACATTCCTGTTGTGGTCGGTCAAAGGTGCAGAAAAAATGCATTGAACAGAGTCATTGGGCCTATTGTGATAGCATTTTCTGGTCGTTTTTGTGGTTTACGAGTATTGGACGATCAGGGAGCCAGGAATTTGCCTGCAACTTTTTCCCTTCAGTCATTCTCAGCACCACACAAGTCATGGTGCAAGGACTGCGGGGATGGTAATCGTGATACTCCAATTGAGCAGTATATGAATGAGAGTCTGTTCTGCCGATAGCGTACTCTGAAGATGTTGATTGATGCAAAGGTTGTGTTCTTAGGTATGCTGCGAACGCAAGCTGTAGTATTTCCAAGGATCAATTGGAAGATCAAAACCGTACTTGGAAGTTGTATTATCGGGTTGCATCCGATTGGCGTTGTGAGGGAGTGTGTACGACAGAATTAGACTAAACTGCAATGAGAATAGCTCAGCGATGAGTATGCATAAAGCGGTGAATGAGGTATAGGTGCCCGGATGAGGAGAAGCTGCTGAGGATGGAAGAGCTGCTCAGGGCACAGAGCAGGATCTCCTCTGGTTGAACCAACAGCACGGCACAAAAAGTCTGCATTGGTTATTGTACCGCCGCACCGACTCGGATGACTGTCACAGACGTGTGACAGCCGGACAATTGAGATAATCTAGATTTGCATAAGACAATTGCGGAATCGTCAATACCAGTTTCAGACTAGTAGAGACAGAACAATGGTCACAGAATTCCGGACTACATAACACGCTGCAGTGACGCAGTTGTCTACAAAAGCAAGAAATGAGTGTACTCGTACTCAGCGAACGAACCTGGCGAGTCACAGATCCCTGTCAGGGCGTTCGTGTCAAAGTTCTGCGCGAACTGCTGTAGCAATGGCTGCAGCATGTTGTCTGGGCAGCTGCCACCCCGCTCCTCTACACACCGCCTCAGCCTGTCGGCCAGCACATTCGGCAAGTTATCCGAGTCTCTGAAAAGACAACAACACGGAATTCAGTGACAAAAATATACAACAACCAAACTCATTCGTCCTCAGGAAGAACACCAACCACTGCCCCTCAAGATCTTGAAGCAATGATTACTGTTCTTTGCTTTCCTGTTTTTGTTCGCTTGTTTGCTAAGTTTTTCAGTCTTTCAGTTTGTTTGGAGCAGGGGATGACAGCAGTAACGGGGGTGTTTTATTTTCGCACAAATGCTTCCTTGTCCTGTCATCCTCACACGCAACCAGACTTGTCTTCCTGTCAAAATACAATTCCATACAGGTGTGCAAGACACGCTCCGGTGAAGCTCTTTGTTCTGAAGGCAGATCTTGGTTGGGAAAGTTGCTTGTTTGTGTACCGTGGCACAAAACAAATCCGCAGAGCTGGCCTGCAAACAGGAATACTGCGCAGCTCCACGTCTGCGTGAGCTCTGCTCGTCTCCGCTGGATCAACTCACTCGCACAAACAGGCGATGTCCGACGCTGTCGTCCAGGCCGCCGAGCTGATCGTTCCGGTCAACGACTCCGAGCAACTTATAAAGACAGTCGAACACGAGCCTTCCCCGCTTCCTGCATGACAAATACACAACAGTGTCGCTGTGTGTAATTTCTTTGATTGTGGAATGGTTCTAACGAGTCCCTTTGGCTTCCGCTGGGGGGACGAGTGCAAACTTTTTTGCATTCCAGAAGTGACAATGCCTGGTTGCTTTAGAGCAGCCGGTCTTTTTGAAAGTCAAGTCCCTTGCAGATTTTTTTTCATGATGTCAAACTTAAAACTTCAAAACAGAATCACCTGGGATAGTGCTTGTTCCGCACGAGTCCAACAAAGTCTGTCCTGGATTCCGAAGATTTGCAGGACAACTCGAAAAGTCGGCTGCATCAAAACACTGTTGCAATGCAGTCCTCCTGTCAAGAAAAAAATATGTTGTTTATGTGTGTCCTTGTGTCGGTTCGTCCATGTTTTTGTCGATAAAAAGCATGCAAAAATATTTTGGAAAACCATTTTGAAATGACACTCTGTGAGAAGTTTTGGTTCTGTTGTTTCACATGAAAACCTTCAAACAAAGAAAACAAAATCGACGGGAAGATGAATTCTACGTGTCTCAGAAAAGCGGGCAGGAGGAGCAACAGAGGATATTTTGCCCAAATCGTGTCTCACATGCAGGAACCTGCAGGGTGGGTCTGGATACATTGGACAACCGCTGTCTGGTCACACGCGCTGCTTTCCTTCAAAACACTGAGCAGCAGCACTGCAACAGATACACAGGACAAAATATTTCAGAGGGTGGCATTCTTGCGTTCCCAAGTGAATGTCTGTTCAGATGAAGTGTGTTCGCAAAGGGTGACAAGTGTGTGAAAAATGCCAAACTCAACTGGGATCCCCATTCAAAGTGTACTGGACAAGGATCACATGTACTTTCAGTGTGTTTCAGGCAATGTGCCGTTGGGGTGGTAGCATTGCAACACAGTGAAAATGCAATCCCCACAGCCCGTCTGGTTCCAAATATCTATTGAGAAAGATACAGTAAGTTTGGCCAAGTTTGGCTGAGGGAGGGAGGGATGGAGGTCCTTTGGCCGACACTAAGAAAACGCGAATGAAAATCCACAGTCTTGCATTATCTTAGATGCGTCAATATTCCCATTGCAATTTATCCACCAATTTCATTTTGAATGCCATTTTCGTTGTCTGTCACCTCACAAAACTTGACAAAAAACAAGTTTTGCAAATTCCTGACTGAAAACAAGATTTCAACTGGTATGAATGCGCGTGCTTTTCTGAGGCAGACTTGTTTTTGGCTGCACTGGTGTGTGTGTTCTTTTCCAAATTTACAAAGACCAGGAAAACATACCTGCTGCAATTATTCCTCTGTTCATCTTTGTTTGTTCTAATTTCAACAGTTGTCTGGAATCGCAAGTGTGTGTTCCTTTTCTTCACCACTGGTGAGACGTTTGACGATGTTCGATTTCAAGATTTGAAACAAATTAAGAAGTGACTCGTGAGTCACCAGTGGGAATTCAAAAATACAAAGGCGTGACTTTCTTTCTTCCTGGTCTTCCTCGTGACACAGAGCAGGAAAACCCGAGCTCCAAAAGACCGACCTCCACCAACACAACAACAAAAAATACCTGTGTGCACAAGGCGTGTGCGAGGGGTGTCCAAAAAGTTCCCCAAGAAAGCAGCAGAAGATGTTCGTACATTTGTTCGCGGGCCAACAACGAATGCAAACACGAGTACAGGTTGGAAAACTGCACAGGGCATTGCCTGGCAGCTGAAATCAAATGCAAAATCAAACAACAACAAAGGAATCATTACCTGAACACAGCCATCGCCACGATTGCAAATTTAAAACAAAAAATCTGTGATTCCATCACCACAGAGGATCCAGGGGTTACCTTCTGGTTTTGTGGCACTCAGTGCCAAGGACTTTGGTGGTGGTTCTTTCTGCTGTAAAAAATGTTGCGGTGAAGTAAACGGCTCAGAAACCAGTCATGTGTACGTCTGTCCACACTTCAACTACCCCATGAACCTGGGTCCAAACAACTCAAGGCCATTCTTCTGACCCTCACCTGGCCCAGAACCACCCCCACAAGGTCATAACCCCCCTCCTGAGTCCTAACCCGCTCACCTGGGCCTAACTCCCTGCCGGAGTCGTGATCCGCCACCCAGGTCCTGACCCCCCTCCCCACTTGGGCTATTGCACCCTCTTGTGACATGACAGCACGGGCAAAAAGATAAAACGCGGCCAGCGGGTCCTCGCTACCGGGACTTTTTGTTTTCTGTGTCCCTTGGTGGGGACAATGCCTCAGTCGATTGATGTGATTCCTTTTGTGGGTTGTAGCACCCCTGACGATGGAACAAGCAGGACATAAAATTCGCCATTTTTCCAAATTGACCCCAGCCAATCAGCAAAGGAACCTCGACACAAGCTTGCACTCAGTTGCATGTTTGCTGGAGTGAGAAACACGATTTGTTTTAGAAGAGACACTCAATCTGTTTATCATGCCACGAAATGGATGGACCATCCAGCGGATGTGGCTCCGTGCCCGTATCGTTCTCCTTGATACCCCAAAGTTGTAACCATGTGGCTTCACACCATGAAGAGCACCACAAGTAGCCCTCTTCCCTCAACAAAAATTGTACATCTACGTACGTACAGGACGCAGTCGAGACGGACTCAATCAGTATGCCAAAATGAGTGCTGGGTCTCTCTCTCTCTCTCTCTCTCTCTCTGTCTCTCTCTCTCTGTCTCTCTGACACATACAATTTACAGAAGTCATATTCACACAGAAAAAGAGAAAATACCAGACGTCCGAAAACACATGAGCGCTGAATGTTCGTACATGTACGAGGTTCCTCTTTCACCAGTTGGAATGATCACGTGCAGTCTTCTGTAGTCTGTGTCGATCACAAACAGCAATTGAGTACCGATCGTAGAGAGTGCTGCACGTGATAATCTCAACTTTTTTTTGTTGGAACCTCGTACAAAACTCGTGTGTACGGCAGCATGACAGTGCAAAGTTGATACGGCAGGCATGACTGCGTTGAACCGCGGTCCACCGACCAACACTTGCTTGGTGGGTCGACCATGAAAGCTTCGTGCACGAGAATTTGATTCGAAAACAGAAAAATTGTGTCATTTCCCAGTTTCAAAATCAGCACGATGCACAGTTTGTTGGCCAACGAAGACACGCAATACGGACGCTTGGATAACAAGCAACAATTTTTGCTGCCGTAAAATGTCTCAGTTTATTTAGTGCTTTCGTGTTCAACAATAAAAGATAGCACACGGCACTTTTTGCCCCCAAATTCCTTTGGTCCTTTGTGAGAATTTATTGAGCTTGATAGCGGCAAGACGGACCACACATGCGGTATCTTTCTTTTTCTCTCATTTTGATGACTGTGAAGCAGTCTTTTCTGCGTTGGAGGTGTCACACAATGCCACCTTCATTTTTCTCTTCTGTTGGATTTCGTACGATTGCTCAACCCTCCCATGTGCCTTGAGAATTGTCAAGGTGAAAAGAGGGTAAGAAGAAAACTCGCGTGGATTTCAGTGATTGATTTGGTGCACCCTGTTGAAGAACCGTTTTGACTTCCACACTTCACGGCACGAAAACTTGCCTGGTGCTGCAAAAACCAACATCCTGAATCTTCTCACCGGTTTTTTTGTATCTTGTAGTGAATCACAGTCGAAACAATGTAAGAACAAGGCACAGGTGGACTCTTGTCTTGTTCTTGTGTTCTTGTGGGCAAATCTTTTTTCGTCTTGTGATTTTGTGCAAAAACTCCTTGCGAAGCTGTGTTTGGCCTGCGAAACAACGAAGACGGGAGGAAATACGTTTTTGCCGAAACACCTTTTTTGTCACAAAAGACTCCCCTCTTGCCAATCTCCAACGTTGTCGGGTCCCGTGTGATCACACCGACAACAACATTGAATTATCAGAAAGAGGTACGCAACATTTTGATGACGTTCTTGAACTTTGTCGTCCACTTGCAGGATGATGCAGAAATCAATCTGCAAATCTACTGTTGCCCCAGAGCTGTGCGAAGCCGATCGCCAAGCTGCAAAATCCTCGACGTTAAACAAGTCCATTTCGTCGTCAAAACGGACTTTTGTGAGACACGTTCTCAGGCGGATCCACAGTTGGGACGGTCAGAAGTGGCTCAGCTGTGCACGCATTGATAAATTGCAAAGTGGAATTCACAGAGCTCCTGCGTCCGTATACTTGGTCACACCATGCAGTCCTGGATGTTATTCTGAACGCGCTGGCTTGCACTGGTTTCTTTGCAGCACAGATGGACACGCTCACATCAGACGGTTCCAGGGTACAACAGCAGCTACAGTCATGATGAACGTAACGGAAGAAAAGCAGTTTTGGGTAGAACCAGAATCTACAAGGCAAAAAATAACAATCAAATATCTCTGTTTTTGCTCTGGGTAAAAAACCGTGCTACAAGACGCGTCCAGGCCTTTTGTTCTGAAGGGTCAACCAACGACTGGAACGAAAATGTGAAAGAAAATGCGCATTGAACAGAGCACATGCAAAAGTAGCCAGGTTTAGATACTCACCCATATTTTCCTGATCCTGACTGTCGTTGTCTTCCCCATCACCAGGTGTCTCGCGAGTGGTAACAGTCCCGCCTGCGATCATGTCCTCGTTGAAGAAGGGGACAATCGCCGCAAGGTCGATGCGGCATTCCGACACCAAGTCCAGAGACTCCTGGGAAACTGGACACAAAACATAATCAGAGTGAGAAAACACTCGAAACCTGTTTTCCAAGAGCGCAAAGAAAATTGAATTTCGCCATCACAAAGCGATTATTGTTTTCGGTGTACAGTGAGGGAATGGGCAATGAATGAATTGAGTTTTTTGGATTATTTGGTCCTCTGCAAGCAAAACAAATAAAAGCCAGTGAATCAATGTCTGCAGGTGGTCGCGCCGACCTGTATCTCGAAATTCAAAATCTCGATTCAGTCGAGATTGAACTTCAAGAGGGAAATCAACATTCCGCGGCAAAATGTTGCGCAAAATTGTCGCGCTTGTTATGTTGGGTCTGGATCAGCAAAGAACGACGTGTCGTACGTTTGAAGGTTTTGTTGTGTGTGAGAGAGGCCATGGGGCAGAACAGTGCTTACCTCCTGTGGGCGACTCGCTCAGTTCACTTGGATTGGAAACTGTCCGTAGCATTCCGAAAAGCAAAAGAGGACAGACCTCCAGCTTGTCCACAACACATTCTACCGCTTTGGTCACCCCGCTGAAAGAGAGAAGAAAGGCATGTTTTCTCAAGTGTGAATGAGTTCGAGTCGACGACGCCTTTTGTTGGTTTGGACTGCGCAACTTCTGGGGACTCTTCCTCTTGCACCGAAGTTTTTACACAGATGTCCAGCCTCAGCAAATAGCGAAGGCCTGTGTTGGTTTGTTTTTCGGAACCTGGGTGAGGTCTCTGTTCCTCTTTCAGTGAAATCTGTTCAGGTCCAGTCTGTCCACACAAGGCAACCGCCATCCCAAAATGCTTTCTTCGTACCTGCAGTATTCTTCTTTTTTATCCGTTGCCAGGCTGGCAACTTGGGATGTTTGGACTGTCCTATCAACGTGCGCCATGCATCCGATAGCGGAGAGGCTCAAGGCTTCCGAGTTTTTACATCCTGCACAAAAAATACACTGCAACTACACACCCACGAAGAGATATGCTCACAACCCGAAACTTGCACGAATTCGCTCTGCAGACGACGAAACTGTTCTCTCGATCAGTGCAAGAATTCCGAAATTTTTGAAAGCATGCTGCCTTTGATGACGCATGAGAACCTGCCTCTCCGGATCCCAAATTTAGAAACAGGCAGATTCCTTCCTCCATGAGAACGAGCTCTTCTGCAGCCTACCTTCCGTGCATGTGTAGCGCAAGCTGAGAACGAGAGCGCCGTTGGGAGGGGTCGTTCCTTCTGCCAGGCCAGTGGGGTTGTAGTTCCTTAGTCCACAGTATTCAGGCAAATTCAGAAGACAATTAGCAGCCGCCTTGTACTGTTCCTCCGTGTAGATCCGATTCCCAATTGTCCTGAGAATGACATCAACAATATGTGCTCTTTGGAAGAGCTGTTGGATGGCTGTGGAGGTGTGGCAAATCATTTCAAGGTGTTGTGGCATGAAGAGGTTGACGCGATGCACGACGTCAGGAATTAGATGACAAATGATAACCCGCAAAAAAATCTTGAGAGAACCACAAGCCAGAAGAGTGTGACAATACTCACAGGCAAGAAGGGTAGCTGTTGGGGTCAAACGCCGTCCCTGCATTCATGGCGAGTTCCAGACGAAAGTTGGGACTGAGGTGCGTCGCGACGCACTGGTCCACTGCGCGGTTACAGGAGCAGTTCCCCACACCCATGCCTGCTGCAAAACATCAGCCACATTTTCCGTCTTCTGGTTGTTTGACAAAAGGAAACACAAAATTGTTCCACACTAACGAAGAACTTTTCTTCCTGAACCACAGAAAATTTGCAAACTTTCAATCGGACCAAATCTGTGTTGGTGTTCATCAGGCCCAAGACTTGTGAACGATTTTCTGGGTCCCTTTGAAGACCTTGAGCTGAAGCCCCACATTGGAAGCTGACACATGGTGTGTTGTTTTGTGGTTTGTCAGGCGTGTGAAGCTTTTCCCAAGCAACACACGAACAACCTCTGCTGTGGTACGCCAGTAAAAGGTTCCACTCGGACATAAATCCTTTTGGAGGTGGGATCAGCAAGACAAACAAGAATGCTACGCATAAAAAGCGTGTGGTCTATACGTTCGCAGTTCATCACTGATCATTTGAAAAACAAAACAAAACAAAAAAAAAAAAAATTCGAAAGGGGGTCTAACCCTAGACCTGCTTTGGCCAAAGTGGGCCTAACCGGG
>JAAUXT010072517.1_pt1 | contig 13795 bp, 17 predicted proteins | sample 7278171 | NCBI WGS metagenome assembly JAAUXT01 (sample SAMN14350112, study PRJNA611818) | marine sediment metagenome | isolation source: surface marine sediment (1.8m) | place: French Polynesia: Moorea | collected 2018-08 | reverse complement strand
CTCTGCAGAACCCGTGAACGCTCAGGCCACAGATTCCCACGTCTCTGCAGAACCCGTGAACGCTCAGGCCACAGATTCCCACGTCTCTGCAGAACCCGTGAACGCTCAGGCTACACGTACACCTCGCTCGTTCTCCTGGGGCCGTTTGGTGGGACCTGTTTTCCCAAGATTGCCTCCACCTGCCTCCCTCCAGCAAATCATAAACACGACTCCCAAGACGGACGGCTTCTGTGCGAGTGAATGAAGACCTGGTTCTCATTGGGTAGAACAGTCTCAAGACAGCGAAGGCTGAAAATATTGCAGCTTTCAGTGGGGAGCGAAAACAAAGGAGTAAAAGCGCAAAAAACGCCCCAGACTAAAAGTTTTTGAATCTCGCACAAAAATTACAAGCGCACTGGGCTCCACTTTCTCTACGAGCGAAGAAGCTCCCGTGCAGCAAGCGATTCGAGTTCATCTCTCAATTTTTCTGCTCAGGCTCCTTGGTGCACCGCAACCGTTTCAATTTCGTTCTGATTTTCAGGTTCACAATATCATTGGCAAACGTTTTCTGCCAAAAAGGGTTCCCAACCCGTTTGCACACGTGTGCAAACGCCCCAGACACCAGCAGATGTCAACTGAATTTTCCCCCCGTTTTCCAGGTGACCAGGGCGGAGTACGAGAACTGCAACATCCACGACAACACGCTGACGAGCCGACGCTCCATGGTCATCAACTGCTCACAGCCCGAGTCGGAGAAGGCGCGCAAGTACACCCTCATCTTCGAGCGCTTCAACGCCTTCGGAGGATTCCAGTTCAAGGAGGGGCACTCCTACTACTATATCAGTGAGTACTGCAGCAGGTCCAGGGGCGCGGGGGTGGGTCGTTGGAACTGCCTTGAGCCTGAAGAGAAACAACATAAAGGAATAAGTTTGGGACAGAGAAATGAGGAGGCCAGGCCAGCCAAAGATGAATGCCCGGGGGGAAAGTCTTGAGCGTGAAAACAATTGTCCGCACCGGACTTTTCACTGTGTTACTGCTGCGCATCAACGAAACCGCGCACGACACAGGTGGCAGCACCTCCTGGAGTCGCGCGCTGCGCGATGCGCAGTGCTGCGCTGTGCGCGAAGGAAGGGTGCGCCTTCAAACAATCAAATCTTTCTTTGAGAAAAGTTCCTGCGTGTCAAAATACTTTGAATAGATGACGGACATATCTTGAAAAAAGTCCAATCAACAAAATTTTGTGAACGTGTTTGTGCCGTCAAGTTTATTTCTCTATTTTGTACAAAACGGTAAGAGCGTGACGCTTCAAGACCTCAACGACGATGTCTTTGTTTTTTTTCAACCGCTCAAAAATTGTTCCAAGCTTGAAAACGTTTTGTGCACCGCGTGTGTTCCAGCCACTTCTTCGGGGGAGAAGGAGGGGATGCACAACGTCCACCTGGGGGCGTGCTACCACCAAAACATGAAGCTCACCATCAAGGTGATGCGTCAGGCAGAGGGCACCACCAGCAGTAAGTCTCCCTCCCTCAGTCACAGCGAGACGTAGTGTACTAACGCTCTCTCTTTTTCTCTTTTTTTGCCATTTTTGCAGCGACGTCCACGGGGCGTAAGGACGGGTTGACCAATAAGCATCTGGGAGCTTGTTTGTATCACAATATGAAACTCACTATCAAAGTGTGTTGTCAGACTACAACTAGTAAGTTGGAGACGTTGAACTCAGGCATGGATAAGGAGTTTTTGTGTTTTATAAATGTTGTGGTGAGCATGGTTAGGAGAGTAAGAACGCAGATTGAGCTGTCCTTACTCATTGTGAGAAAGTGGCTTCATGCGTCAATGTGTGTGGCTTCTAAGTGTCAGTGTTTTGGAGAGTCTTCTGAAACCATGTTTTAAATCATGGATCATTTTTGTGTTGTTCCATGATTTTGTTTTGATTTCGTTAAGTTATTGTATCGCATGTTCATCGTGAGCAAGTTTGAGGCATTGTCTGTGTGTTCGCTGTGTGCAGAAAACCCCCATCAATGGATCATCAGAAAACTCTATTCAGGCCGTAGAAACAAAGAAAAGGAGGCTGCGGCTGGTTAAAACCCCATCACACGTCTGTAGAGCTGCCTGGGCCAGCAGAGCCCAGAGCACCTGTAGTTATGCTCTGAACCTGGAGAGAATCCAGACAGCGTGGAAAGCCGACAACATTCCACACGAGTAGCCACGTGAATAACGAAAGGTGGAGAGCGAGGAAGAAAGTGGAAAAAAAAACCTGAGAAAAGGTCACGATATTAGTTAGTGCTGACAGGGATTGGGGAAGACAAGGAGAAACTGATCTGCAGGGAAGGTCCTGTATCTGAGGGGTAACTGCAGAGGAGGGGATGTAGGGTTCACACTGGATGCGTTATGAGCTGCGTGCTTTGTGCAAGTCAATGGGCGCTGCGTCGCACACTGGATGGGCCTTACGTTGAAAGCGCCAGGGGCGACGCAGCAGGCGACGTGTGACGCATCCAGTGAGAACCACGCCCTGAGGGGGGGGCTTCACTTATCGTGCTCCAATCAGACTTCAACCTGGAGAGTATGTTGTCAATAGGCGCTTCGTTCGTTGCTTCAGAAGTCGAAGAGGATGCTTCTCATCGTTGCTTTTGCTGTCGGGAAAATGTCGTTGTGCTGAGTTCGTTTGATCCGACGAAAAAAACCCTCATCTGTTTCTTGCAACACGTCAAATCTATTTAGAATCGCGGAGCGGATTTGTTCGAGACTGAGCCTGTTTCATGTTGGAAGCGTTATGCGGTGCATTGCTTGTCAGGGATGCCACACGCCAAATGCACGAAAAATTCACTCAAATATTCTCAATTTGAATGTCGGATCAAACAGCTTTTTCCATGGGCAACAAAAGTGTTGAGTCGTACAGTCGTGGCTTTTGAGAAATGTTTGAGTCAGTCAGGATAGGAACAGCTGTAGGAGTTCTGTGCTTCGGGTTCGGTTCACACCGGGTGCGTCACGCCTTGTGTCCCCGCGCCTGGGCGCAAACTGGGACGCAACGAAGGACGCGTGCTGTGTGAACGCAGTTTCGTTGAATTTCTTAACGGCTTCTTGATGAAAAAGTATCAGCTTTCCTCACTCTCCTTCCGTAACGTAACGAAATTAACGGAATCATTTATTTGTCGTGTCCAATCGCATTTCACCTGAGTTTCGTTCACGCTGGAGGCGTCACACGTTACATCCCTCGTACAAACGGACGCTGCGTCGTCACTTGTGACGCGGCGTCCATTGACGCGCGCAGGGACGCAGCGCACGACGCTGCTGCTGTGGACGAGGCCGGAGATGTTATTCTGACCTTCCCGTAGATTGTACTTGAGAACTGAACCAATCAGTGAATGAAATATGATCGTCGTCGTGTTGATTATCATTCATCATCATCCCACCTGTATGATTGCTCGATCCTTGTCATTCCAAGTTTTACATGTTTTCACGCAGGGGCGGGATCCTCGGGGGGGGGGGGCACCGCCCCCGAAAAATATTTAACTTCCTGACTTCGAGTCACTTTATTTGTCACATTTCCGTTTGGAAATGGTCAGTCCTTCAAATTTGGGGTTAGGCCCGTCCAGGGCTTGGCCCCGGCTGACCCCCTGAAGGTGGCGCCACCTGGCGACAAAAATACCGGATCCGCCCCCTGCGTCTTCATGTGTTGTTTGTTCACCTTTACTGATTGTGTGCGTGTTATTTTTTCTTCCTTCCGTTCTAGCTCTGGCCACCCCCCTTAGAAACAACACAAATTCGACTGTCCCTCCCCCCGACTTTGGGTCAGGTTCGGGGGAGGTCCCCGCAGTGTTGCCCAACCGGAATGTCAGTAGCCCCAGCCCCATCCCGCCCTCCCACACTGAAGGCTTAGACACAGGTAAGACGGGGTGCAGGGAAGGGTACGATTTCTCTTTGGTGTATCTTCATAACTAGGTTCTTAGAAATGCACTTTTTTCTTCAAAATTCTTGTGACACAACTGCGAAGACATGTGTGCAAACACAAAACGCAGTGAATGTTCCTTTTCACACGCAGGTAGTAACAGCAACCTTTTGTATCGTGTTTTTCTTTTGCTACAGAACATTTTGAGGCAAAGCCTGACAAAAAATTTTGAATTTTCATAGCCAGCTATTGTAAATAAAAACTTTTCCATAACATGTCTGCGAAAAAACGACTTGAAATGGAGTTCACTTGCCTCCACCCCTCTTGCTGTGTTGTCGCCTCTTTTTGGCCCTTCTTTGTGTCGTCTTGAAAGAGTGCGAGTCTGGTTTTTCCCGCACTGCCTTCGTGTTCGCTAACTTGCACGTCAATGTCATGTGCTGCACAACCCTAACATTTGTCATGAAAAAAAAGATCGTTGTTGAAAATGGAAAATGTCAAAGGATGGATGTGATCCTTGACACTGTAACTTTGTCGGTAGTTTGTGAATATATTTTGTATTTGAATCAGGATGTGCGTAGATCTTGTGTTGCGGAGGCCGCAGAAACAACACTTCCACATCAACAAATCAAAAGTTCAAAATATTCAAACCTTTCTTCACCCCCCGTAACTTGTTTGTGGATTTCTGCAAAATCGTGGGTTGTGGAGGTGTTTGACGCGCGCCAACTGTCCACTCGAGCCCCTCGACGTCACTATGACGCGACTCGTTCGTTTTTGCAGCGTCGAGCACGACGACGACGACGCGGCGTCCCCGCCCGCGGCCCCCGCGCCCCGACGCGACGACGCGCAGCCGCCCCGACGCGCGTGACGACACGACGACCACGCCCTGGTGGTGGTGGGAGACGCCGCGCCCGCGAACTGGTGAGCGCACACACGCATACCTCACACACACACACACAAACACACACACACACACAAACACACACACACACACACACACACACAAACACACACACACACACACCAGTGGTGGTTGGAGACGCCCCGCCTTTCTTACACGCACACGCACGCGCACGGACACACACACACACACACACACACACACACACACACACACACACACAAGGTGACTTGCAATGGACAGACGGTGCAAGCCAGAAGAGACATCACAGACAGAAAAGGGGGTCACACAGACCAACACGCACTGCACAAACGCACGAATACACACACGACACTCACGCACGCGCGCATACACACGAAGCAGTGTTTGTCCACAACGAAAACGAAAAACGTGACGGAGTGTGGAGACCCACACCCCGTGCTGCGCCGCTCAAACGTTCTTTCGCGAAGCGTTCGTTCACGCAGCCACATTTCTCTGTTTCAGTGCCAGCAGAAGAGCCAACATTCAAACCTCCGTTCGAGAACAAGGACAATGTGCACAACGAGATCGACCCTCGCAAAGAGGGCCTCGTGGACTCGAGCAGTGTGGCCGTGCCGTCTCTAGTGCTACACAGCGCCACCGCCATCTGGTGCTTGACTTCAGCGTTACAACGCTTCGTCGTGTGGAGGTAGTCTTCAGTGAGGACGCCTCAGTCTTTCAGTGTGTCACATCCATCCTGCATTCAGTTGTCATAGAGACGGACGGACGGACGTGTGAATCAGTCATGCGCACACGCATGCGCACTCCACACAGCATCTCATCATCGTGTCACGTGTAGAAATCACGTGCGCGCATGCGCGCACACGTCCACATCACTTCAGACTCACCGCACATCACCACGGACCAGTCTCACACTCACTCACTCACTCAGCTCTAACACTCACAGTCCCAGATGTTGTCTCGACGTTTCACGGCCCGCCTGCTACACGCGTGTTGTGTCCACCAGAGGGAGCTGGTGTCTCCCGGAGCAATGGAACCCACTACAGTCCTGGAGTCCAACACAACCGGAGCCAAACCCCAACCTGGAACACTGGAGGAGACACAGAACAGACAATGGCTGTGTCAACAACAGGGTTTTGGCTCCACGATCCATCCACAAACAGGACAAAACAACTTGTTGTTTCAGCTGGAGCGCCGGGGTGAAACAAAGACGATGACGAACCCTGTAAGGTGCACGCCCCGCGCGCTCCGCTGAACCGAACTTCGAATCTGTGATATATGTCGTGCACGTAGTGGCAGCGGGGGGCAGGAAACAGTAGGATTCTCAGTACTGAACTCTCAAGGAGGAGAACGCCGTGAGAGAACGCGGGGAAAAGACAGTGGATCGACTCCTCAGGGGCAGGAGTCGCTATCAACTCACTTACAACAGTTTTCATCGTGTACGTCTCGTGCGACTGACTGAAGTCTCGCACGAACACGTGATGTCCAGACAAAATGTTGCAATCGTGAAAGAAAAAAGTCCCTGAGAATAGGAAACTTGCAGGTGTTTGGCAAATCTGGTGTGGATGCGCGCATCACAATAAGATGTCGGCACAAGCTGCGTGGACGGCTTGTTGTGAAACAGTTGAATTGCAGAACAACAAAACATTCCTGCATGTGCGTCATAAACTTCAGTGTGAATTGCGAAGTTGTGAATGAAGGAATGCTTCTCCCGACACTGGCATCAAACGCTTTGTTTTGTCCACGACTGGCAACACAATTTAATGAATGGACATTTGATGGGACTCAAAACACTACGTCATCGTCACATTGACTGTCTCATTGTAAAAAATTTTCGTCCACTTACATATTGTATTGTATATCTTGTTGCTAATTTAACACGACATTATTTGTACAATTCCACAGTGATGATTGTAATGGCTGAATTGTGCGTGTGTGTGTGCGTACAGGACACGTCTTCTTGTTGAACGATGGCATTTCAAAAATAGAGACTCCAAAAGTTCTGGACTTTTTTGTGTGAGACGCATCTTGGTCCATTGAGTCTGCGATGTTCGACACCAAGTTTGTCTGAATGAAAAGAAACGGCAGGTCCGATTGTCCCAAGTGTTTTTCACATATGTTGAGCAAAATCGAATTCCAAATGGAGTTGGACGAAGCAGACTCAAGGGGTGGGGTGAGCTTCGCGAGAAGGGCCCCAGAAAATAGCGTGTGTGAAACAAAGTTGTTCACTCCCCTTCCCCAGTGCAGTTATTTTTTTCACTCCAAACGCACACGCCTGTAGCACCTGTTTTTGTTGATTTGTTGACACATGTGGTTTTCTCGAGTGAATGCGCTTATTTTTCTGCGTTGTGGGATGGAGGAATTCCCACCGGCTGCAGCTTCGGAAACGGAAACAGCAGCCCATGCAGCTGCAGAGCTCTGGGTTCAAAAAACGTTTCTTCACTTTCAGCTGGTTTGGATGGGTGCAACCTTTCTAAGATTTTGCCAGTTCACAAAGAGCTTCAAGAAGTTTTAGCTCCAGAAACAATCCGAGTGTTCGATTTGCGCGTCGAAGACGAGCGAATGTGATCTGACAAACGAACATGCTCAGCTTTTTGGGCAAAGCTTCGTGAAAACCACACGCGTTTCTTTGTGTGCGTCAAGTTTTACCAATCTTCACGTGCAACACAACGAACGCGCCCACGTGGATTCGGCGCGCGAATCGAACACGCCCAACGACAATTCTTTCCTTGCATGATGATAAAACTCCCCAAGTCTGTGATATTTGTCTTAGTTGTGTGAATCTGTCTCACGTTAGTGCGCCGTGTAGCTTTTTGCTAGAATTATCATCAATGATCATCAGTATTGAATGAGTTTACGGTGTGCGTGACATGGAAAGTGTGTGTATGCGTGTGTGAGTGTGCCACAAATACGAGTATGAATTTATGAATGAAACAGGCTTCACGGAGCAGTCTTTTCAGGGGGATGTCTGGGGCGAATCCAGGAGCTCGCCAAGGGGGAAAGTGTATCAGGAGGTCAAGTTTGGGACCGACGGCACAAAATTGTGAGGGGGCGCCAGAAAATTTCTCAGGAGTCGGGGGCGTCCTCCTAGATTCACCCCTGGATAGAACTTGACAGAGAGAAATCAATTTGTGGAATTTGATTCACAACTGTTTTGTTGTAGATCTTTACCCTTTTCAGAAGAAAACAGTGAAAGTTTTGACCTTGTCTTGTGTGTGAGAATCTTGTTTGTGTTTGAAGAAAACACTTGGTGTGTTCTGGGTGTTCAGTCCTGCAGGTTGGCTTGGGGTGTCCTGTGCAGTGTGGTCAGGGCCGCACCGTTCGAGTGTGCGCAATTCGCATTCATGGCTTTGTGACTGAAAATGTTTGAAAAATTGCTCAGAAAAATGTCAGTTCGCTTTACTTCAGACATGAGGTTGTATGGCGATAGAAATTTCTGATTTTCAGGGTCCGGCCGAACTCATTCCAAAGAGGAAAGACGGCTCTGCAGGCATTCAACAAGCTGACCTTGATTTGAACACAAGCAGTCCTGTGGTCTGTGGTCTCGATGACAAAGTAGATTCGTCGGCAGGTGCAGATGTTCAGTGTGTGAAAGGAATAATTCTCTCTGGTAGTTCTGGGAAAAGACGTGTGTGTTTTCTACGACGCGTTTCTGTGGCTATTTTGTACAGTCGTGTACATTCTGTAAAGTATTGATTATGTTTGATGAATAAAAGTGCTTGTCATTCACACAAAACAAATTTACTAGGCTTCAAATTTCTTTGTCCCAATTGCGCACAAGTTTGACAAGGTGAACTTGAGCGAATCAAGAATTTGGTCCACACCGATTTTACGGTGAGATCGCCCAGCAGAACTCAGGCCTGAGATCAGGGTGGGGGGGGGGGAAACCCAAGGGGTCTGAACCAGACAATTTGACGTGTAACTTTGGGGAAACAACCCAGGGTTGGTTGGGGTGGTGCGTTCAGGGGAAGTTTGTCCTCATGCTAACTGGGTCTGCCAGAAGGATCCCCATCCTCCGGACTCTACACCGGATCCGTTAAACGCACTGACCTCATTTTTGCGTTGGAAGATTCCAAAAGGAGAGTTGTGGAGTCGAAATTTTGAGCGGGAAGGAAAATCTTGACTGCTGCCATCTGTGAGTTGTGTTGTGAAACTTGCAGCATTTGAGTTGAAAGGTTATTTTTTGCTGAGGACGTCGGCAAAAGTTTTTAGCCTTTTTCACTGGAATAAAACGAGTTATCTTCACAAGAAGACTCAAGTGACTTCATTACTGGTTAGTACACATGCGCACACTGTGCAATGCTTCTTTTACGTCTTGTCACTTTGTGTATGGTGAAAAGTTCTCTATTATCGCCCAATGCAAAATTGACACAAACCAAGTTGTGTGTGTCTGTGCGTGCATGTATTTGTGTGTGTGCGTGCGTGTGTTCAAGTGTCAAGTGCTCAGTGTCTTTGTACTTTCGTTTTCCTCTTGTTGAAGGTTCCACGATGGTTCAGTGCAGGGAGACGTGTCTGATCCAGGTCCGCAGCGGAGAGAAGACGTCGAGCTGCAGCGGCGTCGTCGTCCACCCGGGACACAGGTTCATCGCGACGCATTCCACGCTCCTCGTGCCTTTCCTCGACACGGAACTGCTTCAGACGTTGACGCAAACTGGGGAAATACCCCTGACAGCCTTGGGCAACATCAGAGTCAGAGTGACGCTGCAGAGAAACGCAGCAGCGAAGACGCGAGGACATGGTCACCAGATTTCCGCTCACCAAGTCACGGGAAGCGAGGAGAAGGATTCCGGGGACCAGCATGAAAGTCTAGACGCTTCTTTGGTTCTTGTATGGAAAGCTGAAAGGTTCGCGAAGACTTTGCAGCGACTGATGCCGATATCGGACGGATGGAAACTGCTGGACCAGGGTCAGTGTTGTTGACCGGTCGCAACCGATCACTTCCTGTTTCACCCACCAGCAGGGGGTCCAACTGTTTCACTGGTGCCACAATTCTCTTCTTAGAGAACCCAACGTGACGTTCTATGCGTCAGAATATCCACACTCGGATCTTTCATTGCTGTTCTTGGCTTGCATTTTGAATCTGTTCAAACCCTGACCAGTGCAGCTGGAGATTCGTAAGGCAAGCAGTTTTCCCACTACACTTCTTTCAGTTGCTCTTTCCCACACTACTTGCACCGAAATTGCATTTCAGAGGAAGAAAAGAAGGAAGAGAAGGAGTGGAGTGAGGACGCTGCGTTCCGACTCCTGCCGTACTTCGTGCTGCTCAAGTATCGTGACGACACGGGCCGCGTCTCCGTGGACGAGGTGCCTGTGGCGCCCTCTGCGTCGCTCAGAAGGGGGCTGCCCGTCTGTGCAGGTAAAGAGCGACTCAAGTCATTTTGTCCACTGGATCAGACCAGTACGTGATTGGTTTGAAAGAAAGTTGTGTTTGGACTCTGGTTGTCACATTGCGCGTGGAACTTTCCATGGCTTTCCAGGAACTCACGCAAACACCACGACAGACAGACACAGACAGACACACACACACATACACACACACAGATCGATGCAATTGATGATGGCGGACGCTTGAAGTGTTAGCGATTTCCGGTTGGATTTTTCTCAGTTTTCTTTGCGGTTATTGCTTCAGCGACTTTTCAACGGACAAAATAAGTTTTGTGAATAACTCTGGAAAATATTGGATTACATTTTTGGTGGAACAATAGTGATTATGGACTTAAAAGAAAATCAAGTTGTCAACATAATTTATCAATGCTTTTACACAATGTTTATGAAAATTTAGATAAAAATTGTGATTCATTAATTTTATTTTTGGATGTTGTTAAAGCCTTTGATAAAGTTGATCATAATATCCTCCTACAAAAAATAAATTTGATGGGAGTAGATTTTACAGTATTTACATGGTTTAAAAATTACTTACAAGACAGATACAGTAAATGTGTAATACATGGTTATGAATCAGAATTATACCATATACAAAGTTCAGTAACCCAAGGTTCTGTCCTGGCTACTCTTTTATGGAGTATTTTTGCATTTGATATAACAGAAAATATAATTAGTAATCCTTATATTTTTGCAGATGATACAGCCCTAGTAGAAAAAATTGAGAGAGATGATATAAATAATGCTTTCAATGTTATTCAATTTGATATTGACCAACTTTTAGATTGGGCCAAAATTAATAAAATAGAATTTAATACTGTCAAAACTAAATATATAATAATAAGTAATAGCCATCTTCCTACATATCCAAATTGATATATGGAAAATAATTTATTAGAAAGAGTACCAACTTATAAACAATTAGGATTATTCATTGATCAAAATTTAAATTGGGAATCTCACATAAATTATTTAATACAGAAAACACAAAAAATAATACATATGTTCAAATTATTAAGATATAAAATAGATTTCAAAACTAGTGAAAAACTATATAAAGGACTAATAGCTTCTATATTAGATTATTGTTGTATGTTTTATATAAATACTAGTCAAAAAAATTTAAAAAGAATAACTAGATTAATTTATCATTGTGCTTTAATAGTAGTAAAAGGTACAAGATTTATTTCTGAAAATAAATTATTTAATGAATTAGGTTGGAACAATTTTCAGGATAGAACTACCTATTTATCTATAACTATGTTTACACAAATAAAATTAATACAAACCCCAAAAATAATTTACAACAAATTCTTTGTAGATTTACCCACAAATGTAGGCAGAAATGTAGGTAAGTTAAAAATTATATTTTCAAAAAAGAATAAATTCTATAATTCATTTTATTTAAAAATGATTAGACCATGGAATAATTTATCTGTTGAGGTAAGATTAAAAGACAATTATGCAGATTTTTTGGATTTAATGCATAAAAAATTTGCAATTCATCAATATAAAAAACAAAATATATTTCATTATGACACGGAAATAGATACCATATACATAAAACTCAGGTTTCAGTGTAGTAGGTTAAATGCAGATCAATTTAAATTTAATTTTGTAAATAATTCTAAATGTTTACAATGTATTAAAAATAAGCAAGAAACAATACATCATTATTTCATGGATTGCAAAAATTATGACACACAAAGGCAAATATTAAAAAACAATATCTGTAAACTGCATCCTAAATTTATAAAATTAACTATTAAACAGCTAATTCAAATTATACAAGGTACAAAGGATACAAATATAGAAAACTATACTGTATTTATAAAAATATATATCAATACATAAACTTATATATAGTGACAACAGGTAGATTTATTTAATTTATTTTTATTATAGAATTGTTTGAATATCTAAAAATGCATCCCTAAAATATTACTATTGGCTTCAAGGTACCCATTTTCCTTTCTATTTACTTATTTATTTGTTTTGTATGCGTGTGAGAACTGTATCAAGACGGTTATCAATAAATCGTTTAAAAGCAAGCAAAGCACACACAGAGAACACATGTCGATACCCTTGGACTCAATCAACCCTGAGGCACACGTACGTACACACACGTGTACAAGAGCGCGCAGACGCACGCGCTGGAGAAAGAGAAAAGGACGTTTTGTTTTGTTTTCAGTTGGCACGCCCTTTGGAGAGCTGAGCCCGGCCATCTTTCTGAACTGCATCAGCCTCGGCGTCCTGTGCAACGCGGCCGGTGACTCGGGCGAGTTGCTGCTGACGGACGCGCGCTGCATCCCGGGATCCGAGGGAGGCGCCATCTGCACGTCAGACAGGCACGTTCACGTCACCGACTGTTGAGGGAAACTCACGTCACACATGACGCGTATTGCAGTTTCGTAGCCAGAAGTGTGCAAGACCACAGAAACAAGATGGCGCATGCGCATTCGCGTGGTCGCCGACATGCGCCACAGATGAGTGACAGATTGAGGCCACTTCACTGTGCGTCAGGCATGCACCACTCAACGGGCAGTGGTTCGGTGTCTGACGCACCGCATCGCCTTTTGTCTTGACACAAGCCCAGGGATGCAACGCATTGCAAGTGTAGGAACGCAACACTCACGCCTCCCGGCCTCTCTTCTTTACAGACGACGGCTGGTTGGGATGATCGTGTCCCCGCTGTGCTGGAAGAACAGCGAGTGGGTCGGGTTGACGGTCGGCTGCTCCGCCTCGGAGCTGCTCGGGTCTCTCCGGCGACGCGTGCGCAGAGCCGACTTCCGCCTTTCCGACTTCCGGCTCGAGAGAAGCGCTCACGGTGAGCTTTGTGCGGAGGATGGTGGGCGCGGTCAAGTTCTGCGTTGTTCTGCGAGTGACATGTTTGACAGGAGGTGAAACTCCGTCAAAAGGCGAAAAGTATTTGGGTTCCATTGTGCAGGAATCCCACAGATCCAACGATGAGACCATTTCCGTGACTAATTGTTGACTTTTTCCCGTGACGATGCCCTTTGCGCGCCTCTGATTTGCTCTGATGTTTGATTGGCTTGAGGTTTGCACGGTAGAAGGCAGCGTCTCCGAAACCAATCTGGCAACAAGCGCGCTGCTGGCGGGAGAGGGCACTCTGCGATGGAGCGCCCTTCCACAACCAATCTGGGAACAACTTGACAACGAGATCGCCGCAATGTTCGTTCCAGGCGACGCGGCACAACTCAGCGCGCTGGTCCCGGTGGCAGGGGGCGCGCTGGTCGCATCCCTCCCGGTGGTGATGGTGCAGGTGGGCGCCACGTGGGGCACGGGGATCCTGCTGCGTCGCGGCGTCGTGCTCACGTGTAGTCACGTGGTCAAGTTCGACCGGACCGCCCGAGGTGCGTGGACAGTCGTGCGCTCTGTACGGGCAATTTGTGGTGTCTTTTTCTGTTCTCGTAGCTTTAGTTTCTCTGTACGTTTTGCGATGACTAGGTCTCTTTAGGTGATTTGAGGAGCTTGGTCCGATTTGTGAGCTTTTGGAAAAAGCAAGCGAAATCGGAGCAAGCGAAATCAAATCACCTAGATCTATAGGCAGGGTCTTCCAAAAGTATGTCTACAGCAGTTTCATGGTCAAGATGAGGATTGATTTGGGATCTTTTGGGCTCTTTTGGTTCATTTTGGGTTGGGGATAATGT
>JAAUXT010085524.1_pt1 | contig 13796 bp, 5 predicted proteins | sample 7278171 | NCBI WGS metagenome assembly JAAUXT01 (sample SAMN14350112, study PRJNA611818) | marine sediment metagenome | isolation source: surface marine sediment (1.8m) | place: French Polynesia: Moorea | collected 2018-08 | reverse complement strand
TGAACAGTCGCATCGACGCACTTCGCTTGGTGCAATTCTACAAGGAACGTGCTCATCCGTGACCAATTGTTGATCATGATAATTGTCACTTTGGGTTGATACATCCTCGTACAACACGCGCCACGTGCGCATTTGGGTCAAGTGGGTACGACGCAAAGAAAGTTGAGTCCGAGCGATGAGAAGACATTGAGTGGATCACTGGATCCACCGAGGTCCTCAGCAGAACTGATCAACTGAAGAGCGCGGAGTGGAAATGAATGAGAGCGATACGTGTGCAATCTGAGTTGATTGGCGTTCCCTGTCATTCAGAAATGAAGGCACTGCGCATCAACTTTTTCAATTATTTGTCAAAACAAAGCCTCATGCTTTCGCCATTTTCCTGACTTGACCACGAAAGGTTCGGGACGGACATCATTCCGGACGCGCTGAAAACGCATTTGTCCCCGATCGGGGCGGGTCGCGCCTCGGCGTCATCGCTTTCTCGTGAACACTTCTCAATCATCCGGCCCCGCATAAAGACATAATTTGTTGGCACAATTCTGCGCGCGGAAGCTGTTGTTGAAAGTTGGTCACATTAATTCTCGTTAACCGTTAATAAACACTGAATCACTCGCCAATACATCTTTCTGGCGGACAGAACTCGATCGCACTCACATGTCTGATCACGATCAAATGACAGAGAAACATGCAGATTTGAGCGGATTCGACGTCCCGAGCTGCGTGTCCGAATTCGGTGCGTATCAACACAAGAGCGACGCAGTGCCAACCTTTGGTGTTCGTGAGAAATGACGTCACGCTATGGTATTGAACTGCAGTGTGTTTTTTATCGCTCATTCGATCACCAATTAGGGATTGCCCAGCTTCTGTCCACGCAACAGCGCGCTGCGACCAAGGCTGAGCTTCCCTCGTGCCACTCTTTGAAGCGCGACCTCGACGGGTTTTGCGCACGCGAACTGGGAACCACTCAGGCAGCTGACAATGTGTGCTCCTCACACTTTGTCTCGTAACAACTGGACACTTTGATCCACATCCATCTGCAACCTCAAGAGCTTCCGGAAGTCGATCCTGATCGAGCGGAACCCACTTCGGCCAAAATGTCGCCTTTGTTGAATGTGTTTGTGTCCACCAATTCTCAGTACACATGAACAAGCTGAATGCCGTTTCAGTCAAAAAAGTAAACTTTTCACACAAGCGAAATCTAAAGACCAAGGTGCAAACGTTCCGACGTCGCAAATGAAGATACAAGGTCCAAAATAATCCTCATCTTGACCATCAAACTGCTGTATACATACACAGGAAGACGCTGCCTATAGGTGCTTTGATTTGGCTTGCACCGATTTGGCTCACTTGAGCTCAAATCGCGCAACCCACCTCAAGTCATCTAAAAACTGTCCACACAAACACTGGACAAATTCAACTCCTGTCCTTGTTGCACCACGCCCGCGGCTCAACGGAATGCTGCAGGCACGAAAAGCACTGCTCCCTGTCTGTCTGTCTGTCTGTCTGTCTGTCTGTCTCAGCGCGGCCATGACACTCGTCTTTTCGTGTCAGGCGCTCAGTGACATTCACGCCCTGTTTATACTTCAAACAATGAAGAACTTCCCGAGCGCAGCCCCGATGCGGTTGGGTTTGGATTTGTCCAAACTTGGACCAGGAAAGACCTGCGGACATTTGCTTTTGTTGCCACTTGATCATGTCCCGCGAGACTTGTACGTGTCACGCGTGCTGAAACTCAGACGTGCACCAGAAAAACAACTGAGCATAGTTCACAAAGATGCAACTGAAGAAATTATTCCGATGCCTTGCAGTCTTCGGAAAATGGTTAAAAGTGCCTGCTGCTCGCTCTGGGTCTGTGTTCTCGTCATTCGTGGTTCTTCTGCCCACTAACCCAGTTCTGACAAACTGCGCAGCTGTTTGTGAGAGATGTAGCGTCGGTGGACAGCAGTGTAAGCCTCGCAATCCTGTTGTCGCAAACTGGATTGAGACTTGTTCGCTGAATGGCTCGGAACAAGGCCGAGATTTTGAAGGGATGTTGTCTTGAGAATGGGTACAAGGTCTTCAGCGAGTAGTCAAAGAAGCGAATTTCCAAAGCCAATTCAACTGCTCGAAAACCTTGCACACTTAAGGCAACATCCTCCTACACCCTCTGGGATTGTGCCTATTAACGGTTTTCCCTGTGAAAAGGAGCGGGTTCTGTTCCGTGGATGTCTTTGTGAAAAGGCACAAGAAGCCGGGAAAGAGTATCAAATAATCGAGTCTCGGGATTGCTCATTCTGCGCGCACAATGGCTCTGTTCTCTGAAAACTGCATCAGCGCCGCACACAGGGACGCAAAACCTGCCGCAGCGCGGCGCTGTCGTGACAAGTGGAGAGATTTCAAACTTCCTCCAACCTTCGAGTTCTTAAAATCAATTTGAGTTCTTCAAGCACTTTTGCTGCGCACGTGTTTCGTGGAAAGGATGGGACAGTTTTGCCATCTGCACGAGCGCGTGTTCTCTTCTTCTCTCCAAATTCGAATTGTGCGGCTGCACTCGTACATGTTCTACAAACTGAACTGCACCAGCACGCGCTGCGCTTGTAGCCGGCAATTCCTGTCTTTTTGTTTCTTGAGCGCGTTCCTCGGTGAAGAAAAGTAATTGGCACTCGCAGCTTCAGCGGAATTAGTACGAGGGTCACGCTGCAGAATCCAGCCTGACCTCCCGTCTCTGATTGTGCCTTGTGGGAGTGCGGTCTGTCTGGTTTGTCAAATTTACTGAATTAGGCTTGAACACTGAGGCTTAATTAGTGCGAAGAAACAGGGTCGGTGCGGACAGCTGCCGCTGGGGACACAGCGAGCACGAGAGCGCAGCACAGACATGGTCGGCAGAGTTGTAGACACAGCGCTCAGTGACACAAGTGAAAACCTGTTCCCAAATTGACGGCCATTCAGAACTTGGGAGTGAAAACAATCGCCTGGTTTGTTCTTTGACAATCGTTTGTTCTCTGCTGGAAATCCAAGACGAAGCGCTGCCTCACTCGTCCGAGTTCGGCGCAAAACGCGCGTGAGGCGCCTCAGTGACGCGCGAATCCGTCACGTTCCGATCGATGCAAGCAAACACGACTGGTTCGTGTAGAAACGTTGCAAAGATTTATTTTCCTGCAATGTAAATTCTATGTACAAAGTTTACAATGATTCCAGCAACGCAATCACACAGCATTCGTACTCGAATCGGTGAACAGACGCAAAATATTTTCACATCTTGGTTCGTACAATGATCATTCAAGTTGAGAAACCCTTGGACTGAGAAATGTGCACAACGCGGGTTCGTTAGAAATTGCACAAGAATCAGAATTGCTGACAAACTAACTATTCACGAAAATTCCATTTGTTTGCAACCAGACAGCATGATCAAAAAACGAGTTTCCATCAAGGTGACGACTTGCTCTTCGCAAGCAACTGAAAAAGCACCAACTGTGTGATGAGTGGGTAAATTCACAAAGACCTTCGACGAGAGCTCCATTGAAGTGGCTGTGGCCTCCCAACATTCAGATTGAGCCGACAACTACTGGGCAGATTCAGCGGACCGCACGCTGCACGCTTCACGCTGCACGCCTCACGCGACGCGCCTCGGTCGACGTGGTCCGGGTGGAGCGGAAGCCGCTCGGCTCTCGGCTGCGCTGCGGCAGGGGGCGACACCGCCCCGCGCACAGCCGACAAACACAACTCACACGGTATTGCTCTCGGAAAACATTTTCAGTCAGCATTTGCTGACCAGAGAACAGCTCCCATGGCCCAAAATGGATCGGTTCCTTATTTGGGTTCAGTTCCTCACTTTTCCGCCGGTAATGTTGAGAAATTGATTTAGCTCACTCCACAGGTCGATCTGCGTGTTGCTTGAGGCTCCAATAAAAGACTCGAGGAAAGGAAGCTTAACAAGTGACACATAAATAAGCGAGCGGCCAATAAAGGTGCTCCCCTCTCGAGCGCCGCAGTGCGCGCTCCACGCGGTGTCCACTCACACGAGTTTCTGAGGTCGCAGACTTCACCGTTTCACGTCGCTACGTTGCCCACGTCCATTGCGTGTTTACGATAATTCACGGTGCGTTCTGAGTGGAGAAGCAGCTTGGTTCCACGTATATTGCACGCAAATCACCAGAGAAGACGTGGCCTTCATCGAGCGCAGATCCCCATCTCTAACTGCACGTGGAGAGTGGAGAGGCCAGGGAAAACACTCTCCTGCAACAACAGCAGCGCCGGCAAACCAAAGCGCAGTTTTGACTGCGCCGCGTCAACACCAAACAAAGTCAACAAAGGATGCATTTTCCTGAAAGCCCCCCCCCCCCGCTGGTCCCGCCCTGCCCCAGACCCTTGCACCCTTCGTGCAGTACACGAACAGAAATGCACACACACCCCAGCCACACTCGTGGCCTGTGCTACACCATGGTCTGTTGGGTCAGAGCCTCCTTGTCGTCCCTGAAGCTGGACCTGGCGCCCGCGTCCTGCCCTGGGCCGTCCGCCTCCACCATGTAGCTGCCCGACGTGGTGCTGGCGCAGGTGCCGTCATCGGACAGAACCGACTCGCTGCCCCAGTCGCTGTTGGCCTTCACCCCGCCGTAGCGAACCGCGTGGTCGTAAAGTCCTTTCGAGGGATGCACTTTGTTGGAATTGTTATTAGCACCTGGTACCATTTTGGGGGACCTGCATTTGTTGTCCATGGGGGTGTTGGACGTGGGAGAGGGGAGGGAGTTGGGAGCAGCCTGGAGGGAAGAAGAAAACGCTTGTTTGTGACTAGGAGACAACGTTCTGCTCGTGTAGCTGCTGTTTCTGTTGGGTCCAGGGTGGCCCTGGGTATAGTAAGGCTGGGAGGTGATGTTCAGGGACTGGGAACTTCCCGGCTGCTTGTCTATGTTCCCGTGATACGGCCCCTGAAACGTGTTAGGCACGGGGATGTGTTGTCTGTTGTTCTCCATCGGGCCACCTTGAATCCCACTGTCCAGGGACCCGGATTTCTGAGGCAACGTTCTGGATCCGTCCAGGGACCTCCTGTTCGTGGTCGCAAACTTGAGAATCCCAGTCCTGGCTGGTGCCGCCGCAGCGCCCCCACCCGTCGCCGCCGGCGCCCTGTGGTTGGTCAGCCTGGCCGTGTCGGGCCACGTGACCGAGTCGCTGGCGCTGCCGGCGCTGTCGGCGGAATGCTGGTGCTGGATGCGGCGGTGCGGGTTGTGCGAGTGCACGCAGTCGACGCTGGGCACGGGGATGTAGGACGTGTTGTACGCGGGCGGCGGCTTGACGCCGTGAATCGTCGGGTTCGCCGTCTTGTCGTGCAGACAGAAGTTCTTCATGCCCGGGGCCGTTCCGAACGACGACGACTTGGGCAGCGTGTTCAACCTGCAACAGGAAGCAGCGCATTGAAGCGCCTCGTGTCATCTCGCCTGAACGTCTCGTGTGAGTTCGAAACTTCATTTCTCAGCACGATGTCGGTTAATGTGGCCGAGATGCGTTCAACTGGCTCAGATACTCGACACCGATGACCGACTTTCGGCCGCTGCGCGCGTCGAGCTGCGGGACTCGGACGGAGCTGGCTTACCTGCGGCCCATGGCGCTCTCGCTCGGCCGGTAGTGGTTGCCGAGGCCCCGCTGGCCGTGGTCGCCACCCGATCGCTGCGCGGCGCCTGCGGGGAGGATCAGAGAACGGTCAACAGAGGCGCCGGGCGCGCTGCGCTCTCAACGTGCCGACCCAGGTCACCCGCTCTCACGTCGTCGTGCATTTTTGGTACACACACGTTTGACTAATCTTGGATCAAAGTCAGATTTCCATTCCCAGTTGTGACCAACCAAACAAACTTTTGCAAGCAACGAAAAGGAGGAGACGTTTTTGTGTGCCGGCAGAGGACAACTTCGCTTCGTTCAGAGTTCTGACCTCGCCTCCACTCAACCCATTTTTGTTTGACAACAATGAAGGCTCTTTCCTCAGCTGGATAACACGATGCCTCCGAGAAACAAGAGGTAAATGGCAGCGCGTTGTGTGCTGAAGGCCCGCAGCGCGAGCTCTGTACACACCCGGTCACACAGGGAGAAGAGCGGCGCCTCCCTGACTTGCGCTGCAAATTTGTTGTCACACAACTCAGCAATTTCTGTTTTCAAGAATTCTGAATCACATCACACAACCTGAAGGCAAACTTCCAACTCACTGCCGGTCTGTTGGTGTGCGATATTTGATCGACTGTGTGTCCGTGCACACAAGAAATGACTGGAAGCAAAGCTCTGCGTGGAATGCTCCCACGATGGCGAGGAGCTGGTTTGGCGCAGCTGCTCCAGGAGAGTCGCCTCCAAACAGGTCGTGCGACCAAATCGACCTCCTGTTCACGAGGATTTGCTGCACCCGGTGCCACTCAGTGCCATGTCATTCGTAAGCGTCTTTCCGACTGTTGTTCGAAAGGAATCAATCACACGCGACGCCATAAACGCTTTCCACGCCGGGCCCCCGCCCTGCCCCGGGTCTCGCCCAACCGCGGACCGCAAGGCCAATCTCGTGTATGGGAGCTGAGGCGCATTCGGCGCCAGACATTTCAGCGATCTGAGAGATGCAAGCCATCAACGAGTCAGCACTGCTGAGCAGAGACACCGACACACGCGGAGCCGTTACAACTCTGAAGGCTTCAGATTGCATGGCAGTTTTTGCACGGCAGATTTATGTTCTTGGAATCCAAGGCTGGAGGCAAACCTTCACAGCTTGTGCTGAAAAGATTTCGTTTTTATCAGAAGCCTCCGCCTGCAGTCTCAAAACTCGGAGAACACAGAGCGACGCTCTTCAACGCGCCGCCTCAGACTCGTCGGCTCCGCTCCGGCTGCGCACGTTTTGCGTGGCGCGCGGCGGTCCCTGACATGGCGCCATCTGGACGCGTCGTGCGCTGCTTCAGCGCCGTCACGTGGGACTCGTGGTCAACTGAAGGGCAACACGAGGCCCTCATGACATGTTGCTGCATTGCCAACTACAAAGCGCTTTGATCCAGTCGAACTCAAGGAACACACACGAACTGATTTGAGACATTTGCCCCAACTGCAATGTACACAAACTGACAAGCTTATGGCTTTTGTTCCAGTGTAGAGTCTGTACGAGTGCGCAACGTGGGTACACCAAAACCAGCAGTGGCCTGCACGGTACTGAAGGGAACTGAACACAACCTTCTCTGCAGCCATCTTGACAAAACTACCCAAGTTGACTTCCAAAGCAGCTTGAGTCTTGAGTGTTTGGTCTGCAAATACGCGATACCCTTGACCTGGAACGCTGGGGGAACCTGGAGGACCGATAACCGAAGGATTCGCATTGTCATCTCGTTCCCTATCAGTTCCCAGAAATGTCCACCCAACCAACCTCGACTCTCCCCCCGCGATGGGGGCTCCACGCAACAGCCGAGTGAAGTCGTAGTGATACGGTTTGTGGCCTCGCACCTTTGTGTTCGTCGTTGTTGAGTTTGGGGTCGAGTGGGCTGGGGCGCGTGTCGCCCTCCTCGCTGGGGCCGCGCCCGCTGTCCGTGAACGACCCCGTCTCCGAGTCCTTGTCGCGCCCGAACATCTGCAGCATCTCGTGCATCTGCGAGAAACAAGAGACGTCGATTACTCAAAAGGCCAGGAATGTCGCCAGTTGCAGGGGGAAGGATCGCAGGTGCTGCTCCCGAGCCGCGCAGACCCCGAGTTGAGACACCCGTCGCAGCAGACACGCTCAACTACAAACCTGCTTTCTGCGAAAAGTCGCCAACATCACACTGGTGATCACATTGGTATCTTTCCAGCATGCACAATGTGCACAGTCAAGTGATGGTCGTTGGCAAGAACACGGTCGTCTCCAAGGCACGTGTGAGTACCAACACAACAAAAATGGGCCTGTTGCTTCGTTTTGTTTCGGCAAGGGCCGTGAGACCAAATCTTGTGTGGACAGAACCCTGGACCTTACCGCAAGCAAAAGACTGAATGGAAAACGCGCTCTTCCAAGTGAGCTGCAGCTTTCCCAGCAGCGAAGCGAAGAACAGCAGGAGAAAACAGGAGTTGATAGATTGGAAAATTGTGCATTCCATTACAAGGTGAACAGCGGTTGACCCGGAATGTGGATTTACAGAAATGGGGCGACCCGGCCACAGCGCTGCTGCTGCACTGAAGGCGTCCGAAGGGACCTTCTTATCCTAATGTAGTGTTCACTCAGGAAATTTGTCTCCTGCTTGCTGGAATGACTGTGGCAGAATTAAGCACATTGGAATCCTGGCTTTGAGTGTTTCTTCGCTCTTTTCGCAGAAGCGTCTCGAGCGCGGAGGGTCCGCCCCGCCCCGCCCCGCGCCGCGCTGCGAGTCGAGTACTCGAGACGCCCCGCCGCTCTCATCCACTCAGCGCCGCAAGTGGATTAAACCTATCGAGCCGTTTATGGGGGCCGAATCTTGACACGATCGTCGTCTCAATTGCCTTTCCGCCCCTCCCTCCTCCTGAGCGTCGCGGATAAATATATTGGGCGATAAGGTGTCGGGTGGACGCTGCAGCACGCCTCGCTGTGGCGCTCAAAGCGCGACAGATGTTGCTGGAGAGGTCCCCCCTCCCCAACAAGAAGGAAAACCAGCACCACTCGTTTCTGGGGTGTTGTTCGAACTTACTTCAAGTTCCATTTCAGTGAGAGGCGCGATGGGTGATGAGCGGGTGATGCAGGTGGCGGGTGGGGGCGGCGGGGGCGGGACGGGCAGCGCGGCCCCGGCGCCGCCGCCCGCCGCCGCCCCGCGGTGGTGGTGGTGGTGCGGCGGCACGTGGTTCCAGGCCCCGGGCTGGTCGTGCCACAGCGGCCCCAGCTTGTCGTCTTCCTGCAGACCGTCCGTGCTCGCGCTGTCAGAGTTGCTCAGCGGCGTGCTGTGCGCCCGCGGATTCTGAAGACGAGTTGAAGGAAGAGCATCAACATTTATTTGTCAAAAATCATGACTCTGGAAGGAAGCTAAAATCTTTGTAAAACTCCACTCTGTGTGTGCGTGTGTGTGTGTATGTGTGTACGTGTGTGTGCAGAGAGCTGCATGAATCATGAATTGCACACCTCCAGTACACAAAAATGAGCAAACATTCTTCTTTGCTTGATGTTGCCAAATTTTCCTTGAAATTGCTAACTTTCCTGAGCTTTCGCTCTTTTGACCACTCAGTGTGCACTGTTTGCCTGGATAATATGAGGGGCCTCGAATTATCCGGAAATGACGTGTGTTCAAGACAATTTCGAGACTCGAGACTTTGGTTGGGTTTCCTCCAGACGGTTTGTTGTTTCGAACAATTCATGTTCACTTCCTACGCAAATCATGCACATGTACGGTCGCGCTTTGCGATCTCTTGTTCTGAAGCTCTTGGAGCTTCCACGAAGCTGCACAGCTTTCATGGCTCGGTTTTGACTCCACAACATGTAAGACATCAAACAAATTGGAATGTCAAACAAAGTCTGGGTTGAGGTGATGATCCAAATGGATTTTGACTCCAGAGCCGACTTGGCGTCGCGGCAGTGGAAGAACCCGCGACAGGCATTTCTCAGTGACACTCGCGGAAATCTGGTTGTCATTCGTTCCACCATAAACACGAACGAAACACGGGAAGAGGCCACAGCGCTTGTTTGCCCTTGAAGATTGCACAGGTGGAGCACCCGAGCACTCCGCCTCCACTGAGGGAGCGCGCAACTCACCTGGATCAGGTCGGAGGGCACGTGGCTGGGCCACGACGCGTGCAGCGGGTCGTCCGTGCTCGACTCCGTCGTGTGCGTCGCGTCCCCGTCCATGAGAAACTTGACCTCCTTCTTGGGTCGGTCCGCCGCGGCAGCAGACTTGCCGCACTGGCCATTCTGCTGCACGGGTTTCTGCGGGCCCAGGTCGGTCATGACGGCGGCGCCGCCCACGCCGCCCCCGCTGAGCCCGCCGCCCACGTGGCCCACGTGGCCCGGGCTGCAGCAGTCGGAGCACTTGGAGGCGGTGGAGGACTCCTCGGGCTCCACCGTGTTGTCGTGGTGCGTGCCCGCCGTGTACTGCTGCTTCTTCTGCTTGTTCTTATCACATCTCTTGACAGTAAAGATAATGATGACAACCACGATGATAAGCACAACTAAAGATCCCACTGCACAGATGATGATGAGCTCTGTGGGGCTGAGGTAGACGAGCGACGACTTGTGCGAGCTCGCCTTGCCGAAGCCGGCGCTCAGGATGATGGTGACCTCCTCGCGGCTCGTCCGGGGCGGGCTCCCGTGGTCGCTCACGATCACCCACATCCTGCACGGTTTGTACTCCACCTCGCTCAGCTTGCCTTCCACCGTGATGTAGCCGTTACGAGCGTCTATCTTGAAGGTTTTGTTGTCGTTTGCAAGAGAGAAGGAGATCTGGCTGTTGCTGCCGAAGTCGGGGTCGTGCGCCTTGGCCTGCGCGATGACCCTGCCCTTGGGCAGCGTGACGGGCACCTGGAGGGTGTTGTTGTACGAGTTGGGGTAGTCCAGCACGGGGTCGTTGTCATTCTGATCTCCGACTGTGACGGTCACATTGACGGTGGTCGTCATGCCCTGGTAGCCGTCGTTGCTCGCGACAACCTTCAAGTGAAACTCGGGGTTCTTCTCCCTGTCGAGCTCGACTTTGGTCCTGATGGTCCCTGTCAAGGCATCGATCTTGAACGCGTCCTTCGCTGCTCGAGGAGAGGCGGGGCTGATTGTATAGGTCACGTCATTGAAGGGGTACGAGTCCTTATCCGTGGCGGTGACCTGCCCCACAGGCTCCTCACTCGGCTGGTTCTCGAGCACACTGAACACGTAGGAAGCCTCCGTGAAGACCGGAGGCTCGTCGTTCGTGTCAATGATGCTCAGACTCAAGGTGGCCGTTGCTGTCCGCGAAGGCGTGCCCTGATCGTAGGCTATCAGCCGGAAGGAGTACTCCTTCTCCTTCTCGTAGTCGAAGGCCACCTTGGCCGTGACGAGTCCGTTGATGGGGTCCACGTAGACGAGCTTCTTGTCCTCATCGTTGGTCAACTCGTACTTGATGGCGGCGTTTCCGTCCGAGTCTCCGTCCGTCGCGTTCACCCGCGCAATGAACGCCTGTTTGTCGTTGTTTTCCAGGAGCCGCGCTGAGTACAAGTTCTTCCAGAACTGGGGCTGGTGGTCGTTTTCGTCGATGATGAAGATGGGCACGACTTCCTCGGACTGCTGGGGCGGCTGTCCCTTGTCCCGGCAGATGACGGACACCTCGTAGCTGCCCCGCACCTCCCGGTCAAACACGACCCGCGTCACGATCTTGTACTCGTTGGCTGCCGAGCTCATCTGCTCCAGCTGGAAGTACGGGTTCTGCATGGAGCACGTCACCTCGCCCATCCTGCCCCCGTCCGGGTCCGAGACGGACACGTGCACCACGAAGGTTCCGATCTCCGAGTTCTCGACGACGCGCGCGAACTCCTGGTCTTCACGCAGGAAGTTGAGCGTGATAAGCGGCGCGTGGTCGTTCACGTCTCGCACCTTGACCACGACGCGCGCGAAGGCGACGCCCGAGTTCTGGCCCTGGTCCCGCGCCACGACGCTCAGGTAGTACAGGTCCCCCTCCTCGTAGTCCACCACTCGACTGAGGTAGATCTCCCCGGTGAGGCTGTCGATCTCGAACAGGTCAGCGTACTTGTTGAGCGTGTCCTCAGCGAACTCGTAGCGGATCTCGCCGTTGGGTCCGGAGTCCGGGTCCGTGGCGTGCACCTGCACGATGGTCGTGTGCGACGCCGTGTTCTCAGGAATCACGATTTCGTACGTGTCGTTCGTGAACCTCGGGTTGTTGTCGTTAGCGTCCGTCACGGTGATCTTGATGGACATGGTGCCCGACTGGGCAGGGGTTCCGCCGTCCGACGCCACGACGCGCATCGCGTACGACTCCTGCTTCTCCCGGTCCAGACTCTGCAGCAGCAACAAGCGCAGGTCCTCGATGACCCCGTCGCTGCCGTTCGTCACTCGCAGCGAGAACTTGGTTCTGTCTCCGTAGAGGCGGTAGCGCTGCACGCCGTACGCGCCGCTGTCCGGGTCCTCGGCGATGGGCAGCACGAAGGCAGCTCCGGGGGAAGTCGTTTCAGGGATCGACTTTGAAAACACGTCTTGGGGGAAGTTGGGTCTGTGATCATTCCTGTCCGTGATATGTATGATTACCTTGATCACTTGGAAGAATTGAGCGGGCGACACGACAACATTCATGTTCACTTTGCACTCGGGGGAGCTGAAGCAGATTTGCTCTCGGTCTATGCTGCGCGTGGTTTTGACGATCCCTCCGATGGTGTCCACTGCAAAGTACTGGAGGTTCGGTTCCCCTTGAGCGTCACTGATGCTGAAGCGCATTTGGTCCAGCTGGTCCTGGGTGTACTGGGTGTCCAGACTCAGGTCCTGCACCAGGTTCCCAACCACAGTGTCACTGGGCAGCTCCTCGCTCACGTAGTACTGCAGGGGCACGTTCGCCTGGGACTCAACCCCACCGGGTAACATCCCCAGCAGCAGCAACAAGAACAAAACTTTCTGCATGTGCACCCACACGTACTTCAACTTGCACCAGGTTCTCCACAGCCGGTCTCTCAGAGTCACGTCCGTCTTCCTTCTGAAGCAGCCCGGCCTCGCTTCACTGCAAGTCAGCCTTGGCCTCACATCGCAACTGCACCGGTGCGCACCGAACGCATTGTAACCGTGCGTTGCTTTGAAACAGCAGTCGGCTCCACGTGAAGCAGCCACGACACACCCAACACCACGGTGGCTCTCTTCTTCACACGCAGCATGTTCGCAGCGTGGTTCAGTTCCCGCTGCAGCACAGTGGCATTTGTCGGGCTCTGCGCCGGGCCCGGAGCGCCCAGGTGCGCACGGTGTCGCCATCACTGCGCGGTGCGCGGGTCCATTAGTGCTCGAGCCGCGCCCGACGTGCGCCGCCGCGCTGCGCCGTCCCGGCGGAGCCACATTTCCATGTCCATGTTGTTTTGATGCACAAATCCGTGTTACGCAGAACTGAAGGCAGCGGACGACGCTATAACTTCGCTCCTCTCGCACTCCGCTTGGTGAGGAAATGTGCACATGTCCAACAGCGCTTCCCCGCAAACGGCAAGTTTTTGCGAAGGAGTTGGTGCCTCGAATACGTCGCTGCACGAATACGTGCTGCGGCCGCTGCTGCTCCCGCCGTCAGCGGGTCAGACTCGTTGCGCCGGCCCCGCCAAGCGTATCTGCGCCCGACCACCCTGCCTCACGTCCGACGCACATTTCCTGCAAAGACAAGCGAAGAGCAATTGGTCAATGCAAATATCCTGCGGCCATCCGCCGTCTGCGCGGGCTGCAGATTTTGAGCGCCCGGGACGAGGCCGGTCGGGTCTCCACCGTTTCGCTGAGTGATGCTTCGCCCCACTGGGACGCTGATTCCTACCTGTTTTGAACACTATTTCACTTCTCTGCGAATCGCCTGTGTCGTGCTGTTCCTGGCCTCATCATGCATTCACATCGCACAAAAACCATCCTTGTTTGCAATTCTACAAGGACTGAAATGAATATGAAATTTCATCCTGTTTCTGGCCCATTCCTAACAATGAGTTATTGAGTGAAAACTGCAGAGCTTGGATTGCGCACAAATGATCATCACTTTCTAGGAAAATCTTTAAATGAGGGGCTGGAAGACAGCAAAATTGTAGAGTTGAAAATTGAAATTATTGATGGTCGCGCGTAGCCGTCCATCTAGGTCCCGCTGTTGGCTTAAAAACCCTTAGCATTCATGTGTGCGTCTGTCCACACTTTGGAATGTAACCTCCCACCCTACCAGACCCCCCCCACCCACCCTACC
>JAAUXT010072212.1_pt1 | contig 13796 bp, 14 predicted proteins | sample 7278171 | NCBI WGS metagenome assembly JAAUXT01 (sample SAMN14350112, study PRJNA611818) | marine sediment metagenome | isolation source: surface marine sediment (1.8m) | place: French Polynesia: Moorea | collected 2018-08 | reverse complement strand
CCGGGCGAATATCCTCCGGTACCCGTTGCCCGTTACTCAGATAGGCGGCCGGCAGCCTGTGCTGTATCAGAACCGACAGAATGCTCCCCAGGCTGGTTGCTTCGTCGAGCTTGGTGACAATGCAGCCGTCCAGGCGGGCGCCCCGGAAGGCTCGCACCGTTTCCTCCAGATTCATGACCTGGCTGGTGGCGGCAATCACCAGGTAGCAGTGCACAAGCTGGGAGCCCCCATGCAACATGGCGAGCTGCTCCGACAGCCGGATGTCCCGCTGGCTCATGCCTGCGGTGTCCACGAGGACCAGACGCTTGTCTGAGAGCTGCGCCAACGTGCGTTCCAGATCGTCCCGATCCGCGGTGACGCGCACCCGCACGCCCATAATGCGCGCATAGGTGCGCAACTGCTCCACCGCGCCCACCCGGTAGCTGTCCGTCGTCAGCAGGGCCACGCTGCCTGCTCCGTGCCGCAACGCAAAGCGGGCCGCGAGCTTTGCCGCCGTAGTGGTCTTGCCGACACCGGTGGGGCCCACCAGGGCGATCACGCCGCCTTTGCTGAGAATATTGTCTTCGGTCACCGGGAGGCGATGGCCGAGAATCCCCAGGGCATTCCGCCAGGCCGATTCCGGGTCTTTGCTCTCGGGAACCTGTTCTGCAATCTGGCGTGCAACGCCTGCGCTTAGCTCCAGCTCCAGAAGCCGGCGCACCAGCGCGGCGCGCTGGGGGGAGCGGCGGCCCAGATCTCCCCAGGCCAGGCCGGAGAGCTGCTTCTCCAGCAGGTCGCGCAGACTGTTGAGCTCGTTGCGCATGCTCGCCAGGGCCGGGTCTTCGGACCAAAGCCCGCCGGTCGAGGGATCCGCTGGAGACACCTGGGATTCAGAGCGGGGGACCAGGCCGTCCTGGGAAGGCAGGTGCGAGAACGCCGCCTCGTCGAAGTCGACGGCGGCGACAATCTCCACGCCACCGTCAACCTTGCGATTGGAGAGAATGACTGCATCAGGGCCTTGAGCTTCCCTGACCTTGCGAATGGCCTGGCGCATATCCTCGGCGAAGTAGCGCTTGATTTGCATCTCGCTGTGTCCTCGCAGCCTCCACCGTGCCTACGCCTGGGCGACGGCTCCAGATTCCCCCCCGCCCACCACGGCAACTATCTTCACCTGCCGGTCGTCGGGCAGCTCGCTGTAGGCGAGCACCCTCAGAGCGGGCGCCACGTGGCGGGCAAACTTGGCAAGCATCGGTCTGATGGCCTGCGCAACCAGGAGGATGGCGGGCTTTCCGGTCGCCTCCTGTCGCTGCACGGCCTGGACCAGGGAGCCCTGCAGACTCTGCGCCAGTCCGGGCTCCAGTCCGATGCCGCCCTCCGTGGCGGACTCCAACGATTGCTGCAAAAGCTGTTCCAGGTTTGGATTGACGGCGATGACCTCCATCTCATCATCTAAGCCACTGATATTTTGAATAATGAAGCGGCCCAGCGCTTCCCGGACTGCCGCGGTTAAGGCGCCGGGTTCTTGACTCTTCAGTGCATTTTCCGCCAGTGTTTCGGCGATTGTTCTGACGTCGCGTATTGGCACGCGCTCCTCCAGAAGATTCTGCAGCACTTTCACGAGCGTCCCGAGGGGAAGGGTTTTCGGTACCAGATCCTCCACCAGCTTGGGCGCCGTCTCCGCCAGTCGATCCAGCAACTGCTGAGCCTCCTCATAGCCCAGCAACTCGTGGGCTTGGTCTTGAAGGACCTGGTTCAAGTGAGTTGCAATCACCGTGCTCGCGTCCACTACCGTGTAACCGTAAGTCTGGGCCTGGTCTCGCTGATCGGGCTCGATCCAGAGCGCTTCCAGGCCGAACACGGGATCCCTGGCGGGCTGAGCCTCGAGATGACCGAATACCTGGCCGGGATTGATGGCCATCTCGCGCTCGGGGAGGACCTCTGCCTGCCCGACAGCGACCCCCATGACCGTGATTCGATAACTGTTGGGCGCCAGATCCAGGTTATCCCGGATGTGCACCGGTGGAATGAGGAATCCGAGTTCCTGGGAAAGCTTCTTGCGGACACCCTTGATCCGCGCCATCAGCTGTCCCCCCTGGCTCTTGTCCACCATGGGAATGAGCCGGTAGCCGATCTCCAGACCCAAGGCATCCACCGGCGATACATCATCCCAGCTCAAGTCGCGGGTCGCTGGCTCAGGAGCGGGAGCCTGGTCGGCTTGTGCCGCCTCCTCCGTCAGTTGCTGGCGCCGAGCCAGGTGCCACGCCCCGGCCGCCGCGACGCCGGCCAGGGCCAGAAAGGCCAGATTCGGCATGCCCGGCACCAGCCCGATGGCACCGATCACTCCGGCGGTCACGGCGAGACCTCGCGGCTTCTGAAAAAGCTGCGCTAGGATCTGCTGCCCCATGTCCTGGGAGGACGAGACCCGAGTGACCATCATGGCAGCCGAGGAAGACAGCACCAGGGACGGAATCTGCGCCACCAGGCCGTCACCGATAGTCAGCAGCGCATAGTTGTGCATGGCCGCCGAAAAACTCAGACCATGCTGCATCGTGCCGACCGCCAGCCCCCCTATAATGTTGATCATCAGAATCAAGATGCCGGCGATGGCGTCGCCGCGCACGAACTTGCTGGCGCCGTCCATGGCGCCGTAGAAATCCGCTTCTTGAGCCACCTCCGTGCGCCGGTCCCGTGCCTCATCCTGAGAAATAATGCCTGCGTTAAGGTCCGCGTCGATGGCCATCTGCTTGCCCGGCATGGCATCCAGGGTGAAGCGGGCACTGACCTCCGAAATTCGCCCGGCACCTTTGGTGACGACAACGAAGTTGATGATGATCAGGATCACGAAAACGACAAAGCCCACAGCGTAGTTGCCGCCGACCACGAATTCGCCGAAAGCCTCGATGACCCGCCCCGCCGCGTCCGTGCCGGTATGGCCGTTGAGCAGAACCACGCGGGTGGACGCCACGTTCAAGGCGAGTCGGAGCAGCGTTGCGAGCAGAATGACCGTAGGAAAGGCGGCGAAATCCAACGGTCGCTCTGCGTAAACCGCTGCCAGCAGCACCAGCAGCGCCAGCGATATGTTGAACGTAAACAGCACGTCCAACATGGTCGGCGGCAGCGGAATGACCATCATGCAAAGCATGATGAGCAGCAGAAGGGGTGCGCCGAGGCCGTTGCGAATCAAGTGGCGCAGGACGTCCATGATGTTGGTAGGCTGCATAACGGTCTGTGATACCCCTCAGTGGCAACCGGGCCGCGCCCTGTTCACGGGCCGCGTCGCAGATCGTCAGGGATGGGAAGCTCCGCGGGCATGCGCGGCGCCGCGCCGCCCTCCACCCGGTAACGCCGCAGCGGGTAGACAAAGGCCACCACTTGAGCGACCGCGACGTAGAGGCCCGCAGGGATTTCCTGATCCAGCTTGGTGGAGTAATACACTGCGCGTGCCAGTGGCGGAGCCGATACCCGGGGCACGTGGTGACGGCTGCCGATTTCCCGGATCCGCAGCGCCATGAGGTCGGCGCCCTTGGCCACGACTCTCGGTGCGGCCATGCTCTCGGGGTCATAGCGCAGGGCCACGGCAAAGTGGGTCGGGTTCGTCACAATGACGTCCGCTTTTGGCACTTCTTCCATCATGCGCCGCTGCGCAATCTCCCGCTGCAGATTACGTATGCGCGAGCGAACTTCGGGCTTGCCCTCCGTCTCTTTGAACTCTTCCTTCACTTCCTGGCGCGTCATTCGCAGCTGGCGACTGTGCTGCCAGAGTTGGAACGGCACGTCCACCGCGGCAATCATGACCAGGGCGGCGCAGAGCGCCAGGAAGGAATAGGCGACCAGGGTGGCCGCGGCGCCCAGTGATGCAGACAATGGCTGCCTGCCCAGAGCGATCAGTGCGTCAAGCTGTGACCAGATGAACAGGATCGAGATACCGGCCACGAGTAGAAACTTGGCCAGGGCCTTGACCAGCTCCATCAAGCCGCGCACGCCGAACACGCGCTGCAGTCCCTTGACGGGATCCAGCTTCTCCCACTTCAGGGCCAGAGCGCTGGTCGCGAAGGACCAGCCGCCAAGGCCCATCGGCACGATCAGGGCCGCTACCAGCACCATCAGCAGGAACGGGAAGATGGCTTGAATCCCGCTCACAAGCGCCTCTTCCAGCATGAGGCTCAGCATGGCCGTGTCCGTCGTCTGCCCGGGTGCCAGGCTGAATCCCCAGCGCATCAGGGCCAGCAGGTCCTCCAGCATGGCAGGGCCCAGGAACAGTAGCCCGGCTGCCCCCACCAACAGCACCCCCATGGTGTTGAGCTCCCGGGAACGGGGTACCTGCCCTCGCTCGCGCGCCTGTTGGAGCTTTCTGGGGGTAGGCTGTTCGGTTCTTTCCTGGCTGTCGTTGCGCTCCGCCATCAGGAACTGCTCCCCAGCAATGCTCTAAGGTAGGCGATGGCGTCGGAGAACAGCTGTTCGAACTGCGCCGAAATGCCGGGCAGCGTCACCAGCATGAGCGAGAAGCCGATGATCATGGTGATGGGAAAACCCACGGCAAAGATATTCAGCTGGGGCGCGGCGCGGGTCATGACGCCGAACGCAAGATTCACGATCAACAGTGCTGCAACCACCGGCAGCGCAAACAGCACCGCTGCGGAGAATATCCACCCTCCCTGAAGCACCAGACTCCAGAAACCGTCGCGCCCCATGCCGTGCACGCCCACAGGGATGATCTCGAAGCTCTCCGCCAGCACTTCGATACAGAGAAGATGGCCGTTCAGAGCCAGGAAGGCCAAGGTTGCCAGCACCAGGTAGAACTGGCTGAGCATGGGCACCTGAACGCCGCTGTTAGGGTCGACCAGCGAGGCGAAATGCAGCGCCATGAGCTGGGCGACAATCTGTCCCGCCAGCTCGAAGACCGTAAAGACCAGACGCAGCGCAAGGCCCATGAGCACCCCGATGAGGACCTGCTGCAGAGTGATCAGGAGCCCCTCGGCCGAGAACGGAGCGACTGAAGGAGTAGCGGTTATGGTGGGGGCGACGACTATGGTGAGCGCCGCGGCCAGTCCCAGGCGGACTCGAACCGGCACGTACCGGGCGGAGAACAACGGCGTGACGGCGAGCATGGCGCCGATGCGAAAGAACGGCCACAGCCAGCTCGTGGCCCATGCCGCTACTTCCGTGCTCGTCCAGACCATCGGCCGTGGTCATCCGCGAACGCGGTACTTGTGCCGCAACCCGAACGCACCGGGTAGAGGGCACCGAGAAGGACTGGCGTTTACTCTCGTCATCTCCGCTATCCGATCAGAAAGGGAATGTTCTCCATCAGCCGTCGGGTGTAGTCGGTGAGCAGCGCCAGCATCCAGGGTCCCGCAAGAAGCACTACCAGGAGGGTGGCGATCAGCTTCGGGATGAAGCTCAGGGTCATCTCGTTGATCTGGGTTGCTGCCTGGAACATGCTGATGAGCAGACCCACCGCCAGCGCTGGAATCAGCAGCACGAGGATCAGCACGATGGTCAGCTCCAGCGCGTGTTGGCCGGTGCTCAGTACGGTCTCGGGAGTCATGGGGCGTGCACCTCGCGTCGCCGGCCTTCAGGCATAGAAGCTGGCCGCCAGGGTGCCTACCACCAACGCCCATCCGTCTACCAGCACGAACAGCATGATTTTGAACGGGAACGAGATTATCAGCGGCGACAGCATCATCATGCCCATGGACATGAGCACACTGGCAACCACCAGGTCGATCACCAGAAACGGGAGGAACATCAGAAACCCGATCTGAAAGGCCGTTTTCAGCTCACTGGTGACGAAAGCCGGAACAAGGATGGAGAACGGCACGGTCTCGGGGGTTCCGATGTCCTGGCGGTCGCCTATCTCTGCAAACAGGGCCAGGTCGGTCTCTCGGGTCTGGGCCAGCATGAAGGCTCTGAGAGGTCCCTGCGCACTGTACACGGCCTCCTGAAACGTGGCCTCTTCGCTCAGGTAAGGCTGAAGGGCATCGGTGTTCAGCTGTTCGAAGACCGGCGTCATGACGAAGAAGGTTAGGAATAGAGCCAGGCCGATGAGTATCTGGCTGGATGGCGTCTGCGCGGTACCCAGCGCCTGGCGCAGTATGGCGAGCACGATGATGATGCGTGTGAAGGAGGTCATCATGATGAGCGCCGCCGGCAGCAGGCTCAGCATCGTCATGAGCAGCAGCACCTGCATGCTCACGCTGTAGGTTTGCTCGCCCTCGCTGCCGGTGGTGACCGAGACTGCCGGCAATCCGGGGACGGCCTCGGCACACACGGGCAGCATCAGCAGGAGGCCTGCCACCACCCAGCCTAGTGCGCGCACGGCATTCTGCTCCCCCGTCGGGCGAGCAGAGGGGCCTACGGCAACGCCGTTGCGCCAGCTGCGCATGTCCGGTCCGGGTCCATCGACGCCGGGCGCGGCGCGCTGGAAGACGAGTGGATTACCCATCGCGCAGGGCTCCCTTGTCCCGCTGCAGCGCGCGTGCGAGCTGAGCCGCGAAGCCTTTAGGCAGTTGGGATTCCGTCGCCTGCTCGGCGAGCGGCTTGTCCAGCACGTGCAGCGTGTGAACGCGGCCGGGTGCAACCCCAAGAAGCAGCTGCGTATCACCCACCTTCAGAAGCACGACGCGCTCGCGGGCGCCCATGGACAGTCCACCCAGTATGCGCAGCTGGCCGCTCATTGTGGGCTGAAGACGCAAGATATGACGCAGCATCCAGGCCAGGGCCCCGATGAGGATCAGGACCGCCAGCAGCCCAAGGAACATCTGCAGCACGCTGCCAGCGCCCACCATCGGGGCGCTGGCCGTGACCGACTCCCCAGCGCCGAATGCCGGAATCGGCGAGACCGTGGCGGGCAGGGCCAGCAGTCGGAGTGCCGTGGGCATCATGCTATCGCTATTGAAGTTTGTTGACGCGTTCCCGGGCACTGATGACGTCCGTTAGACGGATGCCGAATTTGTCGTTCACGACAACGACCTCCCCGTGAGCCACCAGTGTTCCATTGACAAGGACGTCCAGCGGCTCCCCTGCCAGTCGGTCCAGCTCCACGACCGAACCCTGGTTGAGCTGCAGCAGCTCACGGATGGTTATGGAGGTCTGGCCGATTTCCACGGAAAGGGTCACCGGGATGTCGACAATGGCATCCAGGTTGACTTCCTGGCGGGCGCCGGTGGAATCGGCCTGCAGGTTCTCCAACTCGGCTGGCGTGTAGCCGTTCCCGGACCCGGGTTGCGAAGCCAATGCGTCCTTATCTGTCATGGGTCGCTCCGTCTTGGTCGAATGCCTGGGGTCCCTGTGCGGACACGTCGGCCACGTCAGCGGCGGTCTCCACGGTCTTCAACGCGAGGTTGCCCTGGTGCACACCGAACTTGCCACGCAGCACCGGAAAGCCCTGAACCTTGGCCCACACATGCTCCGGCAGATCCACCGGAATGATGTCCCCTGCCTGCAGCTCCATCAGCTCACGTAGCGTAATGGTGGCCTCGGTCAAGGAAGCCTCAATCGTCACCTGCGCTGAGGCGATTCCCTGCTGCATGACATTGAACCAGTGCAGATCCTGCTCCGTGCGGTCCCCTTGTACACCCGCGTCCAGAACCTCCTTGATGGGCTCGATCATCGAGTAGGGCATGGTGATGTGAAGGTCGCCGCCGCCCCCTTCGAGCTCGACGTGGAACACGGTGGCGACGACCACCTCGCTGGGCGCGACGATATTGGCGAAATGGGGATTGACCTCGGAGCGCAGATACTCGAACTCCACCCCGAGCACCGGCTTCCATGCCTGCACCAAGTCGCTGAACGCATAGTCGAGCACCATATGCGCGACGCGCATCTCGGTGGGCGTTATCTCCCTGCCCTCCATCTTCGCCGGCAGACGACCTGCGCCCCCGAAAAAATTCTCAACGATGAGGAAAACCAGCCTGGGATCCAGCACAAACAAGGCAGTGCCCCGCAATGGCTTCACCCTGACCAGGTTCATGTTCGCAGGGATGAACAGGCTGTGGACGTACTCGCTGAACTTGAGTGTCTGCACGCTACCAACGGAGATCTCGGGTGAGCGGCGCAGCAGATTGAAAAGGCTGACCCGGAACAGGCGTGCGAAGCGCTCGTTGATCATGTCCAGCATCGGGAGACGACCACGAACAATGCGGTCCTGACTCGCGAAGTCGTAGGAGCGGACCTCCTCGTCACCCGGCGGTTCGTCCGTCTCCGTCTCTATCTCGCCTCGATCGACGCCATGCAAGAGCGCATCGATCTCGTCCTGAGACAGAATGTCGGTGGCGGGCATGGCTTATTGCATCACGAAGCTTGTGAAGAACACGGCTTCCACACCACCTTCGCCGCTCTCGGCCTTCAACACGTTCTCGATGGCCGAGCGGGCCTCGTTCTGGAGCGATTCCTTGCCCTCCAGCGTGCGCAGCTCCTGAGAGGTCTTTGCGCTGAACAGCATGACGAGCTTGTTGCGGATCATGGGGGCGTGCTGTTTGATCTGCTGCTCCACTTCCGGCTCACGCGTGAGCACCTGTACGGATGCCTGCAGGAAGCGCGCCTTGCTCTTGCCCTGAAGATTCACCGTGAACGCAGGGTGCAGATCCACGTAGATGGCCTCGCCTTTAGCCTCCTCCTCCTCGTCCTCGTCCTCGAAATCCTCGTCGTCCTCGGAGGCCGTTTGTGCATCCGGCGTGAGTGCCCCGGTGAAGTAAAGGCCGGCACCCGCACCGCCCCCGAGCAGCAGCACCGCAGCCACGATGAAGACAATGAGCTTGCCCTTGCCCCCCTTTTTCTTCGCTTCGCCTTGCTCCAGATCGTCGCCGCCCTGTTCCTCATCCGCCATGACAGTTCTCCCTTTCTTGATTCATCGAGGGCGTTAGCAATAGGCGTGCCAGAGGGTTTCGTTGCTTGATTCAGTCGGTTAGGCGCTATAGGACGGGTTCGCGACCGATTTTTGACGCGTCACGGTCCGACTTGCCTCGGAAAGATGTCGGAGCGCGAAGGTGACGGGGGCGCGGAGGAAACCCGGGTGCGTTCGGGCCGAGGCGGCAGACGTCGCTCGTCGGCGGATCTCAGGCGTAGGCGTCGACCAGGCCGTCGTGGCCGACAATCTGTTCCTCTTGAGAGGTGCTCTCCAGATCACCGGACGAACCCGGGTACCGCCCGGCTCCTTCAACCGCAGGTTCGCTCCACTCCCTGAGCAGGCCGCGGCTGTCCTCTCCCTGGGCGGAGACATCGACCTGCACCAGGTTAAGGCCAGTTGTACCCATCAGCTCCCGCAGGCGCGGCAGAGCCGCTTCCACCGCCTCGCGCGCGGCGGCATTGCTCGCTGTGAAGACCACCCGAGTCTCGTCCTGCTGCACGGCTATGCGCACCTCCAGGGGACCCAGCTCCGGCGGATTCAGGCGCAGCTCGGCCTTGTGAACCTGGTTGCTGGCCATCCAGGTGATTCGCGTCGCCAGGCCATCATTCCACTGGGGAGTCCGAATGGGCTCGGGCAACTCGATACGGGCTGTCGGGAAGGCCTCCCGGACCGATGGGGAGGCTGGGGCATGGCCTGGCCCCTGGTTGCTGAGTGTTGGTGTCGTGTCCCCGGATGCTCTCGGTGCAGGAGACTGTCCGGGTTCTCGTTCGGCCAGTCTCGCGAGCACGGCCTCCTCGCTGAACTGGGTTTGTGGCTTCAAGGTCGCGGCCGACTCCTGGGTGGTCGCGGCAGCCGGCAATGCCGTTTCCGGCTCGCCGCCACCGGGGGGTGTCGCGGCGATGGTCTGCGGCGGCATGGTTTGCTTTGGAGTCGCTCCACCCGCAAGCTCCGGCACCTGGGCCGTCGGGGAGCGCGGTGTCATCGACACTCCGCTTTCGATGGCCACTCCGGGCTGGGGCAGCCGCTCGGCCCGTAACGCCGTCAGTGGCACGGCCATGCCGCCGGAGGGCGGCAAACTCTTGCCGTCCGGCAACATCGTCGCCTCCTCCGGCAAAGCTGTCGCCCCATCCGGCAAAACCATCGATCCGTCCAGCGGCTGGGGCAGCAGCGTGGCGGGGTCTGGATTAGTCGGCTCCAGAACGCCGTTACTCGCTGTGCCGAGATCGTTCTCGGCGGCCAGCTCGCCCATTAGCAGCCGGGCGAAACCCGCGGGGCTCTGCGGTGAAGCGTCGTCTGGCAGAGCTGGTGCGCGGGCCGCGTCAGCATTACCCGGGACTGCAGGGGGTGCCTCCACCGGTAGCATCAGGCTTGCGTCGGGCATCTCTGATCCATTCGTTCAGAAGTACTTGCCCCCGTATAAGCAATACTCGGACCAATCGGGAACCTCCGGGTCTGTCACAGAATTGAGCTGGTTGATGGCCCGCCGAAACCCTTCCCAACCAGAATTCGACGCATTCGCGTGAGACTGTACCCGTGTCCACCTTCGCCGCCTGCCCGACCCGGCTGGCTGTCCGGTCCGCTGCTGCCCGTCAACGGCGCCTGTCAGCCGTCCCCTCCCTTTCTCCCTCCCTGCTGCGCCCGTTCGTCCGTATCCCGCTGCTCGCGCCTGACTTCCTCCTGCTGCTCTTCCTTCAGGTATCGTGCGATGGCCTTGTCCAGGGCTTTGAGCTTTGCCCGTTTGGCAAGCCACACGCCCTTGTCCCGCTCGCAGCGTTCGATGCTCGTGGATATCACCGCCTGCAACTGGCTGATGGCCGCGTCCAGCTTGTCCAGAAACACCAGGTAGTCCTTCATCCTCCCCGCCTGCATGCCCTGGCTCCCGGCTTGCTGGAATCCGCCCACATACTCCTGGCGATAGCTCTGCAGCCCGCGCAACTGGGCCTCGTACTGAGCCAGCGTCTCCCGGCTCTCCTTCAGGGTCTGCGCGGCGTGCTGTTCACGGCGGGCGGCAACACCGGCCACGGGCGCAAGGCGTTTGGAACGACTCATGGTTTAGCCCCGATTGCGCAGCGTGATCAGGGCTTGCTGCATGGGTGCACGGTCGACTTCAGCGTGGCGTCAAGCCGCAGGCGAAGCCGTTGCCGGCACGGGTTGCCCGGCTTCGTCCACGTGAAGAACGGCGGTCAGGTCGCCCAAGCTGTCCTGAAGTGATACCGCCTGGTGCATGTCCTGGCGGAGAAAAGCCATCAGCCGCGGCTGCATGGCAACGGCCTGGTCCAGCTGGGGATTGCCGCCGGGCGCGTAGGCGCCCACGTTGATGATGTCCCGGTTGTGCTGGTAAAGGGAGTAGATCTGTTTGAAGCGCCTTGCTGCCTGCTGTTGCTCGGGGCTGGTAATCTCCGTCATGGCTCGGCTGATGGAAGCTTCGATGTCGACGGCCGGGTAATGTGCGGCGTCCGCCAGGCGTCTGGACAGGACCACATGTCCGTCCAGGATGGCTCGCGCCGCGTCCGCTATGGGATCGTGGGCCTCATCTGCTTCCGTCAACACGGTGTAGAAGGCGGTTATGGAGCCACCGCTCCGGTCGCCGTTACCTGCTCTTTCCACGAGTTTTGGAAGCCGGGCGAACACCGAAGGCGGGTATCCCCGCGTCGCCGGCGGCTCGCCTACGGCTAGCGCAATTTCCCGCTGCGCCTGAGCGAAGCGCGTCAGGGAGTCCATCAGCAACAGTACCTGCTTGCCCTGGTCCCGAAAATACTCCGCGATGCTGGTTGCCAACAGAGCACCGTGAATCCGCATGAGGGGCGTGTCGTCGGCCGGTGCCGCGACGACCACTGCCCGGGACATGCCTTCCTCATCCAGGATGTTCTCGATGAACTCCTTGACCTCGCGTCCCCGTTCCCCGACCAGCCCCACCACCGTCACGTCTGCCGTGGTGAACCGGGTCATCATGCCAAGCAGGACGCTCTTGCCGACGCCGCTGCCTGCGAAAAGGCCCATGCGTTGCCCCCGCCCGACTGTCAGCAGCGCATTGATGGCGCGCACCCCCACGTCCAGCGGCTCCTGAATGCGTTGCCGGGCGAGCGGGTTTATGGGCCGGCCTTCCAACGGCACCCGGTGCGCGGCTGGCCCCGGTGGGCGTCCGTCCAGGGGCCGCCCGGTGCCGCCGAGAACGCGGCCCAGCAGCTCGTCACTGACGGCCACTTCGCTGGTGCGGCTGGCGGGAATGACACGGGCGTTGGGAGCAAGTCCGCGGATGGTTCCGATGGGCATGAGGAACAGCTTGTCCCCCGAGAATCCGACCACTTCGGCCTCGACCGGCTGACCTTCCGGGCCGGCGATATGACAGCGGTCGCCGATGGCCGCCCGGCAGCCGATGGCCTCGAGAGTGAGCCCGACCATGCGGGTCAGCTTGCCTTCCACAACAAGCTCCGGCGGCGCGCTGGCGCGCTCCACATATGGAGCCAGCCGCGACAGCCAGCGGTCAGTCCGGTCCGCTTCGAGCAGGGACTTCACTTTCCCGTTCCTCCCCGAGCACTTTGGCGACGGCCGTGGCCACGCGATTCTCAACCGTGGCGTCAACCTGGGAAGTCTCCGTGACCACACGGCAGCCGCCCCGTGTCATCACAGGATCCTCCACCAGGTGCCAGGGCGTTTCGCCGTCGCGCACCGCCAGGGTCTCTCGAACCATCAGAGCGTCGTCCGGGTGCAAATGAATCTGTACCGACTGGGCGGCCAGCGGCAGCGCTGACACCGCTTCCCGCACCACCGCAATGACCTGGCCAGGGTCACTCTTCAGCTCGCGACGCACCAGGTGGCGTGCGACCGCCATTGCCAGACTAACCAGGGTCTGCTCCACCCGCTCGTCCAGGTCGTCGAGCGGGCGGGCAAGACGCGTGAGCAGCTCCTCCACCAGGGCACCGCCCTTCGCTACGCCCTCGGCGATACCGGTGGCCAGTCCATCGCGCCGGCCCTCCGCGAAGCCTTCGGCATAGGCCTCTCGGTGCACGGCCTCGAGCTGGGATGCCGTCAGCGGCCGCGGACGTCCGTCGGCCGCCAATCCGCCGAAGCCGGCATCCATGGCCGGGGGCTCCCAGGGCTCCGACCCGCCGGGCTGAGGCCGGAAGATGACCTTGCGCGACGTCTTCACCGGGCTAGACAAACTGCTCGCCGCCTTTGCCGCCGAGAGCCATCTGGCCCTCCTCGGCGAGCCGCCTGGCTATCCCCAGAATCTCCTTCTGGGCCATCTCGACTTCGCTGATGCGCACCGGACCCTTGGCGTCAAGATCGTCCCGCAGCATCTCGGCGGCCCGCTTCGACATATTCTTGAAGAACTTCTCTTTCATGGAGTCCTCGGCGCCCTTGAGTGCCAACAGCAGGGTATCCGACGAAGTCTCTCTCAACAGTGCCTGCACGCTCTGATCGTCCACCTCGGCCAGGTTGTCGAAGACAAACATCAGGTCTTCGATCTCCTGACCTAGAGCAGCATCAACCTCCTTGACATGCTCGAGGATCTCCGACTCGGCTTCGTTCCCCAGATAATTGAGAATGTCAGCGGCAAGCCGTGGTCCGCCGACCGAAGAGGCCTGCACCGTGCTGGGTCCGCTGACACGAGCTTCCAGGATCTTGTTCAGCTCATCGAGTGCCGCGGGCTGGACGGTATCCAGCGTGGCCACGCGCAGTAGCAGATCCGAGCGCAACCGCTCGGGGAGCAAGTCCAGCACTTCGGCGGCCTGCTCGCTGTCAAGATAGGCCAGCACGATGGCGATGATCTGAGGATGCTCGCTGCGCACCATGTCAGCGATGGCCCGTGAATCCATCCAGCGCAGATTGTCCAGGCCGTCCGATACCCCGCCGAGCAGGATCCGGTCCATGAGGCTCCTGGCTTTGTCTTCTCCCAAAGCCTTTATCAAAACATTTCTGATGTAATCCTGAGCGCCGACGCCTAGCGATGTGCGCGTGCTGGCTT
>JAAUXT010148811.1_pt1 | contig 13798 bp, 17 predicted proteins | sample 7278171 | NCBI WGS metagenome assembly JAAUXT01 (sample SAMN14350112, study PRJNA611818) | marine sediment metagenome | isolation source: surface marine sediment (1.8m) | place: French Polynesia: Moorea | collected 2018-08 | reverse complement strand
GGCAGCCTCTTCCAAAAGTATGTCAGCAGCACTTTCATAGTCAAGATGAGGATTGATTTAGGACCTTTTGGGCTCTTTTGGTTCATTTTGGGTTGGGGATAATGCACAAGGAAGGAATTTGTCAAATTTGAATTTTTAGGTTTCTGTGGTCAAAAAGGTGAAATTTGGAAGTGCAGAAAAAATAGGGTGTGAATGTAGAAATGTCTCTGTATCTCAGAAGGTACAAATATTTGGTGAAAGAAGTATGTTGATGAAATGTAGTATATTGTATGGGGGTTTGAGAGGTAGCATTCAATTTTTGATTTTAGAAAATTTTTAAATGGTTTTTAGGTGGGGCTAAAGTTTGGGTTAAAAAGTCATTTTTTATAGAAAATTTAAAAATGGATACCAGGCAATTTTGATATTGTAACAGGTTGAAGTTGTATGCGTGACATTGGACCGTGTGTGTACTTGTGCAGGCATTTGTTTTTTTGGACCCCCTCTCATTTCGTTGATGTTAGCATGGGGTTATTACTCATCCAGGGTCGGAGCACTCAGTCGCTCTGCACGGTGCACCAGGGTCCTGTTCTGTGATTGGTTGTTGTGTTGTCACGTGGATACTCATCTATTGAAGGGACTGTTTTTGTTATGTGCGTCAGTCTCGTCTTGTGATGTTAGTGTGTTGTGTGTTGCGTGAATAAACTGGGAAAATGTCTATCAAAGTCAGGATTGTTCCTCTGCGACGAAGTTGACCGTGTGCGAATCCAAGCGGATCATGATAAAGGATCAAGTTCTCAATGCTACATCATTACAAACTGGCACCCAATGTGTGGCGTCGCCCACCTGAGCAAGCTGGAGGAGAAGAAATGCTGGGGACTGGGGTTGAGAGCCGAAGCATGGAAGTAAAGGAAGAAAGGAGATCCAGTCACAGTGAATCCGGAGCCAGCACGAAGCAGAGGCTGTGACGTTGGGCAGAACCAGCTAGAGTCCTCGTAGCATAAGTAGAGACAAGCATCTGAAATCACGAACCGCATGCCACAGTCAGAATGGAGAAAGGGAGCTAACCGAGGAGCAGAGAACAAAACCAAGTGCAAATGGGATGTTTGGGAGCAAATAGGTGCGCTGAGTCAACATGCAAGTTGCGTGTACGTGGGTACAATGGCATTGTTTGTATTCGTCTTGGACATGTGCAAGGAAGATGGAGGGATCTTCGCAGTATGCCATGGACCAGAGCCTGAGGAGGTCTATGCGGCATCGCTGGCGGATCTGCCGCCAACTTTCCGAGTGGTGCGAATTTACCAGTGAATTACGGGACTGTTCATCGTGCAGTTGGCAGAACAACCTGACTGGCCTGAGTTGCAGGACAAGGTTGCAAGGACACAGAAGCTGCAGACTGGTCCCATGGTGCCGATGGTGCGGTGTGCTGTGAGAACGATGCATCCAGATGAAGAAGAAGCATTCCAGAAGGCACTGATCGGTCAGTTGTCACCCCAGGAGCAAATGTGGTTGCAACCTCAACCTGAGGATGTCACGGACATCACTACATTGGTGAGGATGCCCTTCGTGGCACCCTTATGGGAGGATGCTATTCCCTTGGTGATTCCGACAGCAGTGGATCCGGCTGTCACAGTGGCATCGGAGGTGCCCGCGAGCAAGGGTGGTCCGGCAAAGCAGATGGTTGGCGCTGGTAGGGAGTCAGGTTCGGCATCGTTGACGGTGTCAACAATGGGAGCAGTGATGACTATGACTACAGCAACCACGGCTGCGATGGGCTTGATGGCAACGGCAGCTGCAGTGAGGCAACCCTCGCCTGGTCTGCGATCCAGACTGGCTGGCCTGGCATTGTTGATCATGGGTGTGGTTGGTGCCGGAGGGCGTAAGAGTGGCTCGGGAGCGCATTTGGCGGCGCAACCAGGGGGCTCTGGTCTGGGGGCCCTGGGCGGTGCTGCCACACTTCCAGCTTTGCGAAGTAAAACGACTAAGGAAGGGGGAGCGTTGCCTCCTCGACTTGTGTCAACAATACCTAGCACAGGTGCGAGTTCCAGTGACGAGTGGATGGAACAGGAGCTTCTGGCCATAAACGATGTATGGATGGCTAAGGTATTCCCGATAATTTGCGAAGAATATCAAGTGGGATTGGCTGATCCAGCTAATTTGGTTAAGACGACATGGCAGCAGGATGCGCGGCATCCATCAGGTACGTCTGGGGTGGAGGTAGTGGAACCGGCTACTCAGCCACTCCATTCTTCACCCAAGGATGCAAAGTTGGTACGCAAGTTGGATTTGGATGATTCAGTTTTGTCTCATTGAGAGGATTTGTTGACCAAAGTGGTGTCCATGAATATGAGGCACCCACGAACTCTGCCAGAGTTTCATGGCAACCAGTTGACCAAGAATTCTGTGGCATTTGAAGGGTGGCACAACCGAGTGTTGCAGGCAGGGCAAGCTGGGTATATGGAGGACCAGGTAATGGCCGCTATCTCATGATCCTGCAGGGAGGACGCTTTGGTTGCGCTGACCCAGTTGCAGACTGGCACTGTCCCTATCACAGTGAAACAGGTTCTGTCTGAGTTCGGCTTGTTGTTTTTGAGATCGGCCAAAGACGACTCATTGGTGAAACAGCTCTTCAATATTGAGCAGGGGGAGTCTGAGTTGGTCAATTCGTACTACTTGCGTTTGTGCGCATTGTTGAACAATGTAGTGGTCAATTGTCTGGATTACCCATTGGATCAAGATTTTACACAGAGGCAACATTTCTTTCATGGGTTACGCGTCGAGATCCGAGGATCCTTGAGGTACTTGTACAAAGACAGTAAAGTGACAGCGGCAGAATTGTTGCAGAAAGCACAAGCGGTGGAGGCTGAGTTCACCAGTGGCAATCAACAGCTCCACGGCCAAAATGCGAAGACCACGGAGGCAGCTGATCAACCCGGCAAAGCTACCTCAGTAGTGGTGCAACAGTCTAAGGTTTCGGCTGATGAGTGCAAACCTTGGAGCGCTGACATTCTGAAAATGACCACCATGATTAAAAGTCTGGCTACCAGTGTTGATAAGATTCATAAGAAGTTGGTGAAAAATGAGGACCAAAAGGAATGTGTGGTGATGCGGACCACTGAGGTGGTGCCACCACTGCCGGTTGCAGATAGTACTTCGCAGGACCTTGGTCAGCGGCAACAGCAACAGCAACCACCATGGTGGAAGCGCAAGGTGGAAGGCTTTAAGCCACGGGGGTTTAAGCCTCACTTTCCAAGACAAGTGAACACCACTCCCACGGGGTGTTACCACTGTGGGGAGGAGGGTCACTTCGCGCGGGAGTGTATGTCTGAGCGACTTCCCATTGTGCCAAGGACGGATGTGCTGGTGCGGCAGCAACAGCACGTTGCAGCACCGACTTCCCCAGAGTTGGAAAATGGTGGGGGGATGCTCAGGGGCCCACGGGGTGAGCCCCCTCTCTGGACAGCAGTCCACATTTTTCCAAGACATCAAAGGGTCGGGTCCCAAGCCGAACATAGCAGAAGAAATGCTGCAATATGTGCTTCGGAACTATGATGAGTACCAAGCACGGATGCAGTTGGAGTTATTTTCTCTTCTTGGTGCAAGGGGGAGATGGCTCCACTGTTAGCTGCAGGGACCATGACTAAGCAAGGGATACCTATCCTTAATCCAGATCCATTGGCTAGACTCATAGGATGGCGGAATGAGGCAGATATTTGCATCAATGGCCTCAATGTTTGAGCCCTGTTGGATATGGGCGCCCAGGTGCCCAGCGTGTCCAACGCATTGTGTACACAGTTGGGCTTATGTGTGTATAAGTTCAAAGGCATCGCAATGGAAGGTACTGTGGGGATCCATATGTGGGTTACACCAAAGTGGCACTGCCTGAGTGCTCTAAAAGACTTGATTCCAGCCCTACGATTCCCATTCCTGCAATTGTGTTGAAGGAGTCGGAATACCAGAAGGAGGTGCCAGTGACACTGGGTGTTACGGCACTGGAAGGTCTTTTGTCTCAGCTACCGCTGGAAGAAATCCAAGGTCTGGATGAAGCCTGGCAGTTGTGCCATGTGGCACAAGTTGTTGCCGATAAGTTACATGCAAGACAGGCCAGCATTGTCAATGATTTGACGCATGTGGCACAGCATGTTTCGGTGCTGAAATGGCAAGTTATTCTTCCAGGACAATCCCGAGCGATTTGGTGCTCTGCATGTACTAACCAATTGACACACAAAGTTAATGTTGTAGTTGACAGGGATGAGCTGTCGGTGTTGCCCATTGGCATTCAAGTTGTTCCCACATATACCATGGTTACGCCTGGGTCCACGAGAGTTCATGTGATGGTGCATAATCATGCCAAGCATTCTGTGATATTAAAGAAACATTTTCCTTTGGTGGTGATCAAAGCTGCAAATTTAATTCCGGAAGCTGTACACGAAGAGCAGTGGGCTAAGTTGTACGCCCAGGCTGTGGGGGTAGCAACTCAGGAGGTTCCGCAGCAGGAGCGAGAGTGGCCTTTATTGGAGATTTCGCTTGAAAAGGTTGACGTCTTGACTGCTGAGCAGTGGAAGCAGGTTGAAGCCCTGTTGGTGGAGTTCAGGGGTGTGTTTAGCAGGAGTGATATCTATGATCTTGGTAAGGCTGACCATGTGGAGCATGATATCAAGGTCACAGATGAGCGTCCATTCAAGCAACGCTACCATACAATCCCACCTCATCTGTATGAGGAAGTACAGAAACATATACAGGAAATACTGGATGTGGGTGTAATCGGCAAGTCATACTCACCATGGGCGAGTCCAGTTGTTCTAGTGTGGAAAAAGGACAAAGGTTTGTGGATCTGTATAGATTATCGTAAGCTTAACGCTCGTACCATGCGTGACAGTTATACGCTACCACGTATGGACGAGATACTCAATAAGCTTCATGGCAGTAGGTATTTTAGTGCCCTGATTTGAAGTGGGGTTACTGGCAAGTGCCCCTTGCCCAGGCTGCATGGGAAATGACTGTGTTTACTGTAGGACCCTTGGGGTTCTACAAGTTTTTGTGCATGCCATTTGGTTTGACTAACGCTCCTAGCACATTTCAACAGTTAATGGAAACTGCTTTTAATGAGGTACATCTTTCCTGGATACTAATTTATTTGGATGATATCATAATTCCGAGTTCCACAGTGCATGAACAGATTGCGCGATTGTGTTTGGTTTTCCAGAAACACTGAGATACAGGACTCAAACTGAAGCCTTCCAAGTGTCAGTGGTTTTTGCACAAAGTTAAATATTTAGGACATATTGTGAGTGCTGAGGGCATTTCGACGGATCTGGAAAAGGTAGCAGCAGTGGCAAAGTGGCCCGTGCCAACCAAGGCTCCGGATTTGAGAAGTTTCCTGGGATTCACCAGTTACTACCGGAGGTTCATCAAGAATTATTTGCGCATCGCAAAGCCACTACATACGTTGGTTGCTGACGTTGAGGCTCAGCATACAGAGTATGAGTGGTCTGAAGCCTGTCAAGAGGCGTTCGACATGCTTAAAACGAGGTGTATAGAGGCCCCTATTTTGGCCTATCCTAATTTCGATAAGCCTTTCATCATTCATACAGATGCTTCAGGAATGGGATTGGGAGCTATCCTGTATCAGGCTGATGATGACGGAAGGGAGAGGGTGATTGCTTATGCATCCCGAGGTTTGTCCAAAAGTGAGGCCAACTACCCTGCACATAAGTTGGAGTTTCTTCTTGCATTAAAATGGGCTGTTTGCGAAAAATTTCAAGATTATTTGTTGGGAGCACATTTTACAGTTCATACGGACAATAACCCATTGACTTATGTGCTAACAACTGCCAAGGTGGATGCCACAGGGCAGCGCTGGTTAGTAGCTCTTTCATGTCATGACTTTACTATTAGGTATCATGCTGGAAAGAAGAATATCGATGCCGATGCCCTGATCCAAATTGGCTGGGCAGGGCCTGGTGTACAGGACGAGCTCATGGTCATCCCTCCTGAAGGGGTTTGTGGCATGTTGGATCCTTCCATTCAAGAGATACCAGTCTTGGAGACCGTGGTGACCTCCACAGCAGTGGTCGCCGATCTGACACGGGAAGAAGACCAGCAGCAGACCCAGTTAGAGGACAAGGATTGGGCAGTGATACAGCACCAGGATGACGTTTTGAGTCTAATAATGGCTCTTCTGGAGCAAGGACAGCTGCTGTCGCACAGGGTGTTTTCACTTTTTGGGTGGCCCGAACGTATTTTGTCTGATCAAGGTGCCAATTTCCTTAGTCAGCTGATGGCCAAATTTTGCCAGTTAGTGGGCACCGAAAAGCTTTGAACCTCTATTTACCATCCTCAATGCAATGGTGCGGCAGAGCGATTCAACCATTCGCTGTTGAAGTTGCTGGGCATGATGCCTGAGAACCACAAGCATGATTGGAAGAATTACATTCATGCCATGACTCACGCGCACAACTCGCTGTGATGTACAGCAACTGGGTTCTCCCCATTCTATTTGATGTTTGGATGAGAACTGCGGGTGCTGTTGGACACATTCCTACCATCCTTGGCACATCCCATTGAAGTGCATTGTTCTTACGTGCGGCGTTTCCAGGAACGCATGAGCTGGGTGTTTGAACAAGCACGCCAGCATCAGAGTCGCGAGATTGAGTGCATGAAACCTTACATGTCTCGATGAGCTACTGCTTCTAGATTGGTGGTCGGGGACCACGTCTTGGTTCATATCTTAAAGTTTGACGGTAGGCATAAGCTGGCGAATTGTTGGGAATCGGAAGCTTATGTTGTAGCATCGCAATTAGAGGGGCTGCCTGTCTTTTGTGTCCGTCTGGCAGCAGATCGCACTGCACTGCACCGCACATTGCACAGAAACCATCTTTTGAAATTAACAACTAATTTATTTAATTTATCAAATGAAAAGAAAATCGAAATCGTAACAGGTTAGTGCATTGAGGAGCATTCCGCAGAGAAGTCGGACGCGATGTCTGTGGTGGTACTAGTGATGCCCGCCGCAACTCAGTCCAAGGATGAGGAGGCCTCAACGATGCCCTGGCACTCTTTGAATGTGAAACAGAATGATGATGAAAGTGATTATTTGATGGAGAATGACATGTTGGAATTGGGTTTACATCTTTCAGGGGAAGCTGAGAATGGAGACAATTCCTTGAGGCATTCGACTAGGGTATGCAGGCTGGTTCAGTGTTATGGTTATCCAGTTCAAGTTGGTGCTGCATGAATAACTGCTTGCATGACGTTTTGACATTTTGTTGGTGGTACTCACATGTTTTGAAGTGCTTCCCCATGGCATCCGGCGTATCTCCCTTCATTTTCTTGCCCACCACACACTGGAAGCGAGTGTTCCAGTGGAGGGTGTGGAGATGCTTCAGGATGGTGTTTCGGCTGTTTGCACGCATCCCACACCCTTCCACACTGCAGGCATAATGGTGGTTTTTGCCTGCCAGGCCGATGAGCAGGTAATCCACTTCCGGGTGTGGAGCTGGGCCTTTGGGCTGAAGGAACGTCGCATACTTCCCCGTGTGTTTCATTTTGCTGACCAACATAGGTGTCATGCAGTGAGCTGCCACCTGGGTGCCGACAGCAGCAGGCACCACGGCCGCGGGGAGGGGAGGCACAACAACATCACCAGAGGATACCAGGGCCTGGACTAGTTGGTCTGCGATGCCACCAGAAAGCACATTGGTGTCCACAGTCAGGGTAGCATCACCAGGCAAGGACATCACTGGTGCAAGCACAATGGCGTCATCCGTTGAGGTGATGCCGGCATCCATGGTGGAGGTCCCGGTGATGTCTCGGGGAGGAGTCATGCAGAACCCCAGGATTTGGTCGAGCAGGTCAGCCTCGGCATCCAGGCTGGGGTCCATGGCGATGTCTCTGCCAGGGGTGGATGGGCAGCTGACGTCAGCATCATCAGCGTTGCCCTCATCCTCCGTGCTGGTGGCAGTGTGTGCGGGCGTCGTGGAGGTGCTGGCTGCACCAGAGGCAACTGATGGATGTGGCCCCACCTGCCATGCATCTTTCCAGACGTGGATCAGCTCCCACAGCTGGTGCGCAGGTGTGCCTGACAGTGCAATATTAAAACTGTCCAGTGCCACCAGCTGCTTCGATGCGGCCTCCACATCCTTCTGCACTGCTGCAGCGCGCAGCTCTGCAGCCTCCCGTTCCAGCAGCTCAGCCTCGTGCATGCTGGCCATGAAGCTGCGACTGGCAGGGCCCACTGCCTCTTCCCCTGGTTGGGCAACAAGATCGCCCAATGCACCACTTTGCCCCAGGCGGCAGTACTGTTGAGTGCCATGAATGCACTCCTGGGGCATCCTGTGCATTGGCAGTGGAATGGAGGTGATCATCCGATCCCCCTGGACGTCCCCAATGCATGTGGTGGAGACCTGCCGTGAACTGGTCACAGGGGGCATGCTGCGCTTGAGGGTGGGACCACTCCCGAAGGAGCATTGTCCCTCCTTGGCAAGCCATGCCTGCAAGTTAACCCATTTCCATCAGTTATTTTTGCTTTTCACATTCACATTTCACATTTTTCGCACTTTTGGTGAAGGGATCGCACAATCGCACTTGAGGAGCAACTGCGATTTGTAGGCCTTACAATGATCCCGAAGTAGCTACCCCAAATCACATTTCAATGTGCGATTTGCGAGCTGCGATCTGGCAACTGAGTTTTGCGACCTGAGAGCTGCATTTTGTGATCTGTGATCTGCGACAAGCGATCTGCGACTGTTGTTTTGGATACTTAAACTGTCCGAACTGCGATCAATTGTTTAGTTTTGATGCGATTTTCCATGGATGAGGATCTGCGTATTTGTGTGCGACACAAGTTTGAGCAAGAAGTCGAAGTGCCAAGCGAAGACGATTGAAGAGGGTTGAAGAGACACGGGTTGAATTGTGTTTCACGGAAGATACAAGGTTAGTACTCACAGATTCCTCCTCATTCGCTGCAGCACAGTTGGCCAACGACAACATTTTGAGGCTGGGGTCCTGAGTGACAGCCTGTAAGGATGATTTAACAAGGTCTGAGAAGGAGAATTTCAGGTTTTGTGATAAGTACTTGAATTCAAATTTGGTATGGTGAGACTAGATCTGGTTCGAAGACTGGCTATTCGTGATATTTGGAGTTGATGTGCTAGTAGAATTTGAATATTTGTGAGAATTATAACTGTAAGACGCATCTTGTAGGGTCCGAGAGACTATTGGAAGCATCAGTGCTTCCCTGTTGACATGATGTTTTCTGACATTTGGATTCGAGTGAGACACAGTAATGGCAGATCAAGTTTGAGAAAAAGAGTTCGACTTACGTGTTGTTTGGCAAATTCCTATTTTTCAGCTTCCTCTGCCAAAATTTCCACGTGGCCACGAACTGCGCAGGCCACTTCTTCATCCTCCAAAAGGTTTAGCAGAAACTCCATTGTTGAGAAAATTTTGAAAATTGCAAACAAAGGAAAAACATTAGAGATGCGATCTGCGATAATTGGTAAACAAATTTAAATGTCGCAGAGCTCACATGTGTATTTAAAGGGACTTGCAGTTGTGTATCACGTGAGTCATTTGAAATGTTGAAGCAAAGGTGGCAGCACTGCGAAAATTCCCATCCCGCATAGATTGTGGTTTCAGCGAACTGCGATCTACTGTGATCCCCAGATCGCACTGCGATTTGTACATGCTATAATGGTTTCAAAACAGGCACCTAAAATCGCATGTGTGATCTGCGATCTGTTTCAGTGCTAAGTCATGTCGGAAGAAGCAGCGCCGGTGCAGGGCCCTCCTGCGGGGCCAGACCGGCCTGACACAGCAGCAATGCCTCCAGTGACCTCAGCAGCAATGCCTAGCACCACAGCGGCAGTGCCCATTTCAACAGCAACACCATCTGTGGCCACTACATCGGTGACCATGACCACTGCAGTGTCTACAGCGACTACAGTGGAGGCGGCAGTGCCAGTCAAGGGCACAAAATCTAAGAAGTCCAAGCTGAAGTGCGCATGCCTTGAGAGGCCGATGACGACAGACAGCGCCAGCCAGCAGGAGATGTCAGGGACTGATCACCCCGAGGACCCTTCTGCGCGGGCTAGCATGGTGGAGCATGACATGGACAAGGGTGAGGAATCGGTGTTGACTCAGGCGGAGTCTCAGGACACCGAGGCGGCAAGCGGGGGAGTGGAGTCGACTGCAGTGCGTCCACCTCCTCCCTCTATGCAGGAGCCTGCAGCCACTGCGAGGGAGACACAGGCTGCCGCGGATGAAGCTGTGCGAGCTGTGGCCAATCTTCTTGTGGTGGAGGGCCTGGATGGACCGCCATCCAACATTTCGACACCAGGGAGATCTGCACCGACCAGCAGTGGGGGCGGTACACCCCAGTACTTTGATTTGTCAGGACAAAAGGTGATGCCAACCAGGCAGGAGGATCAGGCGAGGGACCTTTTCCACAGGAAGGTCACCCCGATCATGCTGCAAGTCGAAACTGTAAGTGCAGTGGACTTACCTGAGGGCCACCACGGCGAGTTTGTGTTGGACCACACCCACCTGCATCTGCTGGACAGGATCCAGAGCTGGTGCGACGAAGACATCAGCGAGGATCATCCTGAAGTGACGAGGATGCAGCAGCCAGATGGAACTTGGTCGTTCATGGCAGATGGGGTGGTCCAGTTGGTTCTGAAGGCGTTGGGGTTGCCGCCACACACTCCCATGATCCAGATGGGGGACAAGGGTGCAGCACTCAGCACGGGCGTTCTACCGATGGAGCCACTAGTGACGATCTCGGTGACCACTGTGACAGATGGTGTCCCAACGGCGACGGTGCAGGCGAATCCTGGTGAGCCGCGGAGGGACTAAAACCTTTCAAGGGAGGAGAGGGGACCCGAGGCAGCGCAGGGGAAGGATGAGCAGATGCCACCCAAGAGAGAGGAGCCGGTTAAGAAAGTGAAAAAATGGAAGGAGACAGCCAAAAAGAAGACCGCAAAAGCTGCAAAAAGGGTGCGGAAGCTGAGCTCGTTGGAAGAGAGCAGGGGGGCATCGTCACCAGACCCAGTGGTGTCAAGTAGCGGCACAGTGACGAGCAAGGAAGTGCCGGAGAAGACAGCAGCAGAGGAGGAGCCATCGAGGCCAAGGTCACCACTTCTGTTCCATGACAAGGGGTTGGAGGAGGCTCCTGCAGAGATGCCGGACCTGGAGACTGAGCAGGAGGCGGCCGCGGCGCGGCAGAAGAGCCAGCCGACCCCGGAGGTGTGGCGGGAGGAGGTGTCAGCACAACAGGAGGACACTCTGGATTGATTACATGAGATCCGGCGGTTGGCAAACCTCACCCAGGCAATGGCATGGCAGAACAGTCAGACTTTCACGGTGACATCGGAGGAGAATGTCTCAGTGGACTGGAGGCCGTACAAGGAGGCACTGGCAGAGGACATGGAGTCCATTTGCAAAGCGATGGGCGTCATAGCCAAGACCCAGGAAGAAGTTTGCTTCCATTTTCCGGACTACGTATCCAGTTGGGTCCCAGAAGGGGGGTATGCAGTGGTTGTGACACAGCAGTGGGGCATGGGCAAGTCCCGAGTCAATGATCTGCCTCCCCCGGCATCAACTGTTGTATTTTGGTATGTGCAGCTTCTGGAGGCAGTGGGGGCCGTATTTAGGATGGTCAAACAGACCTATGCGGTGGACCCCAAAACAAAGAAGAAGGAGACGGTGCGCATCACCTACATGGCAGTGCACGATTTGACCTTTGCACATGAGGTGGAGCAGAGACAGCAACTGATTCCGGTGTTTGCTGGTGTTGGGCATGGACGAGGTGTGCCAGTGGAGTAACAGACTGGACATTGACTTTACACAAATCATCCTGATTGACACTACGCCGATCGAGGAGGGGCTCTGTTTCTACAACCCCAGGGTCCCAGGAGACGATATTTTGTACGAGCACTGCTCGGGCTCCTGGGAAGACTGGTTCAGGGTGGGGCCAGAGTGCTTGATGGAGGATTTTCCTGTACTGCTGAACACCATCAGCACGTACAATGACCTCTACCCGCTGCAACTGAACCAGGTGAAGGACCTGAGGGTGATGCGCCGCATGCCAGACATGACCACTGAGGCGGTGAGGCGGAAATACATCAAGCTAATGCAGGGTTTCCTGAAGGATGCTAAGGCGCGGGGGCTGATGATCCCGCCGCACATCACTGTGACTGTTGGAGAGGTGTCAGTGTACAGGGCCTGCCAGGCGGCACACATCAAGGCAAGGAGGCAGCAAGCTGCGAGCCAGAGGTGAGAGAAGAAGGGTGACGCGGCCAAGACAGTTTCCTTCCAAGTGGACGAGCTGGCTGAGGAGGAGGGCCAGCAGCTGGGTGCGCGCGCGCTGCACCGGTCGCTGCGCAAGCACCGGGGAGCAACCCAGATGCCATCGACGGCGTCATCACCTCCATCATCACCAGCTACGCCGGCCACACCCACCACACCAGCGACACCGGTGCAGCCATTGTCAATGTCATGACGCAAGAGTGCTCCCAGGCAACGTGGTGTGGGGCTGTACCGCAGCACAAAGGACAAACAATCCCAAGCTCGGGCAGCGGCGCGGAAGGCCATGAAAGCGCCATGATGCAGAACTGGACGAGGGGTGTCAGCGGATCCGAATGCCATTCGTAAGCCAGTGCACTGCTGGAGGCCGGGCACGTGCGCTTAGTGAAATCCGACATTATCAGAAGTCAACAGCGTTGTTAATCAGAAAGTTGCTGTTCAGATGTTTAGTGCAAGAGATTATCCAGGAGATCAGCACCAAACTGTGGGTTACACTGGACGCTCTGGAGTCATTGCAGGAGGCAGCGGAAGCCTACCTGGTTTGTGTGTTCGAGAATAGTAACTTGTGTGCGATCCACGCCAAACGCGTGACAGTCATGCCGAAGGATTTTGCTCTCACGCAGCGGCTACAGCAATGTTGACCTGAGATTCTTGTTTTCCTGGTCATCATCATGTATTGTATTTTGGTGTTTTGCTATTTATTGTATTGTGAGTTTGCGTCTGTAGCATTGGAAGTGAGACTTGGTTTTCTCGTATTGTGTGGAGACTCTTGAACGTGCTTACAAAGTAATGCCATGAAGTATGCATTTTGAGCATTGGCCGTGTTACGATCGAATGTTTTGCATGTTTTCATTAGTCTTGTGGCTACGTGGTGTTTTAGGGAAAGAACACATTTGTCATTTACTAACAGGGAATGTGTCTTGCTCCTGTTTGAATGTCTTTTTCTATTTATCCGGAAAAATTTCTGTGATTTTTGTATTTCAAGAATAATAAATAATTGAACTCGCAGTTGAAAATCGCATTTGTATGCTGCGATTTCATAGTGTCGGAACCATTTCAAAGTAAGGGGCGGAATCACATTTGGTGAACTGCAACTTTTTCATGTGACCTGCAACTCCATAACTTTACCATCTTTTCTCTCATTTGTGGATGTTCATGTTTTGAAATGAAATTGGTACATTATTTGTGCTACCAAATAGTGTGTGGAATGGTTGCGAGTGGTTTCATGTTGTGTGGTTGTATGTTTGTATTCGAGATGCTTTTGTGTTTGTAGGGTAACCTTTATGTGCAACCTTACGTTACGCTTTCTACTTTTGCGAACTTTTATGTTTTATGTGACGTTTCCCACTGTTTGCGTGTTAAGGGGTCATTTCAAATAAATTCTGAACTGAAGTTTACGTTCTCATTCTCAGTTTGCTTGAGGACAAGCTATGATTTAAGGGGGGAGAGTTGTAACAGGTTGAAGTTGTATGTGTGACATTGGACTGTGTGTGTACTTGTGTGGGCATTTGTTTTTTTG
>JAAUXT010075133.1_pt1 | contig 13798 bp, 11 predicted proteins | sample 7278171 | NCBI WGS metagenome assembly JAAUXT01 (sample SAMN14350112, study PRJNA611818) | marine sediment metagenome | isolation source: surface marine sediment (1.8m) | place: French Polynesia: Moorea | collected 2018-08 | reverse complement strand
GACTATAAATAGTTAAATTTTATGAAGTTTAAAGTTATCCTATTTTGGCCAAGCTGTGGTCAGATTGGAAACAAGCTGCTGCAGTACCAAAACCAAATAAATAAAATGGGAAGGAGTGTAAGGCATGACATCAGCGTCACAATATTAGGACGTTGTTGATCAGCAGAACATATACACAAACCAAAAGGAAGTATTCCTCTAATTTGGTTCACACTAACTGTCCAGGTTTGAATAACAGTTGTCTGACTTTGAGGTGATTTCAATGCTTTTCTGGTCTCTCAAATATGGAGTTTGTAGCACACTCAAAGCGTTTCGGTTTCTCTCACCTTGAAATGTTATAAATCCAGATCTGTGTGTCTGCCATTCATTTGTCTGTCAGAATCACCAGTGTTCAAAATTTCGTTGCATTTCGCGTTTTCGCCGGAAACGGTTTGAATCGGTGTCAGAGAAAATGTTTGCATTCGGAATGGTTTTAGCTCGCTCAGCTGGACTTTGCTATTTGCCCTGGATTCCATGCTGGAATCCAAACAAGTAGAGCACACCCCAGATACACACATCTACCAGGGTGTTGCAAGCAGGAGAACGAATTCGTCTGTCGATTGATGAGTGGGGTGTTGGGAACTCAGTTTCGCTTGACCCTGGGACAATGCTGAGAAAGTCTGGAGTTTCAATCTGTGCGGGTGAGCAACATCTTTGAACTTTTCAATATTTTCTAATCTTCAGTGAGGTGGATGTGCTTCACCTGCTGAATTCTTTCCCGTACGGCTGGGCATTTTGCGAAAAGTTTGGATGCGAGTACCACAACACCAGAACTTTCAACCAACAAATTTGGCTGGAACACCCACACACACACACACACACACACACACTTAAGACTTTGACATCACCTCTGAGATGAAGTGCTGTACTGCCGATATACACGGCGCGGGGCTAATTCTCCACTTATAAGTCTAGTTGTTTCCTGCTGCTGAGCTCCTACAGATTGGCATGATGTTTCAGCTGGGCGGCGACTCTACGCCCAAGCAGCAGCGTCGTCCTACCTGGGAGAACCAAGCGGACCCAGCATGAAGACTTCTGTCCCGGGTCCCAAGTCCCAGGAGCTCATGGGCCAGCTCAACAAAATTCAGGTGGGTAAGTCCAGCATCGGGTTTGCACAACCGACACTTGCAATTGAAAAAATATTGTTCAGGGGTCAAAAAGCTGGTGTCCAACTCCATGAGTTTCAGCGAGTGCGTGGACAAGCGAAGCCCTGTACAGTCTGCAGTCAGGGCTTCCCTTTCTGTGTGACAAGTCTGTCAATTTGGTCCAGCTTGTGTGTCTGTCAATTTGGTTCTCAGACTTGTCCTTTTGGTTCATTTGGTCCAACTCGAAACTGTTCATACTGATCGAATGAGATCCTTCCGTTTTCGCTCGTGCCCAACTCAAGGATAAGTATGAGTAACTCACTGTCTTCCTTGGTTTGGAAAATTCTCTGAATCGGGTGATTTCTTTTGGGAGGAGCGGTTGGGCATTTCAAGAAAATTTCGGGATTCTTTTTGTTGATCGCTGTCGGTGTCGGTTATCTTCATGGGAATACAGTACTCTTTTCACACAGGGCGAATACGAAGTGTTTGGGCTTGTATTGCAATTACGCTTCGGGAAAAATGATGTGGATGGACCCCTCTTCTTTTCTGCGAAAAATAATTCAAGACAAAGTCTGCAGGTTTCTTGTCAGGCAAAGTTGAACTCAGGACACAGTGGGAACAACACCATGATTGGGACCGATTCGGCGTGTGTCTACACTGCTATGTGTTCTTGTTTGAGGGACCTTTACGGCCCGAGAGCCTGTGTAATTTTTGCCAAAGTTTCTTCAAGGATAACATCTGTTCAGAAAGAAAAGTTGGACTTTACACAGCATTTTGTGAACCACTCCGAAGGAAAAGCCCAGCCGCGTGAAATTGTTGGATTGCCTTCCAGCCATTTTCTCTTGTTGACTTCATGTGAGCCAGATCATTATTGCCTCAGGTTTTGACCAATTGAGGTCGCAATCCACTTGAAAGTCCTGTTGTGGACCTCACTCGACGAGTACAGGGGACTCGACTAGCCCTGAGGGAAAACAAAATCTTCAGCATTATCAGGAGTGAAGCTGTTTGACTTGAGGAATGTTGGATAGAGGCCTGCAGGCTTGCGGAGATGCTCGTAAACGCAACGAAGGATTGCGACAGCTGAAGATGTCGGCATGAAAGGCAGCTCGCTCAGGAATGCATTCGCGAGAGACAAATGCGAAACAATGGTTTTCTGTCCTTCATGTCAGAAAACACTGCTGGCCATCAAGCTCAAAGTCCGAAAGGGAAGAAAACCCTCGAGTAAATCTACTGCGATAGTTGTGTGTGTGAGAAGGCTGACAGCTTCAATCGATATTTATTTGGCCACCAATGTTCCCATCTTTGTCGATGTGGGTCCATACAGCATTCATGGTGCAATAACTGTCTGCGTTTCCATAATCACATCATTTCCAAGCTCGAGTCCACATTTGTACCGCCAAGTGCTGCTTATCCACAGCAGCTTGCTTTCTGCATGGACAGGGTTCCCACAAAGTGGAAAGCAAGCTGGACAGGGTTCCCACAAAGTGGAAACATGGGGAAACCTGGAAAATTACTCAACGTTTTCCAGTCTGAGAAAAGTCAGGACCTTTTCAGATCATTGGTGGAAAAATCATAAATCAGCGAAAATTGAAAAATATCAGGGGAATTTCCCCGAATGAACCAACCCATTTTGGAGACATCACACTTTTCACAGTCTACTCCTGCCAGTTCAGTACATGTGCTTTCTCAGCGCTCACTCCCCTCCCCCATGGAGTTCAGTGTTCACTCATCCTAACAGCGTGCACTCATTCCTACCAGACCCCTACCTACTCCTTGCAAGCCAAGACAGAGCCACCACAATTCTTGACCTGAAGGAAGCCACATCAAATCTTGTCTGTAATCAGTTCCATCACCATCCAACACGCAGCAATAGCCAATAAATATCTCAGAATCTATCATGGACTGTGGCAGATGATGCGAACTCAGTTTTGTGTTCGTTTATACCATTCCCATTCCAGATCTGTGAAAAGAGCCTTTTCAAATCATGTTCGATCAGTTCCATCACCAGCCAGACATTTGCAATAACCACTGAATGGCTCTGCATCACAGACTTGAAGAAGGCCAATCACATTGAAAAGTCTGACCAGTTCTGTCACAAACCAGTACATTTACAATGACCAACAAGAAGACTTCAAAATTCAAAAGTTGTGTGGAAAGCAAAAGGACTGCGTTTCACACAACTGCACGCGCTGTATGAATGCACCCTCAAGGTTGTTTCCAGACTCATGTCGGTACTCAAATTAGGTGTGGATCAGACTGGTCGAAGAAAAACGGGCGGAGCTTGACGCGCTATATCGTGGAAGCAGATCCACAAATCTCCATGGACCTGCACGCGCGGCTGTCTCGAGTGACTCTTTTTGGTTTGCAGCAAACGGGCTCGCTGCAGTTTTTTGCGGACTACGCGCAGAGTCGGGGAAACTATCTTGTCGACGCAGACGGAAACGTCATGCTCGATATGATGATGCAGTTCTCTTCAGCGCCGCTCGGTACGTAACTTCCTGCAGCCAGGTTTGTCTTCCAGATCACACTTCTTTCGCTCGGACTTACCTCCGTTCCTGGACACCACACATGTCTCTTCGGTTGTGCAGTGGTTTCTCCTTGAGCCTTGTGAATCCAAAGCCGAAGACCAAGTCGCCGAATGCTTGAAAAATCTATTCTCCCCACAAAACACCATAGATCTCTGGCGCGACATTTTGCCTCTCATGCACACGCTCGATGTTTCGTGCCACCGGTAAATTTGGGGCTTCCCTGCAACTGGCGGAACAGGAGGGACCAAACTTGTCTTTATGCTGCATCAGCGAGAGGGTTGCCTTCCTCCACCAAATCCTGCAGGCCTCCAGTACACTCGTTGTCTTCTCCGTCCCATTGTCTCTGGAAGACAGCTTTGGACAACCGTCTCAAATGTGTGAGAAACAGGAGGGGCAGCGAACTCTGGAGAGTTTCCCGAGTTGTTCTCAAGTGTCTCAACGTGTGGATGTGTTTTGGTGTCTTGGGCAGGTTGAGTGGTTGCTTCAAACGATTCAGTCCTGATGACCCCTCCTTTGTTTGGAAAGCTTTTGTCCAAAGGACAAAGGAACAAAAGTTGACTTGAGAACAAATTGTCATGGGTACGTTTGCTCCAGAAAGACTCAGAGACATTTGTCGTGTGGCTGGGGGAGAAGCCAGACAACGTATTGCGTTCTCGGTCCGATTCTGCTTTGCTGTAGTCGGCATGTCTCTGCTCGGTCTTTCTTGTTTGGCATTCTTGAATCTGCACACAGACTGAGTTTGAGTCAAGCAAGTTGTGGACATGCCGCGGAAAGTACATCTTGTTCTTTGTTCTCACAGGGTACAATCATCCAGCATTCATCAAAGTTTTGCAGGACCCAGAAAACATGGTAAGTTTTTCTCTTTTTCTGTTTGTCCAAAGCAGAAGAAAGTTGCCAAGTCGTTTGGTTCCGGTGTTTGTCAACGCCATCAAGCAAGTCTTCCCCACTCATCAGGACAGTCTGAACGGTTACTGTATCGGCCTCAGCCGAAGTGAAGAGTTCTGCGCCTTCTCTGTGTTTCAGCCTCACTTCGTGAACCGACCTGCCCTGGGCAACACCCCCGACTTGGGTTGGGCAACCAGAATGCAAAACGCCCTGCTGTCAGTAAGTCGATCATTGATGTGTGTTGGGAACAACCTTTGCAAACAGAAAATCGTATGTAATTGAACAAAGGCAGGCTTCCACCGCTACTTGAATGACGAAGTGTCTGTTTTGCTCAGATCGCGCCTCGTGGGTTGCCCCTCGTGCAGACAATGGCGTGCGGCGCGTGTGCAAACGAACACGCGTACAAAGCGGCGTTCATGGTGTACAGGGTGAGCGATACCCTAATTTTCCTGGCAACTGAGTACGGCAGACGAACCTCTCAATCTACTTGCAAATTCCAGTCACTTTCTTCCAAAATGAATGCAAGAAGATGTCGCTTCCAGGTGACCTGTTGATGGAATTTCCTCGATGACACTTGCAGAGGAAGCAGCGCGGGGGCAAGGGGCCTTCTGACGAAGAGAAGCACTCGTGCCTCTTTAACCAAAAGCCTGGCTGCCCAGATCTTTCCATTCTCTCATTCAAGGAAGGCTTTCACGGCAGGACCATGGGTCAGTAATCCATGCCAACTGCAAGTAGTTCTTCACAAACGTCCAAAGGCAACCGCTTGGCCCTTCCTTGTTGCCATAGCAAGTGCCTGATCAAGGTGTCTTGTCTGTCCAGAGGAGGGTGATGTCAGTAAACTAGTGCTGAATGCGACGACACTTGTGTGTTGTCCTCACATCTTCAGTCACGGGTGTGTTTTGTATTCAGGCAGCCTGGCGTGCACGCACACCAAGTGGACGCACAAGTGCGACTTCCCCGCTCCCGACTGGCCGATTGCCGAGTTTCCGATGCTCAAATATCCAATAAGTGAACATGAGGAGTACAACGCAAGGCAGGAACAGCTGGCGCTGGAGTCGGTATGATTGCCAAGTACAATTGTTATGTCTTCCATGCACGCGGTCGTTTGAACTAGTGTTCTTCATGAACGTTTTGGAGAGCACCTTCAACACGAGCTGACTTTGCAGAATCTGAAAAGTACCCCCAACTCCATGCAAGCATGCTGGAAGCTTTCTTTTCTTTGGGACTGACTCTCTTCTTCAACCACAAACAGAATTTCCTTCAAGAGGGGTGCACAACAACAATCTATCACTGCAATTTCATCTGTGGACAGTTGCACCCACTTTCTGTGTTGAACTCTGCCAGCAGGTGAAAATATGTTCAAACTGGGCATTGTGCGCAACGAAAACAGCCCGAAAAGAAGTGTATCTGTAGAGCCTCATTTGCATGTGCTTGAGTGAGAATGGCGACTTGCATGGGAGAGCTTGAGTCGAGAACTCCCAACGGCGGCCTGTACCTTTCCCAACATCAGTTGACTTCACTGATTCACTCGTGTTCTTTTCCGTGCAGGTAGAACAGAAGATGAGTGTCTACCAGGCGAAGGGCATCCCCGTGGCGGGAGTCGTGGTGGAGCCAATACAGGGCGAAGGTGGAGACAACCACGCTTCTCCAGACTTCTTCAGGAAGCTCCAAGAGCTCTGTAAGAAGGTCAGTGACAATCACTGAAGACAAAGTCTGCAAACAGATCAAGCGTGGAATTTGGTGGAACAGGCTGTCGTTTTGTATTCCAGAATCATGCCAGCCTGATTGTGGACGAGGTGCAGACTGGTGGAGGAGCGACAGGCCGCTGGTGGTGGCACGAGACATGGGACCTGCCGTCTCCACCGGACATAGTTATCTTCAGCAAGAAGACCCTCACTGGCGGTTTCTACCACACTGAAGAGATGAGACCAACAGAGGTAAGTGAGGAAGTGAGTCAGTACTTGTGTGTGTGTGTGTGTGTGTGTGTGTGTGTGTGTGTGTGTGTGTGTACACGTGTGTGTGTGCATGTCAGTCAGTCAGTCAGTCAGTGTGGACACCACACCCTAAGGCCACTCCAAGAAACCACAAAGACACCAAGACACCGTCGGCCGTCCAAACAGTGGCGCTCAGATCTCTGCAGACTGACCTGGTTCTGTGTGGATTCTTGTTTGTTTTGGCAGCATGTCCAGTCGGTCTGGTCAAATTTCGTGCAGTCTTATGTGACGACGGCATACAGAACACCATTTGCAACATTTTCAGACACACAGGGCTTTTGATTTGTCCGGTATGGCTTTCTATCTCTTGTCTCCAGGGCTATCGCATCTTCAACACGTGGATGGGCGATCCGTCCAAGATTCTGTTCCTGGAGGAGATGATCAAAGTTGTGGAGAGGGACGGACTGATGGAGGCCGTGCAGAGCGTCGGACAGCAGATGCTGGACGGAATGAGACAGCTGCAGGTAGAGTTTGTTGTGCAGAACTGATTGTGTGATGACAAGAGTTGAGGCGGAGGACCAAGACTGGAAAGTGTTCACAGCATGCCACCGCGCGCTGCGTTGAGATGAAACTTGTAACGACGAGCTGCGCGCAATCCTCGGTTCTAGAGTGGGATTTTCTTGTGAACACAACATTCTGGAGAGGTGTGATGAGTGCGAACCAGCAAACACTTACTCTGAGGGTGACAAAGGAGTAGTTCTAATTATTGCACCGAGTGAGAGTTTGCGGAGGGGGTCACCAAAAAATGTCGTGCTTTCTGCATTTCAGAGTCGGTACGAGGACCAGGTGAACTCGGCGCGGGGAGAAGGTTTCTTCGCTGCCATCAACGCGCGCGATGCTGCGCACAGGGACAAGATTGTCGGCGCGCTCAGGCGAGAAGGTAATGTTTTGCCTTGGTTGTGCTGTGCTTCATCTGCCATAAAATTTCCCTGAAGTTGTTGGTTGTGGCTGCAGTCACTCATTAGGAGGAGCCGAATTGAACAAACCGAAGAGACTCCACGTCTGTTTTGTTTGTCCTGCTGTGTCTTGTTGCCCCAAGGAAGATATGTGTCCCTGTTTCAAAATCAATGAGTCCTCGTGCCCCTCACCCACTTCGACCGAAGTTGTCGTCCCAATGGCCACCAAAGAGTTGTATCTTTGTGACCCTCTTTGCGAAAAGAAAGTGACGAAAGTGACTGCAACAATGTGTCTTCAGTACCCTTCAGTACTCCCACTCAGGTTGGATCAGAGGGCTCGGGGACAAAATTCGAAATATTGCATGGACTGCCTTTGTGACATAACTTGGAATGAGAAAAAAAAATTCTGTACAGTGTCCTTGCGTTCCCCACACAAACACACGGACAGACACAAAAATTCGGTCTGGAGGGTTCAAAAGTTCCGCTTGGGGTCATCAAACTGCCTCCTCCCCGTGCGCGGACCTCTTAGGTCCAGAGCACTTGCGAATGTCGCGCTTATACGTTGTTGGTCTGGCAGCAGCTGTTCAGTACTTCACGTTCATGCTGCAGGAGTGAACACGGCTGGCTGCGGGAGCCTCACTCTGCGCGTGCGTCCCGCGCTCATCTTCCAGTCTCAACACGCCGAAATCTTTCTCGACGCCTTCGACAAAGTTTTGAACGAAAGCAAGTGAGCCAACCAGTCGACGATTTTTAACCCGATTATCCAGGTTTTGTACAGTTCTTTGTGGTCAGGTTCCACCTTTCATGTGGTCGGAGGGGACCAGAGACTCGAGGTGCTAACGCCGAAAACTGAGTGAATCTAGAAAGGACGACAACGTTGTGGCGTTTTTGGCATAATCTTGTAGAGATAATGCTCGACGTGTCAAATTTGTCTTGTAATATATTTTTTTGTGTTTCATTTTATGTCGTGCGTGTGAACATCTTCAGGGTACGCATTCATCTGTTGTAGAATCAGGGATCAGAGAGTTTGTTTTTTCACAAACAACCGTTTTGTTTTTGAAGCCTTCGTTTTGTTTCTCAGCCCACGGTGGCGGGTAAGTCACAAATGCTTGGAACATTGGAAGATGATCAGCCCCAAATTCTGAGCAGAAATTTTTGGGTCAGTGTGACCCTCCTTGACTTACCCAGGGGAGTTGGGTTGGTCACAAGTACTTTTTTTGCTCAGAATTTGTTTCTTCCAAGCTTTTGTGACTCCTGCCCCCTAGATAAGGTGACCTCTGGTGAAGTCGACATTTTCTGGTGCCCCCCCCCCCCCGAGTGGTCGCCTCACCAACAGACAGTTTGAAGGTTGGGTGACCCTCTGGTGCAGTTGATATTCGGTTGTCCCAGCCCCACTCCAGTCACGCATCAAACTCACTGCCTCACCGATGCCCTACCCCCTTGAAATCAACCTTGGCAAAGGTAGGTCTTGGAAGGCAGGACCAACCAGTCGCGCTTTTGGGCAGGCTCTTACGGCCTGAGACCTACCTTGATCTGGTCATTTTTGGAGTGGGACCCAGCCCCGACATACCTGCCTGCTTGGAGGTCGCGTGCTTGCGACGTGCATGTTTGTTTTCAAAACAATGCTTTCTTGTTCTTTGGGTCAAATTTTTTTGATTGTGTACGTGAGTGAGGTCAAACTGCTTGTGATAGTGATGTTCGGTGCTTGCATAATATTTTTAAACTCGTCCGTGTCAAAAATTTTTTGCACAGCTATCGTTTATTGAAGCTTGTTGGACTGCCGCACAACTGCAACTTGCCCGTGAACAACCACGCGAACAAAACCTGGTGCCGGCCATCTGACATCAGTGCCCAACAAATCACAAGGAATTTGACAGTTCTTGCATTCTAATGTCAGGCGCAGCAACTCCAGAGTGTAAATTGAACATTTTTTGAGGGTAGCACAACGTTATCCTGAGTATGGTGTGGCATACTTTGAGCATTGAAACAATGAAGGAAATTAAACTTTGACGCTGAAAGTGCAAATCTGGTTTTGGGATGAAAGCGCTCTGCCATTACTGCTCATATCGACGTGCGTTTGGAACAGTGGACCAAAATTGGGAGATTATTCGTCAGAGTTTCACTGGCTACATGTGTGCAACGTGCTCAACCTTGATCAACGTCTGTCCATGCACGCCATGCATGGATGAGTGTTGACTGTCGAATCGGTTGCTCGATCGGAGAGGGTCGTCCCGATATGTGGCCAAGATCATTCAACCAGTGTTCGCCAAGAATAAATGAGCATATTTCTTTGTTCCGAAAACATCTCGAGTTTGTTGTATTTTTTTCCTGACGTTGGTGGTGACAATTATCCGTTTTGCCGGGGTTCTTTGCACAGACATTTTGGTCACAGTATCGCACTGCGAATGACTTGCACAAAGGAGATGAAATAAATCGCACTGTACGTATCAGGTTCCAGAACACGCGCGCATGAAGTGCACGAACGCCGTGCTGCGCGGAATCATGCAGTGCTTCAATTTAATGTCATCCAAAGGAAATTCCTGTGTTGTGTGACGCGTGTGTACTCTTCATCAACAAAACCATGGAAACTTCATTCAAACCCGTTGCTTTTCCTTCCTGTTGCGTGTGACTTTGTTTGCATTTCATAATTTGAATCCAGCGCTTTTCCGTGACATCGCAAAAGCGGTGGTTCAACTGAAAACCAAAGAGAGCAGTTCAAGTCACCCATGCATGCATACGTGCAAGTTGTCTGCCTATCAAAAGGGCGCGATCTCCTCTCTTGAAAGATATCTCTGTCTGCCTCACCACGTACTTGCATGAACAAGGAACGTTTTTGACCACGCATTTCGCATAAACCATGCAGTGAACAACAAAACAATAATTGTGGAAGTAATTTTGGCACAAATACAATGCACAAGGTAATTTCAGAGAAAACTTGCTTCCTCGTGGTTTCTGCCTATCAGTGCTTGCCGTGGTTCTGATTGGCACAGAAAACATTGGTATAAAAGGTTGTGAATGACATTGCCAAGAGGCTTTTTTCGAGTGACACAACAAAAGAGCTTCCTTGACGAGATGTTCTACAGCTGAGCAGACGAGTATATTCCACATGTGGTGACTTGCTGCAGACGCAGACAAGGAGTTGAAGTTTGGTGCAACTTTCAGGTGAGTTTTTCGGAACACCAAAGACTTCATTGTTCTATTTTTTCAGGAAAATAAATGTTATCACTTGATGTTGGTGCTGAAAAGTGAGCTGAGTTTTCCGTTTCGGCAGATTCACGCAAAACAAAGGAAACTTTCCATGCGATGCATGGCTGCAGAGGGAAATAACATTAGATTTTTTTTCAAATGCGAACACACCAAACGAACAACAGCATGACGCGACCATGCACAGTGTTGCAGTGGGAATTTCTGCAGAAGGACAAGCTTCCCAAGAGGTCGCCCAAAGTGACTTTAGTTTTGTTTTCCAATTCAGAACGCAATGGTTGATGTGTGTCCCACCACTGCGGTCAGCAGTGCGGTGCTGGGCTCAACTCCCGGCTCGATCGCTCCTTACGTGTTCATCGCATCGCTCACGTTCAACGCGTGCGTGGTTCTCTTCTTCTGCGCCATCGCCGCGGCGAGACTTGTCTGCGGGAGACTCATCGAGAAGCACCAGGCGGCTGTGACCCTCAAACACCTCACGGAGGACAGTCCGTGGATTGTTGGCAAAGTGTGAGTGCAACATTTGATTGCGAAAGAGACGGTGTGTGTGTTTGCGTGTACAAGTGTGTGTGTGTGTGTGCGTGTGTGTGCATGTGTATGTATGCAACTGCTTCATGGGTGACATTTCAAACAACACTGCATGCGTGAGGACATGCTCAGAAGATAAACATGTACAAAGGTGCACACGTATTCAGAATTTGTGGCGAGTCCAAACAAACGAACTCTTGTTGACGCTTTTTTTGGCGCACCCGCAGCACACATATTCTGCTGTGCCCCACTGTGACCACGGTTTCAACTCAACTGCATGACAAGGAAGATCAAATTTCTTTGACTTTAAAACGTGATCTTTCTGCACCTCTGTGTAACCATGCATGGCTTCGTTGCATTGCTACGACTTGAAGCGTCGTTGTTGTTGATTTGGTCCGTGCAAAGTGTTTTGTTTTGTTTGTATTTTTTGGGAGGGGGGCGGGGTGTAGGGGAAGGGAAACAAACAAAAACGCAAATCATTAGAATTTATATATGTCTTTTGCAGCGTAGCAGAGCAGGTTACGACGTGGGCGCTGATAATCTTGGCCATCTATCTCCTCGCAACGACGGACGTCCTGACGTTTCCGTTCTTCGGCTCGCGGTGCGCCGACCCCATCGCGCTCCTTCTCGCGGCGAGCATCGGACGCTACGCCTTCCGCGCACTGCAGGACGTTTATCTCCACGAACATTTCAAGAAATGGTGGATTTTGTCGTTGCATCACACTGTGTCAATTGTCTGCCTGGCAACTATGGTCATATTCGGAGAAAACCTCCTGCTTGGGGTTGTCGGTGTTCTCGTGGAGGCAAACAGTATATGCTACGACACCTTGTGGATTTTAAAGTTTTGTGAAATTCCAACTCACACAAGGCTTCGAACGACTGTGGCAAGTTTATCGTTTGCTCTGTTGGTACTACTTCGCATTTTGCTGCCAATCCTCTTCAGTATTTACGCCTGCGTGAAACAGTCTCCCCTGTCCATGCACCCAGCGCCCCTTGCCACTCTCTTCTTGGCGGGTGTTTTCTTCCTGGCGATGAATTTGTGGTACGCCTTCATTTCATTTAGGAAACTGAAAAAAGCTCTGGACGGTCAAAAAGTGAAGGAAATGGAGGTGATAATTGAATCTAAAGTTCCAAACTTCCCGAACCTGACAAGATCGACAAGGAACATTTTTCCAAAGAACAACCCATTGGAAGATGCTTTCGCCCAGAAGAACATCATGACCCCTTTTCTGGGCGGTGCACCGTTGCGCTACAAGAACGTGGTCGACTGTGATCCTTGCAAGGCAGACAAACTTCCGTTCAACATGATACTGATGACCCACAGCGAAGCGATAGATCTCAACTGTTCTCGAGTGCCAAAGTGCGAACCCGCACGCCAAGAAGGAAATGTGGACCCTACAGCCGCACAGGGCTCCGTGACTGTCATCTCAAGTTTTGGAGATCCGGCGGACAGGACGAGGCCAGAGGAAGTGCAGTTTGTGGACATCCCACTGTCGCCAGTCGAGATAGACGTGTAGAGCACGTCACAGTTATTTATACCATTGTCATCACAAACAAAAATCATGCAGCTTCGTAAAATACTGAGATATATTCTTTATCGTTGTTTCGCGTCTTCTTTCTTTGTGAAAATAGTAAATTGCAAAAGAAAACACAAGAATCTGCAGCTTTCGTGAGTTGCAATTTTTTGAAACCAGATTCTAGACGCGCCGCGAGCACTCGATCTTTCAAAACACCAGGGCAACAAATTGTCACGTGCATGAGACTCCAACCTTTCCGCCCACATTTGATAATGTTACGCAGTACAAAAATACGCGAAAGACATTTGCAGCCGAAGTGAAAGGGGAAGAACAATTCAAATGCCACGAGACGCAAAATTGTACTCCCTGCATGAATGGCAAAACGGGAGTCGGACGTCGGTACAATTTGTGACTCACGATGCGTAAAGTTCTTCCTGGTGTACATATTCCGAATAGGGTCTTCAGTCTTTTTGTGTTTTGCAGCTGAAACGAATTTGCCAGACCTTGGTTGCTTCCTTTGACATGACATGCACTGTTTGTTTTTCCGTGCCCCAGGGGCTTTCGTACAAAAAGATTTTCGCAGAGTTCTCCAGGGCACACACACAAAAATAACACTTCACACATTCGCCGCTACCAAAATGGCTGGTTCTTCGACGTCACCAGCAGCACAATAAGTCAGCACAACTTTGAACACAGGTGCGTCCACAATGCCAGGTGACACTTCAATGTTGTGTCAGCTTTTGAACCTGAAAACCCCCCAGTCACAGTCCATGTCACACCTCACAAGCACCTGTTTAGAGATCGTCCAATAAACCCATTTGATTTGGCAATAGTTGTTGTTCGGCAAATTTGAACGAACCACAAAAGACATTTGATCCGGGAATCCATCGCGGACTTGTTCTGTATCTTTTTGGTGCAACTTGTTTCTCAGCAGAATCACTGGGACAAAGTTGTTTGAACAACCGTTCCACTCATTCTGCGCACACTACGAGGTTTGTCCTTTTAAATTTGCGTGCATCCAGTTTGCATTTGTCACGTTTTAGGTGTCACGTTTTCACGTTTGTCACGTCCAAGTGAGGTACTGAGAGTTGCCCGAGATCAAATAAAAACTGCAACTTTCAACTG
>JAAUXT010151391.1_pt1 | contig 13799 bp, 11 predicted proteins | sample 7278171 | NCBI WGS metagenome assembly JAAUXT01 (sample SAMN14350112, study PRJNA611818) | marine sediment metagenome | isolation source: surface marine sediment (1.8m) | place: French Polynesia: Moorea | collected 2018-08 | reverse complement strand
TTTACTTTTGCTGCCACTAAAGGGGAGGTTTCATATTTGGGTGGTGTAGTTGTCATATAAAAGGTTGTATTGTGAACACTGACTGAAATGTGGAGGCCACCTTAAAAAAAAATCCTTAAATTTTGGTTCAGATCCTTGAAAAACCCTGGAAAAAACCTTAAATTTTGTCACTGCCAGAAAGTGGGAACCCTGTGTTTGGAACCCGCTTTGTCTGTGAGTTTTGAGAGAGTCCTCCATGCTCAAGGCTGGAATGAAACCTTTGTCCCGTTTTCTGTGTCATCGGCCCCAAGCAGATTCCTCCAAATTCGCCACAAAGTTGATGGAAGGTCCACTTATCCTGCTGGAGCTGGTGGATTGGTGTCGCTGTCGACGTTACGCTTCAGGCGTGTGTCGTCCGTTTACGTCAAGTCAGCGCTGACTTGTGACTCGCAGGATTCCCAAAAAGATTCACAGCGCAAAGAGATCCATGATTTGGAAGTGTGCTCATCGAGTTTCAGGTCACGCCACGCAGACCACTTTGTTTGGTGACAAAATTGGTTGGTTGTCCTTGGTACTGCAGTGGGTTGGAAATGGTCCCGAGTGCCCACTCGCGCCGCGACCATCAGATTGCGTTTGTGGACGCGACGATACATCACTGATGGGCAAAGCCACGTGGAGTTGTGGACCGTCCCAAAACGGAAGAGACTTTTCCTTCACGAACTGATTGCGTGCGAGTTGAGTGCTGTCCATGAAAGAACCATCGTTAATTTGCTTCCGAGTGAGCACTTTCGGACTCATTTGGGTCGAGTAGAGGATGTGATTGTGACGCCGACGCCACTAATTAACTCGGTCGTAATCAGCTCCAGACGGCGTCGCTGCGTCGAGGCTGACAAGACAAAATTGATCATGAAAAGGGACAGATTTATTGGGGTGAACTCGCAGAAGGGACCTCGCATGTTTTTCAAGCCCCTGGTTTTTCCAGCGAACCAAGGCTCAGTGCTATAACCATCCGTGTGTCTGTGCACTCAGGTGACTCACTGGGGGAGTGGTATACAAGTCACCCTTTTGAACTCAGAATTTAGCTGGGTGACTCACCTGAGGGGGGTCACCTGAACTTTTTGCTCAGACCCAGATACTGATCATTTTCCAGCCAAAAAAGAGTGACCCTGCCCCCATCCCCTGGTAAGTCACCTTGGGCCAACAGTACAAAGTCACGCAGGCCAAAAGTACGAGTCAGCTGGGTCGAATCTGCAAGTTTCCTGTTGGCCAAGTTGTCATGGTGGAACCGCGGGCTTTCTGGGCGAAGCCTTTGTTTTTGAACAGTGAGGAGACGGAAAATGCTCGGGAATGTCGGTCAACAAATGTGACTCGCACGCGCATTTCATTCGTCAAGCATTTTGCGTTTTTTGTCGGTCAACTTCCTATTGAGCCGCGACAGAAACATGCGACTCACGCGCGTGTTTCATTCATCAAGCATTTTGCGTTTATTGTTCTGTTGATACATTGAGCTTCGTTGAGTGTAAAATATTTGTGGGGACGCTCACTTTTGGGTGTTGCTCATTAGTGGAAATCGTGGGCACATCTTCTCATTAGTCTGTTGCTGTCGGAAGGTGCAGATTCTGCGTTGCGTTGACAGGACTTGAGGCAACAGTTCCACAGGATGGAGGATTCTTCTGCAGTTGTGGAGGACCGTGGTCAGCCCGGTGACGCCGGCCGCTACTCCGCCGGTCCTGCAGGAAGTATTCACGTCACGTGCGCGAGGTGAAAACGAGGATAATTGCTTCTCTTTCTGCAGACCTTCGTGCTCCTCAGGTCTTGTCTGTCTTGCACGGAAAAAGACATTGTGTCGTGTTGTGCACGAAGTCCAGTCATTTCACGGATGCGTTCTGAGGTCACGTCTGCCCTGAAGGTCAGACCCTCGACGACTTCGTGCAACCTTTGTTGGCGTTCTTGTGGCTTAACCTTGATGAAGAATTTGGTGCAAGCACGACACATGCAAGGACTTGACAAATGGGATGGTGGGTGAGATTATCAGAGTCTCCGAAAACACCCGCGCGCGGTTTATTTGTTTTCATCAAGAACAGACATCCGCGTCTTCCACAGTTGGTGTTTGAATGGATGCGAGGGACAGAAGACAATTTCCTGTTGAACACACTCCTGTCTTCCCGACAAGGACATTTGTGTGTGTGCAGAACGAGGAATTCCTGTCACAGCAAGAACCACGTTGTTTTGATTCGTTGATTTGTGTTTTGCGACAAAACGGAGCCTTCGCTTCAAGAAAGTGGTGCGCGGTTTGCAATCCATTCCGACAAACCCTAATTGCCTTGGGGACTGCACGAGACAGAAAAACATGCTTCAGCTTCTTCTTCTTGGTCCGCGCAGCACTTGGAGAAGCGAACTAAATTGCATTAGTGTCTGAGAGGGTCCTTCGCTGAGGCTCTCACACCACATCGGGCTGGAAACGCACGAGATATGGACATAATTAACTACATCTTCCCTGGACTAACAGAGCTGTGCGTACTTGTGTACACAGTGGCCAGATGACATCCAATTGAGGGCGGAAACACGAGCTACATTTTGGGAAAATATGTTTGCACACAAGTTGATGTTGTTATGGCTTCAAGATCACTCAGCAGAGGCTTGGGTTGTTACTGAGGCTTCGTGTGAACATTATCATCTCAGTGTGAAAGTGTGAAGGGCGTTGATTTGCAGAAATTTGCATCAGTAGCTCGACACAGGCAGGCGTCCGGGATTGCAGCTCAAGAGGCAATTTGTCCGTCTCTATCGAAATGCGAAATGTGATATTTCACCGGGGTGGATGCGGCGGAGTGGAAACGAACCTGCTTCATATGTGTGCAGTTGTGCGACGGGACTGTTTTCAGTGCTGCTGTCCTGGGGCGGCTTTTACCACGCGCCAACAAATGAACAAGACTGTTGCATTAAATGTTGGAAAGAATCGATGGATGATTTTGGGGATTTTTCTTCAGGAGAGTGACCGACCGTCACCCGGAAGTTTGATTGTACGCTTGTTTCACGGAGAACTTTGCGCCGTGTATTGAAATCAGCCTCGGGTGCTTCAAGGGGACTCTGATCCCAGATAATCCAGACTTTTCATCCAGTCTGCGTGAGATCTTCGGACACTGACATTGTCCACGACCAGCTCAGTTGCGTGCAGAACTCCCATCGCATTCGACAGCGGAATCCAGAGCCGCCTGTTCAATCATAGCGTCACAGCCTCAGGGCCGAGCTGCTGGTTATTTGGAGGAAGGTTCTCAGCGTTCGTTTCGTGGCACTTGATTGGACGACGCCCGACGCGCCCGCAGAAGCGCCACACGGCGTTGTTTGCACAAACACAGAATCCTCCAAATTCGCCAGAAACCTGAAAAGGACATTCCTTCAGGAAGCAAATCAGCCACTGGATTTCATCACAAAGTGTTCGAAAGTCTTCACTTTTGCAGGCATACGAGCAATTTGACTGGAAGTGGAAGGACAATTGAGGAAACCAATTTCGACTGGACACGATAAATTCAGCCGCTATTTGAGGTTCAGAACAATTGAATTCAACGCCAGTGGAGTTGCGACGGTATTACAGTCCAGACGTCGTGCGTCATGGCGCGACAGCAGTGCGCTGTTGTTCCTGTGGAAGGTTTATGAGTTGGTGCAGGCTCGGGGGACGGAGAGCGTCTCGCAGCGGACGCGTCGCGCGGTGGACGACGGACCTGGGAACCTGAACCTGGGTGCGACCCAGGAGATCAATCACAGAACGGCTGTCGTTCCTTTGATGCTAATTCGTGGGAGTTCCAGATAAGAAGACAGAATCCACTCACTCAAACACACGGCTGTGGGTGCGTGGGAAGAATCTTGGCTGTTTGGTGAACACTGAACGTTCCGCAGTCAGTGACCATGGCTGAGATGGATCAACTTCTGCCTCCACCTCGGATTTACACGCCGAGTAGGACGTCGAGTTTTCAGTCAACGCATTCCGCCCACGGGTGAGCAGAACCTACACATTCTGCGGGAGAATCTCCCATACACGCGCTTGTGGTACCTTGAGCCGCTGGTATTTGCTTTGGTGTCTTTGTTCTGCAGGTTGTAGAATTTTCCTGTTTGTTCAAATTGTTTCCTTCCACTACAACTGAAGAGGTTCTTTGATGGGCATTGATCTTGATCGTATGGAAGTACGGTGGGCCCGTTAGCGGACACCATGATGCAGTTGTTTGGCTTGTCGTTGGCGTTTGATGTTTTGGTCTTCAGAAATTTGTGTGAGTCGGAGCATGTTGTAACGAGGAAGATCGGGGCTTGTGACAAGTTCATTTGTAAATCTAGTTGTTTGTCCTTGGAATTTGTCTTCGTGTCTTTGTCACAAAATGTTTGTGTTTGTTCCATTTGTAGATCTGCCTGAGAGCATGCATGTTGCAACGAGGAAAACATGGAGCTCGTGACAAGAATTCTATTGTTGATTGTTTCCCTGGAATTTGTTTTCGTGTCTTTGTTCTGTCGGTTGAAGAAATTATTGTGTTTGTTCCAGTTTTACTTTTGCAATGCAACGGAAAAGGTTTTGATCTGCAAGGATTGATCGTTGTTCTCTTCGATACGCATACCACGAAGCACTGTGATGTGTAAGGTTGGTTTTACGGTCGTTGGCGTCTGAAAATTCTGTTGTTTGGAGATGCATCAGGCTTAGTACGTTCCGAGTTGAAAGGAAGAAGACGAGAGCTCAAGACAAGTTCATCTGCAGATCCAATGGTTGATTCTCAGCTTGATCAAAGAGGTCAATTTGCGTCTTGCCGAGAACGATCATTTGTTTGGCAGGACTCACCAAATTAGCGCTTTGCGTTCGTTTGAGCATCACTCTCTTCGTTTTCTGGGTCGCTGGATGGATTTGGTCTGTACTTTGCGTCAGTACTGCTGGTAAAGAACAAGCCAAACAAGACAAACGGGCTCCATTCTTTGGATCAGAGCGGCGATTCTGGACCCAAACGAGGCCAATTGGAAGGCCTCCCGGACCCGGGGGTTTCGAGTCCAAGCTATCTGTCTGTCAAAGTATGGGCGTTGGAAGAGTCCAGGGGGATAATGGGCTGCAGTTAGCTGGAAGGACGGGTTGCAAACGTTCAAGTGTAATGCGGGATACTTTGCCTGAGCAGCAGATCTCTATCATTTGTGATCGTCAGCGCAGCCCGCGATATATTGCCTCACTTACAACAAGTAATGATCTCGAAATGAGTTTCCTGAGCACTCTACGGCGGCGCAGACTCAGAGACAAGTTTGTCAGATTGTCGATTCTCAGCCACCGGAATCTGCGGAAAATTGTAGCCCTGGTTCCATGTGGCACACACTCGAAACAGCTTCATGTTGCACACAAAAGGCTGGTGGAGAAACTCGTTGCGGAGAAACGCAATTTTCGTCGGGTGAAAACAGGTCTTTGGTCTGTTCTTCCGCACAGACACTGTGAGATCTTTCTCGTTCGTGACAGTAAAGTTGTCATGTGTGGAAAAAAACAATTGAAAAGGCGACTGGTTTTGGCAGTTCCCTTTCAGTGCATCAATCCCGGAGTTGTTTGCTTTCAGGGAGACAAAAGCTGGATGAATCCAGCGCAAGTTTTCAGTGCGTCTCCCTTTTCATCTTTTTCACATTCTGACAACAACCGAAAATGTGTAGTGTCTGTGCAGATGACAACCCCGGCATTTCCTTGTCTTGTTCAACAGGTGCGCCGGAATCACGCAGAGGAAACGTGTCAGAGTTTTGAGCTCATTTGCACTTGTCAGAGGTCTGAGCAGAATCACGGCACTGAACAGACAGAGTCCCTTCAATTTCACTAGTGGTTCAGAAACCAGGAGTGTCCAAATCCCTGATTCTGATTCAGGTCCTTTCACCTGAAAATAAAATGTTGGCCTGCTGAATTTGCACCAAGATCGTATCGCGTTTTGTTTTTGAGGCAGATTTCGGTCGCACGCAGGGTCAGACTCGGTCAGGACCGAATCGGGACCCAAACTTGCTGTGGCACACTGAAAGCGTGGAGTGTCACAGCACGGTGAAATCTCCCTCACGTGAAAATCCGGTCTGAGCGCAGCTTGGTGAAGGGTGGGGAGGAAGGGAGGGAGCTGTCACCAGCAATACACTTAGCCAGTAAAGCCATATTACGCCATGAAATTTTCAGCAGAGATTTACGTCAATTTGAGTAAGAGAATCAAGTGCCTCGTTGGTACTCAACACAAGACAAATGGCTTTACGATGTGAGATCAGGCCTCGAGACGTCAGGTCGATTTTCCGCCCTTTGGCGCGCAAAAGAGGCAGAATACGGAAAAGAATACCAAAGACAGATTCTCAGTGAAATTCAAGATCAAAGCAAAAAGAACAGATATCAAACACCGGAACAGGGAGGGGAATTTTCTGTGAAAAACTGATCGTTGACAAAAACGGGTTTCGTGTTTTACAATGGCATCACGAAAGGGGCTTTGTCGTCTCCGGGGGGATGAAACCAGACGCGCCGCGAGCTGCGCCGTTGCGTTGACACAGTGTTGCGCATCATGCAGGTGCGTTGTTGAAGCTGTTTTGATGCAGATTTCAAGATCCACATTTATGTATCCATCAACCGGGTGGATCTGCTTGTTATGAAAGTGACATTTCTGTTCTGTTCTGAGGATCATCTGTACTCATCAAAAGGCCTGTCATGTGAAGCGTAGTTTTTACATCTGTGACACGTCATGTCGGTTTTGGACTCTTTTCTTCCTGATTCAAGTTTGAAACTTTGGTAGGAACTGAGTTTTGCAGAAGATGAGCTGTTTGACAGGTGAGCTGAGAACGTCGCAACGGGAGATAGCGATGAAAGGTCAGCGTTCAACGGACGCCCACCACACTGCAGCCGTTTCTACGCACAACGGCATCCTTCAGGATTTCATTTCATTTGTGTGGATTTTTTTCTAACAATGCCAAACTCTTTGATGTTGATACTGTGGATGGTGAAAGGGCCGCCACCACCAACAACGGATTCTGACATGCAGCTTTACGTTTTCTCCCGCCTTCGTCAGTCTCCAGTTATTGCAAATATATCTCGTACCTGTTTCTATTTGACACACGCACAGGCAAGCTGTCAGGTGACTTTATGAATGTGTGCTGGCATATACATTGGTATTACTTTGGCGGTGTCTAGGGACTGGTCACGACATAGTGATCAGGCCAACTAAAACAACATTGAAGGGATACTGCGTCCCACATCGAGATCCTTCTGGCGTAAAATTTAATTCTTTGGAAACTTGATTCAGGAACCATTACACACAGTGAAAGAGGATACGATTCAGCCGCAGCCGCTGGTTGCGTCTGTTTTCAACATATTCAAGACCTGAAGCGAACCATTGAGATTTCCACCACAGACGTTTCATTCTTACTGCTCAGGATATTCTCTTCATGGAAATATCAGTGGATTAGCTTGTTCTTCAGGAAGAACGTTTTGTGGACAATGGAGGCGATGATTTCTCCAGGATTCTGAGGTGAACCTCCGAGGATTTTGCCATGCGCTGAATCGCGTGATCCCAGGCAAGTGTTGTGTTGCAACAAGGACAATATTTTTTCGGATTTCTGTTTTTCTTGTCCTTTGAATGAGTCTGGACAGTACGAATCGCAGGGTTTGGTCATCTGGTGACATTTTCCACGAACAACGCGCTTCTGGCGCTCAGGCCAAAATCAAGTCTTGATGCAGATGAACGTTGATCTGGGTTCCGATCCCCAAGTGTGTGGGGCAGATTCGTTTTGGGGATTTGGCGAACCGTGGATGAAACGACAACGTCATTGTGCGAAGTCCTTTAGGGCGAAGCACCATGTGGTAGTGCAGTACATGGCAAGGTGGATGAAATGTCTCCTACCCCCCTTAACCCCCCTCCCCCTCCCCAACCCCCTCCCCCAATGGAACCCCCCTGCAGCCAGACCCTGCCACAGCCAGACCCCCCCCCTGCAGACAGTATGACTGGTGGAAGACAAGGAGGACAAGGAAGAATTGACGACATCACTGGCGCAAGGGACTTCGCACTGCAGTTGCCTTGAGCACTGCTTCTTGTTGGGACAAGCAGGGCAAGCTCGATTGGGAGGCAAACTGCTGCCTGTTGCACGTAAAGACTTTGGAATCAAACCTGACAATGTCTTTTGGCACAAAACCCCGTACCTTGTGTTCGTCTTTGTTTCGAGAATGAAGAATCGGGTTTATCCTTTTTGGAAATGTTTCCTGTTCTCTGATTGGCCCTCAGCTCGGCAATAATTGAGTTTGTCGCCGAGTTATCAAGTTTGTCACCCAGCAAAGAATAAAAAGGATAAAATAAATGTCCTGCTTTCTTCAACTCGGCGACAAACTGGATTTTTGCCCTTGGATCCAAGGATCCAGTTTGTCACCCTCAGCCTGATGGCCTTGAGCAACAAACTGGATCCTTGGATCCTTGGGCAGAAATCCAGTTTGTCGCCGAGAAGAAACCAGGACATTTGCCATGAGTTCGTGAGCAACAAGGCAATGTCCCCATTGTGGCATTTTCTGTTGAGGAACCCAACGAGTTTTACGAGTATCAAGACTCGAGATAAGATGCTGAACCTCTGAATGGGCACGTGTTGGTCTTATTTCATGGAAAGACTTGTCTCTGACGAGGAGTTCATGCCATTTGACGGAGGATGTTCAGTTTTGCTGTAACGATCACGTGCGTGACCTTTGTGGAGATTTGATGATCTCTAAAAATCAGATTGGCGTTGTTGAGCACGCCGGGGCCTGTGGTGGCTTCATCCGAGTGCTACTGCTGGTGATGAGCTCATGCTACAGATTTGACTTCACCAGGCATCAGAACTCGCCCAAAATGGAAGTACGAGTATTTCCAAGCTCTTTCCCAAAAATAAAAATCGTCTGTGTTGAGAGGACATGCCACTTTCACCATTGGGGTGAATTGTGATGTCAGAGATGCAGAAGGAGACAACATGAAACGCGTTTCACTTGGCGGGCATTTTGGGGGTGTCGAAAACACAAGTACTCGTACGCACGAAGAAGTCGACCCCCGCTGCCTTCCACGCAAGCGAAGGACGAAAAGTTCTTCTGCAACTCTGCGATCACAAAACTGGTTGTGTGTGCTCGCAGCTTGCATCAAGGTAGAAATGTGTTCTCACCTGACAAATGGGGTTCCTGTTCAATCACACAACTCCTTTCGCGACCAAAGGCCTGGAAAAAGTCATTGCGTGATTTCACAGGAACCATTTTTGTACAGTGTGATTACCGTGTCTGAGTTGTCCACTGTCTGATAAAAACCGCAGACCCACAAACCAAAGGAGAACAAGAAACCGTCTGTCAATCAACATCAGACACTCTCAGGGAATTTGTCCCTCTCGTACGACAATCTGTCTTTGAAGTCAGATTGGACAGAAATGATGCACTCTCCCTTGAAAGAGCCAAAGTTGTTCTCCACAAATTGAAGTTGAACTGCAAGTTATCTATCAAAATGCGTTTTGTGTCTCAACTAAGAAGCAGGCAGTTCGACATTTCCCACACGATTCATCGCACGAAAACAAGAGGTTCATTGTTGATCACAAGAAGAGACAAATAGAACTTTGTCAGAACACTGAAGGGTATTTTGCTCAAAACTTCTAAAGGTTGAAAATTGAACCTGTTTTGCTGCAAAAGTGTTATTTTCATGCAAGACTGTGTTTGACCTTGTTGCTTTCCCGCTTGAATCAGCAAAAATCGTGTCGGAACACATCCAGACCCAAAGCAGTTGTGGGGTCAACCCAACACCTCAGCCTCTGGCTTTGATTGGCATTGAGCTGACCCCACAACAGCCTTGGGTCTGGATGAACACAAGGCTCGGAGTCCTGTTGTGTTCCTGTGAGTCTCGGCTTCCCCGATGATGATTGGTTCTGTTGGTACGAGCACATTCGTGTACATCACTGACGAACATACTCACGCAACCAGTACGTTTCACCACGGGTCGGTGGGCTCTTCGTCAATATCAGCCCCACGTTTTGAGCACAGACTGTGAGCCTTGGCTTCCTCTGTGATGATTGGGTCTGTTGGTCACTGACAAACTTACTCAAAGAAGCAATAATTTTCACCACTGGTCGGTGGGCTCTTCGTCAGTATCAACTCCCATGGTTCAGCGTAAATTTCGATGGTTCTGGTTCAGTCCCAGATGCATTTCGTAAAATTATTTCACGGCTGGGACTGAAGCATTGATTTTTGCGAGGGATTCCCAGACAGGCGGAGCGGTTTACATGAAGTGGGCTGGGCCACCTCGCCGGTCTGCGTGTACAGCTTCGCTGGTGCTCAGGTGGTTTCAGCCGCAGTGGAGAAGAGATTTGGCATGTTCAGCGAGTGGCAATTGTTTCAAAAATTGTTCTTTGTCGTGGTGCTTTCACATTTGCCGCAGGCAGATGTTGCGTCAGCTGTTGCCACTCAAGCGGTGGAGGCTGATGCGACAAAACGCCCTCGTACGCTGTTTTTGTCGACAAAGGTGTTCTTCGCAAAGAACCAGACAATATTGAAGTGTTGCTTTCAGCTGAAGGCCATTGGAGCAAAGCGCACTTTTTGTGTGACCTGAGGTGAGAAAGTGTGGTGTGTGCAACACACGTGACTTCGTGACGTCATTATAGCGTCATCGTGCCAGCGTCGCATGCGCGACACATCTGATGGGAGCAAATTGAAGCGGAGGGTGAAGTGGCTTCAGCCCGACGTTTCAGGCTTCAGCACGTCCTGCCTGTCCGCACCAACTGAACCTGAAGCGGTGTGTGCCAACCCCTGTGCTGAGTGGCTCGTTCACCAAAGTAGCTGCCTGGAAATTGGAAGTGTCGTTTGCCTTGTGGAAGGTGTCTCGTGTTTCCTGAAAGGTGCTTTGGACACCGTCGCTCTGCGTTTAATGTAGCGGTTTCTTTTCTGTTCGCAGCTGGTTTTTCCGTGGCGACGGTTGGATCGGTCTTTGAAATCAAGGATTAGAAAGCTGTGTTTCGCAGGAGACGTTCAATGCTCATCCTGCCCCCTCATTGCATTTCACCCCCTGTACCGACATCTGCAAAGAAAACATTTTCACACAAATCTTCTGTTTGATTCCAAAAAGTTACAGACTGCCTTTTTCAGAATCTGGGAACAAAGACGTCAAAATTATCTTGTGAAAATTTTCCAGATCTTGAATTGAGCAATGATTCAACAAACCCACATTTATTCAACAAAAGTTGGTCAAGCTGGCCAGAACAGTTGTTTTGGATTGTTCTGACTTGGCGCCCATTTCGGTCACAAAGACTGTTCATGGAGATGCACCGCCAATGGAAAGGCGCTGGGCACCTCAAGAATCCATTTCCATCAAATGGTTTGCGTCAAACCTTCCTTCTTGCAACCCATTTTGAGGACAAAGGCCGGCTCCGGAACCAATCTCATGCAGAGGTTTTGAACATTGCAATGAAGCTACAGTGCTGCTGTCTCACGTGGCTTCACTGGGGGTGCGGGGAATGACGCGTGTCCACACCGGAACGTGTTCTTGTTCCTCAGAGTTTCATAGATTCTCTGCCATCATCTCATATCACAACTTGGCGTTCCCGTGAAACTAAATGGTCAGACAGCGAAATCAGGAGGTACGGGGTGAGGCCACTCGGAGATTGTTCACTCCATGGCTGGCCATTTCAAGCAAACTGAAACGGCCAGGCACCCGTGTCCCGAGTCTGGCCATAACGTTACACCGGGCTCATTTGCATTCCAGTTCGCTTCAATCCGCTTCTCTGTAAATTGAGTCGGGTTTGGCTGCTTCCCCTCCCCTCACGGACTCGTTTACCTGGTTTCAACAACCGTGTCGCCGTGTCTCCTCGTGGTCCCAAAGCAACTTACCTCTGACATCAGAACCTTCAAGAGGCTCTGAGTCCTTGTCGACTTCCTAATTGGACCCGAGGCTCGAGCTGATGCTTTTCTATTTACCCAGGCTCAGCGCTAAAGACACTGATTCCGTCTGTGCCATTTGAGACAAACCGGTGTCTTTCCATGTGGTAGTGGGGAAACTTGACTGTTGTCTGCAGCTCTGGCTCTCACCTGACCCAGGTGTAACCGGAAATCTTGACTTTCCACAAAGAGTTGGAGTTGACATTCAAAAGCAGAGTCAGTTTGGGGTTCTTCGCTGAGTCAAAACAACGATTCCACATTGGTTGAAAAATAGTGCGTTTCCCTGCTTCTTTTGGTATACAGGTCGTGTTTGACGCCAGACTCCGGCTCATCGAGAGGTTCATTAGAGTTTCATAGCGATCAACACCCCGGCTTTATTCATGCCACGCCATCCACTTCATGCTCGCTCCCTGATTGCTCACTTCAGTCGTTACTGACGTTGCTTCTCAAAAAGCCTTGTCGACCTAATAGCCTTTCAAGAGTGACGAATTCGGAACGGTTCTGCAGCCGTCTATACCTGCAGATCTAAGTGTCGGAAACTGTTTGCTGTAGAGAGAGTCTGAGCTGCAGGGAGATTTTATTGTCGTGAATTGAGTCGAAGTGTCTGCGTGCGCAGGGAGCGTCTCTGCACTTACAATGTGACTTTCATGAGGTTGGTTTGACATTGGCGGAACTTATTCTGAGGGCGAAAACTGTGAAATCGTCATTGCAAGAAAGCAGCGGATTGAGCAGAACAATCTTGACGAGCATGGGATATTTGGAGTCTTTGTGTTGGAACCGTGGAAGGAAGACAACAGTGCACAAACGGGTTCTCGCACTGTACAACAATGGTTCAAATCGCACAATGACTTTCCAAGACCTTGCACCCTTTTTTGTGGTGTGAGAACCCTGTCTTCCACAGCAATGAAAGCACACGTGAGGTTTTGTGACAGCAGAGTTGCTGGAAACCCTTAGTGCAACTCTGCGGTCACAAAAACCTGTCGTCTGCGCTCGCTTCTCTGGAAATTGGTTCTCACCTTGCAAAAGGGATTCATGTTCAATTTCTGTTCAGTCACACAACCTGTTTCTTGACCAAAGGTCTCGAAAAGTCATTTTGTGATTTCACAGGAACCATTCTTGTGCTTTGCGAACCCTTTCGTACGCTCGTACGATGCGGAAGTGTGGTGTGCGCGTGCGCGTGCGTGTGCTCGACACTCGTACTACTGTGCGTGGTGGACGCCTTCACCCCTGTGGCAGTGGCTCGCTCGTACGACAGACACACCGCAGGGCAGCGTCGTCACCAGCTAATTAGCGATGATAATTACCGGTTTGATTCCTATTGATTGACGGGGATCTCGGGCTGATACAGGCGCGGCCTGCTCAACACATCAAAGTTACGTCTTTGACTCGTGTCCTTATTCACCGCGTCATCAGATCCATATTGCCTGGCATGATACAGACATCAGTTTCGTCAGACAGACGGACGAGAGGACATCGCTGGGGGTGATGGGGCTGAACTGACAGCTTGACGCAAAACCCTGTTGGTTCCACGGTCATGCACGGTTTGATTAGTTACCGTCTCTGCTGACGAACGAATATGGGACGACGCTTCTCACCAGAGACACAATGATTGTGTGATGTCCCTTTAGGGAAGAGCACTTAGTGGCTCACCAAAAAATTTTTCCGCTATATATGCCACCTCGGTGAAGACATCCCGTCCTATCCTATCCTGTCCTGTCCTGTCCGTCCCCTACCCCCCCCCTATGGACAAGTCTGGCTGGACATTTGGGCTGGGTTCCTGTATCAGAGGCTCAATACAGTGTCTCAAGTGCCATCTCCAATAGCGAATGTGATGTATATATATGGCATCTCAGGCAAGATGTCCTGTCCCATCCTGTCCTGTCCGTCCCCCACCCCCCCTATGGACAAGTCTGAATGGACATTTGGGTTGGGTTCCTGTATC
>JAAUXT010027608.1_pt1 | contig 13801 bp, 13 predicted proteins | sample 7278171 | NCBI WGS metagenome assembly JAAUXT01 (sample SAMN14350112, study PRJNA611818) | marine sediment metagenome | isolation source: surface marine sediment (1.8m) | place: French Polynesia: Moorea | collected 2018-08 | reverse complement strand
GGTGGGAGGTTACATTCCAAAGTGTGGACAGACGCACACATGAATGCTAAGGGTTTTTAAGCCAACAGCGGGACCTAGATGGCCGCTACCGCGACCATCAATGACGTACGCGTTGTGTAAGTTACGAGAGGATCAGGAAGCAAATGACAGAGAAAATTCCTTCAGACACACGAGCACAGACATTCCCTCGACCCGGCCCCACCTCCCAACGCGAGTAAAGCGATAACAGACGCTGATGTTTGCAGTACCAACCTGTTCCGAGGGCAGCGGTGGCTTCTGGGCTGGAGATGCAAATCGGCTGTGCACAGCGGCGGCGGTAAGATCAAGATCCGACTCACACAGTCCTCAAACAAAAGATCTTTTATCTCCCTCAGTTTCTGTCAAAACTCGGAGCAAACAGGAACTTAAGAAAGCGGACGCAGCAGCAGAATCGCGTGAGAACTGTTCGATTTTCCCTGTGCACACATGTCTTCACTCCTCACTGCACAAAGTGTCTGTCACATTCCTGGCGGTTCTTGAGTTGCACCCGGGCTGACCTCTGCAATCCAGGCACGTCCTGTTCACTTCGGCCGGGGGGAGGGTGAGAGCGAGGCCACTCACTTTGTCTGCCTCCTGATCCTACATCCGGTCCCACACTTCGACTCCAAAATCCTTGAAAGAAGCCACAGAATCCAGGGAATATGGCTGATCACACGTCCTCAGACACAGACACTGGTGGCAGGTTGTTAATGTGAACAATATGCCACTAAAAATAACGGTCGAGCTCAGCCTGAATGTGTAGATCCAATGTCTCAGTAAGATATGCCACGGCCTCTCGGGATTGTCCTTAGGTCCCGCGTGACGTGAATGTCGAAGCTCAAAATAGATGTCCAGATCGATAAAACTCCTTTTTTGGTCAGAAATACTTCCGAGAAGAATATTTGAGCAGGCAATGTGTCCCGTCGCACGGTTTGTGCCCAACTGACGTAAATGGCAGCGGGGAAGCCCCGCCGCGATTGGCCGGATGTTGGTGACGTCAGCGGCGGGAATATCGCCGCTAGGTGGTGGTGTCCAGACCCATTGGCGCACAGCGCACAGATAAGAGAGAAGACAAACTGGTTCAAAATTGGTTCGTTGCAATCACAAAAGTCCGCTTTGGAGGTGGATTGTTCGCTTGAAAATAATTTGACAAAGAACTTTACAAAACGGCTGAGCCAATGTTGGCAGGGGAAGACCGTTTCGCAACTTTAATTTTGAACAAAATTCTTGACAGGAAATTGACAAGAAAGAGCGCTTGCGGTGTGACAGAAAATCGCATCTTTGTCTTTCCCGGGGGCCAGGGGGCACACACCCCTGGATCTGCCCCAGCAACCAGTTTGAAAAGTCATCTGCGATGAACGCTGCTCCTCGGGTGCACTCTGCCCTGCCAGACAATGACGAGAGCGCGAGCGCATACCACACATACCACGTGCACCGCAAGCAGCCGAACTTTTGACAGGTCCTCTGGACGAGTTGAGAAGAGGACATTCCAGGGCAGATCAAAGTGCAGCGTCGCTCCTCCTCCTTTTTTTCTGCTGACACAGGAGCGGCTCGCACAACCTGATTTCACAAAAATGCTGAACTCTTTTGTTCTCTCCGATTGTCAGAGGATCCAGAGTTCTCAGTTCCTGGAGCAAATGGAAAGACATCAGTGAGAGGGACTTTCAACAAGGCACGAAAAGAGAAAGGAACATTCGACTTATGAACATTCGTGCGCACACTTGCAAAGTTTTTTTTACCGCAGAAAGTGGGTGTGAGGGGGAATATCTTCCAGTTTACACACGCCCGAAAAAAAGTGTGTGAATCCAACTGCTGTTGCAGCAAAACATTTCAAGAATCCAACCAGAAAACAACGTCCGTGCAAATGCGTTTGGTTTTTGCATTTTTAACGAATCTATTTTTTTTTCAGCAGTTTAGTTTCACACAACGTACTCTTCCCGAGTGCATGTTCTGACGTTTGTTGGCTGCAAATTCATCCATTTTCCCCTGCAGACTGGTTAACTGGACACAACCTGTTGTCCGAGATTTTCGCCTTGTCATCCCCACTTGTGTGAGGACCCTGGCAGATCCGAAACCACTCGACTTTCAACGAGTCACCAGCGGATCTGAAAGGTCAGGGGAAGTGGGGCTTGTCACAACTGTGCGAGTGGTTCAGTTTGCATGAGAAGAAGCGCCAATGGATCTGTTCGTGCTGCCACCTTCAGTTTTCTAGCGGCACCAGGCGGCAAATTTTCAAAACATTTCGGGACAAGTTTCGTTCAGTTTTGACGGCTAATAGAGTGGATTAACCGGCTACCTGTGCTGACCCAAGGTGAGTAACTCACGTGGGAAGTTCTTGGAGCAGCTTTTGATGTAAATTTTGCGCTGAACGCCTTGAAAATGGTGCTGTCTGTAAGGTTATCAATTATCGCCCACCTGGACTGATTGTGGATTTTTCTTTCGTCAGTCCTGTGTTCCCCATATCTGCAGGTCTCAAACAAGAGGTTTCAGGCAACTCGATGATTTGCACTTTTGGACCACGCGACAGAGGGAGGGTCTGAAGAACGGTTCAGTGAAGGCGAAGACAGTGGGTGGCCAAGGTTGGGACGGGGGGGGGGCAGATCCACAGGTCAATTCACCTTCACAGGGGGGGGGGGGGTTCAGGATCAGGTCATTGTGGGAAATCCCCGTGGGCGGCGTCTTTCAACCTTTGAAAGTTTGAATTGCTGAAGGGGCAAATAGATAATCTAGATCCAATGTGCCTGCAGTGCAAAAGTCAGGGAGGACTCGGAACCCGTGGATGTTCCCCTGCTGTATGGAGAGAGAACGCGGGGTTCAAAACGAGCACCACTGCTCAGGGGGTCGCGCACTGCACGTCGTTCGAGGCTGATTTGACGTGCCATGAGGATTGTAGTCAAACCATTGGTTGAACTTTCAGGTTTTCACAAACGAAAGCAAAAGACATTGAAAGTCACAAAGAAAATCTCCCTTGATCTTCCATTCTTCCTCATTCAACATTTGCCTTGTGAAAATAAGAGTCAATGAGAGTCTGAATGGCACGTCATTCAGGGTCAAAATTTTCGACTCGGCGCTCTGTGCGCGCCCAGCCTCAGCGAACACACCAAAGCAACGTTCTCTCAGCAGATGGCGGTGGCAGCGGCAGGAGGCGACGCGGCGCGGGCGGCGACGGCGACGGCGACGGCGCTGCTGGACTGGGCGTTGCGCGAGATGCGCTACTCTGCCCCGGACGACGCCCAACCCTCCCTCGACGACTTCAAAAAGTACGCGCCCAACCCCCGCACCCACGTGGGGCGCGGCGCCGACAGATCAGTCTCTCCCCGTTGGCCCGAGTTTGGTTTTGTTTGTTGTTTTGAGACAACCAACCAAGGGGGAGGGGTCAATTTGGCGTCCTTCATGCCGCACCCTCCTCACCCAACAGACTGACAGACCGACAATACACACACGCACACACACACACACACACACACACACACACGACAGCACACATGGGTTGGAACCATGAAGTTGGACTTTCAAACTTTGGTTCCGACCAAGCCGCGTTCTTCCAAGCCCAGACGTGCGTGACAGTTGTTCAGACCAGAGTCTTCTCTGTTGACAGTGCAACCCAATGGGCGCATGTTCAAGTGTTCAGACCTTGGTAGTTTCAGTGTTGGTCGTGGTGGGTCCACGTGAGCTAAGTTAATCTCGTTCTGTTCTCACTCGTGAACTACGGACACACGTGCTGACTTGTTTACACGTGTTTTTCCCTTGCAGGTTGTGTCGCGACCCGTGGTTGGCTGAGGCGTGGAGACACGTGACACAAAACGTCCGCGCAGACGCGTGAGTGGCTTTGCCTTCCTATTCCGAAAATCCATTGGTGGCACTACACTCTGGATGTGGTGTCCCTGGACGAAGATGCCACGGTCGTCGTTCAGCTCATTCACAGAGTCGCTGCAGAGCGGTCAGAATGCCTTGCCCCAAAATCCCTTCAAATCACATTGACACTGGGGTGAAAATGCAGCGTCTCTCGTTTCTACCCAAAACCCCAAGCAAAGTCACCCTTGGGAAGGTTTTGCCACTGCTTGGGTGAAAATCATGCATTGTAGCCCTGGTGTGATGTATTTTGACTCTTGTGCGCAAGTCTGGTGCCACTCTGACTGATGTGATGGATTTGGACCCAAGACTACTGCACAGTCATTTTGACCCAAGGAGGGATTTTCACATATTTACAGCTGTAACGCTGAGATCCAGCGCGATGCAAGCGCAAGTCTTGTTTCATACTGACTGCCAGCAAGTCGAAAATGACAGGCCTTTACTTCTTGTCGAACTTGTGTTGGGTGAATGTTGTCATTTTATCATGTCGTGCACGTGACGTTCGGTGCTGCGCCACGCAACGCGACGCAATGTGACGCAGCACGACGCAATGTGACGCAGCGCGACGCAATGTGACGCAGCGCGACGCAATGTGACGCAGCGCCATCTCGTTTTCTCTGATTCTTTCCGCAGAACGCTAAAGAAGATCCGGGGCAACTTGGCGCTGTATCCTTCAGTCAGAACCGCTGCCACCGGGGGGCGTTCGAGATCGCGTGGACGGGCTTGGCACGTTTTGGGTTTTGTCGACAAGGGGGGGGGGCGTTGGGTTTGCAAGAGGGGGCGACCACTTTGGGGTGAAGGGGTAACAATCGCTGTCGAGGGCGGAGAGATGACCACAACACAGGGGGCAGGGCGTGAACGAAATGGTTCTTGTCAGTTCTGGCATGACCCCAACAGGGAGGAAGGTCTGTCCAAAACACGTGTGTGTTGATTGAGTGTTCCAGCACTCTGTGGAATCTGGCCGTAAGTCCTGAAAGAAGAGGTGTTCCGCGTCTGCCTCTTTGAAAACAGAACCTGAACTGGGAGACAAGTGTTCGTACTCGCTGTCGGAGTGTGAAAAGGCACCAAGAGCCAAAAGTGCGAAAGGCCCTTTGCACTCTGCGGTCGTCCAGTCGAAAGGTATCGAGGTACCTTCTGACCCGTGTTATAATGTATCTGTATGAAAAGGCACCTTGGTACCTTTTCACAGGGATGGAAAGGGTACCATACCCTTTTGACACGGGTATCTTCTGACTCGCCACCAGACTTTCAAGTAGAAATATCAGCCGCTTTCAGCGTACATCGGCTGTATGCAACGTCAGCTGACAAGAAATGGCCAGTTACAAGGAAATTACCCTACATTGAAATTTCCTTGCATGGGGGGGGGGGTGCAGAGAAATTTCCCTCCAACCCTTGGGAGGAAATTTCCCTCCAACATTTGCAAGGAAATTTCCCTGTATGAAGGGGAGGGGCGTTGGAAGAAAATTTCCTTCCAACCCCCTCCCCTCTCCCCTCAGTCAGTCAGTCACAGCAGAAACAGTATCAGCGCTGCGGCTGATAAAGACTTCGCTCAGAGGTGGCGTCCCTTGTTGTGACAAACCCCAAGATTTGCCAAGGTTCACACACACACACACACACACACACACACACACACACACACACACAACTGTCGCCCTTGACTCGGCGTCGCAGCGCGCGCCACGCGAAGCAGCTGTCGCGGCCTCTCGGGACGCCCTCTCCCGACGACGACGCCGTGGCCGACTCGAGGCGCCGCCTGGTGGAGGCGAAGCGGCGGCTGCAGCAGCGCGTCACGTCAGAGCGCGCCACCGTCGCGACGCTGCGCCAGGAGAACGCGCGTCTCCAGGACGACGTGAGCGCCGCCGGTGAGTGAGCAGCAGGGGGCGCCACACTTCGTCACTTCCGCCACAGGAGATGCGTTACTTCCGATGACGAGGACGTTGCAGCGTTTGTCGTTGCTGGAAACGGGACTCGAACCCCTGACCCTGGGATCTCTTGCCACGAAACACAGTTCTCTTGCTGAGCTAACAAATTTATAAGTTCAGTCAGTAGAGCACTGGACAAATGTCCCGATGTCCCTCCGATGTCCCGATGGACAAAAATAAGTTCAGCTGAACCAAAAAGCTGCACCTGATAGGGGACTCGAACCCCCGACCTTTGGATTTCTTGTTTTTATATTTAGAACTTTTCAAAAGTCCAATGCTGAGAGGGGGAGAGAGAAATCAAGAACGACCTGAGGTAGAGCAGCAGTAGAGAAGAGGTACATCAGTTTGGACATCGGTGGTGTTTGTGTAGTGAGGTCGTGTCGATGTCCCGGTGTACCTCCCGATTTCCTGACCTGTCATACCTTTTTCAATAAAAAAATGGTTTGCCTGGCAAAACACAATGCTCTACCGACCGAGCTAAGAGACAAGTCTCAATGGTAAAGCATAGATTAGTGCAGTCGGTAGAGCACTGGTCAAATGTCGCGATGTCCCTCCGATGTCCAGATGTCGCTCCAATGAGAGAGAGAGAGAGACGTCAGGAACCAAACACTGACATAACATGAACACAACTCAGGCGCGCATTCACCGGGGAATCTGTGTCTGAAGATCTCAGTTGTGAATGTTTCCGCCGGGTCCCGTGAGTCTTCAAGGTGTTCTGTGTCGGGTCAGGGTTCAGGACAGGGGGAGACCAGCCTCTTTGGGGAAACTTCAACTTTTACACGCAAGCTGTACAAAATTACACTGTGAAGTGACTTGTGAGGGGCAAGCCTGGTTCAACAAGAGGTGGTTGTGAATGGGCTGAGGACAGGGTGCGGCACCACGCCCCCCACGGATCCACCCCTGGTGGTGACATGTGACAGCGGTTGCACCAATTACATTGTGAAGTGACTTGTAGGAGGGGAGGGGGCACCTGGTTCAGCAAGAGGTGGTTGTGAATGCCCTTTTTAGCGCGCCAAGGTCAGGGTTGGACGCCGCGGACCCCCCCCCCCCTCGGGACTCCACCCCTTGGTGGTGACACGTGACCCTCACGGCGCCTCGCTCTCGCCCTGTAGAGACGACGCGGACGCGCCTCGTGCACGCGCTGAGCGACGCGCGCCGCCGGGGGGCGCTGCTCGACGCCAACCGGAAACACGTGACCGAGGAGACGCAGCGCGTGCGCGAGCTGCGCCGGAAGCTGCGCGAGAGAATCGACGCCCTCACCGCGTCCAGGTCAGTGGTGCGCGACGTGGGCTGGTTTTGGTCAAGTATCGTGTGATCGGTGCAGTCTGACGTGGCTCACGTAAGCGCACGTGAGTTCTCCAAGGGACAAACGTGCAGTCTCTCCTGTCTCATCTTCCAAATAACGTCATCGCTTGGCAGAACTTGGTCTCCACATTGACGGGCCAAATAAGGTCATGAGCTGTCCGATCGAGTCGTGTCGGGTTGGGTTGGGTTGTGTTGTCAGGTTGGGTTGGCTTGGGTTGTGTCAGGTTGGGTTAGGTTGTGTCAGGTTTGGTCAGTTCAGGTTGGGTCAGGTTGAGTCGGGTTGTTTCATGTTGGGTTGGGTTGGGTCGGGTCGGGTTGAATAAGGTTGGGTCGGCTGTAATTCTCCCGTTTCCGCAGCTCCCCGGACTCGCAGCTCTACTCACGCGACGGTGACGCCGGGCACCTCGAGACCGCATGCACGGTGAGTCCGTCTGTGAGTGTGCGGTGAGTGCATCTGTGAGTGTGTGTGCAGTGACTGCGTCTGTGTGTGTGCGGTGAGTGCGTCTGTGTGTGCGCAGTAAGTGCCATGTGTGTGTGCGTGTTTGTGTGGGGTGAGTGCAACTGTGTGTGCGTGGTGTGTCTGTGTGTGCGAATGTCTGTGTGGTGAGTGCATCTGTGAGTGCGTGGTAAGTGTGTCTGTGTGTGTGTGTGCGTGTGTGTCTGTGGTTGCGCCTCTTGGCTTTGTGCGACTGCGTGTGAGTCAACCTGCGTCTGAGCCTGCACGGTCAGTACGTCTGATGTGTGCTCTTTAGTTTGCTGACAAAAGTTTGGGTCAGACAGGCACTTGGCATTTGATGACTGAAATGTCTTGATTTTCAGAGGGCGGTTCGGGAGGCGTGTGACGGAACAGCCGCGTTCCTCCAGGCGCTGCTCGGAGGGGAGTTCGGGGACAGCCACGACGCCATGTGAGTGCGGGAAGGGCGCGGGGTTGCAACGGGAACCCGGCGAGGCGCCATGTGCGCGGGACACGGAGTTTGTGGGCTGGAGGAAAGCTGTCAAAATCAACAGCTACCGTGGATTTTCCCTTGGTTGTGTGAACAACGTTCAACAGACGAGGGGCGTTCTGGGAACGCAGGGTTGTACTCTCTGAGTCGTGACCATTCCAGTGGACTCATGAGGATGAAGGAGAGGAAATTCCTACCTTTTTGGGGGCCTGACTGTGGTTTCAAAACACGTGCTCACAAACAAGACAAATTTTGCGCCTGTTCGTGCGAAACAAAACGGTTGGAGCTCAAAACCATTTCTTTCGGAATCACGGGTGTCTCACACAAGCCTGCCCTGCATGCTTCAGTTGTCACGTGGCCCAGATTGATCGATCGATTGATTATTGATTGGCTTTCAGCGCGGAGCGGCGCGCGCGGGTGTGGCGGGACGTGGAGGCTGCGATTGGTCGCTTCCCGGCGAGTCACGTGGTGCAGAGCCTCGCTCTGACGGCGGCCGACGCGACGCATGCGCTGTCGGACCTCACGAGTCACGTGGACATCCGCAGGGACGCTGAGCAGCTCAAGTGCGTGCTCACGAGGATCCAGGATCTAATCTGTGGGCGACGGACACCTTGTCAGGGGGGGGGGGGGGTCAACTCAAGTCACCTCAACGTGGGGCTCAGAGTCCAGGGTCTGGGTGGGAGGTGGGTGACATCTAGTCATGGGCGGTGGCAACTATGTGAGTTATCCGCGCGAACTCGCGCTTGTTGGGTCTCGGGGAGGGGGGGCAGGTCCTGGATCTGACTGAGGGGAATGAGGCCTTTGTGGAGGGGACTGAATGGGTTCTGAGGCTGGGGGACGGCGCCACTGGGCGGGCAGCAACCAGGGGTGCTCAGGCTGGGTGCAGCCGGGGCGGGTGTGGGATTGGAGGGAGCAGAGCAGCTCTGGGTTTTCAGCGCATGCGCACACGCCTGCTGCTTCTTAGGGGCAAGGGACGGGTGAAGCTGCTGCATCAAGAAGTCACGTTCTCAGTGCAGGGTCCACCAAGGACGAACCTTGGAAAAAATAGCACCACAAGACACAGTTGAGTTGGGCGGGGTTTCTTTGGGGGTAGGGGTGGGGTTCTGTTCTTGATTGTCGGGCTACGTGATTGGCGCCGGCACAAACGGCGTCCTCTTGTGACAACCTTGGTGGCGGGAAAGTTGAGCTTCGCGGCCCCTGATTGGCTGAGAGTGTGTCACGTGTTCCAGGTTTCGGTACGAGGAGGGGCACCTGGTGGACGTGTCCAACCCGCCGTCAGCCGTGCAGAGCGTCCGCGAGCTGCTGCAGGTGCGTGCGTGTGTGTGTGTGTGTGTGTCTCAGTGCTCGTGTGTGTATGTGTGTGTGGGCGTGTGTTGTGGAGACAACAAAGTCAAAATGTGTGCGTGTGAGCTTGTGAAGGAACATGGTATCTGGGAGCTGCTGCAGGCATGTTGGGTGTGTGTTAGTACGTGTGTGTGAGCGAGAGCTTGAGAACAACAAAGTATGAGGGGGAACTTGTCTATGTTGTGTGCGTGTGTGTGCGTCCTGCGAATACATGTGAGAGCTCCACTCGAAGGGAGTGACTATTTTCCACTGCATTGTCCGTTGCTGTGGCAACACTCCACTTGTCGCGCGCAGGAGGGTCACGCGCGTCACTTCGCGCGCTTCATCGAGACGCAGCGTCATCACAACGAGACGCAGCGTCTCACACGACGCCTCGACGCCGTGACGCGCGACGCCGAGACGCGCATCGCGACGCTGCTGCGCCACGACCCTGACGCCGCTGACGCCGCCAAGTGAGTGGCTCCATCTGCAGGTTGTTTCACAGCGTGTGACGTCACGCGTTACGTCCCTGGACGTTGCGTCCCTGGACGTTGCGTCCCTAGACATTGCGTCACTGGGCGTGTTGCTCGGGTGATCCAAGGCTTGTTGATGTGTACAGGACTCAATGCAAGGCGCAATCACAGCTTCATCCCACCTTGTCAGTAAACTTACCCGTTGAGCTGGCTTCACGAACGTTGATATTCAACTGTTGTGACCCTTTCACTGATTTGCCGCCATTCGTGACCGCCCAGAGAGCGTCTGCAAGGCGGACGCGCAGTTGAGACGCTGTGTGCGTTTTTTTTGTCGGCGTGTGTGCATTGCGATCACGATGCGGACAGACCCCCCTGCCCTCCCCCGCGCCCCATTCGTTTTCAGAATTTGGCAAAATCTTCAGTTTCATGCCAGGCCAACAGGCCAAGTGTATGTTCGTGTTGCCGTTTCGGTTCGGGTGGAGCAATAAGAGGGAATTCGGCGTGTGTCCACACTGCTCAGTGTTCTTGTTACACGCGCCGTGTGATTACATCCCCCCCCGCGGTAGACCGTATCACGTGACCCTTTGTTGTCCGGCTACAGGAAGTTGTTGGCTGCGGAGGTGGAGCTGGCCGGGTGCCGGGCGAACCTGCGCGCGGCTCAGAACGAGGCTGCGGCGCTGCGCGAGGAGAGTGCGCGCGCAGCCGCCGAGAAACACGTGCTCACCGACAAGTACGAGCGCATCCAGCAGTTCAGCGCGCTCACCGTGAGTTCTCTATTATCGCTCAGCGTGAGTTCTCTATTATCGCTCAGCGTGGGTCGTGTGTCATCGCTCAGCGTGAGTTGTGTATTATCGCTCAGTGTGGGTTCTGTGTTGTGGCTCACCATGAGATGCACATTTCGCTGGTGCTGTAGGTCTGACGTCACGTCTGTATCTGACACGTGCAAGTCGCACTCGTGACTTGTTCTGCGGTGCAGTGCTGACCAATCCAACGCAAAGCGTCCTGTAGAGACGATCTGTGTGCGTGTGTCTGTCTGTCAAACGCAAAACGTGATGCAATTCGGCCACCATGGCAACACTTCAGTATTGGGCGCGGTTGCTAAGGTTACGCTTTGCGTTACCAGGAGCGGAAGCAGGATCTGATTCGCGCGCTCGTCAGGCAGAACGCCGCGTCACGTGACGCGCTCGACGCGCAGCAGACGCAGGTGCGTATCCATGACAACGGCGTCTCCAGGGTCACGTGTCAATCACCCGGACGCTCGTGTTCCACTCAAAAGCCTTTAGTTCGGTTGCACGTTGGTGTCAACTTCAGAGAAATGTAGTGTGGCTCTTGACAAAAACATCTTGTGGAGTTACACAGGGAGATCACGTGACTGTTTTCAGATCGAGGCGTACATCCGGGAGCGCGTGACGCAGCACGAGGACGCGACGCGCGACGTGACGTCACAGCTTCGGGATTACGTCATCACGGAGACGCGCCGCGTCGCGAAGGCCGAGCTGCCGTTCCTCCTGTTCTCTGTGGGCGACAGGTGTGTGTGTGTGTGTGTGTGTGTGTGTGTGTGTGTGCGCGCGCGCGTGTGTGTGTGTGTGTGTGTGTGTGTGTGTGTGTGACACTGACAAGCGCCTTGCATACGCAGGATGAGGTTTTCGCATCAGGTGTTCAGGTGCACGTGAACACACCTGCGCGAAGTTCACGCGGTTCTTCCCTGTTGAACCAGTCAGCTCCACGTCAAGTTTCTGTGTCAAAAGATCATTGCATTGCACGCTTTTGATGCAGACGGGTTTCTGCACAAATCCAGTGCGCGTGAACTCGAACGGCCATGTCGCGTCTCTGCTGTGGCGTCATTGTCCCAACTGCGGTGACGTCATCATCTCTGCTGTGATGACGTCATCATCTCTACGCTTTGCGCTGCACATGCGCTCTGATGACGCCCTCTGGTGTGTTGCAGCGCGTACCGGACGGCCGTGCTCGACCTGTCGATCCTCCGGCTGCGCGCGCCGCTCGAGTCTGCGCAGTCCGAGGCGCTCGACGCTGTCATGCGCAGTGTGCGCTTCCCGATCCACAAGGTGAAGCGTGTGTGTGTGTGTGTGTGTGCGTGCGTGTGTGTGTACACGTTTGTGTGATGTGCAGTCTGCACTTTCCGTTCCACAAGGCGAGTGTGTGTGTGTTGTGTGTGAAACTGTGTGTGTCAGGTGTGTGTAGTGTTGTGTGCGGGTAGCCCCAGTTGGGCCTCGCCTCACACTCACCGCTGCCTGCAGCACCATGGTTGGTAGCAGGCTCGGGCTGGACAGCTGGACAGCCTCAGTGTAGAGAAACTCAAGTGTAAACTGTGCTAAGTTCATTACACACTCCAAGGCAAGACTGCTCTGTAGGGTTGTCATGTACACAGCTTTTATCGTTGGCAAAGGTGCTGGCCTGGTGCACAGCTTCAGCTTTGTGCAGCTCCACTGAAGCTGCTTCACCGGGTACTCAGTGCCTTGCCGTAAGCTGGATAGCTCGTGTGGGAAGAGCCAACTCTTCCACATGACAGTAGTGTGTGTGTGTTTGTGTGTACACGCGTGTGCGCAGTCTGCACTTCCCGTTCCACAAGGTAAGGCGGGGCAGGAATGACGTGTGTGTGTGAGGGTGTGTGTGTGTGTACACGTGAGTGTGAGTGAGTGTGTGTGTGTGTGTGTGACGGTGAACGCACGCGTACGTGTTATGTGTGCTGTGTGTGCGTGAGGGTGAGTGTGTGTGCATACGTGCCGTAAACAGGTGGTGTCTGTGTGGAGTGCACAGATGCGTGTCTGGATGTCTTGTGTGTGTGTGCTGGTGGTGTGGGTGGTCTGGTTGTGCCTTGCCAGTGTGTTCTGGTGTGTTTGTTTGAATGTGTGTGTGTGTGCGTGTGTGTGTGCTAAAGCGTGTGTTCGTGTGCAGTGACTGTGTGGAAAATGTGTTTGTGTGTGTGTGTGTGTGTGTGTGTGCTGAAGTGTGTTCACATGTGTGTGAGTGGGCACTGTGTGTGTGTGTGTGTGTGTGTGGCGTTTATCTCGCCAGTATGTCTGTGCACGAGAGACGCTTTCTACACATGTGTGGAGGCGCACTGCATAGCACGTGACCCTGTTCTCGGTGTGCTCACCTCCCTCCCCTGTCTCTGCGCAGGCGCCGGAGTGTCTCCTGCCGACGCTGCTCGAGCTGCGGCGCGAGGCGGACGAGCTCCAGGGGGCGCTCGCGTCGCGACGGGACGCCGCCGGAAGTGACGCGGGCGACGCTGCGCAGAGGGAGCGCGCGCTGAAGCAGGTGCCAGGTGCGTGCGCAGACGGTGACGTCAGAGGCGAAGATGATTATAAACAGACTCTGTGTGTGTGTGTGTGTGTGTGTGTGTGTGTGTGTGTGTGTTACGGTGCTCTTTCTTCCATCGTGTATGACAGCACTAAGTGCTGTATGTAGCACAGCGCTGCACTGTATGTACCTCTGAAACAGCGATGTACCTCCCTCTGCGACAGCACTGTTTCCACCTCCCTCTGTAACAGCTGTACGTACCTCCCTGTGTTACAGTGCTGCACATACCTCTCTGTCAGTGCTGTACGTACCTCCCTGTGTTAGTGTTGTTGTACCTCCCTTTGTTAGAGTTGTACGTACCTCCCTGTGTTACAGAGCTGCACTCCATGTTACATCGCTGTACATACCTCTCCCTGTTTTACATCACTGTATGTACCTCTCCCTGTGTTACAGAGCTGTATGTACCTCTCCCTGTGTTACAGAGCTGTACCTCCCTATGTTACAGAGCTGTACCTCCCTGTTACAGAGCTGTACCTCCCTGTTACAGAGCTGTACCTCCATGTGTTACAGAGCTGTATGTACCTCTCCCTGTGTTACAGAGACCTCCCTGTGTTACAGAGCTGTACTCCCTGTGTTACATCGCTGTACATACCTCTCCCTGTGTTACATTGCTGTACGTACCTCTCCCTGTGTTACAGTGCTG
>JAAUXT010004162.1_pt1 | contig 13801 bp, 18 predicted proteins | sample 7278171 | NCBI WGS metagenome assembly JAAUXT01 (sample SAMN14350112, study PRJNA611818) | marine sediment metagenome | isolation source: surface marine sediment (1.8m) | place: French Polynesia: Moorea | collected 2018-08 | reverse complement strand
TGAGCCAAATCAGAGCAAGGCAAATCAGAGCAAGCCAAATCAGAGCAAGCCAAATCAGAGCAAGTGAAATTTCCTCAAATCACCGCGAGCTCCATGGAGCTATTTTTCTGTCTCGCATTTGTGCCCCGTGTCCCATCAGAAGAAAGTCAGACACTGAGATTCAGCGAAACATGGCGGACCGGTCAGATTGCCTTTCAACTTCAGTGAGAATGTTACAATTCACAGAAGTCCCAAATAATTTGACTCACCCAATCTGCTGACTTTACGGATGGCAGCTTCTTTGGACTTGAGATACTGAGATCGGCCGTAACTGTCAACCTGCAAAGCAAAGCACCCCTGTCATTCTCCGTTGCATTTGCACAATGTTGAAAGGTTTTCGTCTTCGCCGTCTCGTGTCAAGCTGACTGACCAAACAGAGAAGTCACGTCAACGCAACTACTTATTCAGAAGCGAATGCACGAGAGCAATGAACTCACCCTGACGCCCGGGGCGCTGCTGGCAGCCGGAGCCATGTAGCTGGGAACTCGGTCCACTGGGACGGAGTGAGCGGACGAGGCGGCGCCGTGCTGACTGAGAACCGAGTCTCCCGGAAACAACTGCGCCGCCGTCGGCTTCTCTGCCTCTGCCAAACGCCGGTCTACTCGTCCCATCTGAGAACAAACAGAAAACTGCAGTTGTGAACTGTAGGCCCTCACCCTGCTTCAAAAGCCTCAAGTCGTCTATTGTCCAGAATGTGGACTCCAACTTGAGGTTTCCGTGCAGCAAAGTTGGTGTTTCTGTCCGACTTGCATTGAGAATTTATTGCTGCAAACTGCGTGATTGAACAGCTAACCAAGCGAGAGAGAGGGAACATCTTGTCTTCATGTGGCTGTAAAGCTCTGTGAAACTCACCGCTGTTTTAGTCCGGCTGTACACGTTCCAGATCTCGTCTTCTGCAATGACAGAGTTTTGACTTCAAGTCGCTCCCGTTTTGTCTACTGGGATCACTCAGAACAAGGTGAGCTACTCTAAACAGCACAAACTCGAATCTCTGATCAATGGAAGATTGGTCTCGCAATTCTTGGAAAACCGCGCCTGCAAGTGCAAACAGGTCTGTTAGATTTATTGATTGTTTGATCCTGGGAAGCGACTCGTCCAGGCGGATTAAAATAGCACCGACTGTTGCAGAGAAATCGATTCAAGTCTGATCCAGACACAGTCACTGACGACAGACTGAAGTTTGTGTTCAGGACCGCGACAGTTCATTTTACTGCTTCGTGTACTCTCCAGAATAAAGGTTGAAATTTCTCCAACATCACCCTGTCACATTCCATGACCTCGAATCAGCTCCCATTGCCACTGACGCACCTGGAGTGAAACCACGATCGCCCGTGTGCGCCCGCACCACAGGTTTGGGATCGAACACGCGCCGCCCTCGAACCTCCTGCTGCTGCGACATGCTTCACGCCTGAAATCATCGCGAGGACTGAAATTTCACGGACTTGTGTGTGAATCCGATGTCGTCCATCGCGTCCCTGTTGACAGGAGGTTCTACGACAAAGTGAAGGCAACACTGTCATTTGAGAGGGACGAAGATGGAGTTCGTAACTTCAAAGGGACCAAGAGGACACGGAAATAATGAGATTGTGATGTCCTGGACTGACAAGACATTCCGAGCAGATACCAAGGTTCCAGACCAGCTCTACGACTGGTCTTCAGACTCACAGAACGCTCGATCCTTTACTCACGGAATTTTCAGTGACTGTCAAAAGATCTACGCTTCTCCAGTTGCATCTTTGGAATTTAAAGGATCAGAGAAAGTTCAGAACTTTCGACCGGAAAACGGAAGTGTTGAAGCTGTGAAGCCAGCTTCATGATCATGACAGCAGCTGACTAATCGGGACTTTCTGCAGGTCAGTTCGAGCTGCCAGTCCATCTGTGAGATTCGTCCACAAAGTAAAGGTACCAAGGGACAAACAAACGTCACCACAAAACTTCTATTGACTGCAAAACTCGCTTCCTTTCATCACAACATGCATCAGCATGTTCAAAACAAGGCGCTCCAACCGCGCAAAATTTGAACTTCTTGTCATGCAGAAAGAAGCCCCAAAGCGAGGTTGAATCTGAAAACTAAGGAGGCCAAGCAATTTGTACCACTGCTCCCGTACCTTTTCTGGCATGCTACTCGATGAATATCCAACCAATAGAGAGAATGTGCCCTTGGTAACACCTGTTTGAATCTCTCGTTCAGGGTTATGCCGCCATTTTTGCTGTGCGGAATTGTGGGACGGAACTGACGGCGACATCTGCCGTTCATGGTCACCTCAAGATAAGGACTCTCGCTCCAATTCGCAATTCAAGATTGTATATTTTGGTTCAAATGAAAAATAAAAAATTCACAGGCATAAGATTGTAAATAAACCTTGACATTTTTGAAAAGTATGTTTCTGTTCCCCACAACTGACTGGCGTATTAACGTGACGTCAGGTAGATCTAGTGACGTGGGGACGGCGACAGTGACGGTCACCATGGTTTTAAGTTCAAGACGGACACTTCCCTTCCTCACGACAACACGCAGGAACATTCAAAAACAAATTTTACAAAAACTGACCCCAAAAAAAAGAGAAACAGATATTTTCAGAAAAAAAAACAAGCACAAAACTTTCACAGTCACTGGAATCTTGTAGATCTGTTAAGAGAACAGACTTTGAAGCGAAATGGCAGATTACGGACACAAAATCATGCACATGTTGTGGAGGATAAACCCGGTGAGTTTCGTGGCTTTTTGACAACGTTTTCACGTTTGTTTTCTGAACGTTTCAGTTTGCAGTGAAGTTTTTTGTCTGGTGACCTTGTCTCCTGTGTGCCAGTTTGTAAATTTTGCACAACCTCCAGTGTTTGTGTTTTGCCGAGTGCACAAAGGTCTGTTTTTGTTTGGACCTTTGTGACCCAGAAAACACGAAAACCTGATTGAGATCCTCATTGGTGGGTTTCTGTGAAGCAACCGGGTGTAACAGGACCAGAGCACGACCAGGACCAGAGCACGACCACAGGACAAGGTCATTCTCTGGTCCTAAAATTTCAGGACCACAGCATAACCACCAGTCATTGAATTTTTGGGACCAAACAATGACAGTATGTGGTACAAGGACTACAGGCCAACTGCTTTGGAAATGGTCAAATATTCTTGCAATTGATGCTACATTTCACACTTCTTGGTAGACAAGTACTTCTGACACTACATGATACTGCAGCTTCCCTTTTATCACCCACTCTTTATTTGGCATATCTCTAAGTTGTTTGGTCCAAAAATTCTATCTGGGACCACAATACAACTGGTTGGAGCTCAGTCCTGGGTTGTCATGCTGTGGTCCTGAAATTTCAGGGCCAGAGAATGACCTCATGGTGTGGTGGTGCTCTGGTCCTGGTCGTGCTCTGGTCCTGAGACACAGGAAATTTCTTGAGCGGTCATTTGTTATTTGTTTCCCCTTTGCATGCTTTGTGTAGACTCCAGAAATTTGGCGTTCATTGCATTTCCATCTGGCGGAATGGAAGGACCATTCAACTGAGAACCAGCCAATCTGTTTGAAGCTACTTGAGCAAATTCACCTTCTTCCGGAGGTGAAACTTGTGCAAGTGGATTTGCATGAGTGTCTCGAATGAGCTTTGTTTTTCAAGCAAAAGAAATTGCAAACAACAAACAACGCGGAATGAAGTGGATTCCCTGCATGGAGTGCACGGGTGGTTCTTCCCCGAAGCATGAAGATCCCGCCATCCGCACATGCATCAGAAGGTGCACAAAGGGGGGACATCAAGTCAGACGAGCTTTTCTAATCCCACCCTCTCGTTTCACTGAAGCGTGAATCGTGAAAAGAGAACAGAGGTTGAATCTGGGGTCAAGAATTCGAGTCTGCGGCTCATGAATATTTAGATCCAGGCAATGCATGCACCACACGCGTGCGGCCTCCAAGAAATCACACGAAACGGGTGGGAAAGACTCTCTGGGCCCAAATCAAACTCTGTCAACACATTAAACTTGCATTTGTATTTTGTTAAAATTCATCTCTTCGCTCAATTTAAGGAAATTCTGACACAGTTGAACAAACATTTTTTGTCTTTTGTTCTGCAAACCAGACGTGCGAACCGTGGGGTTCTGGCGCTGTTTTCTCCCCGTTCAGAACCAAGTTGCCGCTTCATCAGCTGGCGGAAAATTTTCTAGAGCTGGGGAAAAAGTGGGAAATTTTCCTTCGGCACGAGATTTACGGTACAAATCTTGATTGATATTTTGGAAGAAAACGATAGGTCTACTGTTGAACTCGACAAAATGGTGAGTTTGTTTTCCAGTCGCCTCGTTTGTGGACGATAGACAAGATCAATTGAATGGCTTGCAGCGTCCATGGCAAGCGAGTCAATCGCCGTTGCACCTTGAGCAGGTCGAGATGATTTTGTCGCTGTTGGTCGATATGGGAGTTCATTTCTCACGAATGTATTGAACCGCCTGTCTGGTAGAATCGCTCGACCTGCGGGTGAAGAAATTTGGTGGTGCAGATCTGTCACGAAGCGATTCATTGGGTTTCCAAGACTGAGCAAGAAAATGAGTCAAAGGGCCAAATTGGCTTATGTCTGATTTCAAACCTTTCGAAGCAACAGTGCACTGGATTGAGAGCAAAATTTTGAACCATTGAGAACCCCGAGTCGTTGAACACGCGAGAGGTGAGAATGAAATCTGGGTCGGCTGGAGTCTGAAGGAAAATCTCCCTGATGGTCAAGGCCGGATCAAGATCGTCGGCCTTGAACTTGTTCTCACTTCAGAAATGTGTTTCAGATCTATTTGCGCCAGTCCCTTGCAATCCGTTGCAACCCGGGTTGTCAGATCGCGCAAATCGAGCGATGAGGGGTCTGAATCGAACACACCCCTACGCAAGTCCGTTCTGAGGGCAAAAATGTTCGGGTGAAAATGCCAAATCTCCCAAGTGTACGCACGTGCCACGTGCAAGAACGGTCAGACTCATGCAGTTTTGTGTTCCTTTTGCAGATGCTGGGGCTGAACATGGTAAAATAATCATAATCAATCAATGGCTTGTGGTTTTTCCAACTCAACCGGTACCTTTTACTCACATCGCATTGTTTGTTGGTCTGACTAATTCTGCTCATACTCGTAGACTCAACAGCTGCTTTTACACTCGTACTTCGCTTGCTTTGCTCGATTGAAGTTCGATTCTCACACCTGAAATCGAATCGGCTGTGCAGCCTGGGATGGGATTTGCTTTGATTCGACCGTATTTTGTACCTGATCGCCTCAACGATTGGTCTTGCCTGACAACCCCAAGATCTCTTTCCGTGCAGTGCAGTCTTGACAAATTGTCCATGCATTGATGCAGCCTCTCCAGTGAGCTGAGGTATGTGGGCCGTGGTCAAAAGTGCTCAAGGTTTGAACTGGCTCAGGTATGTGTTATTGTCCTGTGTTTGCGTACAGACGCGCCTGGGGCGCAGATCATGCGTTCAGTACACGTGACCTGTCCCACTGTCGGCTTGTATGGTCAGTGTAGAAAACAACGCCCGCAGACCTCTGTGAAAGAGCATTGCGCGTGTTCGACCGTATGATGGAAGACTGGGACACCAGGCAGAGAAAACAGCAATACTTTGGTTTGCATCCACGCCAGCAGGTACGAGGAATGTTTGTGCAGGCTTTCAGTTCCAACAGACAGGGCGCAGTTTGTATATAGCTCCCGGAGTGAAATTCGGAAATGTGGAAAAGAAGATTCTTTGCGGGCCGAAATTCTGCTTGCCGTCGTGGCCTGATCTGTCGAAATTGACCTTGCATGCCTGCTTCGATTCAATCTGGGAAACTGTGTTTTGCGTCAAATACAATTTGGATGATTGGGTTGTTCTCTTGGTCCAGCTGGAAGACAACAATGCACCCATCTGACCTCACCGTTGTTGCTTCGAGTGGTCCTGACAGAACTGTTGCCAGAATGTTTTTCTGGGTGGTTTTTCTGGTGCACAAAGGCATTCGCAGCCAACAAAGGCAATATCTCTTCACGATGTGCAGCATCCGTGTTGTGCTGATGCAACCACACGTGGACTACTCGTGGTGTTTGTGTATTCGTGGTTGCGATCACGTGGCTGGGAGTGACCTGGATCAATACAGAGCTGTCAGTCAAATTCTCATACATCCCTTGATCATCTGCAGTGCGGTGGCGCCCCGCCCCCTCCATGCGTAAGCAAAACAGGATGACGAAACTCGCCAACAGGACCTGAGCGCGAAAGTCAACAAATTTTTGGTTCAAAAAGGAATCTCACTGAGTCAGGCGTCAGATCTTCAACTCCAGGAGACCAAGCAGGAACTCATGGTTTCATTTTCAGCGATTGACATTTGAATACAAAGGCCTGAACAACGTTCTTCAGAGCACAGTTCCACGAGCAGGTGAGTGATCACTCGCTGTCGATGCTGTGGAGGGACATACTGAACCCCGAGAGACGGACAGAAGGGTGGCAGCCCAGGGAGAGATGTTGGGCTCTCAAGCGCAGTTGAATAAGTTACTTTCGGTCAGATGCATGGTCTAGGTTTCCCAAACACGCCCCTGCATGGGACACAGACAGACATCGTCCGTGCAGTTCTGATTCACCTGTTGGTGGACTTGGTGCGGCTTCGCTGGACGATCGGAATGGTGCCGCAACAGCTGTCCCGAGCAATGGGAAATTGCAGCGCTGTGGATGATCCGTGTCAACTGCGAGCTTTGCGCGTTTCACATGTGAATTTGCACAAGCTGCTGGTTTCATTGTTCCGAGTAAACTCTCCGTTCTTTGTTTGCGGCGGCACATCAAAACGCAGCTGATTACGCTGCGTCATTCCGACGCTCGAGCCTTTGTGTGCAACCTGCCTTTGTGCAGATGGCGAGATTGATAGAGCCTTGGAAATGGGTCACTGGGTGCTGAAGAGTCCTCCAGTTCAGATCCTGGGTGCTGAAGAGTCCTCCAGTTCAGATCCTGGATGAGCAACAGGATTCTCGGCCAAGAGTGGGGAGTTGTTTTTCAGGCGAAGAGTTCGAGGCAACACGTTTACTGAGAGAAGTTTGTTGTTGCGCCACTATCTGACGCAGCAAAACAAACGCGTCCACCCGTTTTTCCAGAGCCTGGGTCACCTTCACCGGCTTTTGTGTACACTCGCAAATGCGAGAAAAACAAGGAATTCCTTAGTTTGTTTGCTCCTTTTGTTTCTCTCCTTGTTGACAAGCTTGGCAAGAGATGCCAGTCTGCTGAAGATCGAGCATTGAAGTTTCCTGCAAAAGGATCGGCTGGGAAGTGAAATTGGGCCATGTCATGCGTGCTGAATTTGCAACCTGATCCGAAGATCCGACAATCCGACACGCATTCATTCATGAAAGCGAAGAAGTGCCTGCCGATTGAAGGAGCGGTTTCAGACCCCCTTCCCCATTGTCGGACTACACACGTGTTTGCTCTGCTCGGTTCCTGGATCCGCTGGAGGAAATGCACTCTGTGCTTTTGTTTTGTGCTGGAGATGTTGCTTTCTGACAGTGGCAAAGGACAAGCTTCCGATGTCATTCGGCTGAGTGTTTCGGAACCTGTGCACATGTGCAGAAGACGCTGATGCTTGAGGAAACTTGTGCCAAAATCAGCAGATGAGAAGCGGTTGAAACGTCAGGAGTGAGAAGCCAGCAAATCTGGAGCGACTGGGTTCAGTGTGCTGCATCATTCTGCAGTGCATGCACAAGTCCAGTTCTTGCTGGATTATCAGGAAAGTGTTCTCACCTTGGAAGCAAAAACACGTGCCAGAAAAAATATCCGGTGAGAAAGTGGACTTGGTTGGTCAATGTTGTTGAGTAGCGGTGAGTTTGAGTGGTCACGAAAATGCGTACGTTTTACGTACATCGTGTTCGGCGATACGAGTGGCTTTGCCTGCTCACGCATGAGCAGCGTGTTGCGAGCGCTCACGTGAGGAGAACGTGATGTTCTGAGGTGGTGCCAGGTCGGACAGTCCGACAGACGTGGCCCCATGCATAACGTACTCGCCCAGTCCAGTTCGCGTTGTTTTGAGCCGGCGGTACGAACACGCAGCGGCTCGAAAAAGCACCGCGGACTGCAGGGGTCGAGCCTCACTCGAGAATGGTGAGGGAGGGAAAACACTTTGCATCCTTCGCTTTGGAACGAAGGCTTTTCAGGTTGTCTTGTCTTGTTTGTCAGTTTGTTGTGCTGTATTTGATCTTGGCTTGCTGGAAAGTGTCCAGTTTGCTGACCTGATGTTTGTGTCAGAGCGTTGGGGTTCACTTGTGCCCGCGCGCGCTGCATGGGTTTCAACGACAGCACTTTGGCCTGGTTGAATCTGCATGGCAGCGCCTTGCGCTGTGTCCATTGCTATAGTCGTGAGTGCTGCGTGATCGCGTGCACGCGTTGCACCAACTGGCTCGTACGAGCGTACGAGGACGCAGTGCACGGCATACGAGTATTCAGTGTGGGAGAAGCCTCAACAATCAACCGTTCAACTCAGCACAGCATCGAAGTCCTTTGCAAAATTCAGAAACACTTGCATGTCACGTTGACCTATTCTTGTTGTTTTTGCAGTTCTCCACAATGACGCAAAACGCACACACAGACAAAGGCGTACTGAGTCGCTACATGACTTTGGAGCAACCGGAGGACCGGATCCAGGCCATGTACATCTGGATCGACGGGTCCGGAGAGGGTCTTCGGGCCAAGACCAGAACTCTCGATTTCGAGCCCAAGAAAGCTGAAGGTGGGTTGGGGTGAATCCACGCATGCAGGATTCGTTGTGTGGGCACTGGCTCTGCACGCGCCCCTGTCCGTATGGATGGCGTTGTGATGGGAGTAGGTGGGTCAGAGGGGAGGGTGAGAGTTCGAGGGAAGACATTGGAACGATGAAAGGACAGGACCCCCAAAGAGGGACAACAAGTGGAAGTCTTGAGTCATTCTGTCCTGTCCGACCTTCAGACTGCCCCGTGTGGAACTACGACGGTTCGAGCACGGACCAGGCGGAGGGCTCCAACTCAGACGTCTACCTGCGCCCAGTCGCTCTCTACAGGGATCCGTTCCGCCGGGGCAAGAACAAGCTGGTGCTCTGCGAGACCTTTAAGTACAACAAGCAACCGACAGGTGAGATCAGCTTGACCCGACCCCCCACCAAGAAACAACACCACACACACACGCACACACACACACACACACACACACGCACATCGTACCTGCCCAGTGATCAGATCACGTTTGTTGATTGGACGATTGATCGGCGAACTGATTTCAGAGACGAACAACCGGCACACGTGTAAAAAGGTGATGGACGCTGCGCGGGATTCGCGTCCGTGGTTCGGCATTGAGCAGGAGTACACGTTGCTCGACCAGGACCTGCACCCGTTCGGATGGCCCAAAAACGGGTTCCCCGGACCCCAAGGTGCGTACTCCTCTTTCCCAAGGTGCATACGAGGACCCCAAGGCGTAAATCCTGGACCCCGAAATGCCCAAAGGCTGCTTTGTGCGTGTGTGAAGCTCGTGCATCACGTCCTCCTGCAAGTCCCGATTCTAGTTATTTTTGCAACGTGTTGTCCACTTGCGTGCACTGCATGGGTCTGCTTCAAACACAAACCGTTGGACTCGTTGGTTGAACAGGAAGCCGTGCATTTGTTTTTCACCAAACAGAAATGGTGTGTTATTCACTGATGTGACCAAGTGTTGAGTCCAAATAGTTCTGCTCCAAACCCAAATCGCACGCATTTGCCGCGTGTCACGCACTTGGACGGCACCATTTGTCGCACTTCCGTGACCTTGCTTTATGGCATCGAGACAGACGCGATGTCAACAAATTCTGGTGCAATCAGTGCCACCAATAAAAATTCATGACGATCATGTCCAGCGTGCACTCGTGCAACCTGGTCCAACAAATAGATTTGAACAGGAACAGATGCAAGTACCGAATGTACCAAAGGATCTCACTCCCTTCTTCCGTTCGTCCCTCACAGCAGGCGTCGGAAATTTGTTCACACGCTGTCACTCTTCAAATGTCCTTTTGTCCATTCATCTGTTCCATCGCCCAGTCCTTGATTGGTTTGTTTTGTTGAATTGTGCAGTTGTGTGCATTCGTGACTCTTATCGCTGCAGGCCCCTACTACTGTGGTGTGGGTGCCAACAAGGTGTACGGACGTGACATCGTGGAGGCGCACTACCGCGCATGTCTCTACGCCGGAATCACCATCTCGGGCTCGAACGCCGAGGTCATGCCTGCCCAGGTACGGCTCAACGGAAACAAGCGCGCCGTCCGTCCGTCGCGGCTGTTTCGCAGAACGCTCATTCCGCGGTTTTGCCACGCCTGCTGAGTGCGAAAATTCAACCTGTTCGAACTTCACGAACAATCTTCGGGATGACTTATTTGGCTTGAAGAAAACTTAAAAACGTCAATTCATGGTGTCCACAATGTTGCCACTCCATTGCAGTGATTGATATCAAGGGACGCATTGTTCGACTCGCGTCATTTGCTTTGATCAATCTTCGGCACAGAAATCTCAAAAAGGAAAATTGGATTTCTGCGTCAACTGCCTGAAAGTTGTGAAACAGACTGGATCAAAATTTTGTTTGGTTTCTGAAATAGTTCCAACCCGAAGAACGAGTGCAAGTTGCCACGGAAACGAAATGTAACGCGGCGTTCCGCGGCTTGTTTCAGTGGGAGTTCCAGGTCGGGCCGTGCGAGGGCATCGAGATGGGAGATCACCTGTGGGTGGCTCGCTTCATCCTGCACCGCATCGCCGAGGACTTCGGCGTCGTCGCGTCGCTCGACCCGAAGCCGATGCCCGGAAACTGGAACGGCGCAGGCGCGCACTGCAACTACAGCACGCTGCGCATGCGTCAGGAGGGCGGCATCAAGTGAGTCCTTTGCTCATTGGAAGAATTATTCCAGCAATTTGAGACTCGTGTCTAAACTCGCACAAACCTCCCACTGCTGATCTGATCATGCTTGACTCGTTCTCAAGGTGTCAGGGCGCGTTGTCAGGGAAACAAATTATTCATGTTCAGGGACGCAATCTTTGAGCGATGAACGTTGCATTACGTGACAGTACGAAACTGGAACACGCCATGGAAACGTGTCTATGTTCGTTTCCAGGGAGATTGAGTCGGCGATTGAGAAGTTGTCGAAGCAGCACCGTCGCCACATCGAGGCTTACGACCCGAACAAGGGCCGGGACAACGCGCGCCGTCTGACGGGGCACCACGAAACCTCCAACATCCACGACTTCTCTGCTGGTGTTGCCAACCGTGGTTGCTCCATCCGGATTCCCAGACAGGTGCGCGGCCGATTTCTGTTGAAGCATTTCGAAGGGGTTTCACACCATATGCGTCGCGCTTTGCGTTGCCACACAAACAAATGAATAACTGGGCGCTTTGACCTTGTGCAGACACATTTACAGACGCAACGCATCGCATTCGATGTGAATTGTGCTTTTGACGCTCAGAGCACTGGGTGAGAAATAGGCTGAAGCGAAATCTCCTTGTACTGGCGAACGCTGGAATGGCTGTTGCAGAATCAAACTTCAGAGTGTGTAGCATTGATGAATGTACCTACGAAGCAACTGACTCGAGATGGATCTGATTGATTGGTTGCAGGTTGGGGAGGATGGTCACGGCTACTTGGAGGACCGTCGCCCGTCCTCCAACTGTGACCCGTACTCCGTCACCGAAGTGATCGTCCGCACCACCGTCTTGGAAAACTGGGACGACTAGATCTGGATGGTGCCTCATCCAAGAAGCCGCCAAGAGCAACGTGCGTGCAGGAATACTCAACGTGCTGAAGTCACCCAGGCCAATCTGTGACTGTGAGCCATGACCCCAACCAGAGCCGAATGTCTGATCAGAAAAAATTGACAATGGCACCAGTGCAAAGGAAAGTCAAGGACATTTTGAAACGCAGCTGAATACCTGAGAAGTCACAATGTATTGAGAAGTTAGTGTGTGAGGATAGTCCAATAGCTATCATGTAGATCCACTTCGTGTGATTTATGACGTGTTAGAAAGGAAGAAGCGTTCCATAGAAAATGCCTTGGCTGAAGAACCAAGGCCAAAAACTTAAAAATCGAATTCTTGTCACTTTGTTTCGGTGGGAATCGGGTTGAACACGGATTTTATGCACCATGCAATTTTGCTCAATTTCATTGAAAAATGCCGAATCATCTGAAATGCGAACAAAAGTATTTTTGTATGGAGATCATCACAAGCGCCAGTCCTGAACCCCCACCCCCCCCCCCACACACACACACACACACAAGCAACACTTTTCTGATTGACACGCCCCGACTTGTTGGCGTCTCGGCACAATCGCTTGGTCCATCTGGAACATGTGGCGCTGTCCTGATAAGTCGTGATCCATCCTGGTCAAAGAAACGTCCAAAAATGGTGAAAATTGTTTTTGCCAGGTTGTTCAGCACAAGCGTGTCTTCACCAACAGGTGTTCACGGTTCTTGAACCACAATGCCTTGCAGTTGCCTTTGACTGCAATATCTCGCAACACGAGCGACTTGAACTCTCGTCGCACATCAGTCCAAAGCCTCAGGGACGCAACGCATGACGCACCCAGTGTATGTCAGTATTTTGTTAGCGTGCAGGTTCGGTCATGTCGGAGACTGGAAGACCTTGTTGGTCGCAGTTTTGTGCGCGCGTTTGGTATTCGTTACGACCCTCCCCCCCTCAATGTTTTTGCAATTTGTCGACACTGAACATTTCTTGGCATTTGGTTCTGTGCCTCCCCTCCCCCTTCCCTAGAGGAAAGGCCCGGTAGGTGCATGCCGTCTGTTTTCACTGTGCTTTCACCAGTCCTCTGTCTCGAGTCCCAGAAATTAGACAGCCACTCAAATGACTGGGAGGTCTGAAGATTACTCGAAAACTCGAGTGTTCATGTTTGGATGCCGTGACTGACAAGGTCTCGTGAGGTCGACAATCCTGAGCATTGTTCGTTCAGCTGAACTTTATTCAGTGTTAAAGTTTGCACTCCAACCCCGCGGTTAGTAATACGTACTTGATCACTACTTGCGTACTTATAAAGTCTACGAGTGACAAAAACACCGAGTCCAATGGAGAACTGCTGTTGACTGGTCCGTCTGTCACCAAGACGGAAGTCTCCGCTGAGACCAGAGCAATATCGAAGACGACACCAAAACGAGTAAAGAAAAATCTTGAAGGAAAAACGTTCAATTGTGCATCAACTTGTAACAAAGTGCTGGCTCATAAAATATAGAGTTGACAAGGCACCTTCTTTGTTCTGCAAGAGCTCGAGCGCGATTGACCAGGTCAGAAAACTGACCGTCGAAACCGAACAACACACAACACACAAAGAAGCCAATTGCGCACCTCCACGAAAACGGGGGGAAGGTATTTGAAAAAGCCACAAATCAAAAATTTTCAAAACAAATCTGTAAAAATATCGTAGAATGGAAAATTCTGGTGATAAGCCGCAGTTACAGCGCAGGAGCCACGACACAAAAGCAAAACAAAAGGCGCATTTATCTACAAAATGTTTGTTCTTGAAACACAGGCGCGTCGCCACGAGCGTCACCGAGTTTCCCTGTTCAGTCTCTGTGGCGGCCATCCCTCATCACTACAGGTCGTTTCCGATAATTCAACATGTCCGTAATTCGACTTTCCCAATTCGACTTTTTTCCTGAACATGTTTATCAACTGCAGCGCTCATACTATTTCTACTTCTGCTGTGACAGTCTGTCTGCCCCCCCCCCCTCAAAGGAAATTTCCTTGTAACCCCCCCCCCTCCCTCATGTACAAAATGTACGAAATTCTCAGAACCTTGTTG
>JAAUXT010073619.1_pt1 | contig 13802 bp, 14 predicted proteins | sample 7278171 | NCBI WGS metagenome assembly JAAUXT01 (sample SAMN14350112, study PRJNA611818) | marine sediment metagenome | isolation source: surface marine sediment (1.8m) | place: French Polynesia: Moorea | collected 2018-08 | reverse complement strand
CAACCTTCAGGGGTCAAAATATTAAGGTTAGGAGTGCATCACAAGATGAGACACTATCTGACAGGGAGGACAATTGAGTATTGAACATTGTCAGAGAATTCAGCATTTCCACAAAATCCCATTCCTGAGATACAGCGGTGGATCGGTCAAATAAAAAGCGAACCTCGTAAGAACAAATCAAACACGCTGAATGTTGAGCAAGAGAGCTCAGGAAGCCTTCCGATTGCTTTCATGAATCGCAATTTAGATCTCCGCTGGTTTTGATTTCGTTTTGGCAGCATTTTTTTTGCAAAGTCATTTCCTGCGGTGGAAACTTGAAATGAAATGCACTTCCTCGAGGGAGGGCGGAGGAGCACCTGCTCTGCGCGCGGCTGACCTCGATAGCGCGGTCCGCACGCAGATCGAGAAATCGCTCCGTTGCGTGTGAATTTGTTTGTATGAAGCGAACCATCTTCAACCGGTTCACCAGAAATTCTTCATCAATATCGTTTGTTCGATTGCAGTGACGGGATGCACGCATCCTCCCGCACCCGCCCACGGCTGGGTGGAGACGCAGGGCCCGGGTCGCCTCTTGTTTGGCTGTAACAACACAGAAACAACGTGGACGCTCTCCTGCAACAACGGCACGTGGGCAGGGACTGCGAAAAACTGCACTGCGCCAAGTTAGTCATTGGCTTTTGTTGTTTTCTTTTTTGTTCGACATTGTGGCCGAGATCCTTTCGGAAACGTCAAACAGAGGGAGTTTGGAGGGAACGTACGCAGACACTTAGTCACCCGAACAGGGCACCCGTGTGTCAACACTGAAGGAAATTGCCTCATCTGAGCGCTGAAAGAAGGAGTAGAATTTGAGGGATTCAGGTCAAGAGTTGAAGCTGCATCAAGTCAATGAGTGGCAGTCTCAGGACGTTTCACAAATAGCAATTCGCTGCAGAAATAGGTTCCCTCGATGGTGCGGAGTGTGTCTGCGCTGATACACGGAAGCACATCACAGAATCCACTCCTGAGGTCCTTAGGACTGTGCCCAATTTGATCAAATCCACTCACGCATGTGAGCGTGTTTCCTAAAATTCTTTCTGCAGTTGTGCTGTCCTGCCTGTGTCACTTCCGACGAAACGTGAATGACAGCAAAAGCAAAGACAAGTCAATTTTTAAAATCTGGATGGTTTTCACCAAAGGGTCATCATCAATGGAGTCGGTTCGTGTAGAATGCACAAAGTATTTGGTCTACGGAGACATGGCTTGCAGGAAAACGCCTTTCTTCATAGCAGATCAGCTGCACATCACCGTATATCGTGCAAAGCGCTAACACCAGAACTCCCATCATGTTACTTTTCGAGCAAAGTTACTAGAACATATTGGCTACACAGAACAGAGAAACTCGGCACACAACAACCATGCAAGGAACGCAAATTGTGGATTCTTGGTGAGGGTGATGACAGCCAAGCAATGGGGCCAGCACATCCCAACAAATTCAAGCAAGTGAATGCAACTTGAAGTGGAAGGGCCGGCTGAAATCGCGTCCCCTGGACAGTAAAAATCTTTGTTATTTGTTATTTGTCAAATTGAGGACAAGTCTGTCTCGTTCTGAAAACAGACCGAACCATGCAGACGCCCTGAACTGTTGCCTGTCAGGAAACATAAGCAGTTGTATTGGGATGAACGCATGACGTTTAATTGAATCCCTGGATATCTCCGTCTTGTTACACGGCGCGCATGTTAAGCAGCTGAAAGCGCCTGAAAGCCTCGTTCTTCTTGATTTGAGCGTCTCGTGGCCAGTGAGAAGGTGCCACTCTCAAACATGATGCAGCAGCGGACACTGTGGTCATCATCTCTTTTGCTGTGATCTCTTCTGCGTACATGTTGGAGGAGAAATCTGTTCAAAAGTACAATAACCACACTGTCGAAACAATGGAGCAGCCGGTTGAACGTAAATCTGTTGGACGAGGTGTTGTTTGGCTGAGTGTCATGGATCATGGTTCAATTTCCTGGCAGAGCACGTCAGTCACATAATTCAGCCCAAATCTTCCGTCCCTGCACCAGAACCTTGAACATATGAGCACTGAAAAAGTGCAAGCCTCACCTGAACCAATTGCACGGTGTTTCCAAAATGCACAAAAAGCACAGGAACACTTTTGAGAGTGAACGTGAAGGAAGGGGTGATCTGTCCCCATTTGTTGTTATCAGACAGTCGGAAGGAAGTCACAGCGACTCACTGTGAGCCCCTCACTCACCAATCAGTCACACACAATACCAATAAGCACTTCTTAGTTCCCAGCTTCTTTCTGAGTTTTTCGAAGGAGGAAATAATTGCGTGTTTACACAGTGGTAATCAAGTGACAAAGCTCGATTCTCACGCATCGCAAAGATGACCCATTGGGACAGGACCGCCAACGTTGCTGGATGCATGTGCACATGAGAGGTCCTCGCACAAGGTGTGTGGGTCTTCGTCAAGTGATTTTGGCAGTCAGACAGGTCCATTCGCTCTCTCAACCTGTCAGACACAAAGCTTGCATGGTGTCTGCGAACAAATCCGCAAACTCAAAGTTCGGGTTTGAGGGTTTCTGCAGCGCTTTGGTGATCACAAAGTCATGTGAATCCTTTTGTTCTCCAAATAGTACGAAGCAGCGACAGGGTGCATTTTATTTCTATGAAGAAGAAATGCATGCGACAGGAGCTGCACTTCACTTGGAGAAGATCATCGCAAGATCATTGTACAAACCTCAAAGCACGAGACATCACACGCCAGGAGCTTGAAATGGATCTTTCTGTGGGCACAGTACAAACAAGTGAATCCTGGAAGAGGAGGAAGCGGCGCGGTGCGCCTCCTTCACTGCAGGCGTCTGAATCAGGTTGCGTCTCAGCAGAGCGCTGAGGTCGAGATTGCTCCGAAGATTGAAACTCTCGCTTCGCACTCACTCAGAACTGGTGATTCGCGACGCTTTGCTCTTCCGGTGTCAATTTTGGTTTGAGCCTTAATGCTTTCCCGTAAAAGGTTCACTCCGATGCGGTCAACAAACAAACTCGTACATGTGCTCGGTATTTGATGTCCGGCTCTTGTTTCGGTGGTCAGTCTGCTCACGCTACAGCACCAGAACATTTGATACAGAAGTTTCATTGAGCAACATTCTTTCTGAAGGCAAACACACACAAATTCAACAAACTCTCGTCGACTCAATCAGCACTTCACCGACAGTGCAGCGCATTATCTGATCTGTGTTCCCATCTGAGATCCGCCTCCGAATTACTGTCGCGTATGCGACCGGAATGACGTCCAACCTCTTCGCCCAGTGCTGCGTCTCTGGAGACGTCCTCAGGGAACCAGGGCGCCGAGATGGTTCTGTGCTGGTTGCAGGCGGAATCTTCCCATCTTTGTGAACCTGCATTGAAGTTTCGAAGGAATTGCAAATTCACCACCTTCTTTTTCACCAAAGTTGAAGAATGAAGTGCATTGAACTCCCAATTTTGACGACCGTTGGACGGCACCTCGTGGGAGTAGATTCCTGAACAGCCCAGGGTTCATGACACTCTTGAAGACTTTGTTTGATCAGCCTTTTTATCAGTCAAGTCCGGTTCAAAGCCATGTTCCGCTGATCCTCCGCAAACACACCTTGCGATGTAGACACAGTAATTGATATCTGTCTGTCCTCCAGCTTTGGACACACATCATCTGCGATGGATGTTGCATCGTCTGGCGCTGCCTTTTCCCCGAGGAAAGTGCAATCATTTTATGCAACCACCACTGCACGGGGCGGATCAACCTGGCATGTGGAGAAAACCAGTATGTGACGGAGAAGTGCCCAAAATTTGCACAGATTTAATCCAGAGATGTTTTCAAGTCGGCTCGTGTGAATGTCTGCGCGTCAGTTCTAGGCATGCAGTTGAAGCAGTCTTTGCAATGCTCCGCAGATCCGTTGACAGACCCATCTCGGGATCAAGTTGGGGATATTGTAGCTTGAGTCTGCACGGTGTGTTGGACTTTGGTTCATTCGTTTTTCTGAGACTGTCAAACAAATTTCAAACTCATGGATGATCCTTCTTTAGTCCCTGCCCCTGCTTGAGCGTGTGTTCTCTGCGTGTATGGTTGTGAAGCAATGATCACTTGATCCTGAGAGAAAAGTTACGACTTGCCACATGCACTTACTCTGCGGACGGGAACCACACTACTCGTACTACAGCACCGTGCAATACGCGTGTGTCCGAAAGGAGAGGGGACGCATGCACAAAGTTGTTCGGCTAAAAGAATTGAAGAATGTCGTTTGAGATTTTGGATTGTCAAGTCCACCAGGCCCAACCCTTCTGGTGGCAGGGACACGTCATTGATTCGAACTCCACTTCGCTCGTTCACGAAAAAAGGTTTCTGTGTTTCAGCGGACAGCAACCAGAAGCAGACAATGACGTGGGGGAAAATCCCGGTGTCGTTCGGTGAGTGTTCTTCACCTGATGAGCTTCCGTCGACATTCTTTGCTATTAGAGTTCAAAGTTCGCCAGCGCATGTGCACAAGAAAAGCAAGAACATCCAAAATATTGCACGTACTTTCAGGCTGGACAGTTGGAATAGTCGTCCTTATCGCAGTTGCCATGGCAGTGTGTATTCTGATGATTGGACTGGTGGCACTTGGCAGGTCAGAACAACTTTCCGACTCTGATTGTCTTCTCCTTCTTGACGTCGTGCTTACCATCACCAGATTGATTTCTTCACACGAAAATTCATGTTCAGGAAACAAAATGCAGAATAGGATGGTTCCTGTTTGTTTGCATACGCGTCTGTGTCACGGAATTACTGCTCAGCACAAAGAAAGCAGTGACTGTGATGTACTTTTCGCTTGAAGCAGGATGCGGAAGTTGAGTCGGAAGCCGCGAAAAGAGAGCCGAGACCCGACCTGCCGCGAGGAGATCACCAACAACGAGGACAACTACAAGAAAACCACGCTGTACGGGTGAGGCCATCAGCCCTCGCAATAAAACAGAGAGAGAGAGAGAGAGAGTGAGAGAGAGAGAGAGAGAGAGAGGGGGGGGGGAGAGAGCTCAAAGGGCAAAATTCTTTTTGCTCGGGTGCTCAGCTGTGGAATGATATTTTACGAAGGGCTTGCGCTTGCTTACCTGTTCGGTGTCCTTCCCACTTTTTTCCCGTACACACTCTCGAAATTTGAAAGCAAAAGGCTCAGGATGTCGGGTGTCAACTGCTTACATTGTTTACATTACATATTTGCAGATACACACAGCGCACGGCCGCCCCCTACTGGCCACATCACCATCACCCTGGGGCGCCTCACAACCGCGAGAACGAGTACGAGTACATCCACGAGCACCTCAACGCCCCAGACGGACTCACCTCCCCCTCACCGACCACCACCCTCGACCTGGCTTCCCCGACTACCTCCCTGCACATGGTCCCGCCCGCCCACCACAGGGCTGTGCTGGTAACGACAACGCCCTACTCCTGCGGGACCGAGTCCACTCCTGTCGGCGGAGGAGCCGGGCATTGCTCCAACAGCCTCCCAAGACTCAAGGCTTCCACCGTCTTTCACAGGGAACTGCAGAACCCTGTTCCCGATGTTGCGACCGGAGGCCCCAGAGAGTATTTCACATTGGACCCACAGCAAACGAAAGTGCATCACAGTACCTTCAAAGCCAACTCGTAAATTCCATGGTGTGGACTCTTCACACACAAACACACGCACCCCCACCCCATGCACAATGCGCGTCAAGACAACACTCCCGCTGGGTCGGAGGCACAATGCCGTGGAAAGGGCACCTGACCAGCTGCTTGAGCTTTGTTATCAAGATCAACCACACACGAATAGCTTTTGCCCAAAGCCAAAATGAATGCATTCTGATAAGTTTTTGTGGATGTGATAATAGCGCATTTGTTGAAAGAGATGGCAATGTTGTACAAAAAATCGAACGAGCTCGTGAAAGCGATCACAGTGACCATGCGGTTTTGCCTGAGACTGGAGTGAAAATTTGTCACGCCGTTTCAAACCGCTGAAAAGCGCAAGTACTCGTACAGTTCTGTCGAGTGAAGCAAGTTGTCGATATTGTTGAATCGGAATACTTGTATGCACACTTTTGCACAATTGTGGCAAATAAACAGAGTTGTGTTTTCGCGACTTCTTTGTCCAACTCGAGCTGGATCTAGTTTCCAGCAACGCAGCAAGATGTCGCACCTGCATCAGACTGGGCAGCGAAGCTGTTTTTCTGGAATTTCGTTATTTGAACAGAGGTGCTGGTCCAAGACAGGTCCAAGAACAGTATTTCAACAGCAATTCCAAAAACTGTGCACAGAAAGGAACGAGCTTGGAAATGCTTGACAGACTCGCCATTGGGGAATGGAGCGCTCTCTGTCATATACTGTGCAATCAATTTCTCAACCGAAAAATCCGGTCCTTCCGTACAATGGCGTGAAAACAAAGACAAAACGAACGAGTCTCGCTGATTTCGACTTTTGTGAACGAATTTCACAGACTCTGCATGAAGGCCAGATATGTTCAAGGAGAACCGTCTTGCATGCAGGAGTGAGAAACTTACAAAGAGTGACTTTTTGATGTGTTGATCTGCAAGGATCGTATTTGCGAAGTGTAAAAAAAGGGAAAGCATGTTCGGTGCGAATTGTGCGAAGAACATCATCTGCTGATGAACAATTTTCACAGTTGAGCTCATTGCGCGCAGCGGATCCAGGGGTCCTCATCAAGGCTCGGCAAAAACAAACAAAACCATACTAGAGAACGTCTTGTCGAGCTTGAACAGCTTTGGTTTGAATCGCAACAAAAGTCTGGTTCGTTGAAGACAAAGCTACCACCCTCCTGGATCAACATTTTACGATTTTGGTCAGAGTGCGAATCAAAAGCCCATCAGCCGCTGATAATTAGCAGTCATCTGGGCGTGGGATGTCCATTCCAGATGCAGGTGCAAGGTGCAGGTGTCTGGGATTGCCATCCACCAGATTGGGAATCGCTTGTGTGGGCGTGACACCGCAGCGCCTTTGTTGTATTTTCAGCGTCGAATTACTGATGTGCGCCCTGCAACAGCAACTCGTCAGAGTGACCATGTGCATTTTGTAATTGCAAGGTTTCCGGAGATTTTGCTTGTTGCTTGTGTCTTGTCAATTCAGTGACTGCCCTTTGTTTGAGGAAAGTTGCACAGACATCAAGGTTCGTTTCTGTGTTTCTAGGCACGCTGCAGAACGCGTCGTCTGACACCTTTGGTGCCAGCTGTGATCTTTGTGACATTGGAAACTTCCGGGATTGTCCCCACCACAGTGAATCAGTGTTGCGAACAAAAAGATCTTCGTGTCACAATTACAAGTTTTGTTTTTGTTTTTTGACTTACTTTTCTCTGGCAGGTAGATCTATTCCTCTCGTTGTGACAACATTGGTAAACTTTTGACAAAAACTGGGCATAAATCTGTATCAAGTAGCGATTGTTTCAGCAACTGTTTACGTTGTTGTGGAAATCTGGGACAGCCCAAGTGTCAAAATACTTCTCGACGTTTTTAAAGTCGCCCATAACTTATCTGCGGCTTAGGCAACAATCGTTTCTCACTTTTTATCCTCCGCGAGTCTTTTTGTCAAACCAGCTTATTAGCTCGTCTCGTTTTCTCACCCGTCACATCAGGAACGTGACAGGGAAGTTTGCGCGGTCACTCAAACGCGGCTGGAAACAATACCACGAGTGACGCTGATAATTATGAGTATTTAATTTGACTGGTGCCAGGGACGGTCCCGCGAGAATTACAAAAAATTACACAGTTGCAGTGGTGTGTGATGCGAAGTGGAAGGGAGGTGGATCCAAAGTGTTGTCGGTGCAATAAAGCCTTTTTTGCTTTTGCACGTGCAATCTTGATTCATTCAACACTTTCAACCACAAGGTTTGTGATCCGCTGTCAACTTTCGAATTTGTTTGCAGGGACACGACATCCTGATTGCAAGTTGAAACAACTTGCAGAAAAAAAAAACCCGATCCATTCGAGTTTCCACAAAACCAAGTGAGGATCCAATGAGACTTTTGCATAGCAATTTTCAAGCAGCTATTTCTTGCTGTTTGGGTCAGGCAACAAGTCTTTGGGTCAGACACCGGACAACGCAGTCCACCAAACTGTGACCTCGGGTGAATCCTCTCCCTCAGTGTCATCCCGCGGCGTGAGCCCATGTCACGTGGTGTGCCGGGGTTGGACCTCGAATGTCAAGCGCCCGTCACATGAAGCTGTGCGGGGTGAAAGGTCGAACCCTGATCAAAGGCGCGAAACATGTGACTGCTCGGCTGTGACAGATCGACAAATCCCCACTGCGCAACAGTTTCTCTTTCACATTCCACTCTTGCAGTGATTCTCGCACCCATTTCTCACTGGAGCTGCTTGAAATCTTCAAACTTTTTGAGCTGGGAGATTGGTTGGTGGTGACAGGTGATATCGCCACTCTTCCCGGCTGCGGCAACTGTCGCGGTGTTTTACGGAGACCCCGGACCCCTGCTCCAGTTCGCTCCAGTACATCCTCATTGCAATTCCTATCTCCACACCACTTCTATTTGATGCGCCAGTAGACTCGTAATTCTCACCCACGAAATGACAAACGCATGTTTCGCAGAGGTAGGGCACCTCGAACTGTTGTTTTCGCAGGTGACAAAATGATACAGTCGTGAGGTGTCAGAGATTGCACCTTGCCTTGCAAGTAGGATTTTTGGTGTCTTCACTTTGTCTTTGCGACATGTAGCACAAGCTGAAATTCAGGCAAATCCCCACAAAATGATTTGTCTCTTGTCAGGTAAAGGCAGTTATCTGTTGCTTTCAATGCATTCAGCCATTGTGTCTGTCCATTGCCAGGTCCATTGCCAGGATACAGATTCATGGGCAGCGATCAAACGTATTTTGAGTGAATTTTGCAGCAGTGACTCAGAAGACATGGACAACAAGCCGAGTGTGCACCTGCAGCTACGCTCCGTGATTATTTTTCTCCTGTAATGATGAGAAGTGTAGAGTGGAAAGAAATCATTAACCTTGTGAACCCTGAAAGTCATCTCTGACTCTGAACCTCGGATCTAAGCCTGGAACCGGCTGAGGCGCAACCAGCAGCCCAGAGAGGGGATAGCCCCGTGCTAATAGACTGCAATCTTCTTTGTAATCAGGCTGTAACTGGAGCAAAGACTGTTCGGGATTGCATCCACTGCAGAGATAGCGTGAGTGGATCCAGGGTGGAAGATCCTGCGTCTAAACCCGAAGACTCCGCAGCTGAAAAACACCACCACCAACATTTGTGCCGACCTTCGATGTGAACTTTCCTGTGTCAATGCTCCGCCACTTGACAGACAAATTTGAAACAGTCAGGTGACCGAGGTGTTCTGGCTGTCATCTTTGGTCCTCCAAATTGTAACGGCTTGCTCAAGCATTCAACTCTGGTGCAAAATTCAAACACACCAATGTGCGTCACGAAAAAGAATGTCTGAACTAGAGCCCCTCCTCCTCACCAAAAAACGATGCGGATCGACCAACCGAGAGGGCGTGTGCCAACCCAACTCGGTAACCAGGATAGAGAATATATTGAGACAGGTGTTGTGCGTTACCTATTGCTTCTGGTCTGACGAAAAGTTTCTGCTGTTTTAACATGATCATAGTTTACCCTCTGTTTCGTGTTAGCTCCGCAGATGGGAAAGATGGGAGAGAGGGCAGTTATATTTCAGTCAGAATTGCGTTGTGTGACAATGAACAACCGGAAAACAGCCAATTGCACCCACCAATCGGTGCACAAGCCTCGTGGCTGGATTCCAGCCGTAACCATCAACACAAACGAGACAAAACTACATGAACGTCACATATTCCTGACATGGGTGGAGCCCTGGCCCTGCAGAATGGCAGTGCTTTGGACGACAGTCTGTTCAAAGCAAACTGACTACACACCAAGTGGCTCCAAACTCTTTGGTTCCTTTCCACTTTTGATGGTTGACAGCAGGTCGTGCTGTTGACATTCCGGGGGTGGGGGTGGGGCTTTTGACGTTGATGCCGAAATGGTAATCGTCGTTTTGCTGGTACTTGCAAGACACAATTTGTGTGGGAAGACCCTTTGGCAGTTACGAGACGATACAAGATTGTGTCAAAACGAAACCTCAACAACATTTTTGAAAGTAAAACATTGCAAAAGAATGGCAGAAAAGACTCGTACGTGTTCTTTTTTGCGCAAAAAGAGGGTGGCGTCCTGGGGCTTCAGCGGAGCGGGTAAATGCGGCGTATTTGTTCAGGTTTGGAGCTCAATTAGGTCCATCTGGTGGCCACGTGGTTTCGACCACGTGAGCGACAGAGCTGCACCAATTACTGCTGCACCTGTGCGCAAATATATAACAGCAGCCGCCCAGGCGAGAAAAGTCAACAGTGCGTTGCGCAGTTCTTGTTTTCAGAACGAAATGTATGGTTCATCCTTTCATCCACATTTGCTGAAAATCTGCTCGTGTCTTCTTCAGTATTCATTGTTTCTGCGGGGAATCACAACGGTCGTTTGGTCAAGAAGGACATTTGTTCCACGGCTTCACTGCAAAGTCCGGCTCCGGCCTCGAGAGTTCTTTTTCTGGTTGACTTGAAGGTGTGCTCCCCGTGCCAATCGTGCAAGGCACCTTCGTTGTCGCAGGTGACACACTGGGCGTCGGGGAAGAAAAATCCGCAGAATCTGGATTGAATCCGTGTGCCATTCATCTGAGCGCCGGCGGGCCACTCTGGGACGCGTGCGCCGAGTAAACAAACTGAGAGTCATCAACGATTGCGGACCGTTTGTCGGTGATGCGTTGGTTCGAGTGCAGAGCTGTCAGCGAAGTGTCATGAGTTGTGCTTGCTGCACGACCAAATGCACGAGGCTTGGAATTGAAAAGAAACATGTCAGACTTGGAAACACAGACAATGAGAGAATGTGTGCAACACGATTTGAAATCCACAAAACACAGGTGCTCATTTTCCTTTGTGATCGCGCTGACTTTGAATTCGTCAATTCAGAATTGTCAGGGCCAACCTGTCGTGCGAACTGTGAGGAAATACGAGATACATCACTCCCATTTACTCATGCGCAAGTTTGAAAAAAAAAAAATCACTCCCACTTTCAATTCGAACAAATGGAATCACATTTATTTCAAAAGCGCCCAAATCGTGCACACACAGCTCTAGGTGTTGAGATACCTGCGTCTGTGTTTACATTCCCGTCAAGTGTTTGTTTACTGTTTGCGTGATGCCTACCTTCATCCCACGTGTCAGACATTGCTGTCCGAATCTGAACTCAGCACTCAGCTTCAGGCGCTGAAACTCAGTGCCTTCAAGTCAGGCAATTCGCGGCTGGGCGTGTGAGCAGCGCTCGTTGCATTTCTTCTGCACAATACTCCTATCTCATCGTCGTGTAAAAATATGTTTCCCTAAAAAGGAAAGGGGGGCACTGAAATGAAGCTGATTCTCCCTGTCTCAACTCCCATCCTGTCCTGCCTTTACAAAACACACACATACTCAACTCAAATAAAGACGAAAAACAGATCTGGCCGCCGCGTTTCGTAATGCTCGACTTTTCAAACTTGTGAACAACTAAAGTTGTGCAGAAAATATTCGCATCCGTTCCCAGGACGTTTGTCCCGTACTCAGCGTTCAGCATCTCACGGGGTTATCTCAACGAAGACGACAAGAAGCAATAACAATCACAACCTTCATTCATGCTGAAAACCTCGTTACGTACACACAGAATCCTACTGGTGCTGAAAGACAAAATTTGCTCTGCCAGACATCTCAGATGAAGCTCAAGGATTTCTCTGTTTTGGACTTCACATCTACGCTTTTTACAGGAAGTGCATCTCACGTCTGTTCGTATTTTGCACGTACACGGCTTGGACCCCTCCAACACACACGCACACACGCACCACACCAAGGTCCGACACTGGCAAAATACCGTATGAGAACGATGCGTGTTTTCCTTCGGAATTCAACGGCAGTTGCGCACTTGCGGTTTTATACAGATTCCAACAGACAAGAGCTGCTTTTCTGTTTGATGCCTTGAAAGAAATTGCAGCACAAAATTGCATTGAAAATGTACTGGTACGAGGTACTTTAAAAACGACTTGGTGGTTTCAAGTCTCATCGTGTTTTTACAGACAACAATCCAGTCAGCACTTGATAAAGTTCACAGATATAATTCAAAATTATACTTGTGAATGGTATTGAGAAGAAATTAACACTTGATGTGAAATATTGTCCGTTTCAATCCAATCTGAGATGTTGACTTTCGAGGGCAATGTGCGTTTTGTGTGGAATTCGCAGAGTTACGTCAGGAATATGGCACGATACTCGGGTCCATTACAGGAGCAACCGAAGAACTCCCCCGAGACGCAGTGGCAGATTTTAACAGATTGGATGTCGGCTTTGAATTTGTGGCATCCATTGAAAGACTGGCCCACACGCAAACACAGTGAACTCGTACTGGCACTTAGTTTCATTGGATTTGCGGTTTGAGGGAAACAGACACAAATGGACAACTGCAGCTCCAAACGAGCAAAGAGAACACTGACAGAAATGGGAGGAAAGGGTTTCAAAATCAAGTTGCACGGCACATGTGCGAGACACACACAACAAATTTATTGAAGCGCAGAACCAGAGTCTTTAGCCAGAGCAGAGCTGGATTTCTCTGTGACGAAGCCACAGATATTTCGCTGCTTCGAAAGCATGTTCACGCGTGTGAGAGTGTGTCGGTACTCAATCACCTACTTCAGTCTCAATGGGTTCTCAATGAGTTACTCATGACCACGTCTGCTCCGGTGGCGCACTCGAGACTCCACTTGACAATGCACTTCACTGTCCCATTCAGCTTCCATCATCAGCTGCTCAACGATCGCAGTCCTGCACCCAGCAAAACGATCGTATCTCAGAGGACGGTTTGGGTGGCAGATTCCAATCAAAGGTGGAAACACCTGAACACAAATGAACAGAATGGAACCTTTTTATGGCAACAAAAACACCGCAGTCTGTCACAGTGAGCACTTTTCCCCATTCACAGTATACTCAGCCCGCTCTGTCCAGTTCCAACAACTAGCGATTGCATTGCACTTACTTCAGGGACAGGTTCATTTTTGAAAACACTTCAAGTGCCCTGAAGAGCAACCAACGAGAACATAGCCTGTGGCACGTACCAACTGACTACCAAGACCAATAAACCTCGAAGCCAACACCACACACTGCCTCTGTCACCCAAATCAAGTTTGACAGTATTATTGATATTTTGGACCTTGAGCAGAGCAGACAACAAGCCAACCCAAGCAGTGGTGGATTCAGGAATGTTATTTTGCTTTGGGGATCGTGAGAATGTCGTGAATGAGGGATGGTCTGACAACAGGAACGGAGAAGTTGTGATCAACAACTCAGAGCGAAAGACCCAACAATTCTGTGGTGTGAAACAATTCTCTCCTTTCCGTTTTTTTTTGTCAGATTGACATGTGAAGTAGCCAGAGAAAGTGTGTGTGTGTGTGTGTGGTGTGTAGGGGGGCACAATCCAACATCCTGCACGTGCATTTGTGTTTTTAGGTGATTTGAGATGGGTTGCACGATTTGAGCCAAATCGGTGCGAGCCAAATCGAAGCACCTATAGGCAGCATCTTCCAAAAGTATATCAGCAGCAGTTTCATGGTCAAGATGAGAATTGATTTAGGACCTTTTGGGCTCTTTTGGTTCCTTTTGGGTTGGGGATAATACGCAAGGAAGGAATTTGTCAAATTTGAATTTTTAGGTTTCTGAGGTCAAAAAGGTCAAATTTGGAAGTGTAGGAAAAATGGGGTGTGGATGTAGAAATGTCTCCGTATCT
>JAAUXT010147050.1_pt1 | contig 13804 bp, 12 predicted proteins | sample 7278171 | NCBI WGS metagenome assembly JAAUXT01 (sample SAMN14350112, study PRJNA611818) | marine sediment metagenome | isolation source: surface marine sediment (1.8m) | place: French Polynesia: Moorea | collected 2018-08 | reverse complement strand
TGTGTGTGTGTGTGTGTGTGTGTGTGTGTGTGTGTGTGTGTGTGTGTGTGTGTGTGTGTGTGTGTGTGTGTGTGTGTGTGTGTGTGTGTGTGCTTGCGCGTGCGCGGTGCTTGTTTGGGAATGCGGAGAATTTGACTGTTTCTTTCAGGGAGAGTGAGGCTTGTCATTTGCGAGCGATTTTCTTCGACAAGTGAGAAAAAGAGAAATACAGGTCTTTAAAAGTTTGAAAGCACAAGACTGGGTGAGAATTGAAACCACGATACGGTGCAGTTCAAGTGACACTGCTGTGGTGGTTTCGACCGTGACCGGTGTCTCTCGTGTTAAAAGTGGGGTCTGAGCTGTTCATGGCGTCGTTCGCTGCAGGTGGAGTACTTCGCGAGTCCTCGCTGCTGGATCGTCGACTCGGTCTTCACGGGTGACGGGAAGGTGCTGGCACCGTACGGCGGCTTCGCGCTCGAGAACGGCGACGCGGACGGCGGCTGGATCTCCACGGCGACCGACCTCGTGCGCTTCATGTGCGCGCTCGACGGCAGCGGCCCGCACAGGTGCGTCGCGAGTCACGTGAACACGCGGTGCAGCACTGCTGAGGAGAGATTGATCAGTCCTGACGCTGTGCTCACGCGGTTCAGAATTCGTGCTTTTGAGCAGTGCCTGAGGCTCAGACTGTTGCAAGTGCTCTGAAATGACAATGGGCCAAATCGCAACAATGCCACTGTTGGCTGAAACATCTGTCCAAACCAACACCAAATGAGAACATTTTGGAAACTTGCATTTCACAGCAAAATTGAAAGAAAGAACGAAAGCTCAAATACCTTATCATCTGTGTACAGACCAGTCAGTTGATGTTGACCGCCCCTTTTGCGCAGGTTGCTGAGCAAGGCGTCATTCAAGCACATGCTGGACAAGCCGAGCTACGCCAAGGGCAGCGCGTGGTACGGGTTCGGACTCGACGTGTCGTGGAGCAAGAAGGCGTGGGAGCACAGCGGCACGCTGGACGGCGCCACGTCCACGCTGGTGCGCGACCGCCACGGCTTCACGTGGGCGTTCCTCGCCAACTACTGGCCCGTGGACTCCGACTACACGAGTCTCGTCGCCTACGCAATAACTAAAGTGCCCTCCTGGTGCCCGGTCAAGGTGGTGAGCGTGCCGCCGGCGCACGCAGCCACGCTCGACCGCTCGCGTCTCATCAGTGTCAAACTGCCGCACGACGACTACCCGAACCACCAGTCGGAGCTGCTCTCTCAGGGTTACTATCCCATCTGGATCAACGGCTACCAAGTGAAGGGACAAAACTTTTTCAATGTGATCTGGTCGAACCAGGTGAGTCGCTACAAGGCGTACCACTCGCTGACGGAGACTCAGTTCCGCGAGGTGCTGCACAACGCCAAGGAGACGGACTACAAGCTGACGCACATCGACACGTATCTACGCGACGGTGACGTTCGCTACGCCGCCATCTTTGAAAAGGATGACACACGGTCGTGGGTGGTGCACATCTGCCTGACGCAGGACGAACTGGAGAAGAAAGTGGCAAGTCTGAAGGAGTGGGGCTTCCACATCACGCGCCAGTCGTGCGTCGTGCACGACAACCAACTGCAGGTGGCAGCGCTGTTCGAGAAGGCCGACGTGAAGGGGTCCTGGGCCAAAGTGGACCTCTACTCGGAGAAGTACCAGAGCGAGTTTTCCCGCCACTCCCGCTATGGTCACCTGATCGCCTACGTGAAGGCGTACCAGGACAGTGACAGCACCAAGTTCAGCACCATCTGGACAGACCCCGGGCCATTTCAGTACACCTCAGAGTTTGATATGTCTGAGTACAGACTGCTGAATGACTTTTTATTCACTTCGCAAAAGAAGTTTTGGCCTATTTGCATCAGTGGTTACGAAGAGGACGGAGCCCACAAGTTTGTTGCTGTGCTGATCAAGAAAGTCCCTCCCAAGTCGGTGCGGTAACTGCGCGGTTGGGAGGCTGAGAGCATCATGTGCCAAAAGCAGGAAGGTTCCACAAGCTGCGCACTGAAGCGCTGTGCGCTGTGACGTCTCAAGGAGACACTTGCCTCTCTGGTGGAGAGCAATTCCCTCAGTGCTGCAGCGTGAACACAGGCGCGCCATCGCCACTTGGATATCATTCCCGAGAAACAGCACAAGTATTGAAGCAGAGTGGAAGAGCAAGGGCAACCAATATTGCTGAATGTACATGACCTGTGGTCTGTAAACATGTATAACAGCAATATGAAGTTGAATGATTACGTATTCTTCACACAAACACACTGACACACACAACAATCTGATTTTACTGGTGCTTATCTGCTATTGAAGTGAACAACCCCTGAAAGTTGTGTTTCCCAAATTTGCAATGATGTGTGACTGACGTTTGATACGACTAGGACGGCTTGGACCTTTACCTTGTGATTTACGGCATCGGAGACTTGAGATTCGTACCTGAACATTTTTAGATCTAGTTGCAAATTTTTACTCTTCTGTCAGATATTTTCTCCAGTACTTCTGTGTAAATACAATATTCTTCAGTGTTTTTGGTATGACCCTCCCCCCTCCCAATGGTCTTCTGGTTTTTTGGATTGGCATCGAGCTTTTGTTTTGAAGAGACGGGAGGCTCGATGGAAGCACACGTTTGTGAGATACTAAAATTCCATGTGAAACGTGTCCCCCTTGATTGAAAAGTGGTTCACATCCAGTTGCACAAAGCACATATTTGTCAACACTTTGTTTTGAAAATGTAAGATTTGTGTAAGATTGCCTTTTTGTTGTGGAGTGGTTCCATGTGGTCACAGAAGTGCACATCGTTTCTTGTTTCACTTGTTGGTTCAGCTGGTGGCGGTGAGAGCTGAGCTGCGAGATGGGCCCGTTCGATTCTCTCAATGTGCACGAGTCGTCCATCTGTGTGAACCCAAGACCAGGCTTCGGTTTGTTGGTTGACCTCGATCTGCAGTCAGTTTCGTTAGCTTCGGAAACCCTCGTGTTGGTCTTGCTTTGTCCAGAAAGGACACTATTTTCGGGGGCTTGTTTCAAATGAAGTTTCTTTTGTCGGGTCTTATCTGTCTGAGGGAATTGACTGTGTGAGAGGTACCAAAGTGGATCATACGAGTATTCGACGGAAAGGAAAGAAGTTTGAGTGAAACCATTTGTCGTCTTCCATCACTTTCGTATGTTGTCAATCTATTCTTCCCACGACGAGAACTGAAGCAGTGATTCGGAGAGTTGTTCGGTCAGCGTCCTCCTCACTCTTCTTTTCACAGCGTCGCAACTGTTTTTCCTTCTTTAAAATTCAGTCGTTTATCTGTGAAACTGTAGACATAACTGAGATAACGTCAACTAGCAGTAGGGACAGAATATAGCCAATTTTCATGTATTTGTATTGTTTCTATATTGTCAGTGCAATATGTAAACAGGTGTCAAGGCCACAGATACGTTTACCGGTCAGTGTCAGTGATACACCCTCGTTGTTTCACCGAATCTTTTTCTTGTGGTGTCTTCTTTCCACACAACCAGACACCGTGTTTTGTACATGAACTCTGCGCGTATGAGCATTGTCACGTGTATCCTGGAAGATGTGTGAGCAACTTGTACGCCAGAAAACCCAGTTTGTGTGAGAGGGTCTGATGTTTTTCCCGCTTTCAGTTTGGTCAAAGACTGTGCTTTCGATGCCCCTCACAGTGGATCGAGTCCGTCTTGTCGCAGTCATCACAGATCACGATATTCAATGCCCACAGCTCGTCAGAATCTGCAGAAACGTGTCCAGATCTCCTGTTTTCGTTGTCGTTGAGCTGGATGAAAAGGACTTCACGTGCATGGAATTCTCTCCAGCACACCTCCATTCCGTCATGTGCAGTTACACGCAGTGGCGATGCAATATCACAAATTGGTGGCTTCACAAATGTTGCACCCGATCTGCGCTCATCGATTGCATGGAGAGAACTCTGGGCGAAACTTTGTGACACTTTCATAACGTTGTGGATCAACGGACCCTTTGTCATTTTTTGTTCTTGTTGCTTGTTAGAATTGCGACTGTGACAGTTGTGAAGTTTCAGCTGATCTCATTTGGGTTTGGTAGTCAGTCCATTCAAACCTGTCCATGTTTTGGGAGTCCACGCGTGACGCAAAGCGGACGGACTTGGTTTTTGTTTTGGAAATAATTATTTTACCAGTTGTTCACGCAGTGAGTTGTTCCTCTTCATGCCATTTGTTGCTGTGTTGTTGTTTGTTAGGACTTGATGTCTTGAGAATTTTCACTTTTTTCTGTGAAAGGATGCAGGAAACTGCAGTCAGCGTCGACCTGGTGTCTGAAATGTGAACGTTTACTCCTGCACATTTCACCGAGTGCATCACTTGTGCAACATGGGGTCTGACGTGTCGGACTCGTCCCGTTCTGACTGCAGTGATGATGCGTTGCAATTTGAATCTTGAGTTTCCTCTTTGTCTGTTAGGTCAAGGACTTTAGCCATGGTTTTTGGCAGGTATCATGCCGAAATTCTAGTCATCATCGTGCGATCTTCTCGCATCGCTCCAAAAAGGACACTGTACACGTGGAGTAATTGTGTGATGTATCCATATTGTCAATAAAGTTTTTGATAAATCTCGTTCATTGTCACTGAGAAGTTTGTTTTTGGAGGAAAGTGCTGGGTGGTGGTTCTCAACAAACCGTCCGCATTCCGTCATCTTGAATTTTGGCCTGTGTCCGCAAAGAAACGAAACACACCAAAAGATGCCTTTTTGCTTTGAGACTACATTTTATTCCTACACAAAGAAGACACTACTATTCTCATTCAATAATAAACGTCCTAATAAATGTATAATAAATGCTATAAATGTCAAATAGAATGTGTAGGCGTGACGTGAAAGCACAAGCGAATGAAGGAGTACAAAAATATTCCACATTCTATCCGCGGAATTGTGTGTGTGCTTTAGTGTCCGTTGTCTACGTGTGGCCTGTGTAATTTTGGACAAAGCCAAATGCGCTTGAATCCGAAAAATCAGACGCCGAATTCTGAGCAAATTCGTTTCGGATTGAGCGTTTTGTTTGACAATTTTTATTACCCCTTTTCGATCGCAACACGAGAGAGACTAATGACGGATTTTGGTGGATTCAGAGTGAAAACTCTGAAACAGAAAGAGCTGACATCACTCGCGAATGTTCACAGCTGTTTCAACGCCTGTCACATCACTGCAGGAATGTTTGGTTCCAATATGGAGACATACATACCATAAATTTCACCTTTAGATACAAATATGATGTTCAGGTAATACTTGCACTGACGTTTCTACGGAAACATGACGAAACTGTTGGTGCAGTCAACAAAATACTGGAAATGTTCGGAATTCAACAACTGTTTGCAACGGTCGTTTCCGGTCAAAACGTTGACTCGCACTTGGTGCGAAATCTTTAACAACTTCACGGAAGAAAAATTGTTGTAACGGAGATGCGACACAAATTTTGGTATCAGGGTTGACAATTTCTGTAAATGACAAGATTTCTGTACACCTGGGCTGAGGACTCGAGCAGAGACCTTTGCGAACCCAATCAACGGCGAGCAATATTCAACTAAAGCCAACACATGACAAGGGCCAGTCTTGTTGGGGGGAAAAACACCTGATCGACACGCGCGCGTTCAATTTCCAGAGGCTAAAAGTGCCGTATCGCATAAAAACCAAGTCACACTGCCAGAACAGAGCGACACAGACGCTGAGCACAAGTTTTCGTGTGACTGAACCAAGAGCGAAGATGCTCCGCGAGGTTCTGAGCAGTGGACGTTGTCACAAAAATCTTGGACGCGTGCGCTGACCTGATGTTTTTCGAAGAAAACCCGAAGCACCCAGGCAAAAGACCCGAATACGGTCGGTACGCGCAATTTGTGTGGCAATGTTTCCGTCACCACGGTGCAAATGGAATGTAGGCAGTGCGACTGACTCTGATTCACAGAATGTGCATCTCTACAAAGAATGCAGTTTTGGTGCTGCAAAATTTTGTGCACGGATTCCAATCGGTTTTGCTTTACTTTTTGTACAACTTGGAGTACAACTTGGACTCTGTCCTTAATTTTGCCCAAAACCCTTGCTTATGTTTCCTGTGGTCGATAATTTCAAATTTTCTTTGCAGTTTTGGTGGAATTCCACCAACGCGTTGCCGCAACGTTCACTTCTCGACTGGGTTGTGAGAAATCTGTGAAGATAAATTTCATCAGACAAGCACACAGCTGCCGTCAACATTTCTGATCCAAAGCGCGTCCAAGCAATTATTTTGCATGCACGCAGAAAAAACATGATCCAAAGGAGAAAACAACACGTTATTTCCGTGTCATGGCCATATTGGTCTCGAATTGCGGGTAAAAATTTACATCACAGCTGGGAGAAATGTTATCAATATCACATGGACAGCTCAGGATTCACAAAGGTCGATTTATCCAGACATTCGGGTGCCCCCCCAGCACATTCACAAAACAAGAACACAAATACCTACACACGAGATCAAACACAGAAACGTCCGCCACTCCCATTCCCAGCTTCCCTTCTGGTTCCCGTTTCCCGAGTGTTCTGAGGGCAGCCTCTGGCTACTGGTGCAGTAGGACGATGAACGTTGAGCCGGCGGCGGCGGCGGCGGCGGCTCGTTACTTCTTCTTCTTGCTCTGCCCGTTGAGTTTGTCGTTGACAAGTCTGCGCGCCATGGCGACGTTGAGCGCCGCCTGCTGGCCGTGCTCGAAGCGCCTGTCGGCCGCCGACAGCATGTCCGGCACCTGCAGCGCGCAGCCGAGCGAGCGAGTCAGCACGAGTCAAGTGCGATTGTGCGACTTGGAACGGCAGGATTTGCACAAACGACGCAGCAAACATTTGCGGCCATCTTGAACGTTTTGGTGAATGATCAACGTTTTTTTTTGGCTTTGTTGTTGTTGAAAATTGCATCGGGAAAATAAGGTGGTGAAACAAAACTTACATTGCAAGAGTCACACAGCACAGCACCTCCAGACCTAAGTTTGTGTTTCATCGAGTCTATCGTGTCGTTGGCGACGCCCCTGCACGCATCCTCCACCACAGTCGTTCGGAAGCCATGTTCAATTGAGTGCAGCGCTGTCGACCCTGGAATAGCACCACTCAACCGTTGCAACAATAGCCGCGCAAAAGACTTCTCTGAGCACAGCACGTTCGCTATCACCTTTCTCGAAAATAAGCCACGCTCACGCCTTTTGCCACACCATGAACAGATCAATGTACACGGACAGCATGACTTTGTGCTTGTGACACTTGGGCGTTGGTTTCAACAAATACCGCATCGCGCCTTTTTTTTTTCTCAACACGATAAACTTTGAGTGAAGTGTGACGAATCACGAAAAAAAATCCCGTTCGTACTCTCGGCAATTTTAGATCTACTTTTGATTCGCTTTTAGACTTGAGGCTCTTTCACGCGTCAGGCAACGCACCACCCGGTCCAAAGGATCGTGCACCACATACCGACGCAGAAATCGTAGGCGAGGCCGCAGCAGTACACGTCCGTCACTTTGCGCTTGGTCAGTTCGGACACGAGGTTCGTCTGCGACTGTTTGTTGTTGTCCCAGAAGGCGGAGTAGCTGTCCACGTCCGGGTTGATGCCCTTGCGAACCATCACCGCGTTCTTCGCCACCTGCAGCGCGCACGACACAGTGCAATTGGGGCCGCAAGATTCAGGTCAAGACAAATGCAGCTTCGGTTCCTGATTGTTCTTTGTGAAAACTGTAGTCCAGCAGGTTTACTGTGACTTTTTCCCCCCAGAATAAAGTAAATGCTGCACACGAGTGTCTGTCCACTCCCGTCCCCGCCACCTCCGCGAACGCACACGCAAGCGGAGCGAGTGGCACGCACCCTGAGCTCTGGGTGGAGCTCGGAGCCCCAGGAGCCCTGCACGCAGTGCGCCGGCCACAGCTTCTGCTCGACCTGCGGCGGCCCCTCGAACACCACCGTGTCGTGGATCACCGCCTTGTCCGCGCGCACCTGCAACAACGGGAAACATGCGTCAATCGTTGAGAACAAACGCTTGAAAATTCTCTCCTCTCTCCAAGTCTCACAGCATTGCCATTTCACTTCACTCAAGCAAGGCAAGGCTGCCCAAAAAGAATTTGAAGCAAAGAATTTGACAACACAACGACAGAACAACACCTGGCACAAAAAAATTCTTTCACTTTCGAGACGACTACAAAGCAGCCTCACTACTCTGCAAAAATCACTCATTTGGACATCATGTATCTTGCATGCACAGGTTTCAAAACGAAAAACTTGGGACCTCCCATTTTTCATTTTGGTGGCGCAAATTTCACTTTCACTTTCATGCAGACTGCATGCATGGAGAGTCGCCACCTTGATGGGGGCTCTGTTGACGGCTTGATCAGAGTGCAGCTGCACAAGCTGGAAGAACTGAAATTGCCGTGATTTTGGTGTGTTGCCTCTCTCCCTCTGTCGTTGGGGGACACCATGGCAGTGTTTGCGCGCAGCAGGTCTGGGCGCGGGTGCCTGGATGCAGTTGTTGCCATCTTCACCTGCAGCGTCGCCCTGGAGGCCTCGCCACAAAAAGCTGCGTGCGACTCGCTGTTTCAACATGCAGGCAGCTTCGTTTTTCCCACTCCGGTCAATACCATCCTCTTCCCACGCCCGACAGCCGTCTGCTCGACAATCGCAACCAGCGTCTAATTTCTTGATTTCCAGCGCCAATAAGCGGCGGGGAGAAACGCCGAACTTCTCACGCCAATCAAACTCGGTTCAGACCCCCAGCATCGACAGCTTTGTGCCTGCTCATCCAAGCACAACCGACCAACTGGCAACCGCCACCGACAGCGCCACGTCTGCATGGACGCTGTGCTGTGTAGAAAAAAAAGTCCTTTCGTTGCTAGCGTAAAATTTGGCGCGATTTTAAGGTCGGCTGATTTTTGGTGCCAACTTGAGGGAATCCGAGGAGACTTTTGAAGCACAGTAGAACGTTGAATTTTCCCGCACCTGAGGCGTCGCTGTTGAACCCGACCGAGCCACAGAAGAGAGAAAGAGAAAGAGAAAGAGACCTGGAAAATCCTGCCTGTCATGGCGGGACCCATGCACGAACCCGGAACCACGAGACAAGTCTGACTCGGGGAATAACGGCACCTGAGGAACCTGGCGTGCATGAGCGCACGTACCACACACAGGCAGAGACACCCACGATGCCTGCCTCGCAAGACACTTTGCAGCGTGTTCAACAAGCCTTGGCAAAGCACGTCACAGAAGCGTCAATCATGCTAATAATCAGTTTGGCCTTTCTCAGTCAATAATGAATCCGATAAATATTGCAGCACCATCACATCGTCTCATTGTGGACATCTTCCGCATCCTATTAAAGATTTCATCAAACTTTCATGAGCTGGCGGTCACTGTGCTTGTCGTCCCTTTCACACATGTGCGGCAACGTGACGTAGGTTCCGCAAGATTAGCCGATACCCAGGCAATTGCGGTTCCCTAATTAGACAATTCCAAAGGCGCAGACCCCCTCCCGAGTTCACGGCAAGAGGACGTCTTCTGCGGATGAAACTTGGTCCGACGGAACCCCTTGACTCATGGCCCCAGAGTTTGCTCCTCGTCCGGATGCAGAACACCGGGACACGAGAAGAGTTTTGAGGGACGCGGACAGTCCAGCAGCTTAGGTCCCTTCGCCAAACGTTCGTCAGCTTTGTTTCAGGGCCATCAGAATCGTGTAATCTGGGCGCACGGGATGGAACACAGGGCCGAAAGTCCGACACAAGTCACAGGAAGTTCTCGAGTTCGACAGGAGACGTGCATGAAGCTTGGAGCTGCGACGCGATACGACGCGCCGTCAGTGACTTGGCCTCTTGGAAAACTGTGTGCACTTCAAAGTTTTTCTTACACGTTGCTCTCTTTGAATTCCTCATTCTCGAACTCATCGATTCACCGGGATGCTATAAATGTCTTACACGAAGCAATGAAGCGACTAAAATCTCCTAAAATCCGTATTTTTAGCACATCATTACGAGGCTTTCGTCATTGTTTGTTGCATTATTTAAGTTTTCATCCAGACGATCGATAGAATAACTTTAGTGTCAAGAAAGTATAGATTTCCGATAAATCATAAAATAAATACTGGGTATTCACATTGACTGTTGAGAGCTTTCACAGTACCAAATGAAAAAAAGAGTTCGGAACGCAATCGTCGATATTTCACAAGGCAACAGTTTCAGTGGTTTCAGTTTCATGTTGCCCTCCCAGCAGCATTAATCTCCTCCACGTTGCGCTCAAAAAAACAGGACTGGTGGAATCTGGGGGGACACTGAAAGGGAACACTGTCCGAGGGTCTGATGCCTGTTGAGACTGAACGGGACAATAATTTACGAGTTGCTTTTTCAATTGGTTGCACGAAATGACTCTGACCTGACACCCAGCGCTGTTTGCACGCAGTTCCCCTCACCTTGGTGGAGTGGTGAAGCTTTCGCTTGGCGACGTTGTCGACGAACGAGATGTGGTTCTGCGGGTGCCAGTCGAGCGAGTACACGACGACGTCGAAGGAGCACGTGTCGATCATGTGGTTGATGACGGGCACGACGTCAGCGCCCTCTTCGCGCGCCGGACACTCGCGGATCGCCAGCGTCCCGTCCACGAAGTCGTTTTGTACGTCGACGACCACGAGGGCTGTCACCGGGTCCAGGATCTGCGAAACAAGCGTACAGTCACGGACACCTGTCTATCGAAACTTCTGTGGAACTGTGAAACGAAAACAGGGGCACACAGAGCCTCCAGGAGCAAACGTCTTGGACAAGACGTGACGTTATGGACTGTAAATCAAACGCAGCGATCTCAACCAAACCTGAGCACATGCACGCATACCCACACGCCCCACCAACACTTTGGTCTGCTCTTTGCAACCTTACGAGTAGGTCCCAACTCGCCTGGAACTGCGGGGCTCCCTCTATTCTTCGGAATCATTTGCTTGATCTGGGTCCAAGTGTGAACCAAAGACAGCTTGTCCAAGCCCAATCGGCCGGGGCCCTGATCGTACTCTCCAACCATGCTACCCGTATCACAGTAACTCTTGGGCCCACACAGATGTTTGGATCTGCGTTCAAAAGCGATTACTCATCAGTGCAAAGTGTACTTTGCGTGAAAGTCGCAATCGCTGGTCTAATTGTGCCCTCTTCAACACGAAGAGCACTGGGATCGTTGCATGATGGGGATACTCGTATGGAGCCAAGTGCACCAAGCATGAGAGGGCCATCTCTCAGTGGAGGGCGAGGCAACAATTTTTAGGTGATTTGAACGGCTCATTGGGGTTGAATTGCTCTTCAGAGCAAAAGCCAACTTGAAAGCTGAAAATCGCATAGCAGCGTCTCAATTCATTTTTCTAGTGCTTGCTTTGGTCGTCACGTTTTTGGTACAAATATGTGGTTCCTTGGCTTGTTTGTTTGTTTGTTGGAGTGGTGGAGTACCAGGCGAGGACGTAGACAGTGTTCTCACACTGGACAGCACGGTACTGACACTGGCCAGAGAAGTTCAACGTCCACCTGTCACTTGAAAACTATCTGAGTGAAATTGTTCACAAACAAACCTTTTTGGCAAAAGAAGAAACGTTCATTCAACAAATTGCAGGACCAAGTTCCCGAGGAGACAGAAGTCATGCTTGTAACGTTTCAAATCTTTGTCACTCAATCAACACTCAAATGTTGTTGAACAACTCGGGAGTCTGAATCTGCACGCACGTTGTTTAACGAGTGTGCCATCGCCATGAACTGAGACGATACGCGCCCGACATGGCAACTTGTCTCACCGCCATCGACATCAAGCGCAGGCGCACCTTTTCACCTTGTTTGTGCATCGCGCATCTTGCAGCATAATTCTGGATGGGAAACGTTTGATTCGACTTGGAAAAGGAACACCGTGAAAACCCCAGAGGCACAAGTTTGCAAAGGAACCTGGGGTGGTTCGCGGAATGGGTCCGAAGGCTCAACCAAGACACCACAGAGAACAAAGGCACACTGCAGAACAGACACGTGCCAAGCCGACAACATGGCCCTTGAATGTGTTCAGGGGCTCATGAGAAGAGTGTTACTTATCCAGCGTCCAAAGGGAAAATTAGACAACCATTGCTTCACGGTCGTGGTCGTGGTACGCCTCCAACCTTTTGTCCAGGGCCTGAATCTATGTTGGCTCAGCCTTCATTTGCATTTCCAGGGTTCTCTGCTACTTCTGATGTGAGACACATGGGGGTCCATGCAACTCGGGACCTTGGTGTGTGTTCCCCAACTTTGCACTTGACCTCGTCCACCTGTGACCAAAGACATCTTTGGGGCAGTCCATTATTTTGCACTTGGAGGCTGGGTGTCCCACCTGCGTCTGACCTACAGGAGACACCTGGGGGCCCATCAGCCTTGCACCAGGCGGGGTCGGGGAGATGGGGTCCTCAGACATCATCCGGAAAAGCGTGAAAGTGTCCTGGTCACACACACACGCACACACACACACACACACACACACACACACACACACACACACACAAACTGACCGAGTTGTCAACACAACTGTCGCTATCTGCTCTTCCCAGCGGCTACGAAAACTGGAATCCTCAGTTTCAATCAGACAGATTGATCAAGTTTGTCATGGACGGTTGCAAACCTGAACTTGAGGTCACAGGTATGAACAAACGAGCATTGTTCTGTTATTGATTATCTGCAATATTTCCTGGACTCCCGCCTCTTGACAACCACGTCAACTACACACCGCGACGTCTTGGTGATTTCAATTCTGCACAAAATCACAAAACCTCTTCGCAAATGTGTTTGGATGTCGAGGAACAATGAACACGGCCCGTTCGTGGTTGTTGAGAAGACCAGTCGACTGTCGAGACACTAAAGTTCAATTCCGTGCTGTACAGTGTAGCTGTGCGTACACAAAAGAGTTCTTGCGGGGGGGGGCGGGGTTCCTCCACCTTGGAAACAAAAGCTCCTTATTTTTCTTTGCAAAATGAATATGGACCGGGGGTCATTCTCACATCAATTTTCATCCTCCACGTTGTTGTTGTTGTCTCCAGAAACGGGCGACTCATTACATTCTGAGCGTTTTCGTTTCATCTCCCTGTTTTGAGTGTCCAATGCCACCAGGAACTTGGTGTACCCCCACCCCCTCCAAAAGAAAAAAGACCGCACGTTGCCACATAGTCTGGAAACTTTCAAATTTTCTGGGAAGGGAAAAAAACTTTTCTCCAGATTCCGATAAAAAGCCTGAGGGTGGTGGAAGTGCAGTTTAAAAGTGATTTTGTCCACGAAATCCAGAAAATGTTTGCAAATAAGTCGTCCAAAAGTGCGGATGCACGAACCACATGTCTTCGCAAGAGACGGGGGGGGGGGGGCTTCCACAGATATTTCTTTGCAGGTCTGCAGATGACCTGTGTGTATTGTGAGGGGGTTTACCTGATACCCCATTGTCGATTTTGGCCCCATGTTCAGGCCCTCATTTGGGGGTTGCCCACACTGTACTTCTTGGACAACTAGACTTTCAAGTGGAAAATCAGCCACGTACAATGTCCAAGTAGGAAAAATTTGCTAAGCGGGGAAGGGGGGGGTATCCCGGACAATGTCCAAGATACCCTAACCCGGACAATGTCCGAGATACCCTGCCCCAGACAATGTCTGAGTTGCAAAAATTTGATAAGCAGGGGGGGATCCCAGACAATGTCCGAGTTAGGGTATCCAGGACATTGTCTGAGATACACCCCCATCCTGCAATTTTTTCCCAATGTCAGAATTTTGAGGGTTATACACACACTAATCAAACACAACACAGCACACAAATT
>JAAUXT010081949.1_pt1 | contig 13804 bp, 19 predicted proteins | sample 7278171 | NCBI WGS metagenome assembly JAAUXT01 (sample SAMN14350112, study PRJNA611818) | marine sediment metagenome | isolation source: surface marine sediment (1.8m) | place: French Polynesia: Moorea | collected 2018-08 | reverse complement strand
CCTCCTTCCTCCCTCAGTCCCTTTCCCCTCCACCTTATGGCCGGCAGGTCTTACCTCACCCCAACTCCGGCCTTCCCCCTACCTCGTCTCCCCCCACAATCGCTTGCCCCCTCCCACGTGTTGCTTCGGCGTGCCCGGCTCTGGCCCTGCTTCCAAGTCTCAACGAGTTGGTCCCTCCCCTACTTCCACACCTTGCGTACCTCCTGCCCCGCCCCACCCTGCCCGCAACTCCTCTCCTTGCCGAAAACATCCTCATCCCCTCGCCCATGCTTACCCGGATCTGGCCCTGTTTGCCCGCCTCACAGCAGCGGGGGCACTCCCACGAGTTGGGCAGGTCCTCGTTGACGGCGCCCTCGTGGCGGATCTCGGGGCAGCGCGTCTTGACGCAGTCCGGATGCGCCAGCTCGTTACAGATGCCGCACTCCATCAACCTGCAGCGGGAAAACAGCGGGTCAGGTGCAGGATCCGCGATTTGGTCAGGCCCCCCCCCCCGGGGGGGGATTCCAACTTTAAAAATCTGGGAAGACTTTTCCGGGGGGGGGAATCCAACTTAAAAATCTGGGAAAACCTTCAGGGGGGATTCCAACTTTAAAAATCTGGGAAGACTTTGGGCCTTGTGGTGCAAAAACAGAAGGACACACGTACAGCAATTTTGTAGTTGGTGTGGGGCAGCCTCCCCCCGATTCGTCCTACTTGGTTGGTCAAACCTCTGTGCAATCCTTTGTTTGTGCTAAATGCGTCATGCTGTGCATCAATGTGCACATTGCGCTCACGGACGTGCGCACAGGAACGCACGATGCAGGAAACATGCTTCCAAATTGTTATGCTTGACACAGGTAGATCTACCATCAGGTACAATTTTACTTCTTGAGAAACACCTTGGAGCTTGCTCGAACTCTTCACTTCAGAAAAGGAGCCCCATTGACAACAGGTAAACGAAAGAAGTGGAATATGTGTTCCACCTGTTTCATACAAGATGCATCACGCACTTCGGCCCCTATGGAAGTCAGTGACGAACTTGGCCCACTGACCCCTTGTCCCCGAAAATTGACTTCCTTCTTTCAAGGAGTTGTCCCTCCCGCAATCAGTCCCAGGTTTTCCCTGTCCCGGGTCGAACCCCCCCCCCCCCCCGCCTCCCACGTTCTGATTCTAAGATCCACCAGAGGCCGACCAGGAACACATGTTCGCAAAAGCGGGACGGAAACCATTCAGCAAGCCGAACCCTTGTCTGTTACAGTCAACATAAGTACTGTATCTGCTGTCAACAGGGGGCGGGGTGTGCACTGATTTTTTTTTGTCTTTTTGTACAGTGCAAAATGCTTCAAAATTCAGTAAAGCCAGGCAAAAATTACACTGCAGCCAAAATTCCGCGGGCGGGTTCAAACAGCAAAATTGGTGGTTGTGGTTTTAGCGCAGAGTTCAATCGATGCAGACTTATCAAGCAGTTAATTGTCTTGATAAGGGAAATGAACTTGATACAAACATGGGTTGAGGCCTTTTGAAAAGGTCTTCATCTCTCTTCCTAAAACCAACAGAATCAAACAAGTGCACATGAGAAAGAAATAGAAAAAGTTGTTGCTTGAGATTTTATGTGTTTGTGTGTGTTCTTCAATGAACGTTCGTCAGGGGATCACGTCCAAGCTCATGAGTCGTGATCCTGAAGACCCTGATCATACCTATGATACGAGTACGTCTCAATTGTTCTTGAAAGTTCTTCTCACACTCCCAACTTTGCAGGCCATGGCTGGCCACATCGATGCAATGCCCACGGACTTCCACAGAATATTGTGTCCCCGAGAATGTTTGACGTGCCCTCCTCTGCTGCACTTTCAGGCGTAATTCTGCTTCGCTTTCCAATTCTATTCCCCCCCCCCCCACGAACTTTTCTATATGTCCCTCCTCCTTGCCCAGTTTTCACATTGACATCTTCTAAATGCACAATAAAAGAGAACGCACCTCATGGAGTAGTCTTCCTCCTCGTCGTCCACCTCAGGCGGAGGGGAGTTGGTCGTCTGGTGGCACAGCGCGCACTCCGAGTTGGACGCCAGGATCGGCTACAACAGGGAACAGCTGCGTCTGTTGTTGCGTGAAACATGAACAGATCCAGGGACAGCTCTCCTGGGGCAGCGCTGTTGTTGTACAGGCGTGGATGCACGGCCCTTGGCGGGGAAGGCTGGGTTCCCATAACCCCCGCCCACACAACACATCAACAGTGGGTCTGAAGGTCCGAGCCTCCTGAACCCGTGTTTTTTAACGGTTTCCAGGGAATCGTGTCCCAGACACGCAATTGGAAGCAATGTCCAGCCTTGTGTCCCTTCGCGTGAGGTCCAAGGTGATGGGCCCAAATCAGTGACGTATCCAGAAACCCACATACTGTTCTGTCCCTTTAAGTGTGAATTCCGGTGAATAAATATTTGTGTACAACTTCTGTACCATTGCCAAGAGTTTATGCGCATGCAATGTCCCGTTGTCACATGCCTATGACAGATATCTGAGTCAGCGCAGTGGTCCAACGCAGACTTTTTGTGCCAAGCTGTTAAGTCAACCAGAGAAGATCGCACTCTGTGCCCTGAGTACTCACTCAGACCCGCAGCTGCTTCCATTCATCCAGGCACTTACACTTTCTACTCCACTCTACACTCGTAATACATATTCATGCAGTCAAGTCGAATACCATTGGTCTCATCTCTGTCTACAATACACTTCCAAGAACCATTAGTGCTGACCTGATAATGCAACTTCCAAGTACAGATGATCTCGTGATTTATCACAGTCAATAGCATCGGGATATGTATTATTTCTAGTGGCAGAACAGACCGCGTATTCATTCATCACTCGACTTGCACTTCTACCATCACCGCAGTCCTTGCAATACCCTGATGATCTGGGTGCCAGGCACTCACTCGAAGAAACACTGGATCCACCACTTTCAGACATACATGGACCACTCATCGATTTGTAGATCACGGGAAACAAGGGCCAAAGAACACTCAGTGACTGTCCGCGGCCAACTGCACATTGTTCTTTTCAATGAACATTGCATAATGCACTGAAATTGATTTGGGCAGGAAACCAGGGCCAATGACACGCACACATGAATACGCAGAATCATCACGGGTCAGCGTATCCCCCAACAATGTTCATTTGCTTGCAACAGGGTTTGATCCAATGGCAACGTTTTACACCCTAACCCCAAGAACCAGTCTCCTCAAAATTGTTCTTTTTCACAAAGTTGACATCAGCCCCTTCCGTTCCCTTTCCCTGATGCGCCTGTGAAGGTAGCTTCAGGATTTGGTCAAGGACAAGATGACACTGAGACCCTCAGAATTCACTGTTTCAGAGGTTTTGGGGCCCGATTCAATCCGGATCCACCCCTGGGCTCCAATGTTGACTCGTACACACGTGATCTGGGTCGAACTTGTCGGCTCGCACGACTCCGCTGTGAGATTTTTTACGAGTTTTACGACGTGTTCATTCATAAATCATTCCGTCACGAGCACGTGCGCACGCACCAGCGAAACACCACCCAATCAATACGAACTTCCCATTCTGATCAACGGGCTGTGCTTTACGCGTGTGACGCCACAGTGACGCAGCGCCCATTGATCAGGCCGCATCCAGTGTGAACAACTCACTGCCTACTGACACACTGACGCAAATCTAGTCAAGCCATACGCAAGCTAACAGGCGTTGCGTATCACAGAGACGCAACACACGACGCACACTGTGTGAAGCAGCCCGACACAGCGAGGTGCTCATTCACGTACATTGACACTTGACTGAATTTTGTGCAAGTGAGTTGGCGTCGCATCACATTGGCAACGTGCGGCGCATACTCTGTGCGCAACGTCGCCAGAGTTGCGCCCTCTTCTGGTTGCGCACAGACATGATACACGATACTGCACAACAACAACAACAACAACAACAACAACAACAACAACAACAACAACAGACACACACACACACATACACACACTACTCAGCCCAACACGGCCTGGTACTCATCCACAACACCGACGCCTGAGCCATCTCTGTTCAATGTGACCAGGAGTTGTGTGAGCAAACAACCAACGTCCCACGCACACGGGTGTTGCAGCAGACAGCAGTATCCTCACCAACATGCACTGATACATCACACCAAAGTGACTAGGCCCTCACACGACGCACCGCCACGTGGAAGCTACGCATGACGCACTCGGTTTGAAGCATTGATACTCACCCACATACACTGGCGCATGAGACAGCTCTGCTTGAGGCGACCCGGGCCTCCGAACTTGCGCTTGTCCCGGCAGTAGTGACACTCTCCACAGTCGGAGCGCGTACACGGTTCGCACCGCTTGCATCTGAGCAAACACACAACACCCAGTTGAGACCGCGTCCACACAAGGGTATCCAGCACGGATCTAAGTCAAGGGAAGTCGATGGCAGGGGAGGCTATCCAAACTTGCGGCCAATTCACATGAAATTTAGTTTCAGCAGTCAAGACAAAGGGCTGTACTATTCAAAGGCACCACCATGCGCAAAAGAACCCGGGGTGCAGGAGATGTGCAGCCGCGAAAACGCACGGCAAATTTCACTTCCCCACGTCAAACATTGCTCAGTACGCGCAACGAAAGAAATACATGAGATGCAACAGATGTCCAACCCCAAACTGGTTGTACTTCGCAACACACCACGTGTTACTCTGTATTTGACGAGTTTTTCCCGCGCGCACCTGACTCGTCGGTTCTTCTTGTTCTTCTCGTCCTTGGACTCAGCCTCCTTCTCGACCTTCACCTTCACGTCCTTCGGCTTCTTCATGACCTTGAATCAGTCAAGTGTAAAAGGTCAGTGCGCGAAAACTTCTAACCCACTGACTGTGAGTCTGTTTATCAAGCTCTTTTCAAATTTGCGCAAATTTTGCAGAATGAAACAGCAATGCTGCAGACAGGCAAAAATCTGTGGTGCATGGAGTTCCCACACAAGTTCCTGGTTGTTACGTCTGGTGAGTCACGCAGCCACCGTGAGTTGATTTGCACAGGCACGCAGCACCTGACGCTTCCAGTGTGAGCAGACGTACCTTTCTCTCTGGTGGCCACTTGAGGATCTGTTCTCCCGTCACGGACAGTTTCGGATCGTCGTTCTCGTGGTCGCTCAGGATTTTCTGCAGAAGAAAAGGAAAATGTGGTTGGCAGTCAACTTATTGCAAATGTACCCCATGTTTGGAGCGGTGTCCAAGTGTGCACCTGTGTTCGTGTGTGCGTGTGTGTACGTGTATGCGTGCTGACCCTTATCTACCGCAAGAAGCCCGGCCGCGTCGTGGATGTCTCTCGGGACAGTTTGTGTGTGTGTGTGTGTGTGTGTGTGTGTGTGTGGAGTGTGTGTGCACGTGAGTACTCACCCTCATCTCCCCTATGAGTCCTGTTGGATCGTGGATGTCCTTCGGGACGTTCTTCTTGGACGGCGGGAGGGAGTCGAGCCACTCGATGAGCACCTTGAGCCCCTTCAGCTCCCACTGCGTCAGGTGGCGCCACTGGCTCTTCAGGTTCAGACCTGCGCGGAAACACGCTTTGACTGAACATGTGACTGAATGAGTGAGCGAGGGAACCACGACCAGTGAGGCTGGATACACTCACTGCATGTTTGTCAAAGACCAAAATTGTGGTGAAACACGCGTGCGGCAAGACCTGTTTGAGGCAGCAGCATCCACTGGTCCCAGCTTTTCTCAGGCTTTGCGACAGCACGATACTCAGAGGTTTTTCCACACTGGCCAAAACACCCCAACAGGCCGCTCTCACCTTCTGAGACACGCCCACGGGTGGTGGAAAGGCTTGAGGCCTCAGGACTGAACACCCGTGCCTTGTGAGAACGTGACACCTGCCTCACCTTCCATGAATGGCTTGTTGTCTTGTCGGAGGAGAGGACGTGCACACACACACACACAAACACACACACACACACACACACACAAACACAAAGACGCATCCTGCACACACATCCTGCGCTCGTTTGCTTGCTCGCTCGCTCGCTTACTCACTGACTCACTCACTCACTGACTCTCTCTCTCTCTCTCTCTCTCTCTCTAATACACACACACACACACACACACACACACACACACACATCCTGCAGCCCTGACCTCTGACGTCTCGCGCGGTTGGCGAGTCTCACCTTCCATGAGCTGTCTGTTGTCCGGGGAGAGGAGGCAGTTCTCCAGCTTCACGCTGACGGGGCGGATCAGGTCGCTCTGGTTGCCGAGGTAACTCTTGGCTGACTCCGCGTCCGACTTCAGCTTCCCTCCTGCGTAAAAATATCACCATGTTTGACGCACAGATCAAGCTCAAGCCTGCATCACACAGGGACATAAACTTGGTCGATGCTCTTTTACTCTGTCACTGTTGCTGGTTGAGTGCTCGTTCAGTCAAAGGGCGCTGTGTGGACTGCGCGTTACACCACCAAAATACTCGTGCAGCAGTGAGTTTGATCTGCCAGAGAGTTCAACCCCACTCCTTGCATTTGGTGACACACGTGATGCGGACAGATCTGTCGTGGGCAAAGACACACACCACAGAAGCACACACGCACGCACCTCGTCCCTTGCCGCCGGCGGGGCTGGGTTTACGCGGCTGCGGCGCGACGGCGTTGGTAGGGGCGGGAGGCGGCGGCGGCCCCGGGCGCGGGGGCCACGGCGCTGCCGGCGGCGCCGCCCCTTCCTCCCGCGGGAACCGCGGTGAGACGGAGGCGACGCCGCCCGGGGGAAGCTGCTCCTCCTGCGTCGGTGTGCTGTAATGAGAAACAAATGTCAGCACTTCGCCACGCAGCGCATTGCGTGCAAATGCACGAGACAGTGTCATGAAATGGCCAGACCACCAAAACCAATGACTGTCTGGCTGAGTGTCTGGTCATTTCAGGTGCCAACCCAAGAAGGTTGGACACTTGTGCCTGGAAATACCCGTGTCTCATTATTTGATTCCACCGGGCTGAGGCGTGACGTGCGTTGTGGCGCAATTTCGTGTACACCGCTTCGCGAATTTACGCAGTTCCCGCTGCAAATCGTACTTGGGGTCGGAGCCGCCTCCCTCCGACTTGACGTCCTCGTCCGTCGACTTCTCGTCGGTCGCGTCGAGCGTCGTTCCGTCCGACGTCTCCGCGCGAACCTCCGCCTCCGACTTCACCCTGCAGCGAAATAACACGTGATACAACACGTGACGCAACAGGTGAAAACACGTGACTGTACCCTCAATGAGCCATGTTGCAGAGCGTAGCGTCCAACATCCCGCCTCTGACTTCAACCTGCAGGGGCACACGTGACGGCACACTGAAAAGGTTCTTGCTGCGTAGCGCTGCGTACACAACGCGTGGCATCACAGCTGAATGCGTTGTTGTGTCACGCTGCGACTGACACCTCCGCATGTTTTGGTTGCCATGCGTGTCTTTTCTACTGGGTGTCCATGTCATGAGCAAACTGAAGAAACGTAAGTCCCTTCGCTGGGAGTGATCGGGCGTGAGACAAGGGTCAGACTGGAGAGTCGAGATTGAGAGCGGTGGTTGGGACTGACCTGAAGTTTTTGCCGGTGAGGCAGCTGACGTAGCGCTCCATGACGTACCAGTGCAGCTCTCCATAGAACGGGAAGCGGAACTTCTGCGGAACCTGCAAGCACAGACAAGCCGCGTCAACGTATTTGGGAAGCGGGCGACACACACACGCGCACGCACACACACACACACACACACACACACACACTTTGATACGCATGTGCACCCACAAATAGACGTCCAGAGACAAACGAACACACAGGAACACAAAGGCGCACACCACACTCCGATGGATGAACACGCGCGCACAAACGCCCATTCTGGTTTGCGCACCAACCTGTAGTGCAGTTGCACGGAATTTCAAACACGTACAAACAGCTGAACGCACGCACGCACGCACACACGCACACACACACACACACACGTCTCACCCGTGTTCTGTCCTCCACCTCGGCGATGCGCAGCTGCATCGGGATGTTGTAGCTGTGCAGGTAGTTTCCTCCGAAGACGAGCGAATCTTCCGGGGTGTGCACCGCGTGGATCCAGCCTGCAACATCGTGAAACGCGTCACGATCCTGACTTCCGGTCAGACACTTCCGGTGAGATTCTAAGAAGCGCAGACCCCGTGTACACGTATCAATGCACCGTGAAACAGATAATTTAGTTTGAATCTGCGATGATGTGGGCAGCTTTCTGAACACGAGCCAGAGGCCGACGTGACGTGCGTGCGTGTTGATGCGTAACTTTCTGCGCAGGACCCAGACATGTGCACGTGCACGTACACGCGGGCCGGAAGTTACTTGCATTGACCTGCGGGTGTGAAGGAGTGTTCCAAGCACTGACCTGTGGGTACGCTCGTATTTGTGCACTGACCTGTGGGTATGAAGAAGGTATGCCCCTTGTTGAGCGTGATGCGCTGACACGCGTCGACCGTGTCTCCGAAGAAGATGTCGCCTTGTTTCCCTGACAACACCCAGCGCTCGTACAGCTCCAGGTTCTTCTCGGTGGGCGGGATCAGCCAGAACACCTGCAGCGAGGGAGGACGTGTTGTCATGGTGACCAAGGTCACGCAGACTCAAAATCCCATTCATAATGGACGCAGGTTTGACAAGCTGGGTCTGTAAGTGTGGACCCAGAGTACAAGGACCCTGGGTCAGCAAGGATGGACCCACGGCACAAGGACCCTGTTTCCCTTGACGCCCCCAATTCCCGTTTCTGTTTTCCTCAAAACAGAGGTGATTCTGACCTTGGCTCCGCGGAGGATGTGGTACCAGACGGAGGTGCCGGACATGTCGATGTGGAAGTCTGTGTAACAGCCGCGCACACTCATCAGGCAGTACCTGCAACAACAACAGGGATGCAGTCCCATTCAACGTGCGCAAATGGGTGTGGCATTGACACGTGGCCAATGTTGAAGACACGGCACGTGTGAACCCTGCTCTCAAGTCGCACAAAGCAGCGTTCTCCGCAATGACACTCACTTCTGGACCTTCGGGTACATCATTTTCTTCATGATGTTGGACGCCTCGTACTGTCTGTCCTTGTGGTACAGAGGCCACGCAGTGTCCACCCAGTCGATCTGCTTCACCTGCGACACAGATGGCCAGGTTTCAACAGCTGAACGTGCAACATGGCTCACCAGAAATCGAATTGTCACTGAGCCTTTTGCTTGAACTGTGCATAAAGCAAGACTCTAAACTACGAGGCTTATCCCAAAACTCTTTCCTGTGCATGACGATTGCCGTGACCCCTGTTCGTGACCTCTGTTACCATTCTTGAGGCCCAGTTTGGTCAATCAGACAGTCTGAGACTAGAACCCTCTCAAAACTTTTGGTTGTTTGATTCCAAAAAGTTGAACTTTCATGCCAAAGACCACTTTCTTGACAAGGCAACTTGGTATTTTATATAGTTTTTACAGTGGTCAAACTAGATCAGCATGCATGTGATGCAGCAAAGTCAGCTGTCAACATAAACAGTCACTTCGGACAGGAAAGAGTTTTGGGATAAGCCTCGTATTTCCCCAACAGCGCGGGCGAGTGAAGGGCAGAATCAAGGCAACAGACTTCCGCGCGTGCACGTGTACTCCCACGTGTGTGTCTCGTGGTGTTTCCACTCTTGTGCGTTGAACGAACAGCACTTAGCCGCTCAACGCACCCGCGTTCTGTGGTGTGTGTGTGTGTGTGTGTGTGTGTCCTCCTCACGCACCACGCTGGGCGGCTCCACGTAGTGTGTGTGTGTGTGTGTGTGTGTGTGTGCGCCCGCCCGCCCCTCTCCCCACGCACCACGCTGGGCGGCTCCACGTAGTGCTCGAGCTTTGTGTTGCTGAACTCGAGGCTGAGCACGTTCAGGAGTCGGTCCCGCTTCCGAGCCTCGAAGTACTCCACCCACTCCTTCATGGGCATCACGAAGCCCTTCTGCGTCGCCACGTCCATCACGTCCAGCTGCCGGTTACTGCCTGCAGTGAACCATGCATTATCGCTCAGCAACACGTGGAACACACAATATCGTTCACCAACACGTGAAACACGCATTATCCCTCAGAAACACGTGACACACACAGTATCACTCAGCAACACGTCAGTCTGAATTTCGCTGCCAAAACAGGTCTGTTTTGGACAATTCGACTTACCCTTTCGCCAATGAAAAAGTTGAATTATGTAAAAGTTGAATTATGAAACCTATTTACACACACACAAATCCAAACCTGTTTTGAAAAAAAGTCGAATTATGCAAAAGTCGAATTATGGAGATTCGAATTATCCGAAATGGACCTGTACCAGGTGGACGGAGTACGAGTAAACTGCCCGTCAACTGAACTGTCACACGCCAGGCAGAACCTGGGACCAGGTTTACTTGTACTTTGAGGTTTTTGTTTTCTCTTCATTCCCTGTCAATCCCTACTCACTCACCGACACACATCTTGACGTCTGACACCTGGAAGTTGTCGCTGGGCACTCTGAAACACACAGCGGGAAAAAAAAGCGTCAAGGCTCTTCCCAATCCAACGCCGCATTGTTCATTGCGTTCAACTGGACGGCAACACGAAAGGAAAACTCTTTCCCTCCCGCGGGGGTCTCCCTGGAGACACAGGAGGTTGAAATTCACCTGATGCCGAGTCCGGTTTTGTCCTTGATGAGCAGCGGGTGAGTGAAGCCGTGTTCCTGGAAGTACGTCAGCTTCACCTCTGAAAACAAGACGAGAATGGTTGAGCAAATCCAGGGGGTGACCTCGGAAAAAATATTTTGTTCTGCTTCGCACGGTCACACACTTGCCAGATGGCAGTACCGTATGCCCTCCGGGTCAGACCCGGTTTGACCGCCTACCCAACCACAAAACTCTTGATGGATGCGAATGACCCCCGGCTTGCAAGTGACGATATGACGACAATCCACTTCTGCACGAACGCATGACGCACCCAAGTTTGGGGCGAAGTTGACGCAGGGCATGCTGACCTGAACAGAAACGCAACGCTTTGCGCATCCAGTAAAACTCTTACCGTCTCCCTTCACCTCCTTGACGAAGTCTGCGTCGTAGAAGTCGAGCGCGAGCTTGGCTTCGATGGAGAAGGCGCGTCTCTCCTCCAGCTCCTCCTCCTCGTCCACATCCGGGTCCGTGTAGACCTTCCGCTCTTTCTGACGCTACGCATGCGCGAAGAAACAAGAGCAACGTCCGGTCACATGTCTGTGTGTCGGGGACCAGGATTGGGTCGAGAGGGGCAACGCTTTTGGCCACGGATCTCAGCTTGAAAATTCAACAAGCGATTTGCGGTTGTCTTTTTTCAACAAAAACATTCTCCCAATGATGTCATAAGGGCTCGGCCTGCTTCGTTCAGGAACCCTGTGAAGCAAGGGTTCACCAAGCTCTTGCGAGTTGTCAGCTGAAGACTTCCGCGGAGCAACCAATTTTTGTCCTTTTCCACCCACGCCATCCATGAAATTCGACGTTATCAACAAGGCAGGACATTTGGATTGTCGAAGCCACCACCACTCCACAACGCACACTGGGAGGTCCGCTATTTGTTGCTGGTCTGATTTCCCAGCGGAGTTCCACTTCAACCTGCGTCGGATCCAGCATTGGAACCAGGATCACAGCTGGTCCAGAGAGCACAGGGCCTGGATCCATCTTGCCCATCTCACCCGCGAAAATAAAATTTACCCCACTCAACTTTGTGTCGAAGCCACAGAGAAAAGTTCTCCCACAAGTGAAAAGAAGCGGGGTTTGTGTAACACACCCACCCCCCTCCCCTGTCCGGTGGAGCTCGGGATGGGGCAAAACAATCCGGTTTTGAATTCAACATTCTTTGTTGGGCAAATGTTGCGCGAATGACAAACACTTGGGACGGTGACCAATTGTTTTCTTGTGTGTGTGTGTGTGTGTGTGTGTGTGTGTGTGTGTGTGTGTGTGTGTGTGTGTTTGTGTGTGTGTGTGTGTGCAGCCTTGGGTGCGGGGAAATGTTGTAGCTTTGATGTTTTTTCGTCGCTTTTCGCGAATTTATGTTTCTGCAGCTTGAGTAAAATTATGTTCAAAATGTAACTGGCCTCCTTAATTGATTTTTTGCAAAAACTTCAACACACACATAAATCATACCAGTTGCTGCGAGCAAACAGAGCTGTGTGTTTATGTGCTTTACGGACAAGCTGTTCACTCCATTGACAACAGAATGTACTCAGCACCAGAACTGCAGTTTTCTCTCAGAAACACAATTGAAAGCGAATGTTTCAGTTCTGCAAAATGGCGCGACGTTTTTCCAACTTGTCTGCGGCAGAATCATACCTCAGGCTCGAAGGAGAGAAAACGGTGAGACCTTTTTCGCTTTTTGCCAGGGGCGGATCTGGGGGCACCCACGGCCCTCAAACAATGAATTACCTCACTCCATATTTTGTCCTCAATGAGCACAAATTTCTCCCTTTTTGCAAAGCTGAGATCAACCAGCTCAAGAGGGTCACCCCGCTGACCAGATCGCGGAACCGCCCCTTTTTTGCATCTTTTTTTGTTCATAAGATCGCATAATTCTTACCAAATACTCGTGAGAGACACAGTGCAAACAAATCGAGTTCAGAAACGTGACCAGAGGTGCTGAACCACAACAGAAGTTCGCGCTCAGCCAAAGTCAGATCGTCCAGGGGCATACTCAGGGAAAACCCCCCCCCCCCACCGCTACCCAACTCCCGCACTACGAGCTTTGAAATTGCCCTCTTCCCGAGAGGGTCCGGGTCCCTGACAAGGTCCTGGATCTGAACCACGGAGAGACACCGGCGAATCCTGTACCCGTTGAGACCGCAACGTGACACACAACGCAGCTGAAGCTCAATAGTCTGTTTCTCGGAATCCATGGTTTCCAGAAAATGCGGTGTTGTCCTGAAGACTGGAATCGATTGTTCTTTGGGACAGATTATTGGACAGAAGTTGTCAAAACTGCATGTATCCCGAAGCGGTGCACCCACAGGATGTTTTAACACCAGAAAACCAACCAAGCGTTCACACAGTTGGTGGTTGTTCGCAAAACGAACATCTGTCTGGCTTCACAATAACAATGACACTTCAGTCAGCAAACGATGGGCGTGTCCGATGTGCAAGCTTGCGAAACCATAAATTTGTGCTCACAACAAGCATTGTTCCAGAAAACAGGTTGTGGCTGCCTGCTTGCCAGGAACCGTTGGTTTTGCAATTTCAGCAACGGGGGGGTTGGGGGGGGGGTTGGACAACTGCTAGTGACGGCTGCTTTGCCCTTCCCCCCTCCGGTTACAAAATCAACAGTTGGTTTTGTTGCTGCTTTGCACAAAGCAATGAAACCCGTGGTTGCTCCCACTCCCATAAACTAACGGTCCACATACACACAGAACACCACCATCCCAAAGCACCCCGCGGCCCGCGGCTCGCCTGAATACCGCAGGCTTGACAACGAGAACTTCTGGACCCCAGTTGAACACAGTTTTTGCCTCCAAAACAATCACACAACCTTGGCTGAAAATTTGATTTGTTGATTTTGCATGTGGGCTGGTGCCAACGATCTTGATCTTGATCTAGATCTTTTGAATGTTGACACAAATGTATCAAAACAATTTGCTGCCGAACTCCTTTCTTCCAAACAATTCCAACTTCAGGATCAGCTGCACAACTATCTGCTCCACTCAGACTGAACATCAAGTGTTCCTGTCTCTGACAGAAAAAAAAAAAAAAAGGTCCGTGGGGGGAACCCTTATGGTCCGCGAAGGCGGGATGGGGGGGGGGTTGGGTGGGGGTGGGGGGTGGTGGTTGGGGAGGGGGGGGTGGTAGTCGGATGTGGGTG
>JAAUXT010098436.1_pt1 | contig 13806 bp, 12 predicted proteins | sample 7278171 | NCBI WGS metagenome assembly JAAUXT01 (sample SAMN14350112, study PRJNA611818) | marine sediment metagenome | isolation source: surface marine sediment (1.8m) | place: French Polynesia: Moorea | collected 2018-08 | reverse complement strand
TAGGTGGGGCTAAAGTTTGGGTTAAAAAGTCATTTTTAATAGAAAATTTAAAAATGGATACTGGGCAATTCTTTTGGTTTATATGTGGATATTGTTGTGAAACAATGTGTAAAAGTTCCATTTAGTCAAATTTATTCTATTTGGGTGTGTGCTGAGTTCCCAAGTTGTGAATATTGAGTGAAAAAAAGTAAGAATTTTGACAAAAAATGTAACCCAAATCAGAGTGGGCTAAATTAGAGTGAGCCAAATCAGAGCAAGCCAAATCAGAGCAAGCCAAATCAGAGCAAGCTAAATCAGAGCAACTGAAATTTCCTCAAATCACCGCGAGCTCCATGGAGCTATTTTCTTCTGTTCGATTGACAATCAGTGCAACGGCAGTGATGTTTTCGGAGACGAAGTTTTGCAGAACAGACTCGATGAGTTGCCAACAACATTCACTGAACGAAAAATTCGACAAAGCAAAAATTTTGTTCCTACGAGTTGCGTTCAACTGTCTGGCTTCTGGACATGGACGCGGGCCTGTATCGTCCTTTTGAATCACAGCAAAGCAAAATGGATACTTGTTCTGAAGTTTGATGGGGACGCCTATGCAACAACATCAACCTGCATGTTTCATTTTGCAATAGAACACACCAACACAAGGGTCTGCCAAACTACTGGTTATAAATATCGAGAAAGGTAACAATTGAGCCATTTCCAGCCCGAGCCACAGGGAAACTCGAATTACAGTGATCGGACCTTCATTGAAGTTTTGCTGAAATTGTTCGCAAATGATAGCTTCTCAGATGTGTCAGTAACTGTGCGGTAATTTGCACACTTGTCGAGTCTCAATAAGCACGGGTTACTCGAGACTCCTTGGGACCGAGGCCCAGCACAAAGAAGCACACACATATCTCGGTATCTCCAGGCTTTTGAAGGAAACCAAATTACACGTCAACTTGATAACTTGTACAAACATCCTTTGATAACAACTGGTCGCCATAACATATGGTACATTCCGCGTTTGAACATTTTTTTCTTCTCGAAGGAAAGAAATGGCGCATTTGGCAAATCGCACAGCAGCAACTCCTTGCATGTGGGCAGAACGACAAAAGAGCGTGGAATTGGCGAGACGCACCGACCAAACTCATCAATTGATGTCCAATAAAAGTTCAAGTCTTGGACTTTTTGTTGCAACGAACACCTTTGTGAAGCAGCAGCTCAAATTTTCATTGAACGAACCACAGCGTTCTTCAAGCGCTGGCTCCAACATTTTCTTTGTGTCTCGCTTGTTGTGACGAACTGTATTTTCATCCTCCAATACTATGCTAATCTCTCATTTCGAAAAGAACAACTGCAGATGCTCTTCAAGTTTCTTTATTGCGCCATAAGAAGCACATTGCATGCTGTGCTTTTAATCGCTTGTAATTCCCTTCAACTCTTGAGGCGAAATCAAAGTGCTCTCTCCTTCATCGTTGCGCACAGGTAGAGTGATCCATTTTGAAGCGACAGACCATTGCAAAATGCCCTGTGTGTTTTGCAACATAAGCCTTTGTCGTGCCAGCTGCCATCTGCATCTGACAGCAACGAGCTTGAAATAATGAGAGACCACTCTCATTCTCTATCATCAATGCGAACACATTTTTTGTGAGTCATTCGTTTGTGGTCACCAAAAAATACGTACAGTGGGGCAGAAAGGGGTTGGTTTCCCGCCTTGAGCGACACTTTCAACGCAGCAAGCCTATCGGGACGAAATCTGCGGGAACAAGTGTCTTGTCGCATGTGTTCGCTGCTGGACCTCTGGCACCAAACTTGTGTCGCTCGCGTGAAACTTGAAATTACACTGGGAGACCCGGTCCGGAATTGGCGCGTTCCGCTGGTCATACAAACCCCTCATCACACATCCGTCACAGCATCTGACCTCTGTCAGCTAAGGTGGTATTTTAATCGTTCAAGGAGAGAACACAGGACGAACGCGTCCTGTGTAAGATACACCTTTCCGACAAGGAACAAATCCGAATGCAGTCACTCACTCCACGAAAACATGCACGTCGAATTGTATGACAAGAAACGTTGCTGCTTACCTTCACAAGAATCCAGTTCACAAAACATTTGAAGCACATCATATCCACTGAGAAGACATTTGGAAATGTCCCACATCGCCCGCAATTCCAGAAGAGGAGACAGTTCAACGCACTTCTTTTCTGATTGTGTGACCTGGCCAGTTCAGCGCACGAAGTGCATGTGAGCAGCTTGGAGCTGGTTCCAGATAGCGCACACTCCTGCGCAGATAAAAATCGCTTCTAATGAGCAGCTCTGGTCCGAATCTGTCACTAAACCTGCATCAGCTGGGGTGCGCAACCTTTGCCAAAGCGAAAAAGAAAGATGTGATGGGTTGAAGAAACCAGCAGTTAACATGCCTTTGGTCCAAAGGTTACACTGAGTGAACTCGAATTATCTTATTCTCTGCTGCAAAACAAAACGGAATTCCCCTTTTCACATTCAAATCCTTCTCTTTTCCTGTGTCGAAAAAAAGCCAGCCGAACCTGAAAACTAACGAAAGGACTCGAAGATTGGAGAAAGACAAACCCTGAGTGTGAAAAAACAACTGTTCATGGCAGCACCCATCTGCGAAGTTCTGCAATGTAACTGTGTCACCAGCGTGCATTAGGTCTCATTAGCAGCTGTTAACTCAAGTTGCGCAGCGCACGCTTATCTTTATTGAGACATTTGAGTCATTTAGGGGCACCTGAGCTGATCTCCTTCGGTTCGTGCAAAACGTTCCGAGCTTCTCACTCGCACAGTGAGCGCAGTGAAGTTTTCATGTCGATCTCAAGACAAGCTTGCAGCTTTGCAAATACGCCGGCTCTGTTTGCGGGCGGTGTCTGAAACTTACTTCTCGACCTTTCTGCATTCAGAGTACCAGATTACAGCAATATCCGTCTAATTGTGCTGGACCGTCCCACCAAATTAATACTATCACTTCCAATCTTCCAGCGTCGTCCGATGAAACCACCCCCAGATAAGGAAATCTATTTTCCTTTTCCAGTCGCACAGGTCTGAGGGCTTATGTGTTTGGAATCACTAAAGAGAGGAGCGATGCCTTTCCTGATCAGATCAAGGCCGCTGCAGTTAAAATAAATGCATCGCTGAGGCAGATTGAATTAAGATTCAGCACTATCCATTAAGTCTAATATGTAAGAATGTTACTCAATCCTATTAGTCGTCACACTGCTAATTCAGTGCCTCCTCCATGTTGAACAAAGATGCATTGCTCTTGATTGGATAAACTGACGATCTCTGCACGTACACCCCAACAGCTTCCGTCCATTGTGTAAAATGTTGCATTTTAATGAGACAAATTTGCTTTGCAACCAAGGTAACATTTCCTCTGTTGGAGCCCACTGAGTCTGGATCTCAAAGCAATCCTGATGAAGCAGCGCTGATGTTTTGCTGCACCAAGTCCGACACTGACAGAGGCGAGTTTTAGCAGATGCGTCCGCTCCTTTTGCCAGTGGGTGACACAGACGCCATTTGATCACTGGTCAATCCTTTCGCGCAAGATGAATCCTGTTTGAGATTTTCACGCGTTTCATGCTTTTAGTTTCGTGTGAAGTGACTGTTTCCTTCACACAGTGAACAGATCGCGTGTTCTAAGGCAACGCCTTATTTGGCGATTCTACCGGAAAACGTGAAAAAGGAATTCTCAGAGTTTTTACGTGACATTGGGTGATTCGGTCTGCGATCACAGAGATGCTCAAAATGACGCTCGCAACATCCGTGTGTTTGTATCATTGGATCATCTTCAAACGAAATTCTTTTTCCGTACTCGCAGACAAACTACAGTTGGCAGACCAGCCCTGCTAAAAGGCACAAACCAGGGTCGGATACAGACCAGCAAGTGCTGCTGTACCAAATTTCACGTTGACAACACAGCCGACGAAATAAAACTTGCAGCGCCTCCCCCTGTAAATTGGAGCAATCTCAACTTTGACACCTTCCTTGACTCTGTCTCAGATGGCAACATGAAAAGCACGACCACATGAGCTTTTCTGTTTCCCGCCGAAACTGCAGAAAACTGAAGTGAAAGCACTGGAAACTGCTCTGTGAACAACTGCGTCAAATTCACTCCGGCACTGATCCCTGTGCTCGGCTTCGAGACCGTGAACACGTCATGCTTGCAAGAACACTCCAAAAATCAGTGGGCTGCTCGTAGATTTACCAACGTTTGTTCTGTCAAAAGTCAAAAAGTGACAGCTTTGAAGATCTCTCGGAGTTATCTGCCGTTCATTTGGCAGGAGACGCTTTGACGTTTGAACGTGTTTGGCGCGAGGCTGTGCAGCATGCAGGGCCTTTCCCAGAACTTTTCGAGACGTTCTCGTGGAGAACAAGGCTGCTTCAGCGGCGAGCCAAGGGGCTCATGACAATCCGCAACCACGGTAATCCTCATGCAATCTTGACATTCTATGATCCACTATCTCGCCCTGAGATGGCCACAGATTCCAGGCAGATTGCCTGCAGTATTCCCGTGGCCTCTGGCCCTCCTGCTACATCAATTTCAAGACACAAATGCCTTCATTTTACTTGCTTGTCAGTGCAAGAGATTTTTACATTGCAAGGATTTCGAAGTGTTGTGTAACAACAGTGGCTACGACGACATGTTCTTGATAACTTTCATGTGGAAAGACGAGAGTGAATGTTCAAGTTTCCCAGGTCTCACAATTTTCTTTCAGAAGGTTGCGTGAACTACTCGTCTGACCAACCGCTCGAAAACAATGCATGCGTCTGGACCAAAACAGCTATTGAGACTGTTTTGCTTTTGTTTGTTGCCCAGAAAATTGCTTCACATTTTCCATTCACAAGCGCAGTTCATGAGCTTTATTAGAGAGACTTATTACATCCATCAACAAGGGTCGGTATTCAATTGCTTTACGCTGCAATTGAACTGTACATAATTGAGCCCAATTACTCCAACAGCGAGTTCGGAGTCATAACGTTGCGAACCCCTGGGACTGAGGTTATCTTTGTCTGTGGCAGGTTCGAGTACTGCACGTTAGCCCATGACAGACATGCAATGATTGGGAATAGTACTCTCTGATATGTCCACACTCCACAATCAATGGTCATAAACGAGTCAAATCCTTGTGTGTTCCAAAACTGAGCGTCGTCTCTGTGCCGTGTTTTGAACTCCTGTGTTTCATCGAGTTTCTTGTCGCTTTTGTTTGGGCCAACTGCAACACACAATGCAGTCACAGTCAACATCAACAGAGTTCATCGAGAACAACAGTCACGCTCGCGCACACACGGCTGGACACGCACACACACACACACACACACACACACACACACACACACACACACAAACCACACTGAAGTGAAAGACAAAAGTTGGCGAACACGGAGATGCGAGACACATTCACAACAAGGAGCAAAAGAGCACGGCATTGGGAAACAACACAAAAAGTCGCGCCCCTGTTGTACATGGAGTTTTAGTGCAACGCGTTTGATGCCAATATATCTTGACAAAAATCCGTCTTTGTTTTCAAACACAAACTTCAGTGCGAATGCTTTGGTACCCACCTGTCTGACGCAAGGTCTGACAAAAGTTTTTTCTTTCCTTATTTTCAAATGTCCATTGACCTTCCCGTGCTACCCGTCTCGAATTACGATTCATGCGTGGATGGCCAGATCTGCAAATCCTAGCTCTCAGCGGAATTTAAATCTTGCGGCATTTCCACTGAAGGGGCAGTATCGAGTACATCAACCAGAAAAGCCTGCCATTGCCAAACTCCTTTGCTACCTTTCATCTTTTGTAAAAACACGCGCCCAAACAATAGTTTCAAACACGCTGCGGGTGGGTTTCGCTCAGGTAAGACCTCAACCTCCCTGCACAGCAAAAAATCCTCATTGCCAATCACTTTCTGCAACACATTTGCTCGAAACAATCCCACATATTTGTTTTCTTTGCTCAAAGACCACAGGAGACACGACGCCTCATCTCCCGACAGATCCTGCGTTGAAACAAGAAGGCTACACCCAGAAAGGCCACGGCTTTACGACGCCAACTTGATTCGAAAACTCGGGGTGGGGGAGGGTCAGGTAGCACCACCAGGTCCCACCTCAGACCTTGTGCTTCTGCTTTGTCGGGGAGAGGAAAGGCAAAACTACCTGGTCCCACCTCAGGAGTGCTACTGTCTGATCTCCCGTCCCCCTGCCAGCGTGCACAGACACACATACAAGCAAGTAGTGATTCCACTTGGTCCGCGGAACACGAAAACCGCGGGTGAAAATACGATGGCATTGATCTCAGTTGTAGTGTGCGTTCGAAATCCGGCAACTTGAAAGAGAAATATATACACGGAAATTGGTAGTGGGGTCTCGAAACAGAAGAAGACAAATTGGCGATTTACACGACAACTGGGCGTCCGCTGAAAAACAAATCAGCTGTGGTTTCTTTTGTGGTTGTGTCTCAGTTTTGGAAATTTTCCATTATGATTTGCAGCGCAAGTTGCCGAAGAAAAGTCACAGGTGTGAGCCAAGTAGATACGTGTCTGGAGGGTGGGAATTTTACGGGCTGATTTTCTTCCACAAAGCATTGTCTCGTTGGGCCGACATCAAAAATTTAACGATTCAGCGACAGGAAACTTTGAATAAGGTTTGTTTCGCAAACGAGCTGACAACAGCCCGAACACGCAAGTTCCAGAAACGCACAGATTCAGGCCCTGAATGAACTTGTTTCTGATTGTGATACAGGTGCCAGTTTCACTAGAAAACCAAACGAGCTCTGTGCAACTTTCAGTCAGATTAAAATGTAAAATGCAGAACCAGTCCTCGTACGCCCAATCTCGAAAAGAAAAAGAACACAAGTACCGAAACCACCAAAGCAGGCTATTGCTGTACAAAACTTCTGTTGCTAATTTTCAAAAATATCTGTCGGGGGTGTCTGCCAGGTGAAGCCTGTGAAGGGTGTTCAGTCCCCAGACCCTAATAAGGACCTAATCCTCTCTGCAGGGCTCCTTAAGTCTCGCTCAATGCCCGAAAAATCTCCAGCTGGTTTCACCTTTACTTTATCCGACCACCTGTGGTCAAAAGCACAAAATAAGAACCCAAGTGTCACAACAGGTTGTTGAAATCAAACTGTTGCAAGCTACGTCTTCTATTGTGGACATTTCTATGGTTGAATATTAATTGGACCCTGACCCAGCAAATTAGTGATAGTGCAAATGCTTTACCCAAAAGCGAGCTCTTCGCTTGCAAAACACAGACTCCGAAGAAGGTCATTTGGGCAAAGAAAGGTTTTCATGAAAACCTTCTTGCTGCCGAAGGAACACGCGGCATTTTAGAACCAATGTCTCTGCCGAATGTATGCAGAAACAAAAAGAATTCAACATTGATTCTGTCTGTGTCATTTGAGAACAAATATTGTGTGCAGGTTGCAACTTTTATTTTGCATTTTGAATTCTGTGGGTCATCCACCTACCTGTTCAGATCACGACATTCACGTCCATTTCACAAGCAATCGTGGTGCCATGTTCTCTCAAGATTGTTCACCCGAGCAGAGCGTTTCGGGATCGTCGTCAAGTGGCGCAGCAAACTTCCCCATTCACATCTCTGATCGTCTTCAGCGAACGCATTCACTGCACAGCACTGTCTGGTCTCTTCTGATGATGCATGCGAGCACACGCCATCTAAACCTTTCCAAAATTAACCCTCTCCTTCCCCCTGCACCTGACGCACTTGTGTTGATTTTACCAGCAAATCAGGATTGCCCGAGATTGTCATGTTTCTGGCTTCACCTCGTGAGAACCAACACGCCTTGTCAAGAGATTGCAAGCTTTGTTCGTCCACACTAACTCAATGACTCAAGTCACTTGACCAGGTCAGCACAAACGGGTCAGCGGAAACGACACTGCCATCCTGCAAACATGTCAACGTCAGTTCACTGCAGCTGCGGAAGCCCTGCAACGGTTACAAGGTGAGAACGCTTGGATCCCGTCCACACCCAGCTTCACTCTCGTCGTGCGCGGCTCCCACACAAGTAATTTACCCTTGAGATATTTTCAAGCACAGCATCTTCTCATCTCATCTCTGCTCAAAACAAAGACAACCTGGCCCTTTGTAAGTGGGTGGATCCTTTGATATTTGATTCTCATTGAGGTTGCGTAATCGTGAAATCAAATGAGGAAATTTACCACGTTTATCAACTCAACAATCGACATTGATGAAAATATTTGCCATCTCGCACAAACAAGGGATGAATAAGGCGACGTCTGGCCTTCAGTTGTTGCTTCACAAATGCAAATTCGAACCACGGCCATCTACAAGTCTTGGTCATACGAGCAGTCAGTACGAGTACGTGTCGTGAGCTGAGACAGACCTCGGAACCTCACGGGACGCGGCACGAGGAGCCAAACAGTTCGCCGCTATCGATGTGACTGAGGATCAGCGAAGAAGGTCGTTCCTTTGAACTGGTGCGATTGTTTAACAAACAGCTTATTTCCACACCTTGTGGAGCAAGGGCGTCTTTGAGTAGTGACATCGCCTCGTGATCCAACAGCACGCATCGTAATCGGGTTTCAGCATTCGTTCATCGCTCAAAAAGAAAACTCTCAGTTGCATCAGAAACTTCAGGTGGGCACGAAACACGAAGTGTTTGAAACTGTCTCGATGTGGGAGTCACTGAGTCTGCGACCATCGGCTTCATGACTGTCTCTGAATTGTTGTGAGGCAGACTCCATGCGTGCCAAAACTTTCTCGACACGCAACTCAAATCGACGCAGGCTCCAGTGTCAAGTTTCCATTTTTGGTACGCAGGAAAACGGTAAGTCCCCAGCCGTGGCGTGCACATTTGGTGTGAGAAAACAGAAAAGAATTGGAATGAATTGCAAGGTCTTTGTACCACACAAACATCTTTTGGTCTGAGGAGAACGACTCTGAACGATTGCACACAGCAGGCCGTGACTGAAAAGGCGTTGAAACAGGACAAACTGAAGTTCCATACAGAGCAGCATTAATCATGTTTTCATTGATCGATAAATTTACCCCTGCAGTACCATCCACGCACAACCGTCTCCCAAACTTTGTTCCTGTCAACGAAGGTCGTCTGTCTCTTGTTGCGCGGCTTTGATTTGCGCTGCATTCCATGTGGCTGGCATGTTGGCAGCTAAATTGGCACATTTTGTCCTTGAGACTCGGAAGGAAGGAATTGTGTGCAGGAAAACACATCTATTTTTAATGCGTTGACATGGGATTAATTATATGTTCTCTAACCAGAATCGATTTGACCAGTTGCAGCAAAATTGACCACGAAACCTGGACCAATGCAACAGGATGTGCCCAGTTGACACAGGTAGTCGTATCTCATTTTGCATTGAAACCAACACCACAGAAAGCTGGTCCGTTTTATGGAGGGGTCATGTTGGTCCACCAGGAGTAGTTATATTGTTCTGTAGCCAAAGGTTTTCTCTTCAAGAAAGTCAGGAGAGCATTTGCGTTCTGTTTGCGCCGGCAATTTGCCCCAACCTTCACAAGAACCTGAATTCAGTTTGCTAGAATAAAGTGAAACGCATGTTTTCCTCTCTTTCGGGCAAGGGCGTGTGGTTCGCTCTTTCCGGATCTGCAGCGCAAGATTAATTAGCGACGTGGACGGGACCATGAGACGTGCGCGCTGTAAACCGGATCACATAAACAACGCACTAATTAGGCAGAGACGACCAACCAGAGACGGAAATCAATTAAAGTTTTGCTCGGCTGCTGAGGATCACTGCGCTTAGAGATTAATTATGGGTAACTTGGTGTAAGACGCCAGTGAGCAAATTGAATCAAAACGGTGTTTTTTTCTGTTCACTCACAGAAAAGCAATGTTCCTGTGGGATTGGATTTCCGGGTGCAGACGTTTCGTGTTTCCGGCGCAGAGAACGCGCGTCTGCTGCAACCAGAAGACCCCTGTAGACAGAACTGCTCAGAGAAGACACCACAGATGCAGTGAACAACGTCACCGTGCAGACAATCTTGGACCACTTGGGTTCTCAAGAAAGTGAAAGTACGCCATCTGTTTGTTCCCATTTGAAGAACAAAATACACAAACTGCAGTAGCCAACCAGTTGCACTCAACTCGTGTGTGACGCTCATTAAAGCTTAACAGACTCACTACTTATTGTGATGATTATTCTCAATTAGTCCTGGGGTCACTTAGCCACGGATACTCTGGAATGCGTGAGCTCTCTCGAGGGCGCCGCGCAAATAGGCTCGCATCTGCCACCACGCAAAGCACTTTTCAAAAGTATCTGTGTGCCATTGTGGGAATCTCCATCATAAATTTCAAAATTTGACAATTTCACGAGGGAACCAAGATTTTCTATCAAACTGAAGTGTGAGAAAAAGCGTGCGTCTCATCCGAGTAAATTTTGAAAAAGAAACGCACATACAAGCACCTGCTCAACACCACGACTCAGTTTGAGACGCACATGCAAGTATTTTGCCTCCGAACAAAATTTTGTGCAAGTGATTTTCTGTCTGGACCAAGAGTTGTTCTGAATTTTGCAAGGGCTGTGGGACCGCAGCGCAACATTCCACACCTGCTGATGTCCTCCTTTTCCCTGTCTCTGTTTCTTCTTCATTTCAAAGCAAGATAAGGGAAGGCTGCTTGCGCGTCGCCCGTGGACATTTTATGGCATATTAAATTTGCACAGAGACGCAATGTTGAACATCGCCACGAGGATCGATACCAGAGTCAGATAACTCGGTGTAGACAAGCACGACAATGTTTTCTTCGGTGGGATTTTCTTTGACATTTTACCCTTGCTATTGTGTAGTTCAGTTGGAACACAAAGCGCCGACATGGAAACCCGGCATTTGAATCCATTTGAACCCACCCGAGACACCACAGTTGCCGTGTCTGGCTTCTCCACGCTTCGACGTGGTTCAGTGTGTCGTGCGAATGAACCGTGCGACTGGTGATCATTTTGACGTACGCACACAACGCCTGCTGCTCGATGCACTGCCCTGGGGCCACATCGCTAAATGCCTGAACCACAAGTCGAAATCTTTATCGAGGAGAACCACACAGATGCCTTGGGGGCAAGAATCGCATGATACTCATTGACGCCCTGTGTGAACAGGTCTGAATGAACTCTCGCGGACCTCTTTTCTTCCGCGACAACCGACTCGCGAGATGAGCGCAAAGCTCGTTTCAAGTTTTTGAATGGTTCTTGTTGCTTTGATAAAAACTTCAACACAAGAATTTCAAAGAGATTGTCTCTCAGCACAGGTCTGTTTGGGCAGAATCATGGAGTGTACAGTGCACAGACTACAAATTTACACTCCAATTTTGGACAATTTTAATGGCAGCATCAATTGGGAGATATTTTCCACAGGGAAAGGTTCATAAACCTTCATTAAATCTTCTTTCGGTGAAGCTTTTTTGTGTGGCAATTGTCTCACATTATAGACTGCAATTGTCAAGCAAGGGCACAAGACTAGAAACGACCTTACCGTTTCGTACCCCTAGCGAGTCCAGAAATCCATTTATGCGCAAGTCTTCGTGACACAAATGACAGGCTTCCCTTTTCCTGCATGCCACGCACCTGTAATTTTTTATGCTTGGCTGTACGAGTAAACCACCTCTCCCTTCACTTTCTAACAAGTTACCATCATTTGGGCATATCAACCATCAGTTGTGCTTCCCGTGTATTTTGTACCTTTACAATACTCTATCATTTCGGCAACAGAGTAATTCTTCTCAAGAAGGGTCAGCAAGGGTGACTTACACACCCCGTCTATTCCTGACAAGATGTCGGTCTCAAGTTGAAGTACAAATTGTTTGTTTTTGATAAAATCTAACAGATAACTTATCACTGTTTTGTGGAGAAAGAAGGATCATAAAAATACTCATCTGTTTCTTGTGGCTGTGTTTTTTCGAACAAATCTGCACAAATTTCTTTTGCCATATTGTTCCTCAATGAGCTGGGAAAGGGCGGGGTGTCAACGCAAATGCATGTTTGTGAGAAGAACAAAATTAAAATACCCACTTCCGAAACTTGAACGGAAAACGGGGAGGAAGAAGCGACACAGAGACCGCACAACGATAGACGTTTCAGTCGTTCATCTATCAGACAATCCACCGGTTGACCTGGACGTGGCATGTGGGTGCACAATGAAGTGTCCCTGCGCACGAGTAATCAAAATCAATTGAACACTCAAATTTCATTCAGGTGGTCAATACAACATAATTATTATTGATCAAAGCTCCACATTTTGACCAACTGTTCTGAAAAATAAACACGAATTTCACTGTCTCCCCTCAAAGCTTCATGCCAACCGCCCATCCAACACCCCTGCCCGACATCAAGCATTTTGATAACGCTTTGCTTGCGTGGTTGGGGTACATTTACTGAGCAAAACTTTTCACGTCCTGGTGACAATGTGACGTGAGAACACACATCTCTGGCAAATTACAGCTTGTTGCGCGGAATCCCAGTGCGCGCAGAAGGACACTCGGTGCACCTGAGGCCGTACTGCCTCCGCCCGACGACCACAAGTCACTTGCGTCGGCTTCGTACAGGAGTCCAACGTGGGTCGACTCGAATGAAGAAAAAGAGAAAATATCTTTGCTGCCTGAAATCGTAGCTGTACCGTTGAAACAATCGATGAAAATATACGTGCGTTTCAGCTTGTCGTTGTTGCCATCAAGAGAACAACGATCATTTCAAAATCTCGCCAATTTGTCAAAAGCTCACTCTTGTCGAAGTCATGAGCTGACACCCGCACGACCACTTTTGCGTCAAAAACGTGCAGCACCAGACCTTCACTGATTCCATTTTCCCTTGAAATGCTGCAGTGACGTAATCGCGACAGAAAAGTTGGAAAATTCTTGCTTTCCCGATCTCGTATGTGTAGATATTTTTCTGCCTTTCCCCCGTTGACCTGTTTCTTCACATTTCACAGAAGCGCTCTTCTGGAAATTTCTTTGCAAAAACCAACATTTGACTTTCAAGCATGGATGCTTCTTGTAAAATTTACTTCAAGGAATATTCTTTGAAGTAGAAACGTCGCCATGCAGCCCATAATTTCTGTCAGGCGAGATTTCATACTTGTAAGCTGGTCATGTTTGCAGAAACCTCGTTCCAAGGAGAGAACCTGTACTTACCACTTGTTCCCCAAACTATTTTTCAATTTCAAATTGTCTTGCACAAGAAAAACTTCAGGGTAGTTTCAAGCCGACGACCGTTGGCGAAGAGTTCACAACGACGGCAGCACTCGCGGATTCAGGACGGAATTGGGTGGAGGGGGTGCCCTTGGTCTCGGCGGGTGTCCTACCTCAGGAAACTCTTCATTTGTTGGAGGCAGGGTGAATGTATTTTAGAGTCAAGGGTGGGACCTGTTTCAACTTCCATTGGTGACTAACAAAGTGTTTGTGGCTTCCGATCGCGCAGACAGAGAAACAGCACAACTCAACATTTGCACCTCAATATGCTGACTCCTAAGGAAGGGATGCAGGGTGCGCCAAAATTCCAGAATGTCAGACTGAATTCTCTCACACTTCTGGGAAAAGATTCCATTCAGTTTATTACAATTCAGTTTGTTGCACTCTGCTGTGAACTGTTCACTTCACCACAGTCCACACAGCTGTAAATATTCTGTTCAGTGGGTTCAGGTCACTTTGTGCAACATTAACTGTTCAGTTTGGTTGAGTTCATGAGCACTTTGCTGACCAGAATGGTTCAGTGAAACTGTATTTGTTGACAATGTTGATTGTCCAGGAGAAGAAAGCAGAGCTCAAACCACAAGCTCCCTGATAGGACCCTCTGCCTGCCTCTCTCTCTCTCT
>JAAUXT010129097.1_pt1 | contig 13807 bp, 14 predicted proteins | sample 7278171 | NCBI WGS metagenome assembly JAAUXT01 (sample SAMN14350112, study PRJNA611818) | marine sediment metagenome | isolation source: surface marine sediment (1.8m) | place: French Polynesia: Moorea | collected 2018-08 | reverse complement strand
TCTCATTTCCGGACGCAAGGAAAGTTCACAACCGACTGCGATGGATCGGTAAGACACGAAAAATGGCAGGAACCAGCGGGAACTCTGTTAGTGGCTCTTACCGCGTACAACCAGCACTTTGGGGCCAGGAGTTCGCTGGTCAATGGGAAAACACAGTCAGAAGCTGGATGCACATTTGCTTCCGAAATTCAAACAGACACCTCAAGGGTGCTGACATGAGGGCACAGAGTTTCGATACACTGGGAGAAAATGGTCAACAGGGCAAGTGCCATATGAAGACAGAAGACATCATCTGGGTCTTTTGTTCCTTCGAAAATGCCCTTGACAAATCCTGAACCCAAATTCTGTGCAGCCAGTCTTGCATTACAGGCTACGGAGACTGGTTCGGGAACCACGTTTACACCTGACAAACTTCAAAACAGTCGCTGTTGTTGGGGAAAACACAATGCGAGTCGTACATTGCAACGTAAACCTCCGTTGTGGCTTCATGAAAGAGGTAACTTGACAAAGGGAACAGAAACTCTTGTGGCTGACACTCTCTCAAAAGAGTTGCTTTTTTGAACAAACACTCAGGGTGAAAAGATGTCACAAAAATTCCACACAAGCGCAAGGCACCTGAACCTCAGATCCTTTCCTCCATTGTCTTTTCTCGTCGTTTTTCTCCCACTGGTGGGAGGTGTGACGCACAACAGAGGTGGCTCGAGATTTCAGATCGTGGGTCTGCCTCTCAAACAGCAGTAAAAGATTAGAAGAGATCGTGGAGCGCGCAATCGCTGATTGATGCCTGAAATTATTTCCCACTAATTTTCAGACAAGGGCAGAAAATGATCAGTAGCACTTTCTGACTTGTCCCAAATGTTCCAATGTCCACACACGCACAAACACACACGCACACACAAACAACACCGTAATTGAAAGCGCGCTGTGCCGCCAAGGCGCTCGAGCGCTTAAAAAGCAAACAAACAGACTCAAGTGACGTGAAATTGCTCATTTTGGTCAAAAATGGGTTTGAAGTTGCGCTTGCCAATCTGTCGTGACGCCGAACACTTGTTTTGGAAGCCGCAGCCGAACGAAACTTTTCACCCTGGGCTTTGGTGTGAACAGGAGGCAACGCGCATCTGAGCAGGTCACGTGGAATATGAGTGTGGACGCCTGCGTGAGAACTCCGCTGAAATTGGCCCCCAATTTATTTCAGTCTTTTGTGTCCTCGGTCCATACGTCACTGGGTAAGTGCGTTTGCCATTGTGGATTGTGCAGAACCAACTGGGGATTTTCGCTGTTTTCTGCTGTGTAGAAAGTCCCCCAGCCGGCACGCCAATTCTTCTGCAGAGTATAGTTTATGCGAGGTTTTGGTTGTCCTGCACGATTGAGATACCACGAGGTTGCAAGGACAAATACACCTGATGCCTGTACTTGTTCGTGTTTCATATTTCATCAATCAATGTTTCCTCGGCAGATCACAACTTCTTGATGTCAAACTCACACGCACCACGACAGACAAACCGAACTTTGCCTACAACCCAACGTGTCAATGTGACGAAGTTTTTTCAATTTTCGCTGCCACCTGAGACTTTTGGAGTTTCGTGAGGCAAAAAAATGTTGAACAACAAACGGATTTTTTTTTGTGCTTGGCAAACCGAAAAATTGCATTCGGTGGCGGTGCTCTGTGTGAAACTGGGCGGAAGAGTTCTGGCTGGGCTGTGCGTGAATCTGAATGAACGGACTCACGTGAATTCAATCTAGGGCGCCGACGACTGGATAATAGACCCGCATTCCGCCTGAGTGTCGGAACTCGGCAAGCTGTGTTCTTGCAGCATCAGACAGGCCGTGCCACACTCTGTGTTGCGACCCATCCGCGCACTATCGTAATGACCCTTTGTGGCAAACCACGAAGAAAGCACGTCGTGGCAAACATAGCTGAAACCTGTGACTGTCACTTCCAATTTTGGAGAAGCTTTGTCCACCTACACTGACAAGATAGAAAAACATTCTGAAAAATTTCTTTGTTCTTGGCACCACTTCAGATGAAATGCATAAAAGACCCGTCATCGGAACACCCAAACGAAACGCTCGTGATTTCTCTTTCCTGGCAACCCTGCCTCCGGACGGGATCCTCCCAGGTGTTCACAGGGCCGGAGGCAGCCTTGGTCGGTGCACCTCTCCACACAGATGTGAAACCCAGATGTGAAAACAATGAACACAGCCCTGCCAGCCCTCATTGACAAATCTGTAAAGGACGCGTCGCACTTATCGATCCGCACTGCTGAACCTTCAGTCAAAACCAGATACATCTATCGCGAGGCAAGTTCAAGAAAACGCGGTTCACAAAGGTGGGGTTTTTTGGGTCTAAAGTCACCACTACATGAGATTGGAACAAGTTCCTGTTCTGTGAACTGATCAGAGAATTGCGCCAGCTTGAAGAATCTTTCATTCGTGCAGAGGATAAGAATTGTTCAAATGGTGCGCGTGCAGAGGTTTTTTATGCAAACAGACCAAACAGAAGAACAAAAATCAATTAAATTGTCAAAACGAACTGCTTCGTTGATGGACACTGGTGTCAGTCGAATGGAATCACTCCATTTCAGATTTTACCTGTGCAAAACATTCTGACACTTCCGAAATCCTGGTGTCTGTGATACTGGAGGCACTTCACAAACACTGACGGAAGCAAATGAAAGAGCTTGAGTTGCGGAATTCTGTGTGGCACAAAAGACTCCCCGAGGTACTATTCAAAGCAAGCAAGACATCATTCCATTTCAAGCAACTGCAGCTTTTGGTGCCATTACAAAACCCGATACCACACGTCTGACCCACTTCAAACGCAACTCATGAAAGCTTGAGTTTTTCTTCGTTTCCTTGATACCCCATCTCTTCCACATATTTGGCTTTGTAGGTCACTCATGAGTTGACCACGGTGCCAAGATCTATTGAAGAATTAGATTGTCAAGATTAGATTGTCCGTCCCAGGGCCAAAGACTCTCGTATTTTGCACACCTTATCAGTGCTCTGGGACAGCTGGAAGGCCAGAAACACATGGCAAACGTTCGTGGTTCCTCTGCTTGCGATGCTCCCTTTCTGGCTCCAAGACATTTCTCAACAGCTGAGAAAATGAGTATTTTCGCGACGCGCGGTTTGTCACGGAAGAAACATGATGGTCAAATGCTCTTCTTTGCATGGATCTCGCTGCCAAAACACTGACCACATGGAAGAGGAGAGAACGAGCAAGTCGGACAGTTTCCTTCGAAGGCGCAGGGCCACATACTCGTAGTCCCAAAACGAACCAAAAGAAGTCAGTCTTGGCCTGGCTCCAGGAAGAATCCACCTGCTTCACGGACTTCAAAACTTTCGAACAGTCGAACCTCCTGTGCTGACTGTTCTGAAAAACAATCATGGGAAATTTACAACCTTGTCACGAAAAGAAAAGGGGGAGAGACCACGATGGCCGAACCGTTCTTCCAGGTCGAGGCTCGGAATGAAAAAAGCGGCAGACAGGGCGCAATTCCGACCTTCCATAGGCCAAGCGAAACTTGAAGACAATCAGCTTAGGTTGTAACGTGATAACGAGGCAGCTGGGTAGAGCGCCACAAACACATAAATTTCCAGCAATTGCAGTCCACATCCACGGAGTGGTCTGCGGGACCGTCCTCTGAGCAGACCAGCATGTTGGGAGTCCAGCTCTACTTTTGTTGTCCACGCACCAAACCAGGTCACAATTCGACTGCAGCAAAAAAAACCCTGCTGTCGTTCGGTACAGCCGAGCTCATGGCACAGTGAAAAAACTGACACTTTCCCCCCTGCAAGGACGGTTTGCAAACATCATTCGATCTCTAATGTGAACGTGGAATCCCACCTTCAATAAATCAGAGTCCATGGGGACTTCACTGGCATGATTTTTTTGCGATTGTAAAGTGGTTTTGGCTGTTTTTGGCTGAGTTTGTGAAGTACGTGTTCGTAGCACCGCACGATATCGCACGCGGCTGCGACGGGGCGCACTGACTCGAAATGGCAGCCCCATTGTTCTCGTCGTGTGCGTTGGAGTCGAAACTGCAGGCGTTGGCGTCAAATTCCATGCAACGACCACAGAATGTTTATTTGATCACCGGGAAAACGACGTGAGGCGAACATTGAGCCTGACGCGAGGCATACGTGTGTGGCTTTGAGTCCGGCTCTGTTCAGAGTCAAAGTCGTTCCAAATTCTCAGAGAGAGAGAGAGAGAGAGAGAGAGAGACAGACAGACAGACAGACAGACAGACAGACAGACAGACAGAGACAGAGACAGAGACAGAGACAGAGAGACCCGCGTTGATCGTGCAAGCGAATTTACGAATGTTCCACTTTTGGTCTTCCTGCCTCAGCCCTGTAGAAACAACCGGAGAACTTCACAGAAGAGCACTGGTCATGTCTTGTCCTCACGTCAGAACTAGAGTGGGGCCCAGGTCCACTCAGCGCGCCCTCAGCAGATTCTACACTGGGTGCACTTCCTCACCATGGTGGAGACTAAAATCCGGCACAGTTTCAACAACTTTCGTGAGACGTTCTCTGCAGTTTTAATGACACGAAATGCACGCCATCAGATTGTCTAAAATCAGGGCGAGGGAGACACACAACAATTTTGCATGTCAAGTCGTTGTCAAATTAAATTCCAGAAGAATTTTAAAAAACGCAATTGAGCTGCCAAAAACCTTTGCACACAAGCACGAGATGAAGTCTTGTTGCCTTTTCTTGCCTGAAAGATAGAGGCGTTTTTTTCACAACTCTGCGGTCACAAAACCTGTCGTATATGCTCGCATCGTGACAGGTAAGGGTTCTCACATGACAAAGAGTTCCTGTTCAATCACACGGCTCTTTTCGCAACCAAAGGTCTCGAAAAGTTGTGTGATTTTACAGGAACCATTTTTCAAGTTTCTTGTAAGGCAAGAAGAGTAAGCTGGAAGCAACCACAACACGCGTGGCAGTTGCTGAGACTGGATTCAGAGCCGGGCTGACGGGAACTCAACTGCGTCGCAATAAAAGTGTCCAAAATGACGATGGACTGTTTTCCTGAGGGATGAGTGACCACAATTGTCTCCACAGGGATGCGACGCTATTAATAACTCATCCGGGATCTTATCCCACGAGTGCAGGCGCAGATGTTCCGAGACGAGATAAGAGCAGCGAGAGGAACGCTCAACTTCTTACATATAAGTTATCTCGGGGTGATCTCACAGGAGCCTCGGCGCCCTGATTTGCGAGGACACGTTCCTTTGTCTTTTGCCTTCATGCCTTGTTCAGCACCAGTCTCTTGATTTGTGTGAGAAACAAGTTTCGGATCATGGTGGTTCTGCTCCCGTCATATCGCAACAGGTGAACTTCTCCCGCGGGGTTTGAAGGAGGCTCAACTTTCAGCGGGAGTCGAGGGGAATCCGCTCCGAGAAAGGTTCTGCGCACATGTGAACGAAACAGACCCCGCGGAGTTTCTCTTCCTCCAGCGTCTGCTCTGCGCAGCTGAGCTTCGCCCGCAGTCGAGTGGTCACCACAAAAAGAGCCCATCCGCCCCACCTGCCGCCTTTTGCGAGGCGCGTTCACACTGCAACGTGGTTGCTTCTTCTTCTTTGCAACAAAGGAGGGTGACGAAGTGTTGAAGTTGTTTTGTTCTTCAACAGAGAACACGTGCAAGTTTCAAAGTAACAGATCGTAGGTGACTGCAACCTGGATCTTGATCTTTCAAACTCACAACTTGCCTTTTCTACACAGTACGTGCGGCTTCATTTCCATGCTGCAAGGACGGTGCTGCATGTGCTGCACCGATCGGGTCCTCAGTGTCGGGACCGTTGCAATCCTTGGACCAACTAACGTCTGAAAGCATCAACGACCGGCTCAGGCCTGTTGCTGGTTCTGTTTGGCGCGAGGGCCGAAATGTGACGCCGTACTTGTCACTGTGTCATGACACAAAGGCGTGGCTCTCGTTTTCGAACAAACCCCAAAAAATTTTCAAAGTGAGTCAACCACACTGAGTAAAAACTCTTCGCGCTTTACAGCTGACAGTTCGATCTGCTCTGGGCCTCAGAATGGTTTATTCCAGCTGTTCGTCTGTCCAATCACCGCCTTCACTTCCGGCGTCAGCCTCAAAATAGCGAGAAACACGCGACCGAGCAGCTGAATTTCCAATGATGTACGAGACGAGTTCAAGCAAAGCAAGCGAATTCATTCGTGTGCACAGGACTCCGCTTTCATGTGCTGCAACAGTGCCAAGGCTTTGCCCGTGCTCCTCAGTCGAATTTGTTTTGGCGCAAAAGTGAGGCGCATGTAGTTTGGAGCCACTCGGTGGAACCACCTGAGGTGGGCGGTTCACTGCAGTGACAAATGTTACATCAATAGCTGCCCACTTTCGGCTGAAAGCTAATGCTATTCTCCCACTTTATGTTCACAGCGTCTGCGTGTGATTTGGTGCAGTGTGACTGTGACACAAAAAGGTATTATTTTTGTTCGCTGTCGCTTTTCTTCTTCGCTTTCTGTACGAGTTTGAGTGTGTGTGTGTGTGTGTGTGTGTGTGTGTGTGTGTGTGTGTGTGTGTATGTGTGCGTGTGCGTGTGCGTGTGCGTGTGCATGTGTGTGATGCCATGGCGAGGGATTGCCGAATGCACAACCGCAGCACACGTCAAGTTCTGTGTGCAGACTTCTGAGTTCAGGAAGGAGTCGAACGGTACGTCTGACTCTGCCTTCAGGTTTGCTGCCACACCCATTTGTGTCAATTGGCAACAGTCCAGATGACTACGAGTTCAAATGGATCCGTCTGTCCTTGTGCAGACACTTTCTCCCAGTCAGTCTTTGATATGTGTTGTTGGCTAGATTTGCATGCAGCAGGAGCAGGAAACCACGTTTTCGTGACGTGGTTGAGGGACGCTGGAGCTGGAGCGGACCACCCATGCGAGGAGTCTGGCAAAACTCCGGAGAGACCGATCCATTCATTTCACTCAGAGTTAATTTTTTCACACTTCACGTTTGGCACCCTTTGTTCCTGAAGATTGTGCCATGGCCACACTGTTCTGGACGAGCACTCGCATCTCTTCCAACCAGAAGTGTCTTTCTGTTTCTGTCTGTTCATCAACCATTTTGGTGATGGAATAATCCTCGGAAAGGCTACAGAACGATAATCTCACGCGTGCTCCCCTTCCCTTCTTTGTTGGCACGTTGACGTCTGACGTCTCATCACGACGCTGCCCGCCCCCGTCACCACCGCCGCCGCAGACTGAGAGCCACGGAACCGAAGGTGCACGAAACAACACACAGAAAACAGCCACAGGTGTCCTACTTCTGTTGGCCAAAAGGAGTATTTTCGTTAAGGATACAATGTGGACTTCTTGCAAACAGACCCTGTATGTGGGCGCCTGGGGACGGGCGCAACAAAGCCTCGTTAATGTTTCACATCTCATTCGGAGCCGAGGCGCTCACGAGGGACGAAGCCGTGTGCGCTGCAGTCGCGGCGCCGGCCTCGCAGACCGAAACACACCCTTCCTGCCTTGTCTCGTCCCAACCAAGTTGCGTGGGCTGCGACAACTCTGTACTCAAAACAACATGTTTTACTTTTCATTGCAGCGTGTCATTTGTCGCTTTGCCTCAAGCTGCACCTGGCCGCAGACGTTTGTCACGAGGACGGCTCGGCGCCCGCAGCGTGAAACCCCAGAAGCGGTGAGATGGGTCGTTAGATAGCAGCGCGATAGCGACTAGGCCTCCGCTCCCAACATCCAATTACACGCACCTCTGATCTGATAAGCCCCTCGAATTCCCCGAACAGCCGAACCTTTCAAACGCACCACAGAGAAGAAAAGGATCCAGCGAGTCCGCTTGGCGTGCCTTCTTTCACTCACACTGAGAAAACTAAGACAAGTGACAATGGACAAAGCGAGTTTGACGGGTCCCTTCGGCAGATGCATCTCGAAATCGCGTCTTGTGGGATTCAAGTCCGAATGTCAAAGTCGGATTGTGTCAGGTTGATTGAAAGTCGGGTGAAGGCAGAACGGCAGTTTACGAGGCACCCACCTTGTGTGAGCGCCATCCAAGAACAAGAACAGGACAAGTACGAGACTTTAGCGTGTGGAAAACTGACAAACAGGCCACAACTGCTGCTGCTTCAAGTTGTGTTTTCCCCGTTTAAGCTGACAAAAGAATCGGTCAAAGTATTTTCCGTCCCTCCTACACCATGTAGGTGGTTTCATCACATGACATCAATGAGGTGGGTCAAGTCTGCACGCAAGACGCCCATCCAAGTGTTCAATGAAGGCTCCGAGATTCTTTTATGAAATCCAAACAGCCAATTTTCTTCATCAAAGGAAACCGTCTGACTGGAAGCTCAACAACAGGCCCTTGGAGACCAACTGCAACTTGCGGAGTTTCTTTGGCGGATTCGGGCCGGGCGGGCCGACCTCGGTCTGAGTCTGTGACTGACCTCCAAAGGCTCAAAGTTGGGTGGGGGATTTGCTTCATTGAGTTATTTTCAGAGTTCGAGCACACCCGCATCCTGAATCCGCTCGAGGTGAAGGGGACGAGCGAGTCCTGTCTCTTGCAACGATGGTGCTGCGGTCCAAATGTTTTCAGGTTGCCACACTAGACGGACAGTAGTCTACCTGACACTGAATGAACACCAGACAATCATGTGATTTGCTCACTGAAAAGTTCGAAACAATCCTCAGGTTATGCTGTGTGGGATCTGTAAAGAGAACACATGTCCTGAAGCTGTCCCGATTGTGGGTGGGATTTGTGCTGTAGAATGTAACGAGTTGACATTTCATCCGTTCGGGCCGCGACAGATGAGATTTGCTTTCCTCCCAGAGAAGAGCCGCTCACTGTCGACTTGTCATGCTCGACGCATCTGCGGGGATTCCGTCCACTCGGCAACTCGGTCGCGGAAGAATCAGGGGATTCGCAGGGTCACCGCCGGCGCAGATGTCAGGACACATGTCAGATGAAACAGCTTTTCTTTCAGGCACTGAATTCGCGCATTGGCACGCAACCAAGCCTGTGATATCTGTGTGCGCGGTGGGAAGAGGAGGAAGGCAGCTCAAAACCTTTCCTTGACTGCGTGGTCATTTGCTTGGTTTCGACGCAGTCTGGATACCTTTTCATTCGCCACTGGTGCCTGATGTCGTGTGTCGTGGTCGTTGCGACCAGCGACTGCGCGTGCAGAATCCAACACACACACACACACACACACACACACACACACACACACACATCGTGAACACACTTGTACGCTTGTGAGGACAGGCTCCCAGCACAATTGGTTGACGGTGAGCACGACTTTTGTGTCACGACACCAGCTGTTTGAAACTGGCCATTCGTGGCTGATGTCCGAGCATCTTTCACCCGTGTGCTGGACTGGAAATCGATGCAGGTGTGACGGCGCCGTCTTTCCAGTGCAACAACCCGCTCATATCTGGGCGGCAGCACCGTCCTTGCAAAACGAGACAGGGTTCTCCTGTCTCTTTCTCTCACCATGTTTGCTTGCTGCACCCTGACTCAATAAAAATGGTCTCACATCAGAAGAATCCATGCCATGGAGCAACAGACACGGCGTGTACACACTTCTAGTGTGGTCGTGACGCTCCGACTTGGACGTTTCGCATTCGACGGTTCCGTGACGTGATGAGCCAGGCTCCTATTGTTTCTGCGCCAACGTGTCTGATGTGGGATTCAGGTGCATTGTGGCCATTTGCATGTAGCCCAAGCAAAGCCCGCCTTCTTCACACACCGCCAAGCATCTGGTCTGCATGTCCAACATTTCCTTTAAGCTCTCCAAGGACTGATACGCAGCGCAGTGGTTTTCCCGATTTTTCCTTGCAACCAAGGTGCATTCCACGTTGCGTGATCAGGCAGAAAGTTATGCAAACTAAGTCGTTCTCGTCTCGCCAATGCCATCCAAACAACAGGGTCGCTCGTCAGCTCGGTGAAAAGATTTTTCCAAAGCGATGCAGATTTGACAGGATCATGTGCAAGAGCACCCAGCAGGGTAAGTACTCACTTACTCACGGCCATCGACAGTTGCGGATACTTTAAAGTCTGATTGAGGTGAGACACGACATTTGCTCATGGAGTTGCAACACTCTCATCAATATTGTATTTACCATTCACGACCGATTTCTTTGGGCAATTGAAAGGTGACTGTAAACAGGAAGAAATATTGCGAGAGAGCGCAGGACGATGAGGTGGGGCAGTACTGGGCTGATGGCGGGATGTCACACATCGTGTGGTCGCAAGAATTCCACGAGAATACATTTTACATGCAGGCCCAACCCATCAACCCGGGAGTGGGCGAGCATCTCTCAGTGGAGGATCGCGTGATGTCAGAGATGTGAAGGGAGAATCACAGCGCGGTAATGACCTCCAGATCTGACGCTGGGGACAAGTGTGTGCAAGAGCAACGTCATTGCAAACATCCCGACCAGGACGAATCAGTCTCTGGTACGAGAAAAGACAACAGTGAAACAACTTTAATTTACGGTTTATTTTGTGTTGACAAAAACCACCAGAAGGATCTTCGTAAGACACCCTGTCAAGTAACCAAAGCCTGGACCAGACACAAGAAAGGAAAAGAGGGGGTGGCATCTTTCTTGGAGCAATGGCAGGCTTCTGACCTTCAGATTCGCTGCTGCAATGGTGTGAAATTGTAGGCGTCTTGAACAAATAGTGTTGTTTTGTACGTTTTCCACTGCAGGCCGGGTGCGGAATTTGTCGCCATGGTTGCCGGAAATGGCGGAAATGGGAGACTGATCTCCTGAGTGATTCACTTAATCGATAAACAATCCCAAAATAGAAGACAAGTCCCTGTCTCCTGACGGCAGAAAAACAAACTGAATCCAACACGGGAAAGCAAGGGAAACAAAGAACATGTGTTCGGACCCAGAGGCGGGTCCAGGATATCCATGGACGGGAAGCCTAAATCCCCGGGCCCTGCCCCAACCAGCACACACAAGTTCATTATGACAAAACGACCGAGTTTTGATTGATACACTCAACAAAAGCGTTGACAACAGAAAAGAAAGAAGATTGATTTGACTGTCAAGGAAAATGTAGACTGTCGTTTGCTCTTTGGGCACCAAACACCTGCGCTGCTGAATATCTGAATGGCAGTGGTGTCTCCTTCCAAGATTTTTCTCCATTTCTCGTCATTCTTCGGAAGAAACACATTCTGCCCCAAACAGGACGAGATGAACGTACTGAATGATATCAATTTTGATCACCTGAACTTTGCTGTCTGGGTAGATTTCGTGAGAGACACAGAAGTGAAGTGCTGAGTTCGATGCAGACGCTTAACACTAGAAACGCTGACGCTTCGATTTGCCGATTGTAAGGAGAGCGGCACTGGCTACTATGGTAGATTTTGCGGAGATCCTCAGAACAGCGGCAGTGGCTACCAGGGTAGCTGAACTCAGTTCCTTGGTTCAGTGGCATCAGCTACTATGGTAGCATCCATCCATTCATGCCTTTTCGTGGTAGGCGGAGCTTCATTTCCGCAGGACTTTTATTTTGCATTGAAGCAGTTTGTGCGCAAATGGTGTGCACACCAGGTAATCCCATTCAAAATCATTTTTGGCATTTTGCGTAAAAACAACAGCCAAGTATTACATGCACTGACACTTTGGATGACACCAATTATCACACAAATCCTTTTCCATGAGCAATGCAGGCCTCTGACAAAATTATTGTCCTCAGTATTTCTGAAATTGAGGAGATACTTTGGAAATGAGCAGAACATATTTGTGCCACGTAAGCAAATAACATTCACTGCTCATGGCAATCTGTGTGCAATTATTTGGGATTAGTTGGTCACACTGCCTTATCTTTGCAGGCTGTCAAATGCAAATTCTATTTATTGTACAGTTAAACCAATTACTAAACATATCGCACCCCAGTGTTTTTCCTACATTTTTCTCCAACACTGCTTTTCATCACTTCTCACCAACTGTCGGCTATTCCCACAACATTTCTCATATTGGCTGTCTGCATCTCATGTGATTGACCTCCAGAAATGTTATAAAAAGGTGAGTTCCAGTGCGTTCTGGTCCCCTTTTCTCCATTCCGGGTAGAATGGCCAACAGACACATATTGGTGCACAAGTTTCACATTTTTATTCCACTTCAACAAAATCAACATGCCTAAAGGGTGCACCTTCACTGGGCAGGAAGCCACACAGAAGGTGCTGGACATGTCAACAGATAGCAACATGGAAAGCGAATCTGAAGTTTACATGGATACTGTCCTGCACAGGGATCATCCAAAGCATGTGTACGGCCGGAAGCGTGGTCACACTGACTCCTCCATGGTGGACAAAGACAAATTGTCCAACAACTCCTTTGAATTTCAAGACGATGAACTGCAAATGTCACCACAACGCACTTTGCAAAATCTTCGCTCCTTGTGCAAACATATGCACAGCGGAAGTCCACTTCCCAGCACGTCAACACCGAAGCCACCCATGTGATGTACCAGCACGCCGATGGGGTCGGGGGAAGACATGGTCAGCTTACTGTTGTCTCCCATCGCAGGTACATCTTCGATGCCCACACACTCGTGCTGCACAAGCAGTCCTGGCGACGCTTCTGGGTGTGGTACCCCAATGTCTGCAGTGCTCAAACGCCCCCGATGCACCAGTATGCCCGTGGCTTCCACTCCTGTGAAAAGTACGCCAATGTCTGCGGCGCGCAGACACTCATGCCGAGCCAGCATGCCCGTTTGTTCCTCTTCTGCCATGCCCAAATGCCCACCCCGAGCCAGCATGCCAGGTGATTCTGGGGCAGATATGGACTCAAGTTGGGATTCTGATCGACTGAACATGGAAAACATGGACATCAGCACTAACAGCGAGGTTCAATTCAGACAATGTTTCACTGAAGACCATGACGAGCCCAGAGGTGACAAAGATGACATGCTAACCCATGGTGTAGCGGGATCGGACACTGATGACAAGGACAGTTGTGCTGGTCATGCACGTTTTTTGGAGGATTACATGGAGGCGGAATCTGATGTGGACGATGAGCCCCCCCTGATGACCTCTCCCCAACCCCACCCGCCGTCGTGGATGCCTAGGATGACAATGCTGCTGTCCCCAGGGTGGCGCCGCGTGCAAGGCCTCACAATCGAGGGTCATGGAGTAAAAAGGAACAAGGGGTCGGGAATCAAAAACACATTGTGAACTTTGACAGAGATGAGGATTACAAAAATGATCACCCCGTGTGGAAACATGGTTCCTCTTTTCCCAGGGACACCGTCCAAGTGCCTGACCTCAAATTCAAACCAGAACCCCCCAGCGAACGATCCAACAGGCTGCTGTTCAATCCAATGGGATTTCAGCCACTGGACTTTTTCTACCAAATGTGGCCACAAGAACTGTTTGAGTACATTGCTGATGAAACAAATTGACATCATGATGCGGGAGAGGATCGTAACAGATGATGTGGTGAGTACTAATTACTTCATTCCACTTTATTTCAATGACATAATCAACATATTTACAAAGCGGTGCAGTGCACAGAGGCCATCCTGGGGTGAGCGCGGTTACATGGGGCTGCAAGCGGGTCTCTACTGACCTTAGTGAACTTACATTTCATACCTAAGTAAATTTGTACAAGAACATTGTGAAATGTGCACTCCTTATGTTCAAAACTTAGTTTGCATTTACGTTACCTCTGCCTGGAAAGGCATGTTTGACAGAAACATACAATTCTACGAGGGTGCAGTGCACAGAGGGTGCAGTGCACACATGCATTCCCAGGGCGAGCATGGGTACATGGGCCCACGGTCGAGTCAGTGCTCAAAATGAACACTCGCCTTG
>JAAUXT010008942.1_pt1 | contig 13807 bp, 14 predicted proteins | sample 7278171 | NCBI WGS metagenome assembly JAAUXT01 (sample SAMN14350112, study PRJNA611818) | marine sediment metagenome | isolation source: surface marine sediment (1.8m) | place: French Polynesia: Moorea | collected 2018-08 | reverse complement strand
TTTTCTTCAAAAAGTGCTTTTTTTTCTTCAAAAAGTGCTTTTTTTGCTTTTTTTTTTTTGGAAAATTGCTGTGCGAGGACTGCAAAGAAGAACCCGTCAAACATGTGTGTGAATACGTACGCGGGCAGCGCAGTTCCACCTCAGTTCCACTCGCAGGAAAGTGGCACTGGAGTGGCGCTACGGTTCCGATTAGCTCTCCATTGCAAGATTAACAGTGGATCTGGCGCGGGAATAGCATTGCAAGCTGCTTCGATAGAGGACAGACACGAGGCCTGAGCGAAGAGCGAAGAGCGCGTGGCTAAAGGTCACAAGTGAAAGTGCATGTTGCTCTGGGGATGCCCCGCCCCGTCGCTAAAGGTCGATACTTGGCCTCGCATTGCCTGCCGTAAGAGCGCGAGAGGAGACGGACAGCTGGCGGAACAGGGAAATCCAGGCCGCGGAGCAGTCGTAGCAAATTGAAAGTAATGATGTAACGGGACACTTCGGCTCGGGCCTGATTAGAGCGATCTGTGAATGTGAAAGGTTAAGAGCCCGAGGCCCGAAGGCTCGGCGGGAACACCCGACCTTCTCCGAGCGCCGACGGACGCGCGTGGGCAGCGTCTCAGTGTCGTTACTGCCCCCCCGCCCCATGCTGCCCCCTTACCTTGCACTTCCCCACACTCTGTGCCTCCCCCCAGCCCTGTGCTGCCCCCTGCCCCACACCGCCCCACCCCGAGCCGCGCCGCCCCTGCCCCGCACTGCCCTCTACCCCACGCCACCCCTCGCCCCATGCCACCCCCGCCCTGTGCCGCCCCCCACTGCACACCCCACAACCCTTTGCTGCTGCCCCCCGCACCCCCCCCCCTCGCCCCGCCCCGCGCCGCCGCCGTCGTCCCGCGCCGCAGACGTGTGATTGAGAGAGTGGATTGCTCGGCGGTCATCCCTCCCGTGACCTGCATGTGGCGCCCTAACCCGGTGCCAGGTCCTGCAGCTTCGGCTCGAAAACAGATAGATGCTGCCGAGGTGCCAGATGCCACAGAGGGGACATCAGTACCATGGCGTGCAGCAGGAGATGGCTGCGATCATGGGCTCCAGTTGCGCAGGAAAAAAAACCTTTTGTTGACCTCAGGCCTTCAGAATTTTAATTCTGGTTGCAGCAGAAATTTGCTGTGAAATGCCACAAAACCACTGATGTTTCCCTCAGATCTTCCTTTTCACCTAAAATTCCAATTTTTTCTGAATTTCTTGAGAGAGTTGTCGTTTGGAAGAGGCTGAAGACGCGAGAAAGATATGTGCAAGAACCCCCCCCCCCCCCCGTCAGGTATAGAAATCAGAGTGTCTTCATCTCCCGTCTGTGAAATGGGCTTGACAAAACGCAGTGAAATGAACTGAAGAAATATCACTCAGAAACAAATCCCCCCCTCACAGTCCCTTTGCAATCAATGTTCGCTTGGTTGAGAGAGTTGCTGGGTCAGTTCACGTGGGTCACCGTCCACGTGTCCCACGTGACCCACCAAGGCTCGGTCGATGAGCGCTGTGTCCAATCACAAACGTCTGCTGAGACTTGTGTTGTGAATCCCAAGAAACGTACCGGTGCTCAATTGAGAGGCAATTTCTGGTTTCATCAGGGTGCATCATCAGGGTGCCAGTCTTTGACCAGCAGTCAAGGTTTCCTTGCAGAAGCACAAGGCCACTTCAGGTCTGAGTATCCTTGATTTGGCACTGTGAAACTTTTGGTGCCAAGAACACAGAATCTCTATTTCTATTGTTGCTCTTTGTCTGCGTGCCCCGAACTCAGGGTCACTTCAGAGCACGCAGGGCCAAGAAGTGTTGTTCTCGCCTGTCAGAACCGCTTTTTTGACCGACTGAAACGTGTGGCTCTCGTGACCTGTCTCTGAAATGTAGATGTCAATATCAGAGCTTCCAAATACTCGCCACGGACGTCGCGTGTCATCCAACCTTTGGGATTCTGCATCTCTTGATCAGAATGCCGTTTGTTGACGAGTTGCAGTGCTTTCTGAACCGGGTGTGCTGTGTTTCAGCGCTTCAGTCATGTCCGGGCGCAGCGGAGAGTGAGCAGAGGCGTAGCATGCCTATGAACGAGCAGCAACAGCAGCAGCAACAACAGCAGCAGCAGCGGAGCAGCGGCACCGGCGGCGGCGGCGCGGGGTCGCGCAGTACCTCCGACCCCGTCGCCGACAACATGGATACCGCCAACATGGAAACCGCCGACGAGGACGACGCGCCAACCGTCATCGCCGTCGAGAACACGTCTCCCGAGGTCATCCACGTCGTCAACGTCACGTCGGCGTCCAACGTGTCGCACGTGACGCCGCAGCAGGTACGCGGCGCGCATGCGCAATGAAGATCCACGCGGAACGCTGGACAGAACGAACACATTTTCACTCAGATGCTGCCGCCGCCCCCCCCCCCAAAAAAAAACAACTTCAACCACGAACGTGACACCCTGTTTCAGATGGTGCTGACGGGCAGCAGCGGCGCGGCGAGCGGCGCAAGCGGCCAGAACGTGCAGACCATCACCATCTCCGCGGGCAACCTGCAGATCCCGCTGTCCATCTCCACCTCACCCGTGGTGAGTAACACCTGCGCTGATGTTACAGGTAAATAACGGACAACAGGAGATTATTGAATTCGAGGTGAAGCCGAGGATCAAATTAATCTCCTGTTTTCTGTTGGTTACCTGTTGTAAGGTACAAGTCAGGGCAACCAGAAGTGCAAGTGTGTCAAACCATTTGACTTATAACTGTGGATTACTTGTGCCGAATCTCCTGTTGAGAACAAAGGTTGCCCCTGAGCATAGCGGGGGGAGAGAGGGTAGCGAAACGAGCAAACTGAACACGTTTCCTCGCTGTTGTTGTTTTCGCTTGCAAGGGTCCATTCAGTTTTGAGAGATCCACTCAAGCTTCACTTGAATTTGTCGTGTGTAAGTTGTGAGGATGCCTCCGCAAGTTCCAACCGGGTAGAGAATTTAAACCAACACAGATACCAGGAGGTCGAGGTCTTTATTCTGCTCAATTGCTTTTGATGGGTTTTTAATCGGTGTTGGCTGAGTGGAGACGCGGCGAGGTGGGTAGGGAGGGCCGCGCTGTGGCCGCAGGGCCGGACGGTGAGTAGCGTGTGCGCTGCCGGAAGTGACCCTCACACGTGATGGATGACCCTCGTTTCACGCCTTGTCAAGAACCCGTTACAAAATTTGCGACAAAACAACCTTCCCTGGTGAGGAGCAAGGTTTCTTGACGGGTCATTTTTCCATATTGGTGCTTGGCAATGATGATGATGTCAAACAGAACGCGGCTGCACAATCGATTGGGTTCACCTCGGGGAGTTTTACAGGTAGCTGCTGAGTGCGGTGGAGTGGGGTGCCAAGTCATTCAGAGGTCAAATCGACCTCGCTCTGTGCGCAGCGTAGGATCGTCGGCTCGTTTATTGAGACGATGCCAGCATCATCTGTGTTGATTAAAAACGGATCTGGTTGAGGAGTGATGAACTCTGTGTTGAATGAATGCCGCGGGTGGAAAGTTTCACCGCTGACTTGTTGTGCAGATTCGAAATCTCTTTGCTCTTTCTCTTGAAAATCACGATGAACGTGGAGAGATCAACTGTCCGCTTTTTGCACGGTTCGTGTTTCTGAACTGCTTGGCTTCTTCCCCGAAACTTTTACCTCAAAAGACCCACCAATGTCAAAGCGCGTGCAGTGGAAACCCTGAAACAAACTGCAGGACTCTGACGCGTTTGATCACGTGTCTCACGATAACGTCCAGTAAACGACGTGATTCCAGGACTTTTCTCGCGTTTCTCAGAGAGTTGGGTTGAGGTTATGCAGTGTGAGTCCAGGCGCCTGAGGTTCCCATAAAGCTCGCTGCGATGCTGGTACAAATTGGGCTAAAGTGCAAAATACTTCACGCAAGTGCGAAAGGTCGTCAGAGGCCGTCTATTTATTCCCGGGCCGCTCGGGTCTCGATTGTCGCTGCAGAAGGCAACAGCAGCGCAGCAAAACAAAGGTCGGGAAGGTCTGCAGCTTTATGCTTGCAGCAGATGTTCAATGTACAATCCGAAGTCACGAAAGAGTGGGTGAAGGCGGAGGAGGCAGCGCGGGATATATCGGCGGCCGAGTGTTGGTGGATAAAACCAGTGGAAGTTGTGGCAGCTGATGGTGAGGGTTTCCGAATCGAATTCTTCTCAGCGCGTGGAGTGAGAGAAGAGAGAGAAGGGAGAGGAGAGCAGCGCCATTGTGGGGTCGAGTGACGAGGCTCCACAGTTCATGAACCTTGAACTGGTCACGTTGAATCTGAGTCTCTCTCTCGGCGCTCTGCGGTCACGCCTAATCGGGTTCAGCTGGTGAAGCGAGGCACCAACGATCGTTGTCATGGCTCCGCTGTGAGTCCGCCGAGCAACACGTGGACTTGAGAAAGACGCAGATTTCTAGACGCTGGGGAATCTGCCAGCGCTTTTTGTGGAGCAGTGAGACTCATGACTGTAGGAGGTGCAGCGCACAATCAAAATCACAATTATGACAATGGATAAGGTTCTGAAGATGGAGACGTGCGAAGGGTTGGAGACGGAGCCCATCGACTACAGCAGACGAGTGCACGTGAGTCGTATACCGCGCTGAATGTCACTTTCCTCTCGTTTCGTGTCCCTCTCGGGACGAAGCTGCGGGCAAGTCGCGTTCGATCTGGCGTCCCGCGTGCGCGGAATACGCGAGACGAGCGAACGGCACGTTCCTGCGTTCATCCATGTTGTGGGCACCTCCGTTTGAGGGAGTGAACCGCGCCAGAGAGAGTGCGTGGCGTTGGTTCATTTGGTAAGACAAAGGTCAAAGCACTGGAAATGGGAAATTGGCCTTTGATAAGAGAAGCGGCGACAGTCACAAAGTGTTCCTTCCCATGGCCTCATTGATAATTTAAAGCTCTCTCTCTCATCAGGTCGGGTTGCAAAGGTAAAAGGTGCGCCTCGGGTTAAGCGTTGACCTCGCACTGTGAGCAGCGTATTTGTGTTTTGCCATTTTTCCCTCGTTGAATTGAGAGAACCAGAGTCCACAGTGTCAACAAACAGCCTTCCTTTTCTCATCAAATCACATGGGCTGAAAGCCGGTGCGTGCGTGGTCAAAATGTAAAGCCATCCTGGGACACAGCTTCGGTTTGGCCTTTGAAGCACGAAGGGCTTTGTTCTTGCAGCACAAAAACACGCAAACCACAGGGCTTTCGGCATTTTGATGATGCAGAGCAGCCTGCACAGGGAAGGGACTGAACTTGGAACCAAGTCCCATTTTGTGAGGTTCCTGTCCTTCTTCCGGCCAGTCCAAGATTCGACAGATCTCAGCGTGCGAATTTTGCGTTCACTGAACTTACATGAAGCACAGCCGCTTCCGGGCCAGAGTTAGACGACAGTTTTCAGTGGGGTCTTCTCAACTGCAAGCGGCGCTCATGCCTGCTGGTCAAGAAAGAGTTTACCGTATTCAGCCGTGCATAAGTCGCTCCCAAGCACAAGACGCCAACTTTCGTGTGATGTTCTGGTTTTGGATTACGTCAAAACAATCATACCCTGTACGTGTAAAAGATGCACCCCAACTTCTGGAACTCAATGTTGGGTCAAAACGGTGCGTCTTGTACACGGGTGGGCACGGTAGCCTGTTTGGCGGTGGTGGTACCAATGTGGAGTTTCCACCACTGGACCCCAAACTGACACCGCCAACTCTCCGCAACGTGTTTTTGACCGTCCAATTGACCTGTACGAGGATGTATCAATATATTGTGTCACTCTGCATGTTCAGCGTGTTATGCAACAGTCACAGGTGGTTGATTCGAGACAGTATCTGATCAACTGATTCTACAACTCTGCGATCTCTAAACATGTCATACGAGCTCGCATCATGGTAGAAATGGGTTCTCAACCCACAAAAAGGTTCCTGTGAAATCACACAACTCCTTTCTCGACCTAAGGTCTCGAAAAGTCATTGTGTGATTTCACAGGAACCATTTTTGTGCAGTGTGAGAACCCTGTCTTCTTTTGTCCTTCTCAGTGCAGTCTGGCCAAGTGACTTTACTACTGAACACGCACAGTGCCACTTTATGTTGATACATCCTCGTACATGCTACCATCGGGTTTAACCGTGGGAGTTGGCTCTCGTTCCAGGTGGGTTCCCCGCCGGCGGTGTCGTCGCCGGGGCTGGTAACCGGCGCCGCCGTCACGCCGCAGATCGTCATGGCGAACTTGGCGTCGCCCGAACTGACGAGTCGCCTCAAGGAGATGATGCCGACCGTCGGCCTCCAGCTCCAGCCCAACAACGCCTTCGACGTCATGACGCGACTCAAGGTACGTGTGCCACGTGGCGTGCCGCCAGGTATCAACCAATGAGCTTTCTCGGCTTTCAGTTCCTGTGGTTTTTGTGCATCAGACCCCGACAGGCTTTTCAGTTCCTCGTTGTTCTGGTCACCTGTGCTTTTCGCCCTGAGTTCAGGTTAACAAGTTGAAAGAAACGAACCACCAAAGCCGCAGTTCGGATTCTATCCTCGTCTGCCATTCTTTGGTCAAACAGAAAGAGGGTCAGACAGACAATCGTGCTCTCTGTTTCTGCACACCGATCCGAAGGAGTTAGAGGGTCATGCACCGGCCATGAACTCTGGGTTGTTGGCGGCATGGAGCGGATCCTGGGCTGGAGTTGGTGGAGGGGTTCTCGACTCGTCGCTTCTGGGCAAAAATAAAATTTCAGAAAAAAAAAATGAAATCGAGGGTCAGGAGGGGCGTGGCCCTTTTGGCTCCACCACAAGAAAAAAGCTCGTATGAATATTCAGACCCTGAGGTTGTTGCCAATTGCTCAGATCATTGTTTTTGGATCTGGACCAAGAGACCCGAGATCGTGCTCGACGTTCTTCGTGATGGAAATAACAATCGCCTTGATCATCGTCAGAATCCCAACCGCTGCCGTCCCGTGGTGGAGCGGGAGGAGCCGTTGACCCAATGCGTACTGCACGACAGAGAGAATATGAAATTTGTGGTCAAAGTCGTGGTTCAGTCCCACACAAATTTGTTGTCAGCCGGAGACTGTAGCGCCATTGTTGGACACCAAATGAGAGTCTCTGTGGACAAATCGATTACAGGGACGGGGTTGGCGGTTGGATTAGCTGGACGGACAATAATGAAGCTCGCAGGGACTCATTTTCCTACTCGGGGGTCACCAGGTCGCAAGGTCATGACCCACAGGTGAAAAAGTGTGATGAAGCTCGGAGAGGTCAAGGGTCGTGGCTTCTTTGGTTGGTCTGCAGCTAATTGTTCCGCTAATTATGTGTCATGAAATCTGCGAGGCGTCTGTCGGCTTTGCCGACTTCCTGTAGGCACAAGAGAGGTGTTGAATTCGCTGTTGTGCGTGTGTGTGGTGAATGTGTGCGTGTGGTCAGTGTGTGTGTGTGTGTGTGTGTGTGTGTGTGGTCAGCGTGTGCGTGTGGTCAGTGTGTGCTTCAGACTGTCCTATCCCACGGTCCTGATTGGTCCACTGGACTCCAGAAAAATCCAGAATTTCAAGACGCTTGCGTTTCTGCAACGTCGAAGCCACTTCTCAGGAAATGGCTCAGCCCTGAGGTTCCGCGGCTCCTGTGCCGTTTCCGCGTGACAATCGGGGCACAATTACCACGTGACGAAGTCAAAGACTTTTTCTTTGCGCAGTGAACTTTGGGACAATTTCTGGGATTCTTCCCACTTCACCCCTTTGTTCGCAAAATGTTGTTAGTGGATTGTGTGGCCATTTACCTTGTCCGTCGGCCCTACAATCCTCGAGGAAAGTAACACGTACGGGCCTATTTCGCCAAATTTCACGTGAGACGCCACGTTTTGGGGAAACTCGTTGAAAAAGGTTGAAAACACACCAACTTTGATGGCTCTGAAAATCCCTTCTCAAATTAATATTGTTTTGATATTGCACAGCAACAAGTAACAACATCTGAATTTCCAAAATGTGGAAAAATATGTTCACTTTGGTGATTGTGAGAGTGGTGAGAAGAGCACAGAGAAGTGCACGTGAAAAATTCAGTTTCTCATGACATGTTCCACGGAACCGTAGCGTGCCGCGTGTGGCATCCGAACCTCTCCAATGTTCATGACCTGAACCCGAGATTGTAACAATGGAAAAGGCATAACTTGTGTCAACAGCTCAGATGCAGTTTGTTCTGCTGGTTCTCGCCGGTTGTTGACGCCGGTTGTTCTCGTTGCAGGAGTTGCAGCAGCAGCCGGCGCTGCTGCCCAAGTCGCCGGGCGCGCAGGAGCGGTACGAGCCATGCGGCGTGTGTGGGGACCGCGCTTCCGGTGAGAGCGAGCACGTGTGTGTGTGTGTGTGTGTGTGTGTGTGTGTGTGAGTGTGTGCGTGTGTGTGAGTGTGTCCGTGTGTGTGAGTGTGTCCGTGTGTGTGTATGTGTGTGTGCATGTGTCTGTGTCTGTTTGTGTGTGTGTGTGTGTGTGTGTATGTGTGTCTGTGCATGTGTCCGTGCATGTGTGCGTGTGTGTCTGTGTGTGTTGTGTGTGTGTGTTGTGTGTGTGCATGTGTGTGTTGCGTATTTGTGTGTGTGTTGCGTACTTCCTCTGCAGCGATCTGAGTGGCAGGCTGTGTGTGTGCGTGTGTGTGTGTGTCCGGGTGTGTGTGTGTCTGCGTGCGCGCGCTCGCACGTGCTGCTAGCAGGTCTTCTCGATTTGGCCGGCCGATTGTGGTGTGTATTTCTTGAAAAAAAAAAAAAATTCGTCCTTTTTGGACGTTTTGACTTCTCGTGATATTTGTGGTGTTCGCGTTGGCTGTGTTGCCTGTACTTCATTTGCCTGGTTCCGCATCTCGGTTCAGGACCTTTGTAGTGATATCACAAACAATCAGTTGGGTATCTCAGGTGAGACTGGCCACAGTGGCGCGAATCTCTATATTTATTGAATGAACAGTGCTGCCACCTGTCCCGCGGTGGTTCAAATTTACAGCTGGTGTGTCACACCACACTGTACAGGGCACGGCTTTTGAAATCTTGTTGCCTCAATGCCTCTGTGTGCGTGTGTGTGTGTGTGTGTGAGAGAGATAGAGAGAGAGAGAGAGAGAGAGAGAGACAGACAGACAGACAGACAGACAGAGATGTGTGTGTCAATGTGTGAGTGTGTGCGTGTGTGAGAGACAGGGACATAGACAGATAGAGAGGGACAGAGAGAGACAGAAAGACAGAGATGTGTGTGTCAATGTGTGTGTGAGTGTGTGTGCGTGTGTGTCTGTGTGTGTGGACTTTGAAGACAATGACCAAACAGTTGAAAACAGGACAGTTGTTACTGCGCTGAACAGAGCGATAAAAACACTTGATGTGAACAACACCTCCAGCATCAGAAACGTAAACAGGACGCACTGTGTGCACGACCATTCTTCTTGTGACTCGCAGTGTTCCGAGTCGTGAAGAATCGAACGACTCACCGGCCATATTTGGTCGTTGGGCGTGCCGAGCATGTCGATGATGAGTTCGATCTGTGCGATCTCGGAGCGGCCCGGGAGCAGCGGTTTGTGCGCCAGTAGCTCCCCGAGGATACAGCCCGCAGCCCTGTGGACGGAGAGACACCGTGCTGGGTGGGGCCTGGGCGGACGGAGAGACACCGTGCTGGGCGGGGCCTGGGCGGATGGAGAGACACCGTGCTGGGCGGGGCCTGGGCGGACGGAGAGACACCGTGCTGGGCAGGGCCTGGGCGGATGGAGAGACACCGTGCTGGGCGAGGCCTGGGCGGATGGAGAGACACCGTGCTGGGAGAGGCCTGGGCGGATGGAGAGACACCGTGCTGGGAGAGGCCTGGGCAGACGGAGAGACACCGTGCTGGGCGGGGCCTGGGCGGACGGAGAGACACTGTGCTGGGCGGGGCCTGGGCGGACGGAGAGACACCGTGCTGGGAGAGGCCTGGGCGGACGGAGAGACACCGTGCTGGGCGAGGTTCAGCCAGGCGCGTCCCTCAACAAGTCAATGGACACAGCGTGCGTTGACTTGTTGCAGACATACAAACAAGAGATCAAAGAGCCCCAGGCTAACCTGGCCAGCATGACACCAATTCGTCCATGGGGGTGCAGATGGTCATGGGAGGGTCCTGGGGCCCTTGCACGGAACACATTCCCACAAACAGCTGTACTCAAGTACATGGAGATAAACACTGCACTGAGCCCGCGGCTGGGCCGATAGGCCGCTAACATGCGACGCATTCGGCGTTGACCCAGTGCCCCTTCTGTACTGGAAGCACCTGCGCCAGTGGTGACCCAGTAGCCGCTGTGCACTGCAGCGTCCTGCACCAGTGGTAACTCAATGCCCGTTTTGCACTGGATACACACTGACAGCTTTGCACTGGACGCGCCACAGGAATAGACTCAGCGACCCAGCGAATGTTTGACACAGGGACGCCACGCGCGACACACGTCGCAGTGTGGGAAACACGCGTCAAATGGGACAGAAAGCTTGTGGAAAGGGCCAAACAAAACCCCTGTCGCTGTTCCTGGAAACTGTAGCTGAGAAGCCCTGTTCAGACAAACAAATGATGATGTGCACCATGTTTGCACGGAGGGGGGGTCTCACCCTGCAGCTTCAGAAGGTGAGGACAGGTACTGACCACATGTCGATGGCCGTTGTCTGCGTCTTGGAACCGAACAGCAGTTCCGGGGCCCGGTACCTGCACAGAAACGAGAACAGCTGTCATGACAACGGCTTGAGGCCTGTAACACACATGGGACGCGTCATGCGTTGTGTCACTGTGTCAGGCCTGGCGTTTCATGGCTGACAGCGACCACAGCGAAGCAACGCGTGGTGCAAGCAAAACAAAATTTTTCACCGAACAATTTCACCGCAGAAAGAAAAAGATGGGTTGTGAGGAAATGATGTGCAGAGAATTGTGTTAGGAATCGAGAATGACTCAACGTCCGAATCTGTGACAGACTGTCTTTGCTTGAAGGATCTGGTTCCTTGCAGATGGACAGGGCGTAACTTGTGCAAAAAAAAAAAAAACTTTGCAGACACACAACTGCCAGGCCTGATCCACACTGGATGCGTCATTCGCGACGTCCACAAGTAGGCGCTTCCTTTCTGAGAGTGGTACAAAGACGCAACGCGGGACGTACCCAACGTGCACCAAGCTCGACGGACGGTTTATCGAACGTACCAGAGTGTCACGACCTTCGGCGTCATCGGTTTCATCGGAATCCCGTATTTTCTCGCGAGACCGAAGTCGGCTGAAACGGACGTGAAACGTGCAGAGTCGTAGCGTCAGTGGTTATCAGGGTCAAAATCTAAAATTCATGTTTCTGAAGAATTTTATGTTGGGATTTTTTTATCACAAGAGGGAGGGGAAGGCGCAGGGGCTACAGTTGTCATTGTGGACAACACACGACAAGCAACACGGTGACCGCAGAAGAAAGAAAACTCAACCCCACACCTATCTTGACGCATCCTTTGTCTGTCATGAGGAGATTGGAAACCTTCAGATCTCTGAAAAAAAGACACAACAACTTGAACAATGCGTGTCAATCCAATGATGACAGCAGTTGACGTGAAACACTCGCTTGAGCTCAAAAATAACAATCAATGCGACAGGAAATTAACATCCTGTTTTTTTTTGTTGTTGTCAGTATAGGAACCAACGACTGACGTCACACCTGTGGGTAATGTAGTTGGCGTGGAGATACTTGAGTCCCTTGAACACCTGCAGCATGATACACTTGACCTGCAGGAAGAACACGATGTGTCTTCACAGTTCCAAAAGCTCGTTTCAAATGACACCAAAAAGCTCTTTCAAAGTTATCAGATTGTGCGATTTACTCGCTTGAGCACGTGTGTGTGTGTGTGTGTGTGTGTGTGTGTGTGTGTGTGTGTGTGTGTGTATGTGTGCATGTGTATGTGTGTGTGTGTGTGTGTGTGTGAGCAACGCCTCTTCACAGAGCGCCAGAATGCCGTACCTGTGCTTCGGAGAACGGACTCTGCATGTTGTCCAGTAAACTGGCCAAGTCCTGCTCACAGTACTTCATCACCAGGAAGATACTGAAAGTGCAAAGCTTCTTTGAAACTCCAACTGACGAACTGGATACAACCTCAGGCAAAGTCACTCCCAGATGTGCAAGAAAGACTTTCTAGAACAGTGAAAACAGGATAACAAAGATACGAGGCTTATTCCACTTCTGGGTTTGACTGCATGTTGAAGCAACTTGTGCACCGACATTATTTAAGGCATTTCAACCCTATTTGTTGAGACCAGTCAGAGGTCAACTGAGCATGAACATTCAACATGCAGTCAAACCCAGAAGTGGAATAAGCCTCATACGAGGTTCCTCCATTTAATTCTTGGATTTATCATGTGCAGTATTCTGTAGTCTGTGTCGATCACAAACAGCAATTGAGAGCAGATCGCAGCGAGCGCTGCACATGATAAATTCCAACAATTAAATGAAGGAACCTCGTAAACACATCGTGCCATCAGGTTTGATTCTGGGCCATGAGTGCACGAGATGCGAAAGTACAGTTCATGTTGTCTTCTGCACATTCGTGTGAACAAACTGACAAGGTTGAGTGCGGTGTCCCCAACCCAAACGGCCCATCGGGGGCATCACGGGTCAGGTGCCACGCCCCATCAGGGCTCAGGTCCGTAGTGCCGAACCCTGGATCCCCCGCAGAGGACGCACCTGTCGAGGCTTTTGCCGACGACGATCTCCTGCAGCTCGACGATGTTGTCGTGACGGAGGTGCAGCAGGATGTTCATCTCCCTCAGACTGCTGATCGGGATGCCTGTCAATCCAGAACAAATGCGCTTCGCATTCAGCCCACACACGTTTGTGCAGAGACCGTGCAGGCAACAGATCTGGTGGGTGAGTGCAAAAGAGCCCAAATCTGAGCAGTGCTCAGTCTCGTTTGTAGCGGTGAAGTCAACGACAAGACAAAATGGTTGAAACGAACGACGCACCATCCTTTTCATTTTCCATTCGCACTTTCTTCAAGGCCACGATCTTGTCATTCCTCCTGTCTCTGGCTCTGTCTGCAACACAGAATGATTGTGATAAAACTTTGAAAATACAACAGCAGCATGTTCCTTGAATTACAGAAATCGCAGATCAACGTACACACGATGCCGTAGGTTCCCTCTCCGACTCTGTTCAGCTTTTCGAAGTCAGTGACGCTTCTGCATCTTCCCAGCTGCATGCAAAAGCGAACATGGAGGTCACATTGAAACAATGGCCATATCCAGATTTCTTGTGGCAAAGGGAACATTCGGCAAAACAGTTTTCTATCCGACGATTTGGGCAGGGCCAGGATGTGGTCAAAGCAAAGTGCAGGGTGAAGGAGGAATCCGGGCGAAAAAATAGCTCCATGGAGCTCGCGGTGATTTGGGGAAATTTCAGTTGCTCTGATTTGGCTCACTTTGATTTGGCTTGCTCTGATTTGGCTCACTCTGATTTAGCTCCCTCTGATTTGGCTCACTCTGATTTAGCTCACTCTGATTTGGCTCACTTTTTTGGTTAAAATTCTTACTTTTTTCACTCAATATTTACAACTTAGGAACTCATTTAGCACACACCAAAATGGAACAAATTTGACCAAATGGAACTTTTACACATTGTTTCACAATGATATCCACATATCATCCAAAAGAATTGCCCAGTATCCATTTTTAAATTTTCATTGAAAAATGACTTTTTAACCCAAACTTTAGCCCCACCTAAAAACCATATAGAAATTTTCAAAAATCAAAAATTGAATGCTACCTCTCAAACCCCCATACAATATACTACATTTCATCAATATACTTCTTTCACCAAATATTTGTGCCTTCTGAGATA